>Ga0209517_10000816_pt1 | contig 50980 bp, 38 predicted proteins | sample PeaSoiMetSII2010_FD_187695 | JGI IMG/M metagenome (GOLD analysis project Ga0209517, IMG submission 187695) | Peat soil microbial communities from Weissenstadt, Germany - SII-2010 (SPAdes) (version 2) | ecosystem: Environmental > Terrestrial > Soil > Wetlands > Peat | place: Germany...
GAACGCTTGGAAGCCGGGGCGGGCGTGGCCAGCACAACTGCCAGCCCCGCGACCGCCAATCCTGCCCAAAACACTGATTTGCACAACACTGATTTGCCCTGCAATGATTTGCCCTGCACTGATTTGCCCTGCAATGATTTGCCCTGCAATGATTTGCCCTGCAATGATTTGCCCTGCAATGATTTGCCCTACACGGTTAGAAGAAGTCGAACCATCTGGTTATCCCGACAAAATACGACGTCGTATTGACGGGCGCCCCGATGGCACTGATCCCTTGCGCGAACCGAGTATAACCGGCCAGCAACCCTATCCTTCTCACATGGTACTGCATTTGGGCGTAGAAGACTTCCGTGTTGTTGTGCGAGGTCGTGCTGGAGATGGTATCGCTGATCGAGCGGCTAAAGGCCCCCGCCACTACCAACCGCTTCAACGGTGTCACCGAGATCCCAGCGCCGTAATTGGATCCGCTGAATAGGACGAAATTAGTCAAGCCGGGCGTGGGCGTGGGCGTGATCAGCCCCCCAGCCCCCAGCAGTGAAACTCCGCTGGATTGTGCATAGAAACCGTTGACTTGCAACCTGCGCATGCCCAGCGAAGTGGAATAGCCCTCGCTGTGGTTGCTATTACCCGGATCTTGTGTCAAGCCGCTGTGGTTGCCGTTGAAAGTCGCTATCCACTGTATGCCGCCCGGCAGACGGCGGCTCAGGTTGCCGCTGTACTGGTAGTAGGAAGTTGTATAAGTAACCAGCAGTGTCTGCACGTTCTGCCCGTAGCTAAACTGGCCCGACGTCTGCCAGCGTCCGATGCGGCGAAAGAAGTTCACGTTGCCGATGAATCCCAGCGCATTGGTGCCCTGGCCGTTTGAACTGTCGATCACCGAGGCGGAAAAGGTGAACATGTCCAAGAGCCTCTTGTTGTAGCTCACCGTGCCGCTCAGATACTCGCCGGAATAAGTCTTTCCGAAATAGTGCTGATCATAGTATGTGGCCTGCGCCGAGCCTGAAAGGACGTTTGTGAACTGATAGGTCAATCCGCCACCCAGTGTGGACGAATCTGACCCTGACCCCAAATTCAATCCGGGCACCGGGACCCCGTTGCTGCCGAGATTCTGCGCCAGGTAGCCGCTCAAATCGCCGGTGTAGTTCTGGCTGACGTCGAAGCTAAACTTCTGCGTAGGGTGAAAAATGGCGGTGGCAGTTTCGTTGCTGTCGGTATAGCTTGATGTGTTCGAAGTACTCGCGTTCTGACCCGGGTTCGACTGATAATCGCTGCTGGCCGACGCCCGGTTGTAAGTGGCAGAAAACGACCCATGCATCGGTAAGTTGTGCTGCGCCCCGAAACCGAAATCGTGCCCGCTTGTATCCTGCACCTGCTCTTGCTCGCCCGCCAGAAACTCCGGGTATTTCGAGTCCAAGCTGTTGTGAGTGTAATAACCGGTGAGGCGGAAGCCAGAAATCTGGTAACTCGAATGCAGGTTGAACAGGTGCGTGCTGGAATTGGCCTCCTGACTGGTGCCATAGATTGTGCTGTCACCGCTGCCTTGAGAATACCCAACCGACAGCGTTGGCCAGTTGGGAAGTAATGCACTCCAGTTGATGCCGAAGCCTTGCCCCGTGCCGTAGGTCGTGAAATTCGGTTGTCCGGCCAAACCGAATTGGCCGGTACTGTTTCTATCGTAGCGGTAACTGACCGAGCCAGGAAAGTTGCTGCCCGTGAAGAAATTCGCCGTACCGTCGATCCCGCTGGCCCCGGTGAGGGATTGATAACTGGAATCAGCCCGCGACTCGTTATAGTAGGGGGTCGCAGTGAACGAGATGAAGTTGGGATTGTAGTAGTAGCCGGAGAGCTTGCCGTCGACTCCAATATTCAAGCCATGGCTGGAGGGGATCGCGTCGCCATAGTCCCCGGCGTACCCGAAGGAGACGAGGCCACCGGCGTTGAGTTTCGTGTTTTCACCAACGCCGAGTTGCGCCTGACCGAGTTGCGCCGTCATCAGAAGTAGAACCGCCAGCCCGATGATGCGATTCGCGACCTTCATGGACCTGCTACCTTTCCTGCCAGAGGCTAAAAAACCGGGGTCGACCTTGACCTCCAAAAGGCACAATGATTGCCAAAGTTCCCGCTCCGGAAGGGTCGATACGAGATTGAAAACACAGGTGTTATTGCGACGGAAAGGTGCGTGCGGAACGCCGGACATTACCACAGTGCGGGATATCACCCGCTGGGCGAGTCGAAAGACTCAATCGTGGGAAGGTGCGAAGCGAAACGCGGAGGGACAGCCGCCCCCGGCTGTCCGGCGGGGCGCAGCCCCGCCATGCTTGAATGCAAGGATGGAATAACGCAAACCCCGGCGAACTGTGCTCGCCTGGACAGCCGGGGCCGGCTGTCCCTACGTTACGATCTAGCCCACTTCGATCTTCGCCTTGGCGCGTAACTGTTTGGCGAGGCCGGAACGCAACTTCTCGTATTTGCTTTTCTGCAATTCCACCTTCAGATCGGACTTCACTTCGTCCAGGCTCTGCTTTCGGGCGGGGGTGCGGGCATTCAGGCGGATGATGGTGTATGCGGATTCAATCTGAATCAAGCCGGTGATCTGTCCGGCCGGCATGGCCACCAGGGTTTTGACAACCTGGGGCGGTAGCTTGTCGCGTCCGATGACCTTGTGGTCGCCCATGTTGACCCGGAAATCGTCCTCCGAAAGTTTTTCTGCGAGCAGGCCGAATTCCTGGTAGCTCTTGGTCGCCTTGGCCTGGCGCAGCGCATCTTCCGCGCGCTTCTGGGCTTCCTTGGCCTGCTCGGCTGTCGGTTTCAGTGGCGGCAAGATAGAGATGCTCTGGAAGCTGAATGACTCCGGCTGTTGGAAGCGCGCCGGGTTCTTGTCGTAATAGGCCTTCACCTCGGCCAGCGATACCGCAGACCTCTTCTCCACGTCGCTCTTCAAAAGTTGTTCGATCAGCAGGGATCGCTGGATCTGCCGGCGAACCTGCTGTGGGGAACCGTGCATTTCAGACTGCAGGTATTGCTGGTATTCGTCGGGAGTGTTGAACTGCTTGCGAAAGTCCGCCTCCGCACGATTAAGCTCCTCCGGAGGAACAGTCAGCTTGCGACGCACCGCTTCCTGGTACACCAACTCTTCGAAAATGATCATTTCCAGCGCGCCTTGGCGGATCGCTGCTTCCTGTGCCTTGGGGAATCCGTTGTGCTGCCGGGCATAAGGGAAGATGGAATACATTTCGCGCAGCAGATCGCGGTCGGTGAGCACGGTTCCGTTCACGCGCGCCACCGGTTTATCGCTTACCTGGAGGGGCGACGCCTGAGGCGCAGTCGTGTTCGCCACCGCCGTCGGGGCATGAGAGGCGACCTGGGCCGAGGCGACTGAGAATGAGAGCGCCACCAGAAGCAGTGCCGAGATTGGGTGTTGGTACTTCATGTTTCCTCGCTTGCTGAATTCTTTCGAAAACTGAGTCGAAAAAAAAGGGGAGAGAAATTCTCTCCCCCTTTTGTATCACAGCGAGATCTACTGGAATTGCGTCGTGATGTTGTTGGTGTTGTTAGACTCGTTCGCCTCGCCAAAGTGGCACTGACGGCAGAACTGCGTCGTCGAAGGTGCAGAGGTCTTGGCGTAGACCTGAAGGTTCACGTTGTAGGGGCCGTTTATGAAGAAGTAGGTGGCATACCAACCGCTCTTATTGCCAGCGATCGGGCTGCTTGCGCTCGCCGTGTAAACGGTCATGACGTGCTGGTTGTGGCAGGTGGTGCAAGCCACATAGGGTTTCCCTGCGCCGTTGACGCCGTAGGGAGCGGACCACTTTCCTGGCGCCAGGGCCGGCCAGCCGTAGTTCGCTACAAACTGAGCATAGGGAGATCCCGGAGTCACCGAGAATGCCCCGTTGGCCCAGACGAGTCCGTTCTGGGTGGTGCTGATGTTGGCATTTATGCCCACCGGGTGATCGTTGGTGTAATTGTTGGTTCCCGTGCCGTCATTTCCGAGCAGTGTCGGAATCGGTTTGCTGCCGTACGCGGTATTCGTCAGAAGGCCGATCTGCTGCTCGTATGACGACTTGGTCATCATATTGCTCGGCGTGAGGTTTCCGTCATGGCAGCTCAGGCAGAGCAGAATGCCGCCGACTTCTGTGCTGCCGCTGCTGATGCTGCTGGGCAGAACTTCGACGTAGCCGCCGTTGTCGCCGAATGCGATTGTCTGGCCGTACAGTGGGCTGGCGTCCTGGCCCCACAATGCATAGCTACCGGCATCAGCACCGCCGCCGTGACCGGAACCGAACGAGCCGCTATGCGGAGCATGGCAGCCCGCGCAGCCGCGGCCTTGGTTGTTGTGGGCGCCGAGGACGTCAACCGACGACGACCAATTCTGCGCCATCATAAACCCTGCGAATGCGAAGACCAACATCACAACTAACATCGCTCTTTTCATAAACTTTGAAACCTCCATATATTTGTGCAACGCGTTCGAATTCTCAGAGGCCTAGGCCTTGGGCTGCGCATGTGTGCCTGGGCACTCTACGCATCCGCCCCTCGGCACTTGTAAATGCAACTGGCTACCCAAAACCAAACCTTACCACCCATTGCGCGAGAGTCGAAGTAAGTTATTGATACTACAGGCAAAACACTCCGGAGTCGTCGTCCTCCAAATTGTAAACCGGTAGCGAAGTGGGGGAAATGAGCCAACTGGAAAAGTGAAATCCCCCAGCCGTAACGGTTACGGTAGACGTAGGTGTTGCGAAACACAACAGTTGTAGCAGGTGGAACAGCCGTGCGGGAACGCCCCGCATTCTGGCAGCCGGTCGCGCGTGAGGTTATCGGGCAGTCGGTTCGTATCGGGGTATCGCTTTAGCGATACCGTACCTTCCTGACCTTTTTCGTCACAAACACAAAGGGTGCCTCTACTCATCGCGTTCCTTGCGATGAGTGGGATCAACCCATGGCAGAGGTGGGAAAGTGTCTACTAATGGCTCTGCGGAGTCGGGGTTTGGGGAGCAGGAGCCGCGACCGGCGGCGCGTCTTTTTCTGACGCTCCTACTTTCTTTTCGCGTTGTGTCTCCCGTTCCTTGTTTAACTGGTCGGCCTCGGCGTCGGTGACATAACGAAACTGCTGCACGCGTCCCGGGAAGATCTCCGAGGTGAAGACGCGGTTGTTTTTGTCGATGGTGATGCTGGTCAGTGCCTGGAACTGCCCGGGGAGCAGGCCGTGGCCGCCAAATGCGATGAGTAACTGGGCTTGCTGGTTGAACACCTGGACACGATCCTGCATGCCATCGGCGACCCAGATATGGCCGTCGCCATCAATCGCCACTCCCTTGGGCCGCGCGAAGTATCCCGGGCCATCGCCGTTTTTCCCGAAGGTGCTGATGAATTTGCCGTCGGCGTCGAAGATCTCGATGCGGTCGTTGAGAGTGTCGGCGACATAGAGATTGCCTTCCTGATCGACCGCCAACCCGCCTGGTTTGGCGAAATCCCCGGGGCTGGTGAGTTCATGCTTGTGTCCGGTGGTGCCGATCTTGCGTTTCAGTTTGAGCGTGTCCGCGTCGTACACCAACACCTGATCGAGTTCGACATCGGACACATAGAGCAGGCGGTTCTCATGATCGATGGCCAGCGAACCCGGCATGACCAGTCCTTCGGTGATAACGTCTTCGGGCGCGTGAGCGGCATTGAATACCAGAACGTGACGCAGGCCGGGATCGGAAACGAAGAGACGATCATTGTCATCCATCGCCAGCCCAATGATGCGCACGAAGTGCGAGTGAGTCTTGTTCTTGATCATGTCAAGATCGCGGGTCTCGGTGTTGAAGATGAAGATGGCGCCCACCTTCTGATCCGCCACATACAAGTTGTTCTTGGAATCGACGGCCATGCCGTACGGTTCGGCGAGCTGCCACAGAACCTTGCCGCTTTCGCCCTGGGGCTGCGTGCCGGCGAGGCGGTCCATCCATTTCGCCTTCTTGGTGTTGGTTCCGGTCTCGATCTGCGAGATTTTCTCGGCCGAATACCACGCTTGGAACCGGATGCGCGCAATGGCGGGTGGATTCGGCCAGACGATGTTGGAATAGTCGATGACCGGAATCTTCTTGGGCTCGGCCACTTTCTTTTTCTTCTTGTCAGCGAACGCGGAAATGGGCGCAAGCAGCGTCAGGCCGAGCATAAGACACAACACGAACCGGCTCTTGCGACTGCGAATCAAGCTTGCTCTTACTTCAGACATGGTCGTCATTCTCCTCATGCGAACTACCGTTTCGTCAGATCCTTGTGACAGGTGACACAGAAAGCAAGGTTGTTAGGCTGGTCGTTCACCAGCAGATCGGGCTGCGCCGATGCATGCGGCTGATGGCACGACATGCAGTTGATCTGCGCGTGCAGCTTGGTGACATCGGTCGGATCCATCACGTCGACAACCGGGTGGCCTTCGATCGGATGCCCGCGTCCATACTTCAGGGGCAGCACCACCACCTTGTTCTTCTTGAAGTAATCCTCGGGTAGTTTCACGCTTCCATCAAAGATGGTGATCAGGTGCTCGGCTTCGAGCTTCTTCGGTGCAGGAGCATCGGGCCCGTGGCATTCGAGGCACAGCGTATCTGGTTTCTTGGTGCGCAACAGGTGATCGTTTTCGCCGCCGTGGGGCTCATGGCAGATCGCGCATCCCTGTTGAAAAGCTGGTTGATGGAGGTGGGCCTTCTTAAACTGATCGGCCTGGTCGGTATGGCAGGCCAGACAGGCGCGGACCGGATCCGGTTGCAGAAAGCCCGGGGTTCTGCCGGCATGGGGATTGTGACAAGCCACGCATTCTCCCTGGGCCCCGGGATGCGGTACCTTGGCCTTGTCGATCTTCTCCACCTGATCGCTGTGACAGGTGGCGCAGAGCGCTCTCGTGTCGGCGTTGGTCAGGACGACTTTGCCGTTTTTCGCGGGTTCGTGGCAGATCTCGCAGCTCTTGTCGGCAAATGGCGGATGCGTAAATTTCTGCAGCAGCTTCGGCTGTGTGGACTGGTGAGGATCGTGGCACTGCGTACAAGTGGCCGTAGCAAAGGGCTGCCCCTGGTGAGCCTTGATGAGCGCGGCATCCTTGGGGTTGTGGCAGTCGATGCAGAGTGCGGGGACAGTCTTGGTCAAGTGATTGTCGAATTCCTGTTTTCCCTTTTCGCCAACCTTGTGCGTCGTGTGGCAGGTGTCGCATCGCATGTCGAGGGCGGCGTGGCGGCTGCCTTTTTCGGGGACCTTCACTCCCTGGTTGTGGCAATCAAGACAGAGGTTCTTGCCCTTCTCTCCCGCCGTGGCTTTCAACAACTGATTCTTGTTGTCGGAAACATGCGGGTCGTGACATTTGATGCAGTCGCGTACCGCGGGCGGATGTACGGTCCCTTTCAGCGACGCCGCGTCCTTGTCGGCGTGGCAGGTGATGCAGAGTGACTGCGGAGTCGTCGTGATGAGCTTTACGCGGGTGATGTCTTTGTTGACCCGGATTTCATGGCAGCTCATGCAGCCCATCGCAATGGCGGAGTGGACGAACTTGCCTTTCGACTTATCTTCGTGGCATTCGAGGCACTTGGCAGAGTCCGTGTTCTTGTCCAGAGGAACGGGGTGAACGGCGGCGGTGGCACGCGAAACCAGCGCGATCAGCGCCAAGAAAATCAGGACATCAATAGGAAGAATGCGGCCGCCGCAATTTGCGACCTTTTTGCGGAACCACATGCGATGGGGGAGCAGTTTCACACGGCCTCCGGAGGGTGCGTGTGCACGAAAGTCACCGTATCACAAAAAAACTGTTGCGAGTTGCAACGTGGGCGTAACTGACTGAACAAAAGCAGGTTGAGAAACATACGCGATCTGGCTCGGAAACCTTTGGCTGTAATTATGAGCCTCGAATGGGCCTTCTGCCACAGCATCGTCGGTGAAATGCCCCAAAGGCCAAGTTTCAAAGTTTCAAGGCTTCAGAGTTTCGGAGTCGCAAAGGCTCAGTAGGTTCGGATCGTCGAGTTCCTGCTCGCATCTTTGCAACCTTGCAACCCTTGCAACCTTGAAACCTGGCTCCTTATGTGTCAAATCCCCGCCGAACTGGGTTGGGGTGCGCGATTTCGCCCAAACCGGCGCTCGTGGTCATCGCCATCTTGTCTTCTAAGTCAAGCAAAATCTGTTAGTTGCACGCTATTGTATGTCTGGCGTGGAACTTGCACGCCAAGCAGGGAACAGGGGGAGGATATGGCCGTAGACTTGCGCGCACTCGCCCACAAAACGTGGCGCACCATTGCTTCCATCCAGACCGGCGTGGTTCTGTTGATCCTGGTCGTGATTCTCTCGGCGGCCGGAACCATCGTGCTTCAGCGCCCGGTCACCGAGCCCGACGAGATGCTGAATGCCTATTCCCCGCAGGTGCTCCGGATCCTGGACGCGGTCGGGTTGACCGACGTATTTCACGCCTGGTGGTTCCTTGGACTGATGCTGCTGGTCAGCCTCTGCATCACAGCGGCTTCCATCGATCGTTTTCCCAACTCGTGGCGCTACTTCTCGCGTCCCTACAAATATCCCGACGGAAGCTTCCGCCGCGCGTTACATCCGCAGAAATCGCTGGCCATCGCGGACGAAGAATCGGGGTTGGTGGCGGCTGAGCGTGCCCTGCATTCGCTGGGATTCAACCCCGAGCGGGTGGTGCGCGAAGACCACTTCGGAATCTTCGCGGAACGGCACCGCATCTCCGAGCTAGCGGTGTACATCGTCCACGCCAGCCTCCTGCTCATTTTCTTTGGCACGATCGTGGACGGTTTTTGGGGCTGGCGCGGCACGCTCAATCTGAATGAGGGGCAGACCTCCAACCTCGTGGAATTGCGCGACGGCAGCGCGCGCACGCTTCCGTTCGCGATTCGCTGCGATTCAGCTGGTCAGGAAAACTACAAGGACGGCACTCCGAAGAAATGGTGGTCCAAGCTGGCCGTGGTTGAAGACGGACGGGATGTAAAGAAGAAAGAAATTGTCGTGAACGATCCCCTTCTCTACAGCGGTGTCCGCTTCTACCAGTCGAGTTACGGCCCCAATGGCAAGGTCGACAAACTCGCGCTGGTCGCGACTCCGAGCAACGGTTCTGGCGAGAAGCAGGAGATCGGGCTGGCGCTGAACGACGCCGTTCCGCTCGACGCCGATACCACGGTGCGTTTCGCCGAATTCTTTCCCGACTACGCGATTCGTGACGGGCAGGTATATCGGAAATCGAACGAGTTGGAAAATCCGGCAGCCCACCTGGTGGTGACTTCGAAGAGCGCGGGCAAAGACTTCGACGTGTGGTTCCCAGCGATGGACGAGGTCGCCGACAACTCAAAGGCGCCCTACCAGTTCCAGGCCACCGACCTGAAGATGGGCCACTTCACGGGTTTGCAGGTTTCCCACGAACCGGGACAGTGGGGAGTCTGGTCAGGTGTAGTGTTGATAGGCGTTGGACTGGCATTCGTGTTCTACGTGGTGCACATGCGATTTTGGGCGGTTCCGGTTTGCGATCCAAAGACGGGCAAGTACTCACTGTGGATCGGGGGAACTGCGAATCGCAACCGGGATGCGTTTGAGCAGCGCTTCAACAATCTGGTGGCGTTGGTGGAAGAAGAACTGAAGACCGCTCCCAGGACCTCTTCGAGCGAGCAGGTCGTTACAGTCGCCGGGGACTGAGCCGGCTCATTGGAGGATGTAAATGGCACGAGCAAAAGTAGAACAGCAGCAACCGACCACCGGCATGACCCTGATCGTGCTGGTCGGATTGGCAATTGCATTCCTGCTGTTCATGGCATTTCTGAACGTGGTCAAGAGTGGCAATCTCTTGAGCGAGACGAACCTGCTCTTTGCCACCCTGGTTTTCTACGCCGGCGCCGGCGCGCTGTATCTGGGATTTGGAGTCACCGGCACCGAGTCGTACGTGAAGTTCGCATCGCTCGCCACCTGGCTCGGATTGATCGCGAATACCGCAGCCATTGCCCATCGCTGGTATGAAGCTGGACATCCACCGTTTGCCAGTGTTTACGAAATGCTGCTCAGCTTCGTGTGGACGTTGGCCGTGCTCACGCTGGTGGCCGAAAAAAAATATGGCGTCAAGGTCATTGGCACGGTCACGATGCCGGTGGCAATTGTGGGCGTGGTGCTGATGCAGTTGCTGCGGACCGATGTGCATCCCTTGGTTCCCGCCCTTCAGTCGACCTGGCTGCACGTGCATGTCACGCTGGCCATGCTGGCCTACGCCGCCTGCGCGCTAAGTTTTGCCCTGGCCGCGATGTTCCTGATTCAGGACAACATGAAGACCGAGACCTTCCTCGCCGTGACCAGTGCCAGCACCCTTGCCATTTACGCGAGCATCGTTTTAACGCGTTTCGAGAAGTGGGGTGGGCTGAGCCTGGTGGCGTGGAATCCGGAAGCGAAGGCGGAAGTTTTCCTTTCCAGGGGCGTGCGCTTGTTCGTCACCATTCCGGACCTTGGCTGGCTGATGACGCTGACGCTTTTGGTGGTGGCATCGCCGCTGGTCTTCTACGGGCTCGCGCGCTGGAAGAACGTCGTAAACCTCAAAGACAGCTTCCTGACACTCGCCAATCGCGCTGTATTCCTCAGCATTCTTCTCCAGGTGATGGCGCTGGTTATGTTTGTGGTGCGTGCCCGTGATGGCCGCTATCCGTCACTCGACGCGGACGGCTTGTTCCCAACCACCCTAGCCGCCAGCCCCTTCATCCTTTCGGGTCTGGTGGGTGGAATATTTATCTCGCTGCTTTACCTGCTGCTGCTGTGGCGTCGTCCGGATCTGGAGCGTTTGCTGCCCAGCGCGGACAACCTCGACCGCATCACCTACAAAACTATTTGTCTAGCCTTCCCCCTATTAACACTGATGATCGCCGCCGGAGCGTACTGGGCGAACCAGACCTGGGGCTCGTATTGGAGTTGGGATCCAAAAGAAACTTGGGCGGCGATTACGTGGTTGGTGTACGCCGGCTATTTGCACATGCGCATCACTCGGGGATGGCGTGGCCGTCGCGCCGCTTACTTCGCCATCCTCGGCTTTGCGGTAGTGATGTTCACTTTCTTCGGTGTGACTTACCTGCTGCCCGGACTGCACGCTTATGCCTAGCCGCCCTCAGTCCGCGTCGAACGTAACTGGTCCACTGGTGGAGATTGCCCACACGAATGCTGCGGCCCACCATCCGCCGGGTGGGCCGGGTGGCAGCAAGCCCACAGTGTCTGGGGGGCCGTCGCAGGCGGAGGACTTCCGCTTGGGTTCCCTAGGCGTCAATTGGCAGCTCAAGGCAATCTTGCCGGTAGGGCTCGTACTGCTGGCGGGGCTGCTGCTCTTCATTCTAGCGACCGTATCTTTGAGGGACCCGGTACGCCACGCGGTGCTGCTCGTCGCGGGAGCGGGAGCAGTCGCAATATGCGCAGTGTTGATCGTCGCGCTTGCCTATGTGATTCAGCGGCCCATGGTCGAATTGCAGGAAAAAATCGCGCTGGTGAGTGAAGGCAATCTGGACGTCGCGGTCAGCTTCTCCCGGCGCAACGACGAAATCGGAGACCTCGGCCGCAACTTCAACCACATGATGCAGCAATTGCGGGAGAGCCGGGGAGAGATTGAGCGCCTGCATCGCACGCAAATGTCTCGCGCCGAGCACCTGGCGACGCTCGGCGAGATGGCTACCGGCTTGGCCCACGAGATTCGCAACCCGCTTGCCGGAATCGCCGGGGTCATTGAAATCATCGGTCGCGATCTGCCTTCGACCAGTCCGGCGCGGGCGGTAGTGAAAGATGTTCGCCTGGAAATCGCACAGATCAACCGCATATTGACCGACCTTCTGGAAACGGCGCGGCCTCATCCGCCGCAGATTTGCCGGAGCAACCTCAACACGACCGTGGAACACGCCGTGATGCTGGCTCGCCAGCAGGTGCTCTCCAAACCAATCAAGATCGAGCTGCAGAAGGCACCCGATCTGCCTGAAGTCGAGCACGACAGCGATCAGATTCACCAGGTGCTTCTGAATCTGCTCCTGAACGCAGTCCAAGCCATGGAGAGCGCGGGCACAGTGCGTGTCGAGATCGGTTCGCGAGATGATTACGCCAGTGTGGTTGTCAGCGACACCGGGCGTGGTATCCCTCCTCAGCTCCTACCAAACATTTTCCGGCCTTTCTTCACCACCAAGGGCAATGGCACAGGTCTGGGTCTCTCTCTTGCCCGCCGTATCGTGGAAGAGCATCATGGCCGCATCGAAGTGAGTAGCGTGGTTGGAAAGGGAAGCAGATTTGAGGTAGTGCTTCCGTTTCACATGCCTACCGCTCAGGTCGCAGTCCCGTAGGAGTTCCCAGTTCCCAGAAAAACCCTCCGCCCTCCGGTTCTATAGGTTTTACTGAGAACCGGGAACTGAGAACTTCTTCGTCAAACCCACCAGAGCAAGCCACTTCCATTTCGTAGTAAATTAAACACCGTGCCTGCAGAGAAAATCATGATCGTGGACGACGAGCGCCTGGTGCGCTGGTCGCTGCGCCAGAAGTGCGAGGAGTGGGGCTACCACGTGATTGAGGCGGACGCTGGGGAGCCTGCGCTCAAGCTCGCGCAGCATGAATCGCCCGATCTCGTCCTGCTCGACGTGCGCATGCCCGACCTCAGCGGCATCGAAGTGCTTGATCAACTCAAGAAAAATGGCGATGCCCGCGCCGTCATCATGATCACGGCCGATCCGCAGCTCGACGATGTCAAAGCCGCACTCAAGCTCGGAGCATATGACTTCGTGGGCAAGCCGATCGATTTCGACGAGCTTCACGTTGCCATCAAGAACGCGCTCGAGGCCACGAGCTTGCGCGCCGAAGTCCAGACCCTGCGAAGTGAGGTGCGGCGCGAAGCCGGTTATCACAGCGTGGTGAGCGTCTCAGCGAAAATGACCGAGCTCATGAACTTCGTTCGCAAGGTTGCGTCCAGCGAGGCCACCACCATCCTGATTCAAGGTGAAAGCGGTACCGGCAAGGACCTCATCGCCAAGGCCATCCACTACGAAAGTTCGCGCCAGGAGAAACCCTTTGTAGCGATAAACTGCTCGGCCATCCCCGAGACGCTGATGGAAGCCGAGCTTTTCGGCCACGAAAAAGGCGCATTCACCGATGCCAAGCAGATGAAGAAGGGTCTGTTCGAAGCCGCCGACGGCGGCACGCTTTTTCTCGATGAGATCGGCGAACTTTCTCCGTTGCTGCAGGCGAAACTCTTGCGCGTGCTGGAAGATCAAGTCATCCGCCGCGTGGGAGGTATCCGCGATATGCAGGTCGATGTGCGGGTGATCGCTGCCTCCAACCGCGATCTCGAAAAGGCGGTGCGCGAGGGGCAGTTTCGTCAGGATCTCTACTACCGGCTAGCCATTATTGCGATCTTTATCCCGCCCCTGCGGGACAGAAAAGAAGACATCATGCCCTTGGTGGACTTTTTCATCGAGCGCTACAACCGCAGATTCAAGAAGTCGGTTCGTGGCATTACCGATGAGACCCGCCGTCTTATTTTCAGTCATAACTGGCCGGGCAATGTTCGCGAGCTGAAGAACACCATCGAGCGTGGCATGATCCTGGAAGACGAGCCGTTCCTGCGACCCGTGTATCTGCCGTTTTCCGTGGGCGAATCGGGTGGTCGCACTGTCTTTGAACGAACTTCACCCGCCGACGGCGGACAGACCTTGCCCAACGGCCGCACCCTGCCGCGGCTTTATATCCCGGAAGGCGGAACGTCGCTGGAGGAAGTGGAGCACTCCATGGTCGAGTTGGCCATGCGCCAAGCCAACGGTAACCAGACCCACGCCGCCAAGCTGCTGGACATCAGCCGCGACGCTCTGCGTTACAAGCTAAAGAAATTTGGGTTGATTCGCGGAGATGAAGAAGGCTCCCACCCCGGCTCCACTGACGACCAGTGATCTGTGCGCGCGGGCTTCAATCGGAAAAACGCGCGTAGGGACAGGCGCCCTCGGCCGTCCGGGGCGCAGCCCCGCCCTTGAGTGCAAGGATGAACGAAACCCCAAGCGAGCTGCGCTCGCCTGGACGGGGCGGCTGTCCCTACGCGGTCTTCGCTACGCCGTTCAGGGTCTGGTGCTGGGAATCGCCGGTTCGGCTGTTTGCAGGTGGAACAGCCGCCGCAACGCAGTCGTCATCTGTTCTTGCTCCACCTTCTCTGGAAGTTCCTTGAGTTCACGGGCCAGGGACCCTGCGATCCTCTGGGTCATCCGGGACATGACGGCATTTAACATTTCGTCCTGGTCCTTGGAGAAAGGCCCGTTCTCTTCGCGGAAGGAATCCAGTTCTTGCCGGCAAATCTCGTTCAGCCGCAGGCGCAGTGCAACGATAGTCGGTACGACACGCTCCGCCATCAGCTTGCCACGGAAGCCTTGCGCCTCGGCCTGCAGAATCTTCTGCGCGTCGGCGGCGGCGGCCTCACGCTCGCTCGCATTGTGGTCGGTCACGTTTTCCAGGTCGTCAAGGTCATAGAGGAAAACACCCTTGACGTTGCGCACCGCAGGGTCGACGTTGCGGGGCATCGCGAGATCCGCGATCACCAGGGGTCGATCGTTCTCCTTGCGCCCGCGAACCATGAACTCGGCCTCTTCGCGGCTGAGGATCGTGTGTGGACAGGAAGTCGAGCTGATGATGATGTCGGCCTCCGCCATGTGTTGCCAGCGCTCCTCAAACGGGATCGCAAGTCCACCCAGTTTCGCCGCCAACTCCACCGCGTGCTCGAGGGTGCGATTGATGACGCTCACGCGGACGGAACCGCCGCCATGGTTGAGCAACTCACGGGCTGAGAGCTCGCTCATTTCGCCCGCGCCTAGCAGGAGCACTTTCTTGTTTTCCAACGTGCCGAAAATTTGGCGTGCGAGTTCCACGGCGGCGTAAGGAATCGAAACTGCCGCGTTGCCGATGGCCGTTTCACTGCGCACGCGCTCAGAGACGGTGAGCGCCTTCTGCAACACAGCATCGAGGAACCGGCCCGTTGCCCCCACCTTCTGCGCCTGCTTCCCAGCCTCTTTCACCTGGGAAACGACCTGAGGCTCGCCGACCACCATGGAGTCGAGGCTGGATGCGACCCGGAAAATATGCAGGAGCGCCGCTTCATCCAGCAAGCGGTAGAAGTGCTTCCACTCGCACAGCTTGAGTCCATATTCGGCGCCCAGCAGCCGCATCACCGAGTTGGCAGCCAGAGTAACATCGGGGGCCCACAGCCAAAACTCAGTGCGGTTACAGGTGGCCATTACAATGACTTCTTCGATGCCTTCCGCCCTTGACAACTGCACCAGGGCTTCGTAGCGCCGGTTTTCGCTGATCCAAAAGCGTTCCCGCACTGCCACCGGGGCTGTACGGTAGTTCAGGCCAACGACCATGAGAGAGGGTTCCAAGGCTCCATCTCCTGCAGATCACTCCATAGGAAAAGCACCCGGCGTGCCAAAGAAATTTCAGTACCAGAATGGGAAACAGCTGTCGTTTCAGTGGCTTAGCTAAGTTCCGGTAAGCAAGGAAGCGCCATTTGAAAGGCGGGATTGCGGAATATCACGCTGGTCTCGTGTCTTTTGGCCCCCTAAGGGCTCTTGCCACAGAGACACGGAGACGGGAGAAGGCTTTTTGGAACGCACAATGGATTGTGCTTTCTCTGTGCTTCCGGGTCTCTGTGGTAAGAGCCCTCTTCGGCGGCAGGAAGCGTACCGCTTAGCGTGCGACTTCCGTCGGCTCGGTCTCTTTCTCCTTCAAACCTTTCGTCTGCGGTTGGTAGACGCAGAACGGCTCCTCATCGAGATAGTTGCCGGTGGCCGCAAAAGCACGCGCGCGGCAGCCCATGCAGATATTGCGGAACTCGCAGCAGCCACACTTCCCCTGCAGGTTGCTGGTGTCGCGCAGTTCATTGAACACCACCGAGTTTTCCCAGATGTCGGCGAACGGCAGCTTTCTCAGATCCCCTGCCAATGCCGGCAAGTATCCACAGGGATAGACCTCGCCCTGGTGAGAGATGAAACACACCGCGGTTCCGGCCAGGCATCCCTTGGTCATGGCGTTCATGTCGGAAGGATGAGTTCCAGGGTGTCCCACAGGTTGTCCAACACTTGTCTGCCCCACTCCATGATGCTTCAGTTCGATGCCGGTTGAGCCGGGCATCGCCATCTCTGTGGGGCCGATACTGGGCGAATCGTGCGCTTCTTCAAGTACTGGCGGCGTAGCGTGAGCGGCCGCTGCCGCTGCCGCGGAACGGTGCTCCGCAACGCGCCGCTGGCGAACCACGCGGAAGTAGTGTGGCGCACAGGTCGCCTTCATCTCGATGCCACCTTCGAGCGAGCGATCGTAGAACCAGTTCAGCATCTGCTCGTACTCTTCCGCCGGAACCATCTGTTCGGCAGCGATGTCCACGCCGCAACCCACCGGCACCAATAGGAATGTGTGCAGCGCGTCCGCTCCGAGCGCCTTCGCCAGTTCGAGCACCTGCGGAAGCTGATGGGCATTGTGGCGGGCGATCGTCGTGTTGATCTGCACAGACATGCCCAGATTCTTCAGATTACGGAAGCCGGCAATGGCGGCATCGAATGCGCCCGGAATGCCGCGGAAACTATCGTGGGTGAGCGCATCAGCGCCGTCCAGGCTAATGGCAACACGCTGCACGCCGCTATCGACGATCATGCGCGCCACGTGCTTGGTCACCAGCGTGCCATTCGTGGCCAGCGCCACGCGCAGACCCTTGTCCGTGCCATAACGCGCCAACTGGAAAATATCTGATCGGAAGAGCGGTTCGCCACCACTCAGCACCAGAATGGGAGTGGACACTGCGGCAATCTGATCGATGATCTCGCGTGCGGCTTGGGTGGAGAGGTCGGAGGGAGCACTCAGCTCCGTAGCGCTGGCCCGGCAATGGATGCAGCGGAGATTGCAGCCTTTGGTCAACTCCCAGAAAATCAATCGTGGCTTGTTCTTGCTCACTTGATTCGAATGCTGCCCGTTGCCGTTTGCCGAAGCCATGTGCGGTTTCCCTCCCACTTGAACCATGCTTCTCTCACCCACTCTAGGCGTAACGATAATAAAGAGCAAAACATCCAGCGGTGACTGAGATCACCGGAAATTGTGATCCCGGTCACGAGACTTAAATCTTTTTGAATTTGGGGAATTGGGGCTGGACCGACGTTTTCGCGAGCGCTTCACAGCGCAGGCATGCCCTTCTGCCTGCGCTCATGCCCGCCACCCTGGCACGGAGGGCGCGACTAGTTGCGGTTTGCGATCTCGCGCAGCGCCGCCGTGTTGCGAATCACCAGAGTCGAGCCTTTCGACTGCACGATCTGACGCTTCTTCATCTCCGCAAACAGCCGGGTAACCGTCTCTCGTGAAGTTCCGATCATCTGCGCGATTTCCTCGTGAGTGAGTCTAAGCTTCAACCGGGGCTCCGCTTTGGCGCCTTCTCCGTTCTTGGAGCTCCATTCCAGAAGCAACTTAGCCAGTTTCTCGGCGGCGGAGTGTGACAGCCCCAGCGAGCCCGCTTCCTTGCAAGCATTGTGATATTTTTCGCTTAACTGCTCGGCCACTTTGAAGCAGGCCTCCACATCATCCTTCAGGAACCGAAGAAAATCATCGCGCTTGACGAAATTGACCTGGCAGGGATCAATCGTCTCCGCTGTCACCTCGTAAGGTTTGCCGGAGATCGTGGCACTCAACCCCAGCACTTCCCCGGGCTCGGCAAGTTTCACAATGACCGTTCTGCCGCCAGGGGAATTGATGGAGAGCTTGACGCTGCCTTTGCAGAGCACAAAGATGCCGCGTGGCACCTGCCCTTCTACAAACAGCACAGCCCCCTGCGGATACGCGGTCGCGTACTTGATGCTTTCAAAAGTCTGCAGCGCGGTAGGAGGCAGATCGCAGAAGATACGATCTGAGCGCAGCTTGCATGTAAGGCAACTTTCTACAATCTCCATTCCGTATGGCGAGAGCATGAACCAGCCTCCTGTAACAACCTCGGGTCCGGCTCGCTTGCGTGAATCGCATCTTGCGGAGCCCACGAGCCAGTTGAGCCGGCCTCGTCTGAGGTCAGTTTCCGTCTGGATGAAACGCTTGGCTGTGCTGCCAGACACACGCCATTGTGATGCCCCTCACATGCTGTCCGATCGCCGTTGCTTTCGGTGGCGATTTCGAGATCAATTCACAGCACAAACGAAGGCTTTGGATCGGACGCATCCCCGCGCCGCAGTACTGCGGTGAGCGTTCAGACCCTACCGCTCATTTCAGAGGTTTTCTGTGACGCAGATCACATACGTCTGTGACCTGCCTTGCTGCGTTCATCTCCGGCATTGTCCATGCTTATGCACTCAAGTGGGAACAAGAAAATTACGGACACCGATTTGGACCTCGCGCTCATTAGCATGGATCGCATCTTTGAGCACATCACTTTCGCGATGACAAGCCGGTGGGTCACGCTGTGGCGAGGCTCACTGCAGTGGGTGAGCGGCATCACTGCGCGATTAGGGGTGAAGGAGTCATCGTTCCTATGCGTAGAGCCCAGGCAGTCTGCGACGCAATTTGGGTTAAGCGTCTCCCAGGGCCGCGAAAATCAGGCCGCTAGAAATCAGGCCGCTAGAAATCAGGCCTACTTCGAAATCAGTGAGGAGAATATATGCCAGTTACCAAACAGCAAGCGCTCGACTACCACTTCGGCACACGCCCGGGAAAGATTGAAGTCACTCCCACCAAGCCTTGCCGCACACAACACGATCTAAGCTTAGCCTACACCCCCGGGGTGGCAATTCCGTGCATGGAGATCCACAGGAACCCGCACGATGCCTTCAAGTACACGGGGCGCGGAAACTTGGTCGCCGTGGTCACCAACGGAACCGCTGTTCTCGGATTGGGTGACATCGGCGCCATCGCCGGCAAGCCGGTCATGGAGGGCAAGGCCGTCCTCTTTAAACGCTTCGCGGACGTGAATGTCTTTGATCTCGAGGTCGACAGCCACAGTCCCGACGATGTCATCAAGGTATGCCAACTGCTGGAGCCGACCTTCGGCGGTATCAACTTGGAAGACATCAAGGCCCCGGAATGTTTCTATATTGAGGAGACCTTGAGGAAGACCATGCACATACCGGTCTTCCACGACGACCAACACGGCACTGCCATTATTTCCGGGGCTGCGTTATTGAACGCTCTGGAAGTGGTGGGCAAGGACATCGGCAAAATACGTCTCGTCATCAACGGCGCCGGTGCTTCGGCCATAGCGACTGCCGAGCACTACATTCGTCTGGGCATGAAGCGGGAGAACATCACTCTCTGCGACACCAAGGGAGTGGTTTACAAGGGCCGCACGGCCGGCATGAATCCTTACAAGGAGCGCTTCGCGCAAGACACCAAGCTGCGTACGCTGGCGGAGGCGATAGTGGGTACCGATATGTTCCTCGGACTCTCCGTCGGTGGCGTCGTCACGCAGGACATGGTGCGCTCGATGGCGGCCCGTCCGATTGTCATCGCCATGGCGAATCCCGATCCGGAGATTACTTACGAGGACGCCAAAGCCTGCCGCGACGATGTCATCATGTGCACCGGCCGCGCGGATTATCCCAACATGGTGAATAACGTTCTGGGCTTCCCCTTCATCTTCCGTGGGGCCCTCGATGTGCACGCGACCGCCATCAACGATGAGATGAAGCTGGCCGCGACGCGCGCCTTGGCTGCACTCGCCAAGGAGGACGTCCCCGACTCGGTCTGCCGTGCCTATGGAGTGGAGCGGCTGACGTTCGGTCCCGATTACCTGATTCCCAAGCCCTTCGACCCACGCGTGCTGATCTGGGAGGCCTCCGCCGTGGCCGCAGCTGCCATGCGCACCGGCGTAGCCCAGGAACCGGTCAACATCGAAGAGTACCGCGAGCAACTCGAGCGTCGTCTCGGGAAAACCCACGAGCTCTCGCGCATGATGATTCTCAGGGCCCAGGCCAAACCCAAGCACGTCGTTCTTCCCGAAGGAGACAACGAAAAAATCCTGCGCGCATGCCACGCGATATTGGAAGAGAAGATAGCCATGCCCATCCTGCTCGGCAACGTTGCCACCATTCATGCGAAAACTGCCGCGCTGGGATTGAATTTGAAAGACGCGCAGGTCGTGGATCCAGCGACATCGCCTCTGCGCGAACGCTACATCCAAGAGCTATTCCGCCTGCGCCAGCGTCGTGGCGTGACCCTTAGCGAAGCCCGCACACTCATCGACGACCGCAACATTTTCGCGTCGATGATGGTGCACATGGGAGATGCCGATGCTCTGGTCTCCGGCGTAAGTCAGCATTTCCCCGAGACCATTCGTCCCGCGCTGCAGATCGTCCGCGTACGCGAAGGCCTGCACAAAGTCGCTGGATGCTATCCCATGGTTACGCGCAAAGGAGAGCTGTACTTCCTGGCCGACACCAGCGTCAATGTCGATCCCTCCGCTGAGGACTTGGTGGAAATCGCCTTGTGTGCCGCTCAGGAGGCTCGGCGCTATGACGTGGTACCACGAGTTGCCATGCTTTCCTTCTCCAGCTTTGGCAGCGCCCAGCACCCGTTCTCTGACAAGGTTCGGAAGGCGGTAGAGTTGCTGCACAAAGCCGACCCCACCCTGATCGTGGATGGAGAGATCATGGCCGATGCCGCTGTCTCTCCCGAAATGCTGGAGCAGACCTATCCGTTCAGCTCGCTGAAGGGCGGCGCCAACGTGCTGATCTTCCCCGACCTCGCCTCCGCCAACATTGGCTACAAGCTACTGAAGACGATCGGCGGCTGCGAGACGCTTGGTCCCATCCTCATGGGGATGAGCCGGCCAGTGCATTTGCTGGCCCGCGGCGCCGAAGTGGAGGAAATCGTGAACGTAGTCGCCATCGCGGTGGTGGACGCGCGCGAGAGTGAGCCAGCCACGGCAACGCCAGAAATCACGAAATCGATCGCGGAGGCGGATTAGAGCGGATTAACAAACGATGTAACCGGATGGCAACCGGCAAGCTTCGCGACTAGGCCCGGACGAGGGCGTCCGGGCCTACGTGATTGCGGAAGACGGTACAGCAATTCATGCTCGCAGACGATCTACTTCGCTTGCAGGGATTCGATGTACTTGGTAAGGTTCGTCACGCGTTGCTGCACCTCACCCTCGTGTCCACCGCTCATATTCCAAAACAACGTTCCCCACACTGGCATCTCTTTGGAACCGTGCGCGGGAAGATTGGATTCGCCGTGGATGGAGGACGTGACTTTTAGCGCGGGATATTTCCCTCCGTTGTTCTTGCTTAACAGGGTAAGGTCGGTGGGAGGAATCTTCAGCGCGCTGGCCGCGGGACCTCCGCCTTTGCCGTCCGTACCATGGCAAACCGCACAGTACGCCGTGTACATATCCTTGCCCGATACCGGCGACGTGGACTTGATAGGGACATGCTTTATAGCCTTCGATGGTTGGCCCTGCGTTTGTTCCTGCGCGGCTACCGTGCAGGCGCATACGATCAGAGCGGTAAACATCAAAATCAGTTTCCTTATGGACATCGCAATTTCTCCTTTTAAACGAAAGTCCTCTCCTGACCTCTAAGCGTGAGCAGAAGCCGAAAACCGGATGCGTTGTTACCTTTCGCTTCGCCGCTCGCTATCGCGATGGGATTTTCCATTCCCGACCGTTCCGCACCAGAGCAAGCGTGGATCTCGTCGGGTTCCCGTGATAGAAATCGACTTCATACTTATTGATCAGGGTTTGACGTTCCCAGAGATTGAAGCTTTTCACCAGCGGGCCAGCCGCGTCAAACACGTCCGCCAATGCATTGGGCACCCATTTCCAGTTGTATTCGACGATCGCGTTGTCAGCTCCGTTCATGTTTATGCCGGCGATGCTTATGAATTGCCGTTGCGCCACCGGAGCCTGATACAAGAAGGTGCCATCTGCTTCTTGCGATTTCTTGAAACCCGGCAGACCGGTCATCAGGCGCTCTCCTTCGGTAGTGAGCGAGACCATGCTCCCGTGCGGCGCCTTGGCCAACTTAACAATTCCTGCTTTTTCCAATAATCGATAATTAGGATCCGGTAGTTTTTCATCGATAGTGGGCTCCACGAGACCAGTGCGGAAGTGGATAACGGCCGGCCCTGACCCTTGCAATTTTGCGGCTACAATTCCGCTCGCTTGCTGCGCGCTGAGAGGCGTCCTTCCCCGGACTTGGAGTATCACGTAGGTTGCTAAGCCCGCGATCCCCACTACCAGACACAACATGAGTAGCAGCGGCAAGAACGATGAGCGTCGTTCCATCTCAACTTCGGTTTCAAACATGACAGCCCCCTTCTTGAACAGTCGCGAATTTCGTCAATCAACTCTTCATTCTCAGTCCACCGCATTCCCTATTGCTGTGATCAAAGGCACGATCGATTGTGTCTTCTATCACGATGAAGTAATCCCCTCAGCATGTCCCCGAGCAGAAGCCGTTTACACAAGGTGTGCGCGTCCTCACATACAGCGGTGACCATTGTCACACCCAACTGTGCCCCCACACGGCATAATTACAAAGATTTCATGGTGGTTCTACCACCTGGAGTGTAGAGATTCCATGGCAAAAGGACGTGTTTCCATTGTCGTTGAGCGCTGCAAAGCCTGCGGCTTCTGTGTGGAGTTTTGTCCCACAAAAGTGCTCGCGCTCTCTTCCGCTTTCAATTCCAAGGGCTACCATCCGCCGCACGTCGTGCATCCGGAAAAGTGCAGTGGTTGTGACCTGTGCGGCATGTACTGCCCCGATTTCGCTATTTTCGCAACCAAAGCAGCTCCCGCTGGGGGAGGTGACAAATGAAAGCTGACCCTCGCGGCGTGCTCACCGGCACCCACTTCATGGATGGTGACCACGCCTGCTGCGAAGGCGCGCTGGCTGCTGGCAGCCGGTTCGCCGCAGGATACCCCATAACTCCTTCCACCGAAGTCGTTGAGCGCTTTGCTTCCCGTGTGCCTACTGTAGGCGGAACGTTCATCCAAATGGAGGACGAACTGGCGGCTTCCATCACCCTGCAAGGCGCGGTCTGGGCCGGAGCCAAGGCGTTTACGGTGACCTCCGGCCCCGGCTTCTCTCTGATGATGGAGCATATTGGCTACGCCGCCATGACCGAAACGCCGTGTGTGTTCGTGGATGTGCAGCGTGGAGGGCCGTCCACCGGCCTGCCCACGCTCCCCGCGCAAGCCGACATGATGCAGGCGCGTTGGGGCTCGCATGGCGACTACGAGATCATCGCCCTCTGCCCCAATTCTCCGCAGGAATGTTTTGACCTCACCATCAAAGCTTTCAATCTGGCCGAGGAATTCCGCGTGCCCGTGATGTTTATGATGGACGAATGCGTGGGGCACATGACCGAGAAGGTGGTGATTCCTCCCGCCGACCAGATCGAAGTCGTACCGCGCCGCCATACTCACAAGTCGGTTGACGAGTACCTCCCCTATGCCACCAACGGCGACATGGTTCCGGAAATGGCACACGCCGGCGAAGGCTACAACTTTCATGTCACCGGCTTGACTCACGACGAACACGGCTATCCCAACATGACTTTGCCGACTCAGGACAAGCTGGTTCGCCGCTTGCAAAACAAGATTCTCCACGCCGTCGACCGCATCGCTATGTTCGAGGAAGAGCAACTCGAAGGCGCCGATGTAGTGGTCGTTTCCTACGGAATCACTTCCAGAGTGGCGCAACGCGCCATCGAAGCGGCTCGTAAACAGGGTCTGCGCGTCGGCAAGTTGCGCCTGATCACGGCCTGGCCCTTCCCCGAGAAAAAGATCCGCGATCTCGCAGCGAACGTGAAGGCATTCGTCGTCCCCGAACTCAATCTGGGCCAGATGGTGCGCGAAGTGGAGCGAACTGCCGCTGGCCAGGCAAAGACATTCGCCGTGTCGCACGCGGGCGGCGGAGTTCACAACCCCGAAGACATTCTCAAGGTAATCGTGGAGGCCAGCCGATGGCGGACAGCTTGAACACCGATATCCTCAATCCAGTTGTGAATCCAGTCGAGGCCTTCTTACGCAGCGATCGCATGCCTCACATCTGGTGCCCGGGATGCGGCATCGGCACCACCGTGAACTCTTTCGCCCGTGCGCTCATCGAATCGAAAATCGATTTGGGATCGCTGGCCCTGGTCTCGGGCATCGGCTGTACGGGCCGCGTGGCGGGCTACGTCAAACTCGATTCTTTCCATACCACGCACGGCCGCGCCATCCCGTTCGCCACCGGGTTGAAGCTGGCAAACCCAAAGCTGAACGTCGTCGTCTATTCCGGCGATGGCGATCTTTCGGCTATCGGGGGCAATCATCTGATTCACGCCGCGCGCCGCAACATAGATTTGAAGGTCATCTGCGTGAACAATCTGATCTACGCCATGACGGGCGGCCAGACCGCGCCCACCACTCCGGATCACTCGACCACTTCCACGAATCCCTACGGTGTGTTCGAGCCGTCGTTCAATTTGCCGCACCTCGTCGAAGCGGCGGGCGCGGTGTATGTCGCGCGCTGGACCACATTCCACGTACGGCAACTGTCGCGCTCCATCAGCGAGGCGTTTCAGAAGAAAGGCTTCTCCTTCATCGAAGTGATCTCGCCCTGTCCCACGCTGTATCAGCGCCGCAACAAGCTGGGCGATGGTCTCGACGCCATGAAGTACTACAAAGAGAAGAGCAAAGTCCGGCACGGTGCGCCTACCAATGAAGTCGGCCTGACCATGACCGGGGAGATCATTGTGGGCAAGTTCGTAGATCGCGACCGCCCCGACTACCAAACCATGATGCGAACTCAATACGCCGAATCGCTCGGCGAGAGATTCGTGGAACAAGCGGAGATGGTATGCAGCTAACGGAAATTCGTCTCGCGGGCTTTGGCGGCCAGGGAGTGATCCTCTCGGCCATCGTCATGGGCAAGGCTGCCTCGATTTATCAAGGCGCGTTTGCCACCATGACACAGAACTTCGGCCCGGAAGCCCGAGGTGGCGCCTGCAGTGCGCAGCTCGTCCTTTCCGATTCGCCAGTGTTGTACCCGTACGTCACCGTGCCGGACATCCTCGTCGTAATGTCGCAGGAGGCTTATGTACGCTTCGGCTCCGAGTTGAAAGACGGTGGCATCATGATCGTCGAGCAGGACATGGTCCGAGTTTCCGATCTCAAACAGGGAATCAAGGTCTACAGCATCCCAGCAACCCGCATCGCTGAAGAACTCGGAAAACGCATGGTGCTGAATTCGGTGATGGTGGGATTCTTCACCGCGATCACACAGCTGCTGGACCCCGATGCCGTGCGCAAAGCAGTCGCGGATTCTGTCCCGTCAAGCTCCCGAGAACTGAACTTGAAGGCCTTTGAAAGAGGGTTGGAGTATGGAACCACTGCGTTAACTGCACCCCCGAACCCTGCCGACGCCGAACTACAGACGCAGTACTCGCCGGAGTAAGTTTTTAGAGTGCGCGCGAGAACGAGTTCTCGGGCAAATGCCGGAGAATCCAGCCCCCGGAGGGGCGGTCGAACTTAGCCCAGCGCTTCAGCGCTGGGAAAAGTGGAACAATGATTCAAGTCCCGGAGGGACGACCGAGTTCTCACGCACACTCTTTACTGTTGTATTCTTCAACTTTGGCCGTTGTGAGATTCATCAGTGCGTTGTCACGCCGCAAGCCACTGATTGCAAAAGGTCGACCTCGTCGTTCCACTCCAAACACTGAGAACGACCTGTTGCGATTTCCATCAAAGCGTTGTTGACAATTTCATCGCAACAGTCCGCGCCATGAAATTGCCTTTCGTCTATCCCCTTTATTTCACTGGAGATCGCCACCCCGCAGCGGGCTCACTCGCAATTCGCCGCGTTTTGGCATGGCGATTGCCTTTAGAAAAGTGCTGAGTGGCTCGCAACAGACGGCCCTCCGACGAGGTGACTTATGACAGTCCTACTGGTTCTCTTCTTCTTCGCAACCTTTTTGCTGATTGATTATTTCCGCAGCCGCCACGCCATTGTGCAACCAGCGTTGCAGGTAGCCCCAGCAAAGCATGACGCTCTGCCACGCTTGCAGCCGGCCTTAGTCGGCGGCTTCGCGGTCCCAGAACATCTGCGCTACCACCCCGGTCACACCTGGGCATTGAGCGAGAGCCCCAACCTGGTGCGGGTCGGCATGGATGATTTTGCCTCTAAGCTGACCGGCAAGGTGGAGCGCATCACGCTGCCGCAACGCGGCCAGTGGATTCGCCAAGGCCAGAAAGTGTGCACACTTTATCGCGACGACTGCGCTGTCGACATGGTTTCGCCGATCGAGGGCAGCGTGTCTGACATCAACCAAGCGCTCATGGACGATCCTAAACTGGCACTCCGCGATCCCTACGGAGAAGGCTGGCTGGTGACGGTGCATGCGCCCGATGCCAAGACAAGTTTCCGCAACCTGTTGGGTGGAGCAATGGCGCGCTGGTGGACCGAAGAGTCGGCGAGTCGCCTGCAGCGCCGGATGCCAATGGCGCTGGGTGCGCTGGCCCAGGATGGTGGCGTGGCCATGGATGACCTCTCGACCCACATCCCCGACCAGGAGTGGCTGCCACTGGCGAAAGAGTTCTTCCTGTCATAAGTCGAACTCGCGGCCTCAGAGGCGAACCAGCCTCTCGTCGAAATGAGGACCGCTGAAACACCAGCCGCCCGGATCCAATACCGGGCGGCCGGTGCGTTTGCAGGCGGTGCAAGTGAGATTCGTATCAGGGCATCGCTTAAGCGATGCCGCAACTCATTCGCAATCAGGCGCCCCTTTAGGGGCTGGACGTCAGAGAGCGGCTTTTCTGGCGGGTACCTTCGTTTTCTCAAGGGTGGGACTCCAGGTCCGTCCACTGCTTGGGATTTTTCGCTGACCGCCGCAATCTGACTCTTACCCTTTTTCCTCACAAACGCCCGGGCCACCCATCACAGACTGCTGAGCCGCGATCAATAGCGGGCTTCCGGCGGAGTTGCGGGAGTAATGATTTTTGTGCTGTTTTCCTACTTGGTATGTTGATTGGTTAGTACTGGTACCCCCCTCCCCCCCTCGCTATTGGAATCATGGAGTTAGGAGGAAGATTCCAACCTGGTCTTTGATTTTAAATGACTTAGAGGTAAAGTCTTCCAAAACCAATGACTTAGCTCGATTTCTCGCTTCGCCCGGATTCGACGGCGGGCTGACGTCCGCTTATTTCCGGAATTGGTGTTGTCAAAGAGCGCCGACTCGTTGGGTTGGGGCAGCTTCGAAGGCCGTCTCCTGGGAGACTGGCACGCGTCGGCCCTGATACAGGTCGATTTTCATTGTCGCCGACGGGCGGTTAGGTGTCTGTGATGGTGCACACAGCGCGTTTGTGATGAAAAAAAGTCAAGGGCCCCGCCCTTCGCTTCGCGATAGGACGGACCACCCTCGGTTGCGGGACATCTTCGGCGCCGTGCTCGACAACTACAACCGAAATCTATAGGTACAAGGGACGGATGGCCCGCGCAAGCCCGCAAGGGCGGGCCGCCGCTACGGGTTTGGTGGGGGTGCGGAGGCGGCCTGAACCTTCGCGACGTGAGCGTTGATCGCAAGAACCAGATTGTTTAGGAGGGGTCGGAACCCGTCGAAGTTTACAGAGTCGGCGTTAGGCCGGACAACTTTATGAGCGAAAACCTTCTTGCCGTAGTGCGTCGTGGTATCGAAATCGTTTTCGGCACTGAATGCCTTCCCATCCACAACCGTCGCCTTGATTGCGGCGTCGAAAAAATCCTCGATCTTTGACTCCTGAGCACCGTTGAGGAGTGGCGTTGGCACTGCGTATAGATTCCCAATAACGTGCACAAATGGCTCGTTTCCCGTGACCGTTATACCGCTGGCTTGCTTAATGCCGTTTCGAATCCTCTTCCCCCCCGAGTCGTTATCGTACAGAATCACCACCGCATGTTTCTGGCCCGGCGCCTTGAACTTTGCGGTTTCCTTTCTGTAGGTTGCGATGAAATTATTCAGAGGACCGAAACCGCCATCACGAAGTCCAAGAATACGTGCTGTGCTTGAATGCCTGTATTTATACAGCCGGACTTTTATCTGTACCTTGCCCTTACCATCTGTTGCTGCGAGATCCGGGTAGTCCGCCGCAAGGCGGCGGATTGCATGAGTCAGATAGACGTTGTCGGTTTCACCTTCGCAGAGGATGACGGGGGCTTCGGCCGCAAAGAAATTCTTGTAGATCAGAAACCTTTGATAAATCCGCTCCTTCTTCGACAGATTCCCTTCCTGCCCGTCGGCCGGGTGCTGTTTATTGTGCAGGTCAATCTCGTCAATGAAGCCCAACATGCCATGCAGTTGATTTAGAGTGCCCTCTCCTTTGTCGAGGGTCGCGAACGACCCTTTGTTCAGGAGGCAGTGAACCATGGCCCGTACATTGCGGCGGTACTCACTCCGAATATTTATCTTTCTGTTCACGACGAGTCCGGTAACCACCTGCCGGGAGTCGCGGTATTGCATGCTGGTTTTCTGGGGGTTTATTTGAAATCCGCAGTGCTTTACGATTTCGCGAAGCTTTGCGCTTGGTATCCAGACATGCGAGTCAGACACATCCCGCTCGGCGATGTCAGCTGGGAAAACTTTCTCGTTAGTTGAGAAAGTCAGGTCATCAGCGTACCGGCTGTAGGTACATCCCGCTTTAGAAGCTAGCTTAACGAGGTGCATATCAAGTACGTGGGCGATAAGGTTAGAAATTACTGGTGAGCAGGGACTGCCTTGTGGGAGCTTGTTTTCGTGGCATGCAATCCGCGCTATGACCATCGCTGCCCGTGGATCTAGAGCAAAATTCTTATCCCTGACGAAGAATCCTAAAACACGTCCAAAATTGATTGATGGAAAGAAATCTGCTAAATCGACGTTGAACACATAACGACGATTGCGGTGTTCTCGTGCGTTGGTCACTATTGATTTGTCACGCTTAAAACCGTGCGATACTCGGTCTTTGCGCCCAGTTGAGTGGTTAATCTCCTCGACGCAGTCCTGAAGGAGCGTTGAGAGCTTTCGCTGAGCGAACTTGAGAGCCCCCACAGGGGCAGATGATTCGTTTCTGCCCGTTTCGTTTGGGGACCTCAAAAGTCTCGTATCTTTTCTCGGGTGGCGTTTTGAAGAGAATGTAAGACAGGCGAGAAGGGTTAATTTGCAACAGATTCGCGATGCCCCTTAGCCTGGTCGCCGCCTTCAGCTTGACTAGCTTAGACATTTCGGCAGATAAATGACCCACCGGCACTCTTTCGCCTGTTACGTCACGCGTACCACGTCATGCTGCGCAATCCCAGCATAGGGTCTAACCTTGGTTTCAAATGCCACGATGCATGGCACAAAATCTGCCGATGGGTCGACGCCATTATAGTATGCCGGGCGTGTCGCCCGTCCTATCGCGAAGCGAAGGGCGGGCTCGCGGGCTCGCGTCGCCGGACGGTGGGATAAATTGCCTGCTTTTCGCGTCTGGTTGCTGTCCAGTGCGATTCGATCTCGACCACTCCCTCTGCTCCGGTCAGATAGTGATGGAAGCTGCTCCCTAACCAATCCTCCGGACGCTCCACCAATCCACGCCTTACTGGGTTACGGACATCGATGGACGCGAGAAAAAAGGTCGTGCGAATTAATGCCCCGCAGGTTCGACCGACCCGCGTGAAAATCGGCAGGGTGGCGGAGAACCGCGCGAAAGCCGCGATGACAAAAGACGTGCATTTAGTAGAGGCGGCGACGGCGACAGATGGGTTGATCGTGTCGATGGACGAAGAGGTCCGAAATCTCTTCAAGGAAAACTCAGAACGTATCGGGGAGCTCAAGGGTTTGGTGTGGGTGAATCCGTGCAAACCGGAGGACACAGCACTTGAGTGGCTAGAAGAGGGTGCACCGACCCAGAAGAATCGTCAATTGGGGTCAATGGAAGAATGCTGAGGAGACGGGCCGTCTTGCACCCGCTGCGCTCGTCGCTGGCTGAGAAAGCTGCCGTTTGCCCCACCTTTCGTGCGGCAAACGTGGGGCACGTGCTAGGACTATTTTACCGGTCGATAAGACGCAAGACTGCTCCTATCATGTTCTATTTTTCCTTCCCGCAGGAATGCGCCTATCAAGCTCAATACTTCGGCCTCGGTTGCTCGATCCCCGGCCTTTTGCAGGTTTCTCATAACGAAGTCGAGGTCCACCGAGTAACCCGTATTTAGCAAGGCCCAAACGCGTAAGTCCAGTGACGACACGCGTGCCACTTCGGATCGCAGTTCTCGATTTTCCTCCAGCAGACGGGTTCGCTCGGCATTCGCTTCTGATAGTCGTGCGCCGATCTCATTTGCCTCTCCGCCAACATTGCCTCCGGACGCTCCACCAATCCACGCTTTACTGGGTTACGGTGAATATAGCGGAGCTTCTCCACACGCTTTTGTTCGCTCCAGACGTTGAAGTCGTAATAGCGTGCCTGCCAGGAAAGGCTGCGGCTGAACATCCCCGCCCTTCGCTTCGCGATAGGACGGGCCACCTGCCCAGCGCCAGCTTCCTTATAACTGTCCTCAAACTGGGTGATCTCGACGGCTGCTTGCGGGAAGTTGGCGGTGATTTTTAGTTCTCCGGGCAGGGGTTTGAGGAAATCTTGGAGCGTGGTTGCGGACGTATCGGCGGGGCGGGCTTGCTCCCTCAGGGGCTAAAGCCCCAATCAAAACGGGGAAGTTACCGCAGCGCTGAAGAGTGTGCGTGAGAACTCGGTCGTCCCTCCGGGACTTGAATCATTTTCTCCAGTTTTCCCAGCGCTGAAGCGCTGGGCTAAGTTCGGTCGCCCCTTCGGGGCTGGATTTCTGCGGTTGTCCTGCTGCTGCCGATCCAATCACAAACCGGCGCTAGGCTTTGCTTTCGCTTCTTGTCCGCATGGCTTTGACCAGTTCCGGCAACTTGGTATACGCGGCGCAGCACTTCAACCACAATCGGTGATCGATGGCGGGAGCGCCGCTGACCATCGCTCCGGCGGGAACGTCGTGGGGGATGCCGCTTTGCGCGATGGCGATGGCTCCGTCGCCGATTTTTACGTGGCCGCTGACGCCGACTTGTCCGGCTAGTATGACGTTGTTGCCCACGTCGGTCGTGCCGGCTAGGCCTACCTGGGCGCAGAGCAGCGTGTCGTGGCCTATGGTACAGCTGTGGCCGATGTGGACGAGGTTGTCTAGTTTCGCGCCTCGTCCGATGCGGGTCTCTCCTATGCTGGCTCGGTCGATGCAGGTGTTGGCTTGGAGTTCCGCGTCGCTCTCGACCACCACGTTGCCGGACTGGACGATTTTGTGCCAGTGGCCGTCCTCTTCATTCTTGGCGAAGCCAAAGCCGTCGGAGCCCACTACTACACCGTTCTGGAGCAGGACGTTGTCTCCTAGTTGGCAGAATTCACGCACCACGGCGTGAGCGTGGGCGAAGAAATTGTTGCCTATGATTACGCCGCGATAGACGACGACGTGGGCTAGCAGAACTGCGTTGTCTCCGATGACGGTGTCTTCGTCGATCACGACATAGGGACCGAGGTGCGCATTCTTGCCGACCTTCGCGGTGGGATGAACGACCGCGGTGGGATGGACTCCGGGGGCGTAGCGCGGCGGCTGGTAGAAAAGTTCGATGGCCTTCGCCCAGGCAAGATACGGGTTCTTGCTGCGCAACATTCCCGTGGATATGGCGGGAAAGTTTTCGGCGACGATGACCGCCGCAGCTTTGGTGATTCTCGCGGCGGCGTTGTATTTGGGGTTGGACACGAAGGTGAGCTGGCCGGGACCGGCGTGTTCTATGCCAGCCACAGCGGTGATTTCGGTGTCGGGAGAGGCGTTTTCGAGGCGGGCGTTGAGAGCGGAGGCGATGTCGGCTAGTTTCATAAGGAGTGTCTCGGGAATTGTAGCAATCAGGTCCCAGGTGTGGCGGCGGTTTCAAGGAAAGTGTAGCCCGGTACACCTCGGATTTGGTTGCGGTGAAGAGACAAGCTCGAACCACAGGGGGCACAAAGGAGCACAGGGGAAACCCGAAATGCGAAGCGCTGTTTTGAATTGCCTGCCGTCTCATGGCTCAGACGTCAGCTGAGACCTAAGGCCTAAGACCCAGCACCTGAGACCCAGTTACTGCTCAAACAGCGTTACCTGGCGCGTATCGGGTTGCCCACCTTTGCGGCGGCGGTTGGCTGCACCGATGACCGCGAGCACCGTCACCGATGTCAGCGCTTCGCGTGGCACGAACACCCGCTGTGTATTCGAGCGCAGGTCGGGAGGGTTCATCAGGAATCCTTCGGCGGGATTTTGCGTAAGGTCGTTGGGCAGGATGCCTTCAATCACTTCGTTGTCTTTGAACTTCAGGCGCACCCACAGGCCTTCAGTCCGCGGGCGGGTGGTGAAAGTCTTGCGGAGCATCAGATCGGAATCGGAAAACTCACGGACAAAATAAACGGCCTTGATGTCGCGCAGATCGATGGCGACAACGTTGCCGGAAGTGTTGAGCAGTTCGAGCTTGCCGTCCACCACAAAGTTGGCGGGAGCGACGTAACCGCTGACCGAGTCGCGGTCTTGCTTCCGCACGATCACTTTCTTGTGGGTCGAGGGCATGGGGCTCGGGACGCTTTCAAATCCCGCCCGTGATAGCGCAGTGCGCGGCGGCGATGGAAGCTCCAGATGCGATTCTCGCACTTTCCCGATGAATTCGGACAGTTTGTGCCTTCACAGTAGCCAAACGGTAAACCTTGTGTTATTTTCTCTTGTTTACTGGAATCATGGTTGTGCGGTATAAGTCTAATGTATAGAGCGAGTTAGATTCTGCGGGCGGACAGCTCGCTAAGTTTCAAGCGGCTCCCCTGTGGAAATCTTGTGAATAACGCCCCGGTCCAGCCACCGCCAGGCGACTAGGAAGGCATGGCCGATTACATATACACACTGGAAACCCGGCTCTCGCCGGACCAGCAAAAGGGAGTCACCCTCGTCCTAGACGCCGCCAAGGCGGCGGGGATGAACTTATATCTTACCGGCGGCGCCATCCGCGACATCATTACCGGCTTCCCCATTCGTGATCTGGATTTCACGGTCCAAGGCAACGCGCTCAAGCTGCAGAAAGATCTGGAGCGGGCGGGAGCGGTGGTGGGCAACGCCGACGACGAGACGCGGACTTTGCTGCTGACGCTGCCGGGTGGCGTTCGCGCCGAAGTTGCGATGGCGCGCTCGGAGCGCTACGACAAGCCCGGCAAGCCTCCGCAAATGGCTCCGGCCACGATCATCGAAGATCTTCGCCGCCGCGATTTCACCGTGAATGCGATGGCCCTGTCGCTGAACGAGGGATCGCGCGGCCTGTTGATGGACCCGTTCAACGGCGTGGCCGACATCGAGGCCAAAGTGATCCGCGTATTGCATAACTACGCCTTTCTCGAAGATCCGGCGCGCATGATCCGCGCCACGCGCTTTAGCACGCGCTTCCACTGGCCGCTCGATGAGCGGACCCAGGCGCGGTACGAAGCGGGCAAGGAAAACGGCTACATCGAGTACATCCGGAGTTCGAGCATCGGATACGAGATCGAACAGTTGGCATACGAGGACGATCCGCACGGCGTCCTGAAGGCGTACGAAAAAGAGGGATGGCTGAAGGTACTGAATCCGCGCTGGAGCACGGCTAAAGTGGACACGGCCGGCTTGGGCGCTCTGATGAAGACCCGGCAGCAAATGAACGAGCTCGGCTATACGCCGGAGGTTGCGCCGGCGGTGCTGTATTTCCTCACCGAGCGGCTCGGCGACAAGGATATTTCGGATTTGCGCCGGGCGATTCCGCGCAAGGATCTGGTCGAGGCCTGGAAGGACCTGGATTCGAACGCCCACAACCTCGCCAAACGCCTGACGGGTAAGGAAGCGGCCACGCCGTCGCGCACGTGGCAATTGCTGTCGTCGGCGCGTCCGGAGATGATTCTATTTCTTGCGATCACGGCGCGGCAGCAGGCGGTGGCGCAGAAGATCAAGAATTTCTTCACGAAGTGGCGACAGGTGCAGCAGAAGATTCCGTTGCCGGAGATGACGGAACTCCACATCACGCCGCAGATGCCGGCGTATCCGAAGATCGCGAACGATGTGTTCTTGCTGTTGTTGGATGGCAAGCTGCGTTCGCGGACGGAGACGCTGAAGTTTCTGAAGCCGCTGGCGCCGCCACCGCCGCCGCCTCCACCACCTCCATCCGCCAAGCGGGGCAGAGGAGCCAAGGCTGCGACCGCCGCTGCTGCTGCCACAGCGGCGAGCGGCAAGCCGGGCGCCAAGGGGAAGGGGAAAGTGGCGATCGCTGCTCCGGCACCCCCGCAGGCGAAGTCCGTCCCGGCGGCGAAGCCTGTGGTGCCGGCGAAGCCCGTGGCTGCTGAAAACCCCGTGGCTCCTGCAAAGGCTGCCGCGGCTGCCAAGGTGAGCAAGCTAGCCAAGGCTCCTGCCATCAAGAAACCGAGCAAACCTGCCGAGACCAAGAAGCCGGCCCATAAACCGAAGGCCAAGGCTAAGGCCAAGAAAACGCGCAAATAAGGCGGTTTCGGGGCGCGGTGAACTTCGGCTGGGGGCTTCGTCCTCCGGCGGCTGAGCCCATCTTCTCCGCAGGAAACAAGTCAAAACTGCGCTATAATATTGGCATGCGGCGCTGGCTGTCCATAGCGACGTGTAGTCTGATTTTGCTCGCCCTGCCCGTGTGGGCACAACGGCGCGGCGGTGGCGGCGGTGCCCATTCCGCCTCGCGTGGCGGGTTTGCCGGACACTCCTCCGGCGCGGTTCACGGCGGAAGTTTTGGTCGCAGCTCCGGCATTCATCTTCGGATTGGAAACCCCTACTACCATCATCGAGGCTTCTACGGACGACCGGGCCCCTATTACCCGTACGCGGGATATTATCCCTACGGCTATTACGGCTGGTACGATGATCCTCTCGCTTATGACACGGACAACGAAGATCAGGATTCGTATGCCGGTGCCTCTTATCCTGCCCCCTACCCCGAGAACGGCGGCGGATTGCAGCGCGATGTGCAACCGCTGAGCGGAAAGATCGACCGGCTGCAAGCCGATGTCGAAGCGCGCAATCGACCGAAGACAGACCTGGAACCCGCGACGGCGCTGGTTTTCCGCGACCAGCATATTGAAGAAGTGCGCAATTACGCGATCGCCGGTGAAACGCTCTGGGTACTCAACGACAAAGCCGCGAAGAAGATTCCACTTGCCCAGCTCGATCTTCCTGCCACGGTTAAGATGAATGACGATCGCGGCGTGGATTTTCAGGTGCCAAGATAGCGCCGTCGTTTCGCCGAAGTCGTTGGTCGTTAGTCGTTAGCATCCACTACGCGCAAGTTCGCCAACGACGAACGACCGTCGACTAACGACTGACAATTGCACTACTTTCTGTCATTGCGCGAATTCCTCCAGCCGGTAGAATGAGTCCGATCCGCTGAGAGCCAAAGCTAAGAGCTTCATGACCCAAAACCAATTCGTCCACCTCCATCTGCATAGCGATTATTCTCTGCTCGACGGTGCCTGCGACGTCGAGAAACTCGTTGATCGCGTCCATGAACTCGGCATGCCCGCGGTGGCCATGACCGACCACGGCAATATTTTTGGCGCGGTGCATTTTGTGAATGCCGCGCACAAGGCCGGAATTAAACCGATCGTGGGCTGCGAACTCTACATCTGCAAAAAAGAAGACCACAACATTGCGCGCACTCCACCCGACGGAGACACTTATAACCACCTGCTGGTGCTGGCGGAAAACGAAGAAGGCTACCGCAACCTGGTGAAAATCACGTCGGAAGCCTCGCTGCACGGTTTCTACTACAAGCCGCGTGTGAGCAAGAAATTTCTGGCGGAGCATTCGAAGGGACTGATCGGCCTCTCCGGATGTCTAAAGGGCGAAGTGGCCGAGCGGTTGACGGAAGGGAACTACGACGCGGCGCGCTCGGCAGCCGGATTTTACCGCGACCTTTTTGGCAAAGAAAACTTCTTCCTTGAGATTCAGGACCAGGGTCTGGAGATGGAGCATCGCATCCGTTCGGGTTTGTTCCAACTGGAGAAAGATCTCGGGCTGCCGATGGTCGCGACCAACGACAGTCACTACCTTTGCGAAGACGACGCGCACGCCCAGGATGTGATGTTGTGCATTCAAACTGGTAAGTCCATCCAGGACAGCAACCGGATGAAGTTCGAGGGCACGCAGTTCTACGTCAAGAACGGCGACGAGATGCTGCGCGTGTTCAAGGACGCGCCCCAAGTGCTTACGCGCACGCTCGATATTGCCGAGCGCTGCAACCTTCGCCTGGAAAAAGTGCCCAGCCCGTTCCCGCACTTCGATGTTCCGGATGGATTTACTCTCGACAGTTATTTCGAGCACATCACGCGGCAGGGATTCGCCCGGCGGATGGAGAGTCTGCGGACTGCGGCGGCAAATGGCCGACTCAAGCATTCGCTGGCGGACTACGAACAGAGATTGGCGCGCGAGATCGGCATCATCCAGCAGATGAAGTTCTCGGGCTATTTCCTGATCGTGTGGGATTTCATCCGCTACGCCCGCGAACGCGGCATCCCTGTGGGCCCGGGCCGCGGATCGGCGGCGGGCGCGGTGGTTGCGTATTCGCTCGGGATCACCGACATCGATCCTCTGCAGCATGAACTTCTCTTCGAACGCTTCCTGAACCCGGAACGCATCTCCATGCCGGATATCGATATCGACTTCTGCATGAACCGGCGCGGCGAGGTGATTGAATACGTCACTCATAAATACGGGCGGGAAAATGTAGCGCAAATCATTACGTTCGGCACCATGGCAGCCAAAGCAGCGATCAAGGACGTCGGCCGCGCCATGGACATGCCCTACAGCGACGTGGACCGCATCGCGAAAATGGTGCCGACCACGCTGAATATCAAGCTGGACGACGCGCTCAAGGAGTCCGTGGCGCTGCAGGAGGCGTACCAGAAAGATCCGCAGGTGCGGCAGTTGCTCGACACGGCGCGGAAGCTGGAAGGTCTGGTGCGGAATTCCGGTGTACACGCCGCGGGCGTGGTGATTTCGCCGCGGCCGCTGATTGAATTGGTGCCGCTGCACAAAACCAAGAACGACGAAATCGTAACCGCCTTCGACATGGTGGCCATCGAAAAGATGGGCCTGCTGAAGATGGATTTTCTCGGCCTGACGACGCTCACCATTCTCGACGACACGTTGAAACTGATCGCACAGAAGGGGACGAATCTTAAGCTGGACGACATTCCGCTCGAAGACCAGGAGACTTACGAGAAAGTCTTCCATAGGGGATTGACATCCGGTGTGTTCCAGTTTGAATCGCACGGCATGAGAGACGTTCTGCGCCGCTATCAGCCAAACTCGATCGAAGATCTCACCGCGTTGAATGCGCTATACCGCCCCGGGCCAATCCAGGGCGGCATGATTGACGACTTCATCGAGCGCAAGCATGGGCGCCGCAAGATCGAATACGAATTACCAGAATTGAAGGAGATTTTGCAGGAGACGCTGGGCGTCATCGTTTATCAGGAACAGGTGATGCAGGCGGCGAACAAACTCGCGGGCTACTCGCTTGGAGAAGCCGACCTGTTACGGCGGGCGATGGGCAAGAAAAACGCCGAGGAGATGGCCAAGCAGCGCGAGCGCTTTGTGCAGGGAGCAATGCAGCGCGGTTTTCCGCCAAAGAAAATCGAGAAGATTTTCGATCTGATGGCGCAATTTGCCGGGTACGGGTTCAACAAGTCGCACTCGGCGGCGTATGCGCTGCTGGCGTATCACACCGCGTACTTGAAGACGCATCATCCGCTCGACTTCATGGCGGCGCTGCTGACTTCGGTGACGGGTAGCACGGACGACGTGGTGAAGTACATCAACGAATGCCGCGAGATGGGAATTGCGGTCGAGCCGCCGGATATCAATGTCAGCGAATCGAACTTTACGCCGCACGGGCAGGCGATCCGGTTCGGGCTGGCTGCGGTGAAGAACGTCGGCGGCAATGCGATCGAATCGATTGTCGCGGGACGGAAGAAGCTCGGTCGGAATTTCCGGTCGTTTTACGAATTCTGCGAAGAAGTGGACCTGCGGCTGTTGAACAAGCGTGTGCTGGAGTCGCTGATTAAGAGTGGGGCCATGGATTGTTTCGGGCGCCGGGCGCAGCTCATGCAGGCGCTCGACACGGCGATTGAGCAGGCCCAGAAAGCGCAGCGGGACGCGGAGTCCGGGCAGCACGGGCTGTTTGGCGTGTTTGCCGATGAAACCGCAGAGGAGGCGAAGGACGCGCTTCCCAACACGCCCGACTGGGATGAACATACGCGGCTGACAGCGGAAAAAGAAATTCTCGGATTTTTCATTACCGGGCATCCGATGGAAAAGTACAAAGAAAAGCTCGCCGACCTGAATGCGCTCTCCACGGACGATATTGCCGGTATGAAGAAATCTACCGCCAAGGATGAGAACATCACGACTGCCGGTTTGATTTCCGGGCTGCGTGTAGCAAAGTCAAGAAGGGGTGAGCTTTGGGCGCAGGCGGCGCTTGAAGATATGTCGGGAAAAGTGGAACTGCTGGTCTTTCCCGAGGCCTACAGGAAACTCGCGGAGAAAGTGAAGCTCGAGGTTCCGGTGCTGATTCGCGGCGGCGTGCGCATTGAAGAAGGCGCTAATCCGAAAGTCACGGCCAACGAAATCATTCCGCTCGATGAAGCGCCTGTATCGTTGCCGAAGGAGCTTCGCATACGGGTTCCTCTCGTTAGCGCGACTCCCGACACGGTCGACGCGCTGCACGCCCTGTGCAGCGAGCGCAAGGGGGAAGCGAAAGTGCTATTCGATCTCGACCGGGAGGGCGATTTCATGGTGGTGATGGAACCCAAAGGCTATAATGTGATGCCAGACCGCAGTTTTCTGGGCCGTGTGCAAGAGCTGTGCGGGCGCGGCAGCGTGCGCAGAATCAGTTGATCCGTGCGATTCGTATCAGGGTATCGCTTTAGCGGTACCGTAAGTTCTTCGAAATCAGGGGCCCCTTTGGGGGCTGGCATCGATGTGGCTTCTAGTTAACCGATGCGGCCGATGAGACGAGCGAAAATAAAACGGGCAGAAAAGTCAGGTCGTGGCGCGAAAAATGGCGCGGAGAATGCCGCCATCGCCGGCACGGACTTTATGCTCTCGATTGTGGAAGCGCATCATACCCGAAAGAATGGGAACGTCATCAAGATGGATTCTGGACTGAAGGCGCAGCAGGAACTGGCAAAAATCGAGGAGCAGATTACGCGACTGCGGGCTCGGGAGGGGCAGAACGCGGAGACGCTCCGCCAGATCCAGCAATTGCACGAGCGGGTGAACGACCTTCGCCGCGAGATTTCTTCGCACCTGAACGCATGGCAGCGCACGGAACTGGCGCGTCATCCGCAGCGTCCCTACACGCTGGACTATGTCGAGCGCATTTTTACCGAGTGGAGCGAGATTCACGGGGATCGCGGCTTCCGGGACGATCCGGCGATTGTTTGCGGCATGGCTCGCTTCCACGGCGAGGAAGTCATCGTGGTGGGCCAACAGAAAGCGCGCGACGCGAAACAGCGCGTGTATCGAAACTTTGGCATGCCTCACCCGGAAGGGTATCGGAAAGCGCTGCGGGTGATGAAGATTGCGGAAAAATTCAAGCGCCCGATTCTTACCTTTGTAGACACCGACGGCGCCTATCCCGGACTGCACGCCGAAGAGCGTGGTCAGGGAGAGGCCATCGCCCGCAACCTGCTGGAGATGGCGCGCCTGGAGGTGCCGATCATCGCGACCGTGATTGGCGTCGGCGGCAGCGGCGGGGCGCTGGCGATTGCCGTGGCCGATCGCGTCCTGATGATGGAAAACTCGGTTTACTCGGTGATTTCGCCGGAGGGCTGCGCGTCCATCATGTGGCGCGATGCCAGCAAGAAAGATCTGGCGGCCGAGGCCATGAAGATCACGGCGAAAGACTTGAACGATCTCGGTTGCATTGATGGCATCATCCCGGAACCCGCCGGAGGCGCGCATACCGACCATGCGCAGGCAGCAGAGTTGCTTGACACAGCGCTGCAGCAGCATCTCGCCGCGATACGGCAATTGCCAGTCGGCGATTTGCTTGAAGCCCGCTATAAGAAATTCCGCAACATGGCGCAGTTCTTCCAGGTGGAAGTGTAGCGATCCCGGGACGGGCGAGGGCGCCCGTCGCTCCACCAGCAAACTCCTACCTGGGGGTAATACCTTCTAAAGTATTGGCAAATGCAAACAGGGCTGCACCAGGAAATCCAGCGAGTTGATTTGCTGCAATGCCTGTTCCACCAGCGACGCCTTGCATTCCTCCAGCGTAATCAGAAAGGGCAGGTGCGATTTCGGGCAGCCCGGTTTCTGCAGCACCGAGTCGATGTTGATGGCGCACTGGGAGAGAATTGTGGCGAGGCTTGCGATGATGCCCGGCCGGTCCTTTACCAGAAAGCGCAGATAGTGCTTGGTAGTGAAATCGGCGGTGACGGTAGGTGTTTTCTCGACCGGTTGTCCAGCGTAACTCATCGCGGCTTGCTTGGAGCGAGCGATAGCCAAAATGTCGGAGACCACCGCGACGGCCGTTGGATGTCCGCCTGCGCCGTGGCCTCCAAAGACGGTCTCGCCACCGTAAGTTCCGGTTGCCATCACCAGGTTTCGGCTGCTTTCCACGCGCGCCAACGGCGATGAGAGTTCGACCAGTGCCGGCTGGACCGCGGCAAACAAGAGGTCGCCTTTCGACTCTGCTTTCAACTCGGCCCAGGAAATCTGGCGGATCGTGCAACCCAGCTGGTTCGCGTATTCAAAATCAACGGAGTCGATCGCTGAAATCGAGCGAGCCACGATGCTCTCAGGCCTGACGTCGCAGTGCAGTGCGACTCGCGCCAGGATGGTGAGCTTGGCCCGTGCGTCCAGGCCGTCGATGTCTTCCGTTGGATCGGCCTCGGCGAAGCCCAGCTTCTGCGCCTCGCGCAGAGCAGTAACGAAAGGAACGCCGTTGCTCTCGATCTGGCTGAGAATGTAGTTGCAGGTGCCGTTGAGAATGCCGCAGATCTTGAACAGTTCGTCGCCGGCCAATCCCTCATGCAATCCGGAAATCACCGGCACGCCGCCCGCTACCGACGCGCCAAACTGGATCTGCTGTTTCATCTGGCGGGCCAGGTTGATCAATTCGGGGCCGCAATGCGCGATCAACTGCTTGTTGGCGGTGACCACGGATTTGCCCGATGCCAGCGCGCGCCGGATCCAGTCTTCGGTGGGTTGAAGGCCGCCCATCACTTCGACCACGATATCCACGTCGGAAGATAGAACGTCGTCGATATTCTCCGTCCACTGCACCGAGGACGGAAGCCAGTCGACTTTTTTCCGCGCCACGTTGCGATTGAGGACGTGCGTCAGGCGCACGTGGGTGTTGGCGCGCTGGCAAAGAATTCTCGCCACGGAACTCCCGACCGTGCCGAAGCCAACCAGAGCCACGGTGCAGCTTTGTGCGCCGTCGTTTCGTGCGCCAACGACAGTTGAATCGAGTTTAGAGTTATCGGTCATTCCATCTCCTGCGTTTCGGACTATGACTTGGCCGGGCGGCAGCCGCGTGCAAGCCTTGCGCGCGGCGAACCTGTATTTCCGGCCTCGTTCCATTATCACCGAAGCGGCGCCGCGGCTGGCGCAATTGTCCAGTTCGGAGATGCCCCGCCCCTGCCAGGGATAATTACGGAAGCCGAAGGCTAAAGCAAAGAGAGAGAGAAGCGCAGGGTCCAAAGGTTTAAACGATTGTTTGTCCCTGGACATTGACGGCGTTGCTTTTCTCGGACGAGTCCTCATGGTCTTTGATCGCGGACTTGAAGCCGCGAATACCGTCTCCGATTCCTTTGCCGAGTTCCGGAAGTTTCTTAGGTCCGAACACGAGCAGAGCAATCCCAACAATCACCAACAGATGCATGGGTTGAAAAAGTCCTTCAAACATAAGTACTCCTTCAAGATTCGTTGTGAAAATCTTGCGACGTAACAGTAAAAACAGGCGCTGTGACTTATTATTGCAAGTACAACGCCCCGGGGAAGGAACCAATCAATCTGCTAGTTCCGGTGAATCAAAACCCGCGTTGAGCCGCGTCCGCTTGCCTTGCCAGAGCGGTAAGCGTTTTGAAGAATGCCGGGGTTTGGCCGGTGAAAAGCCCTGTCCCCGTCAGGAAATTAACCACCCCCATGGCGATTCCTTTCGGATTCGTGGGACGAATCACAGCGCACCGGGGCAGATTCGGGCTGATGAATTCGCAGGGAATCGGGAAGATCAGGTTGGTTTTCAACTCTGGGTTCCCGGTGGCGTTGAAGTCCGGGAAGGTAAGGCCGTTCGTGGGATCGGTGAATGGAGCGATTGGTGCCTGCACGCCATTGCCCGCGAAATCCACCCACTCCAGGAAGTGCGCTACTTCGTCTCCGCCAATGCTGACCACGATTCGCAGAACCTCCAAATTGCTCGCCTTCTGGGCCATGGCTGAGTAGAGGGTGCTGCCTCCTTGCTCAATCATTGCGAAGTGGAAAGCCGCCGTGTTGGCGATCGCCTGGACGTGGTCGGCCGGGCCGAAATCATCGTTGGTTCGGGGAATGGCGGGTACGTTCACCAGGTCGATGGCTTGTGGGAAAGTGCCACCCAGGTCTGGATTGTCGGTGCTTCGATAGCGCGTGTACCAGCTTGTGTCCACGGTGAGGTTCATGATGTTAGTGAGCCGCCCAATGTTCTGGGCACCGGTCGCCTGACTGCTCGGCAGAGTCCGGAAGGCATCGAGATCCACGGGCTCCGCACCTTTCGACAGCAGATACGCATTCAGAAATTGCGCATGGGTCAGTTCATCGAGGGTGTTGCTGGTGATGTACTGAGAGCCGTCGCCATCGAGTTTTTGGAGAGCCTTTTGGTAAGGATTCTGCTTCCCCGGAGTGACTCCTCCAAGCTCTGTGTACTGCACCCACAAGTCGGTCTCAAGGAGTTCAGCCGCGGCCAGAAATCGGAGAATGGCAGCGTCGCCCGACGTGAGACTCTTAGGGGACTGGCTGGCATGTGCTTCTGTTTCGGCCACAGCTGCCAGCAATGAACCAGCGGACACAGCTGCGCCAGCCACGCCCAGGCCCTTAAGGAAGGAGCGGCGCTTGACGCCGTTCTTGGATGAAGACTCAGTTGTTTCGGACGACTCAGTAGGGACGAGGTTTTCTTTTGTCATGTTCTTAGACTCCAGTCTTTTCAGAAATGATTGTCGGTGAACCCGCCACCGGGATATGGATTCGCCGCAGAATGAAGGTAAGCTGTTCCCACTTGCTTTGTGTCATGCTTCCGTCAACAGAGCGTCAAATTATTGCTGTCGGCGGGGCGAACGGCTCAGGCTTTTGAACGGCCGATAAGATTAGAGCCACTGCTGTCAACTGGGGTTCTCGTTATTCCGAAGTCTGCAGTCGAGTCAGGGGCAGCGAACAGAGCAAATACGCCCCCGGCCCCTGGCAATCAAAACTGCAGGCCATGTCGTTTTTTTCCTTCCGTTTCCGATATCCCTAAGTAGAAGCCCAGATGCGCCAGGAAGGGGACATGTTAGCTGGGTTCGATAGACGAAAAGGTTGGTTCCGGCGATGTGGGTGCTCTGGGGCACTACAAACAACTCAGAATCTCTCAGGAGGCAATGTATGAACACCAAGAAGTTGTTTCTATTTGTTGTCGTTCTCACGCTGGCAGCGACCGGGTTCGGGCAAAGCCAGCAAAAAGGGCAAATATCGGAAGGGGTTCGGGGCGATGCTACAAGCGATTGCCAATCCACTTTCACCTCAGGCAGCAACCAGACCTATCTTCAATTTTGTACGACCGTGAACGGCAATGTCACCGAACTCCAGAGTCCGGCGGGAGAAGAGCACATCCGGTGGGGTTCCGTCGATGAAGGCTATGGAATTTGCGACTTCAACAGCAGTCTCACTCGGTATTACGATTGGGCCGACGGCGGAGACTCCGGCAATTGGTTAGCTGCCGTAATTACCCAACCCGGAGGTCCCAATACGTTCCCGCTCAAGATCACGCGTACGACCTCTGACGGGATCTATACCCTAACCCAAAGCTTTACTCGGGACACAGTTGAACCCACTGTCATCATCAAGATGACGCTCAAGAACGACTCTGCAGTTTCCCGAGATTTCGCCTTGGTCCGTTACGCGGATATCGACGCCAATAACGGCGACGGGGGCGATTACAAAAACTGGTTCGATTACACACACGATGCGGCGTGGGGATACAACAGCAGTTTCAACTCGTATGGCGTGATGCTGTTCGCAGTCCCATCGAACACGCCTCGCTTTGCGTTCGTCCAGAACACATTTGGGGGACCCGATCCTTGCAGCCCTGTCGACCACCTACCGGCAACGCCGTGGTACGGCGACGGCAGCGTCGGATATGATTGGAATGGCACACTCGGAGCCCACAAATCGATCACAGTTAGCGGGGAGTACAAGCGGTTCTAGAGGTGAGGCAACCCGGCTCTACCGCAGAGCCGGGTTCCCTTTGTGTGTGCCGAACGGCGTTAGCTACAGCGGCACCACGAAGACGGCATGGTACGCCGTCAGCCGCCTTCTCAAGATCCTAAGTAACTGTGGTTGCAACGTCTTTGAACGAAGCACGCGTCGTCTCCATACGCGCAGGATAGCCAATCCCCGGAAACTCTGGACAATTAAGAAAGACGCATGGCCGCCGATTCTCGATGAGCCCCGCCCAAGAGAGAGCGTAGGGCGGTGCAGAAGCTGAGCCGCACGGCCGTTGTTGGTTCACTCGCGACTGGTTTAGTGGAAAAGATTTAGGGTGTTGGTGGCATCGTCCACGTAGTAGACACTCTGCCCGACCGTAACCAGGCCGAACAGTGCACCGGAACCCGGAGGATCGCCGCTGCTATCGAGTAGCGTCTTCGCAGCCTGCAATCCATCGGGGGTGGTCTGGAGCATGTAGCCATCGTCTCCGTTCGCGGTGAGGATGTCACCGTTGGGCGCGACCGCCAGCCCTAACGGATCGTTCAAGCTTCCGCCCCTGGTGACCGTAACGCCGGTGTGAGCGGTAGTTTGGCGCGTGATGGGAAAAGGAATCGCAGCGATGCGGTTATTGAGGCTGTCGGCCACATACAGTGAGAGGCCGTCCGGGCTCAAGCCCACTCCGGTCGGGCCGATCACCAACGCTGCCGGATCGGTGCGCTCGGCGAACCCGGAGCCAATTACGGTCATCGCTTCCACAAACGGAGGGGCGGACTTCGAGAGGGTGAGATCGACTCGAACCACCGTGCCTTGATTCACGACGCTCCCGACCGCTGCAACGGTGCCGTTCAGCACGTTGGTGACGAATAGCGCTGCAGTCCCGCCGCCATTGACGTTCGAATGGTCAAGCACAGCCATGTCCCAAGGTCCGTTGATCAGCGTGCCGTAAATTGTTTCAACCACGTTTCCCATAGGATCCAGGACCAGCAGACATCCAGCCTGGGCGGTTGCCGCGGTGCCATCTGTGGTAGGCAAACTGCCGACGATCACCCACCCAGAGCGCAACGCAATGAGCGCTGTCGTGAGACCGATGCCGCCCGTGCAAGTGCCGGGAAGACTGGAAGCATTAATCTGGGCGAACTGGCTGACGGCGCCGCCCGGCGATATCTGCATAATCGTAGTCCCGGTTCCCTGATGATTGGACACGGCGTTGAAGTTGCTGATGAGCAGGTTTCCCTTCACCAGGTTTCCAACCGAGCGCGGAACGACGAAGATGCCATAAGGGTTTACATCGCCGTTTGCAGGAACAGTGGAAGCGACGACTGTAATGGTGTGCGACGCCGCAGGCGACTCTGCGGCGGCGACGCCAGACGCGAGGCACGCGAGAGCCACTACCATGCTCGCCACTCGGACCAGAACCGCATTTCGAGGCTGACGTTGTAGGTTCATTTTCTCCTCCATAAACACTCGTGAGTTGGTAGCAAGCGGGATACGGCCTCCGTGGATCAGCTATGAGAGACGGAAGCCGGGCGCCTTGCTAGAGAAAGAAGCTATCCAAGCACAGAAGACAATATGTCACGGGATTGTCAAAGAATTGTTACTTTGCTTGCAGGGAGACTGCTTCCGGGACAATGCCAGCGCTTCGTCGGGGCGGGCGGCCCGGGCTTCTGAAGGGCTGATGAGATCATGGCTATTGATGTCAACCAAGGTTGTCGTTACTCCGAAGTCTGCAGTCGAGTCAGTGGCCGACGAACGCCCGCGCCCAAGCGGAGTCTGGACGAGGCACGTTGAAGCGTAGGGCGCCCATGAGCTGGGCCGCCCGCCGACCTGCGATTCGACTCAGGTGATCATTGTCACTGACAATTCGATGGTTACCGTGATTAAATTTTTATAGAGTTTCCAAAGCACTTTCCGTATTGAAAGGAGAGAGCTATGCAATTCCACCTGGAAACAGACGAGCTGAATCTGCTTGCGAACGTCTTGTTGGAACAAGACCCCCGACAGTACAACGAATTGCTGAACAAGGTCCTGGCCCGGGACTTGCGATTCGACTCCGGTGAACTCGAACAAACAGCGGACCTCCTCGCGGGCAAGAAGCGTAGCCTTAAGGATGAAATCGCCCGGCAGCCTAACGCCGCGCTGAAGCTGGAACTGCAGCGGCAGCTGGCGCTGCTGGAACGGGTACTGGAGAGGGTCAACGAGGCCTGTGTCATGTTCTGAGGGCGGTCCACGTCAGCGTCACCTACGGTGCCGATGGCGAAGGGAGAGGATATATCCCGTCTCAAGCGAATGATGCTCTGCAGCGGCCCCCTCTAGGAGGCTGCCGAAAATTAGTCGAAGGTGCAAAAAGCGCACCTCGGGGGCTCAAGCCCGGACACATTTTCAACGACTTGACGGCACGACTGAAGTCGTGCCCTTCCCAAACCCGCGTGAACCATGACTTTTTTCGCAACCTCCTAGAATGCCCAGCAGGATTTTGTTGGTATCGAAGTCCGGCTTCTTCGCAAGTGTCGCTACCATCCGGGTGGTTTCAAGCTCCAGAACCTACCTCACTGCCGACGGTAACGTGCGTCACTGAACTGAGGTGGCACAGTAGTGTAGTTTTTAGATGGCGCAATCCGCAGCGCCACGCTTCTCAGCCAAGTATGCACCCAGCACACGCCGGTGGGCGGATTCAACCACGCCGTCACGGAGGAATTGGAGGAAGCACTGGAAGAGTAACTCCCGGCGGCGTTGCCGAGGTATGCATGATGTTCCACTGCAACCCGAGGCAGCAGCGGAACCCCGTCTCTGATGCCTACGGGCTACATCGAAGCTGGAGGACCGGGTGCGGCATGTGGCAAAATTTCTGCCAGCACCTGCACCTCCGGAAGGAGGTTTGTGATGCCGACGGTAACTGCTCCAACCCGCATTAAACTGCAAAACATTCTGTTCGCCACTGACTTCTCGCCATCGGCGGAAGCAGTTCTGTCTCATGCCCTGGACCTGGCTCGCCGTTACGGTGCTGCGCTGTACACCGTCCACGTGCTGCCTCATACGCCGTTTGTCGAAGCTGCACAGCCGGATCCCGAGCAAATCAAGTTGTTCGCTAATCAACAACTGCCTGCCTTGATGCGCTCCGCGTCGTTGAAGGATGTCGAACACAAAGAACTGATTGAGCAAGGGGAAGTTCCGGAAGTGCTCTCGAAACTGGTCCGGAAGCATGGCATTGACCTGATCGTAATCGGCACCGGCGGCCGCAAGGGACTAGGGAAATTGTTGCTCGGGTCGGTAGCGGAGGAGGTTTTCCGCACTGCCGAGTGCCCAGTGCTCACGATGGGGCCGCACGCCACCCGCTGGAGAATCGATGGCAACCTACAGCACATTCTGTTTGCCACCGACTTCGGGCCAGAGTCCTTGCACGGGCTGCCCTACGCCCTATCTTTGGCAGAGGAGAATCAGGCTCGTCTGACCCTCCTGCATGTGGCGCCCGAACCTAGGGTCGCTCTGCCGGAGCCAGAGCCCGGAACTATGCCCGTGGTTGACCCGAGCGAGGTGACAGCTTCCACGGAGAATCAACTCCGCGCCCTGATTCCTGAAGGAACACAGCTTTGGCATGAGCCCGAGTACATGGTGCAATTTGGTTCCCCGGCAGAGATGATCGTGAGAATTGCCGAGCAGTCGGTCGACATGATTGTGCTGGGCGTGAAACGGCCGGGGGCTTTGACGAAGCACCTGGGCGAGGGTGTAGCGTACAAGGTCGCCTGCGAAGCGCCCTGCCCGGTGCTTTCGGTGGGTGCCCGGTACCACGTCTGACGAGTACGATCAGGCCCGTACGAGGACATCCGGAAAGGCGTGACACTGCGCGATGGCGCGGTGCCCAAGTGACACGAGTTTCTGGACCGGAGAGTGGCGAACGCGGTGAGCCAACTGCTCCAGAGGGAGAAGAACAGCCAAGCAAAGCGATAGGAATTGTGGGAGACCATTAGCTCGGCGGAGTCTGGAGCCCTGGGCGTCTGGCCGGGCCGATTGCAATCATTTGAAATCTGGAGCCACGAACCTTCGCTCGCTCCAGACGTTGAAATCGTGGTACCGGGCTTGCCAGAATGGATCAGCGGCCCGCAGCGCTAGTGTGCGCGAGACGGATTGTTTCAGCGATTGCATGGCTCGCGCCAGCGCGCCCCGTTCCGGATCGCTTACTAACATGTGGACGTGCTCGGGCCGGAAGGCCCCCTTCGTTTTTTGAAGGGTGGGACTCCGCAGTCGTCTCCCGCATGGGATCTCTCGCTGACTCCTGCAGTGCCCTCGTCCATAGAGTGCACCGACGATCCCCATCACTCACCCTTTTCGCAAAGTACGCGAAAGGGACGGGCACCCGACCTTATCTCGCTCCCGACGTTTTACTCACTTCCGGTGAGTTAAAGCGACAGAACAGAAGCGCCGATACATAAGGTGTGGGGAGGACGCTTTATGCCTCGACGAATGCGGCTGTTCGTTCTTGTCTGCATCTGCACGGGCAGTATGTACGCACAGGACTTAGAGGGTATTGAGGTTCACGGGTTTGTCACCCAGGGCTTCCTCTTCAGTTCCAATAACAATTATTTGTCCATGAAATCGAGCGATGGCAGCGTGCAGTGGACGGACGGCGCCGTAAGCGTCTCCGATTCCCTCACCGATAAACTGCGTGTTGGAATCCAGTTGCACATGTACCAACTGGGGGATCTCGGCGGCTCGAATATTCAGGTCGATTGGGCATCGGGAGACTACAGAGTCACCGATCATTTTGGAATTCGAGCGGGCAAGGTCAAGACTGCCCTTGGTTTGTTCAACGATTCCCAGGACGTGGACGCCGTCTTCCTCTGGATACTCCTGCCGCAATCCATCTACCAGATCGACAACAAAAGTTTTTTCTTGTCGCACGTGGGTGGCGAAGTGTACGGCGAACTGCCCCTGGGCAGAAGCGCCGGAAAGCTGCAGTATCGCGGGTACGGGGGACAGGCCAACTTGGATTTGAATGGCGGATACGTCAAGCAGGCCGCTGACGGCGGACTCGTGTTCACGACTCCTCCGGGAGGCAAGATTTACGGCGGCGATCTGCGCTGGGAAGCTCCTTTGGGAGGGCTGACTCTTGGCTCCAGCGCGCGTGTCCAGGCTCTGGACGGAACATCGCTCGCGGGCAGCGTACACGTGCCTCCGACTTTTATAAGCGCAGAGTATGCCCAGTTCAAAAAACGAAAATTCTACTTCGCGGGGGAATATAGGAGGTTTCCGCTCAATACGGTTGTGACGATTGGACCGGCGGTGATTCCAGTTCCTCAGGATCAGCGCGCCTGGTTCGCGATGGGGAGTTATCGACTCACGGAAAAGTTTCACGCGGGAAGTTATTACAGCCACTATATCAATAAAGCGCTGGACACGACCCAGTCTGCAAATTACTCGAAAGACTGGGTGGTGTCGGGACGCTATGACTTTAACGCATATTTTTACGGCAAGATCGAGGGCCATTTCGTGCACGGAACTGGACTTGGTTACTACAACAGCACCAATCCAACTGGCCTGAAGCCAAACTCGAATATGCTGGCAGCTAAGATCGGTTTCAGCTTCTAGCTGCCTTAAGTGTGTTAGGACGTGAGAGCCATGAGCAAAACTCGTTGGTTAATCCTGCTGTTAGGTTTCATCGGTTGCTGGTCCGCGGCCAGCGCTCAGGATGTGGTGTTGGTGGCTAACAAGAGCGTGCAGATTTCGGAGATCAGAGCTGCCGATCTGCGCTCCATCTTCATGGGAGCGAAAACCAGGTTTGCTGACGGCTCCCATGCCGTGCCAGTCACTTTAAAGGGTGGACCGGCGCACGAAGTCTTCTTGAAACACCACATCGGCGAAAGTCCCGACGAATTCCGCGCGCAATGGCGCAAGGCGGTATTTACCGGACAGGGCGCCATGCCCAAGGCATTCGATTCCGAATCGGCCCTCATCGAATACGTAGCCGCCACTCCAGGCGCGCTCGGGTATGTGAGCCGGATTTCGCCGCAAGACAAGGTGAAGTGTCTCGCCGCAGTCAAGTAGTTCCGGGGCTGGGCCGCTCGACCTGTTGCTGCGCTTTGCTGTTCTGATTTACCGCCCCCGCGTTCGGACGCGTATAATAAAGGGTTTTCACTCTTCACTCCGCAAGACTTCCGGGCGACGGGGTTTGCCCGGACAAAACTTTATACGGTTCAGACCAGAAAGGCACAGGGATGGCCACCACTACTGATGTCGTGCCCCAGGAATTGTCCGGCCAACTGGGGCAAAGGCGTGTCGTTAATGACATGAGCATTCAGGTTGCTACGGTGAATGGCTCGGGGTCGCAGAGTTCCAACACAGTTTTGTTGCGCAGCATTTTTCAGATGGGCGTGCCCATTTCTGGGAAGAACCTGTTTCCTTCGAACATTGCGGGGCTGCCGACCTGGTTCACGATTCGCGCCAGTAAAGATGGCTACATCGCGCGCAAGAAGGAGATCGACCTGCTCATCGCGATGAATGCGGAGACGGCGCAGGACGATGTGAAGACGCTGGCGGCGGGCGCTGCC
>Ga0209517_10000821_pt1 | contig 50816 bp, 44 predicted proteins | sample PeaSoiMetSII2010_FD_187695 | JGI IMG/M metagenome (GOLD analysis project Ga0209517, IMG submission 187695) | Peat soil microbial communities from Weissenstadt, Germany - SII-2010 (SPAdes) (version 2) | ecosystem: Environmental > Terrestrial > Soil > Wetlands > Peat | place: Germany...
CAGCCGCGCAATCGCATGGCCGACGTCCTCGACACGCGCCTCCGCAACGCGCAGCGTGAGAGACGGGGCGAAAGAGGATGAAGATGTTTCCGTCATGGCGCGACCTGCGACCTGCTCTGGGCGGGGGGATCCGTCGAAGAGTGTCACCGCCTTGTGCGGCTTCTCCAGGTGATCCGTTTCACGAGATGCAGTGGTCACACGGATCACGTCATTTCCCAGGTCAGTCAATTTGATCGTCCCCAGAACCCAGAGCGAAAAGCTTCCGTCGGTCAGACCCTGTCAAGTACGATTTCTTCGACGTCTTCAATATGCCGGCGCATAGCCGATTTCGCGGCTTCGGCGTCGTGGCGCTTGATCGCGGCCAGGATCCGCCGGTGGCCGGCGAGCGACTTTTGCGGGCGCCCTTCCACTTGCAATGAACGTTCCCGAGTGTCGCGCAGCAGGTCCATGAGAATGTCGAGCACCTTCAGCACGACACTGTTACCGGAGGCCAGAGCGATGCTGTAATGAAATTCCGCGTCCTCAGCCACAGCCGCCTCGCCCTGAACCTGCTTTTCCCCTTGTCTCTGGAGAATCTCTTCCATCTCGGAAATCTCGTCGGCAGAAGCGTGCGTGGCGGCGCGCGCGGCCAGCGGCGGTTCGAGCATCTTGCGGAAATCCAGAAGCTCGCTCACCAGTTCCCGTCGACGGCTTAACGCGTTGGCAAAAGGATTCGGCAAGGAGTCGGTTGAGGCGTCTCGAACAATGGTCCCAGCCCCCTGGCGCGGCTCAACCAATCCCTTCAGCTCCAAACCGCGAATCGCATCTCGAATGGAGCTGCGGCTCACTTTCAACATCTCCGCCAGTTCACGTTCCGATGGCAGTTTGTCGCCGGGCCGTAGTTTCTTCAGAATCAGACGCTCGATCTGCTGGGCGACCTCTTCGTAGACTTTGTTTTTCCGGATCACCTCAAAGTCCGATTTGGTCGCTGTTATCAATCGATGCTCCAAGTGGTCCGATAAGTGGACCAGCCGAGGGGAGTATACCGCCGTTGGCAAGATCCTAGCAAATATTTTTGTTGAGCGACGGAAAGGCAAACTGAGAGCTTGCCGGACGTCAAGCAGAGCGGCTGGCGCCCGGCTGAAATATCGGGTGGACCTCAGTTTCGTTGTTGGCAACCTGCGCGGTCGGCCAATAGTTTCGTGCAGCTGTATACCGTTCGCGTGCAGGTCATGGGGAGACCCACGCGCTCGCCTAGCTCCACGACCGCGCCTACCAGCGCTTCCAGCTCCATCGGCCGGCCCGCTTCCAGATCTTGCAGCATTGAGGTTTTGTGCTCCCCAACTTTTTCCGCGCCTGCAATTCGCTGATCGATGGACACAGGCAATTCCATGCCGAGTTTTCGGGAGACCGCTTCCACTTCCTGCATGATGTTTCGGATCACCGAACAAACCCCCGGATCGCGCACCATCTGTGCCAGCGTGGCCCGTGTCAGAGCGCTGACCGGATTCAGAGAGGCGTTGCCCAGAACCTTTACCCAAATCTCGTGACGGATTCGAGTGGTGACCGGGCAACGCAAGCCGGCCGCGATGAGCGCCTCGGCAATTCGGCGCGAGCGTTCGGAGCGCGTGCCGTCCGGTTCACCGAGAGAAATCCGGTTCCCTTCGATGTGTTGAATGACTCCCGGTGCGGTAACCTCGGTGGAAAAGTAGACGATGGACCCAACCACCCGCTGCGCTTCGATGGCCGAGGAGATGACGCCCCCGGGATCGATGCGCTCGAGCCGCATGCCTTCCCATTCGCCACCGAAACCCTGGAAGTACCACCACGGAATTCCGTTCTGCGTGCTGACGACTGCGGTGTCCGGCCCCAACACCGGTCTCAACTGAGGCGCAAGTTGCGGCAGACCGTGCGCCTTTACCCCAAGAAAGACAACGTCCACCGGTCCCACTTCTTCGAGGGAACTGGCAATGGAGGGTCGCGCCACGAAATCTCCCTCGCTACTTTTCACCTGCACACCGCACTCCTGCATGGCGCGAAGGTGAGGTCCGCGTGCGACGAGGGTGACATCGAATCCGGCCCGCGCCATGAGAGCACCGATGTAGGCTCCGATTGCCCCGGCTCCCGCGATCAGGAATCTCATGGTTGGTCTTCCGTGAGCGCGGCGGCGACGGCTCGACGGCGAATTTTTCCGGTCGCGGTGGTGGGGATGCTATCCACGAGATAGATTTTTGCCGGGCATTTGTATTCAGCCAGCGACTCGCGGCAGTGCTTGATGAGCTCCGACTCGGTCGCTCCATGGCGTTCGTGCAGGACTACGGCGGCAGCCACTTCTTCACCCAGCGTCGGATGCGCGCAGCCAAATGTCACCGCTGCCGCGACTGCCGGATGCCTCAACAAAATCTCATCGACTTCGTGAGGCGCGATGTTTTCGCCGCCGCGGATGATGATGTCTTTGATCCGGCCGGTCAAATGCAAGTAGCAGTCTGCGTCCAACAATCCCTCGTCGCCGGTACGAAACCATCCATTCACAAAAGCGCGAGCGTTGGCTTCGGGATTGTTCGCATATCCTCGAAATACATTCGCTCCCTGAATGGCGACTTCCCCCCGGTGGCCCGTGCCGAGGTGATTGCCCTCTTTGTCCATGATGCTGATGCGCAGCCCGGCGCCCACGCCGACAGAACCTGGTTTCCGATGTCGCGGAGGCAAAGGATTCGAGGTCATCTGGTGAGCCGCTTCGGTCATTCCATAGGCTTCCACGAACGGCACGCCAAAAACGTCTTCGATCTTATGAATGAGCAGCGGCGAGAGAGGCGCGCTGCAGGAACGAATGAAGCGCAGGGATGCAGCATCTGCTGGTTTGTGATGAGCCCGGGCCAGCAGAAGCTGATGCATCGTGGGCACTCCCGAATACCAGGTCACGCGATGTTCTCGAACCGTCCGCCAGAACGAAAGCGCGTTGAACTTGGTGGGAACAACGATGGTCCCCCCGGAAAGCAGAGTTGCCATGGTTGAGCCAATCAACCCATGAATGTGGAACAGCGGCATGATGCATAGCGAAACATCTTCTTCCGTAAGAGCATAAGTGTTCGCGATATTTGCCGACGAGACCGCGAGGTTAAAATGCCGCAAGGGCACACGCTTGGGCCGCCCCGTGCTTCCGCTGGTATGCAGGATCAGGGCAATGTCGTCGGCCGTGGGCTCAGTTGCAGTGACCCCAGAGGGAGCATCCACCAGGTGCACGTTCCCCTGGTCGCTCATCTCCACCGAGAACACTGGGATCTTGCGGTCCGCGGCTGCGCTGCGCACGAACTCCGCGCCGACCGGGGGACAAAGCAAAATGCGGGCATTGGTGTCCCCGAGAAAAAAAAGAAACTCCTCATACGGATACGCCGGGTTCAAAGGGGCCGCCGTTCCAGCGATGGAGGCAGCCAGAAAGCTCACAATCGCCGGCAATCCATTCGGCAAAGCAATCGCCACGGCATCGCCACGGCGAATGCCCGCGGAGGCCAAAGCGTTCGCCATGGCGAGGACCTGCTGCCGGAGCGAATCATAAGTCACATGGATTCCTAGCTCGGGAACGACAACTGCCGTGTGACTGTCCGCGAAATGTAAAACGTCGAGAAGTGTGTCTACCGACTTCAGCGTCATTCGTTGTCGCCTTTGCCGCGGGTCCTTGGATGATGACTGACCCGGTTTGTTGTTCGTGACGCGAGAGGAATGTGGCCGTAACGTTCAGGCCCTCATCCCGCACGCAGCGAAAAATCCAGGAATTCAACTCGAGTAGCCCTCGGCGTGCAGAGCTTTGCTGAACTCCCTCAGAAAAAATTGCACGTTATCTTCCGTGGCCAACGGGCCCATCACGCCGATACGGAAGACTTTGCCTGCAAGCGGACCGAAACCACCGGCGATCTCAATACCGGCTTCATCCAACAGACGTCTTCGCACCTTCGCCTCGTCAACACCTTTTGGAACGCATACCGTGTTAAGCGTCGCAATTCGGTGTCGTTCGGGAACGTGCATGCGCAGGCCCATGGCTTCGATGCCCTTGACAAAAGACTGATGGCAACGGCGATGCCGTGCCCAGCGGTTCTCAATTCCTTCCTCTACGATCACCAGCAGCGCCTCACGCAAGGCGTAAAACATCGAAATCGGCGCCGTGTGATGATAGCGGTGCGACACGGTGGAATAGTCATGAATCAACTTGAGGTCGAGATACCAACTGCGCACCGGAGAAGTTCGAGCACGCAGCCAGTCCATGGCTCGTGGTGACATGGCCATTGGAGATAACCCCGGCGGGCAGCTCAGCCCTTTTTGTGTGCAACTGTAAGCGACGTCGATACCGGTCTGATCGAAATCTACTGGCACTCCGCCGAGCGAGGTGACGCAGTCCGCGATCACCAGAGCACCGATATCGTGACCTGCGGCACAGATCGCTTGGCCCGGCTGTAACGCTCCGGTCGAGGTCTCGGCATGAACATAAGCCACGACCTTGGGCTTTTCGCGCTGGATGAACTCCCTGGCTTCATCATCTGCGAAGGTCTCACCCCAGGATTTTTCAAAGCGGACGACCTGACCTCCCTGGCGCTTCGCCATCTCCGTCAGTCGATCGGAGAAATATCCATTGGCGAACACCGCCAACTTAGCCCCGGGCTCCACGAAGTTGGCGACGGCCGCCTCCATGCCCGCGCTACCCGTACCGGAAATCACCAGCATGGCGCCGTCGTTGGTTCCGAAGGCCGTTTTGAGCAGTTGCTGAACGTCTCCCATCACCTGGATGAAGTATGCGTCCAGATGCCCAACAATCGGCTTCGACAGTGCCTCGTATACTCGCGGGTGAACCATGGTGGGCCCTGGCCCGAACAGGTAGCGGCGAGGCGGTTGCAGGGTGGAGAAATGAAGGGCGGAAGTTTCCTGTCCGATGGCGCTCATAGTCCTCGTTTCTGGTCAGAGATAGTCAGATATATCTGGTAACTGGTAAGAAGCGGACAATCTCCGGGAACCACTCGAAATGTGAAGTTCCAGTGCAACGCAGTTTGACAGTGGGCACCGATGGCACAACATCGGTCAAGTCAATTCTATCAATCTATTCGATCACTTTTTCATTTCAATCTGTCACGCAACCCGAATTCGTCTCGCCCAAGTTCGCTCGGCCTAAATCGGCGAGTGGTGTCCCTGCACGATCATCTGCTCCGCGATGCGGCGCGCTTCGGGGAGCGTCGCCGCCGCTTTGCGATCAATCTCGGCCGGCAAGTCCCGTTGAATCTTCGCCAGCTCTTCGTCAAAAATGCGGGTTACCAGTTCTGGGGAGTGCTCGACCGGCTTTCCCTCGTCGCCGGCAACCTTGACCTTGTGCCGCACCCGTTGCGCAATCATCAAGCGGTAGATGCGGTCGGTAGCCAGATCCTCCATGTAGCCATCGAGCAGGCTGGCGCCCTTTCCGTTGAGGACGCCGTTGCGGTAACGAATCACGGTACGCGCCGCCGCTCGTGTTCCGCCAAGAGTGGTTGCGCCAACGCCCTTCGGGACCGGCCGTAGATCGGGGTGGGCATTCGGCAGCTTGGGCCGCTTTGCAATCTGGTTGGGATAGGGGAATTGCGCAACCGCGATCTCGTTTTGATCGGGGTGGCCGGTCCACGCTCCATCCATCAGGCAGTCGGCTTCGTTCTTTTTGTCTTGTTTCAGGACCTTCAACGCGCGTTCGTTCAATTCGGCGTCGGTGCGGCTGGGATAAAGCGCGGTCATGCCGCCGATCGCGTGCGCCCCGTGTTTGTGGCAGATTTCCGGCATCAGGGTGCGGAAGTTCTGGAAGAATGCCACATCGTGCGGGATGGTGTTGCGATCCGGCAAAATCCAGTTGGGATCCTCGATCATGAAATCGATCAATGACGCCATGTAATCCCAGCGGCCGAGGTTCAATCCCAGGCAATGTTCGCGAAGATTGAAAAGGAATTCCTCCATCTGGTAGGCCAGCGGGTGAGCCTCTACCAGCGCCATGCATTTGATGTAATCCTGCGGCAAACCCTTATGTTTGGCGAGCGCTTGGAAGAGTCCGCGCCACCACAAAGCTTCGTCCGCAGACTCGCTCTTAGGGATGTACACCGAGAAATTGTGCGGCAACCATGCTGGATCGATCTGGTACCAGACCAGGGCCAGATCGAACAGCGAAGCCGACATGACCTCGTTCTTGATAACCCCACCCTGGCTGATGTGCAAACCGCGGGGACGCACCCAGGTCACGGTCTTCGAGCGCTGGACTGTGACTTTCTTGTGCCGCTTCTTGTCGTCGTAGCTCAACTCGTACTTGTAGGCGGCGATAGTGTTCTCGATCGCCAGCATGACATGCTTCCACGTGTTGGCCGTGGAATCTTCCAGGTCAACCATGACCGCGGGGGATCCGGAGTTCAGTAATTTTACGGTTAACTCAGCGTCGTCGGCTGGACCGGTCATCTGGTTGCGTTGGTCCGCGCACCAGTCGGGCACCTCGATTCGCCAGTCGGAGGTGATTGCCGCCGAAGGTGGCAAGTAGTTTGGCGGCTGCCCGCGATGCGATAGCTGCAGCACCTCCGCGCGCTTTGCGACGAGCTTCTGTTGCCAAGGGGTGAACTCTTTGTGAAGCGGCAGGAGGAAATCGACGAACCCCTCCGGAAGAACTTTATGTGGATTCAGGTCCGCGGGCGCGCAGTTCATGTACCGCGACGCGGTAGGTTCACTATGCGATGTCATGGGATCAGATCCTTCAGCTTCGGCAACCAGTGCGGGCAACGCCATCGGGTCGTTCCGCGCAAGCAACTCAATCCTATCGCATAAATGCCCAAGCCACTAATTTCCGGATGCAGCTCCGCATTTGCCGTAGGGCTGCGAAGCGCATTAAGCGGCCCTTGTCCCGCACCAGCCCCGACCGCGAAAACTCTGCCGATTCGATGCTGCTCTCTTTCCCATTCTGCCTCCTGCAAAAGGTCTAATTGAAAAAAGTTTTCTTGACAGTGCGCGTTTTGATGTGGTAAACCCGCCCGCGTAACTGGTTCGCTTTGCAGACCTGATAAGAACTCATTCGTAACGTTCTGGAGATCTTTCGATTCGTCGCCCGACCGGACAACGCAGCGCGGCCTGCTTGTCCGCATGCCTTGAGGGCAGGTCCGTTTTGCAAATCATTCCGGGAGAGGACACACATGCGCTCGCTACTAACGTCGTTCGTGCTGCTGGTCGGTTTCATGGCGCCAGGTTCGCTCGCCCACGCTCAAGGCACGGACCCTGCGAGCAAGACCGACGGATCGACCTCCGTGAGCGCTACCAAGGAAGAAGTCAACCGGTTGCGCAGCGAGGTCGCCGCGCAGCGTCAAGCCATCGAGGAACTGAAATCCTTGGTCGAGAAACTGGCCGAGGGGAAAGCCCGGGCAGCCGACGATGGCTCGGTCCAGATTCGGCCTGTGGCAGACGCTGCGTCGGCGGTGAACAATGCGCAGCCAGTAGACGCCCCCGATGAGGGCGGTGCCCGTCTGATGAACGCGGTTCTGGTGGAACCCGTGCAGGCGAAACCGGCGGCCAAAGACGAAAAGCCCGCCGCGAAAAAATCCGACGCCCCTCCACTGACTGCGGGATGGAGTGGCGAGCACTTTTTCATCAAAAGCACCGACGGACAATTCAGCATCAGCCCCTATGGCTACCTGGATACCGACTATCGCGCTTACCAGGGCGACGGCGCGCCTTCGGACACATTTGTCATTCGCCGGGCTCGCTTCGGCTTCCAGGGCAATTACGGTTCACACTTCGATTTCGCTATCCTGACGGACGCTAACGCCACCTCGGGCGCCATTGTCCGCGACGCGTACCTCAACATCAGAATCAGACCGGAATTTCAGTTTCAGGCCGGCCAATTCAAAGAGCCTTTCGCGCAAGAGACTGGAATTGGCGCCACCAACCTGGACTTTGTAGAACGCGGCTTCCAGGCTCTGCTGTATCCATCGCCCAACACCGCGTATCGCAGTCCCGGCGTCACCCTCCACGGAGATATTTCCGGCGGCGTGATCCAGTGGTGGGCGGGTGCATTCAACGGCCGAGGTGGCGTCGCCGCCAACGCCACCAATGAGCCTGACTTCGTGGGCAGGCTCCGTTTCTATCCTTTCCGCAAGGGCAAGAACAACGGGCTAAAACAACTCGCCTTCGGCGGATCGATCGATCACTCGCGCTCCCGCGGTCTTTCCGGCGACTTGAGTTTCAACGGTACCCTCCCCGACGCCGCGTACAACTTTTTCCCAGCCTTGCGGATCAACGGGCCGGTGGAGCGCTACGAAGGCGAGTTCACTTACCTCTACGGCCCATACGCCCTCCGCGGAGAGTACGTGCAGTCGCAACAGCAACGTTACGACATCGGGTCGGAGACGCCGGGCGGCCTTGGATTTCTCACCGTTCCGGGGGTCGGAGCTAAAGCCTGGAACATCAGCTCCACCTACTTGCTGACCAAGGAAAAACGGCCGGAAAATGGTACGCCTCGCGTGAAGAGCCCGTTCTTTGGCCCCGACACTCCTGGCGGCAAAGGCCGTGGGTTGGGCGCTTGGGAAGTCGCGCTTCGCTATACCGGCATTCAGGCCAACGCTCCCGGCGTGACTTTCTCTAACCCGTTCACCCCGGGCTTGGTTCCGACCTACGACTTTCACACGGACGAAATCACATTTGGTCTCAACTGGTATCCCAACTATTGGGTCAAATACATGGTGAACGTTGGCGTGGATCAACTTCACCAGCCCAGCACAACCGGGCAGATTCCGCAGAATTTCTTTGTCGTGCTGCAGCGCCTGCAGTTCAGGTTCTAGACGACGAAGCATCCGAGTGCGTCCGTCGACGACGGACGGTTTCGAGAGGAATCCGGGCCCTAGCAGCCTGGTCTAAGACGGGGAGTGCAGGAGGAGATTCGATGCGACCGCGAATTCTGTTAACTATTCTTCTCACGACGCTGTTTGTGATCATGAGCGGCTGCGGGGGAGTAAAGAACTGCCCGGTGTGCGGCACCACTACGGCCGATGGTTATGCGAACATCGACGTCATTCCGGTGCCGGAGCACAATCCTACTGGCGAGCCCGGCGGCCCGTTTAACTCGTTCGACATCAGCCTCGTGGACTCCGTTAACCACCGCTTCTTCGTATCGGACCGCATTGGCTTGGACGTGGCGGTCTTTGACACTCAGCAGGACATAGCCGTGAACTTCTTTTCGGGCGCCAACGGCGTCGCTGGCGGCGGAGTCAACGCGAGCTCCTGCGCAGTTGATACCACCGGCACGATTTTTATTCCGCCCATTGTTACGGAATCCGGCAATTGGACTCGCTTTGGCTGCCGCACCCTCAACTTCCACATCCCGGGCTTCGGGGCCAACAATCTGTTCGGCGGATTTCCTGGCGCACAGTGCTGCGCGGCGCGTGCCAACGGTGTGAATCCGCTTTCCGCGCCGGACGGTGAGGCATTGAGTCCCGATAATCGGATTTTATTCGTGGGCAACGGCAGCGCCAGCGTAGCGGCCTTCGATCTCACGACAACCACTTTCAGCACGTCCGCCACCAGCCTTCCCCCTGGACCAACTGTGATCGCCGAGTTTCCCACCGGCGTGTCTGCTGACTATGATGGCCCGAACGGTATTGCTCCCTGCGTCGCATCCGCCAACGGCCGGGCATTTTCCGATGCCACCTGTGGGGACTTGCGCTCAGACGAGATGTCCATCGGAGTGGTCAGTGGCAAGACGCTCCTTCTTGTGGCGAACGGCGATCCCGGTTTTCCTTTCGTCACATTAGTTGACGTTACCAACATTGTGAGCCCGACGGGCGCATTTGCGACCGATCACTGCCTCCCCTTCGCTGCCCAGACGCCCTACGGTCCTCCGCTCGTCGGAAACGGACAGGGAAACGCCACGCCTGCCGGCGGGGCAATCAATCCGCCAACGTGCGTGCTCGGCCAGATCTACTACGACGGCGCGGCCCAGAACGATTCCACCGTTGTGATCGATGATGGTGGTCTCAACGGCGCCAACGGTTTCATCTGTCCCGACCCGTCCACGACAGCCCTTACGGGCGTGACGGGGCACGGGGGTGGCGTGAACATCCTTGGTCCCGATAAACCTTGCCATCACGGGCCGATGCTCAACCCCGATGGAACGTTCTGTGCCAGTCAGGCCCCCCCATCGGCGGGGTGCTTCGGAGCGGTCGCCATAGCCGGGATAGGCGGGTCAGCATTTAATCCCAACTCCGGACGCTTTCTGGTGACCAATGCGAGTGCCAGCCCCACCAATCTGACGGAAGGTACTGTGGACGTGATCAATCCAAACCTCGGTAGTCCAAACGGGCCTTTTGTCGAAAACTCTTTCGCCATGCCGAATTGCATGCCCACGAGCGTCGTGCAAGGCCCCGGCAACAATTTCCTGGTGGGTTGCGGGGACCACGACGGGGAAGCGTTCCCGCCGAACGAGTACGTGATCGACGGCACGTCGGGTAAAATCCTTGCCGTGATTACTAATGTCGGCGGGGTTGACGAAGTCTGGTACAACCCGGGTGACAACCGATACTACCTTGCAGCCAGGGATATGCCGAATGGGCCGGTCATGGGCGTCATTGATGCCAAGACCAACACCTGGTTGCAAAACGTCACCACCAATTCCAACTCGCACAGCATCTCAGTCGATTCCGGCAATAATCACGCCTTCGTGCCCTTGCAGGCGGGTGGGATCTGCACGACACAAAGCTCCAATGGTTGTATCGGCGTTTATGCCCAGCAATGAGAGGCAGCAACAAACCCCCGGGGTATCGTATCGGACAGGCGGAAGGTTCCCCGGGGCAAACTTCCCGAACGATGGCACAGTCTAAACATCGTCGGAGAAAGACGTGATATAGTCTCGTCGCGCTCAAGTGGGTTAGGATAGGCTATTCGGGTGGAGTGAATTATGGAGACTTCTAAAGGAACTTTGCGGGCTCGTTTTCTTTTGCTGTCGCTTCTACCGGCTCTTACCGGGTTGCTGTTTGCAAGCGAAACACCCGCGCCCAAACCCACCGATGTCCCAGCCACCGTGATCGCCCATCTGCCTTTGCCGCAGGCCACCGGGAATCAGATGCTGCTTCAGAGGGAAGAGGGGAAACAATACCTGTACGTTCAACAGGCCGCGAAGCAAGGCTTCATGGTCGTGGACGTGACCAAGCCGGAGAAGCCTAGCCTTCTAAAACGAACGGCCGAATCAAGTCAGGCGACAGCAGGAAATCTGCAGATGGTTACGCCCGACATTGCGATCGCGGAAGCTCCCGAAAAGACACCCACAACTCTGACCAACAGCAACCATCCTACCGAGACCGTTCGCTTGCTCGACCTGAGCGATCCGCGCAATCCAAAGACTCTGGAGACGTTCAATAAAGTCACCAGTTTGCTCCCTGACGGCGGACGCGGCCTGATCTATCTCGTCAACAACGAGGGCTTGTGGATTCTCCGCTACAATCACCCGTCGCTGCTGGAACCGGCCAAGAAGAAGCCTCCCTGCGACTCAAATTCGGAAATCATGGCCATGCCGCCAGACTGCGACTAAACCCGCAGCCGAACGCTGCAAACTCGGAGAAGGCCTACCGCTCTGACGCTTGCCGGACCCCACACTCCTTGTCGATGGTTTTAATCGAGGTGATCGTCAACGTCACGGGAGCTGCGGAGCCAGTCTTGTTCAAGGCGTCTGAGCTGGTGCTCAGTGTCGGCGATTCCTTCCCGGTGACTTCTACTCGCTGACCCAGATAGTTGCGAAGCCTTGTCTTGCCTGTAGCCTGAAGTTCATATGTCATAGCAGGGTTTTGCTTCATCAGGACGTAATCGCCGCTGGATCGGCCGACACAGCCCTGTACGGTTACCTCGTCCTTGGAAGCCTTGTGCTTGGCGGGGTTGCTGGAGTTACTGTCTTGCGCCACGAGAAAGCTGCCCGAAAGGAGCAGAGCGAACCACAATTTCCTCATGAGATTTTCTCCTCTCATTGATGGGATGGCGACCCTATCGTCCCGGTTGTATTATATCTCCCGGGAAAAACGAGCCTATCGAACGTGGGTTTCCTGATAGTGCACTTCTTTCCACTGCCCGGCGCGCTTCACCCAGAGTTCACTGATATACACCCTCGAGTAGCGGATTTGCGCCTTGGGCGGGAACTGCATGGTGACCTCGTAGATAACCAAGGCAGCCTCTGGACCCGCCGGGATGAGCTTGAACCCAAACAGCGTATAGTTGAAGACATTCGTCTCCGCCAGTTCGTTCACCGCCTGAATCTTGTTCCTCTCCCCCCTGCCATCGACTTCAACGCCCTGATAGTCGTCCGCCAATAACTCGCCGTAGGCTTTCTTGTCCTTGTTCTTCAACGCCTCCCATTCGACTTTGATCTTGGATTCGAACATATCATTCAGCTTCGCGTCGGCGGAGACGATGTTGGATTGCTGGCTTTCGCCGGCCTTAGCCGGCATTGTGGCTGATTGCCCTAGCGCAACCGACGTTAGCCCCACAATGCAAGCGAAGACGAACCAATCTCGCATAAGCCCTCCGAAACGATGTCGGGAATCCTACCAGGCGCGACTGAACCCTATCGCAGATCTTTAACTTTCTTTCTCACCGCCGCGAGCAGTGGCGGAGGAAGTTCCGAATAGCCTTCCAGGACTGCAAACTGCTGGCCATCCGTGTATATCCAGTTCAACAGATCGTTTAACGCGGCTGCACGAACCGAATCCGACGATGGAGTCCGAAGGTAGATCCACGTGAAACTGGTAATGGGAAAAGAATCCGCTCCGGCTGTGTTGGTTAACGAGGCAGAAAACTTATTCCATCCAGGCGCTTCAGCCGCCTGGCAGGCTGCTGCGATACTCTCAGCGGAAGCCTTTACAAACTTGCCGGAAGGATTGAGCACGGCCGCTTGGGCAATGCTGCCTTTCACCGCATACTGATATTCGACGTAGCCGACGGAGCCGGGAGTGTTCTTCACCTTGTCTGCCATATCAGAACTGCGTTCCGCCGGCGTGCCCACTGGCCACTTGGGAGAGGGAGTGATTCCAACTTCGGCGCGAAATTTCGAACTCACCTTGGAAAGGAAATCAGTGAGAACGTAATTGGAACCTTTGCCCGCTGGGCGGTTGATCACCTGGATGGGGAGATTCGGCAAATCGATCTCTGGATTGAGTTTCGCGATGGGTGGCGCATTCCACGTCTTCACATCGCCGAGGAATATCCCAGCCAACACTTCCCCTGAAAGCCGGAGTTCATGGTGGACCTCGGGAAGGTTATAGATGGGAACGATTCCGATGAGCACGACCGGCAGTTCGATCAAACTGCCTTCTTTCCGCTCCTTATCTGTAAGCTGAGCTTCTCCGGCCCCAAAATCACCGGCGCCATGAGAAATCTGCTTGATCCCCTCACTGGTTCCGACTGGAAGGTACCGCATCTGAAGTTTCGGGTTGCGCTTGCCGTACTCCTGGGTCCACCGATTGTAAAGAGGCGCCGGTACACTCGATCCGGATCCCACCAGAACAACCACGTCTTGAGCCCCGGCAGGAGCGCTGCGCAGGCCGAGCCCAAGAAGAAACAACAAGCAGATATATGGGGGCAAACAGCGGCTGGAACATCGCTGCGCAATGCTAGGCGTCGAAGATCTTGCCGGTAGCTTCATCGTGTTCCTCCCAATTGTGGCGGGGCTAAGTCACACGAACATGCCCTGGCCACCGAGTACTGAAGCCAGCCAATGGCTGTAAATTACCATCGTTTTGAGATGAACCCAACTGTCGAATAACTGGTAGCTGTTGTCAGACTAGGAACGGCCATCGCTCCAACCTCCGCCCTCGAAGAGGGCAACAGAATCGAATTCTGGCAACGACGCGGAGCAAAAAAGGGACGCAGAACGTCCGCCCCGGCTCCTAGGTTCACAGTGTGGGCCATGGATGTGAGGTGCTTGACAAAGGGCTGGTGCTAGGATATTCAGCGTCCGCATTTCCCGCACCGCGAATCGCGCTGCGGACCCGTGAGTCTAGTGGGTGAAGAGCACTGCGGAAGGCGAACCACTATGTCGCACAATGATGCCGAGATTTTGGCGCGTGAACTCCTGTCTGCGTATCAGACTGGCAAGATGGTGCCAGCCCCTCCCTCCTCGCGCCCCGGTTTCGATCTCAATACCGCTTATGAAGTTGAAGCGGCGATTAAGCGGTTCCGCGAGGCTGCCGGGGCCAGAGCTGTCGGTCGCAAGGTTGGTTATGCCAATAAGGCCATGTGGCGTGTGCTCAAGCTGGAAACCCTGGTCTGGGCCCACATGTACGACGATACCGTGCATCACAGCGACGCCAACTCCGCCACGCTGACGCTCGCCCATCGCCGTTCGCTGAAGATCGAACCTGAGATTGTTTTCGGCTTGAAACAACCGATCATTGCTGAGGGCCTCGATGCCACCGCTGCGCTGGAGTCCACGGAATGGTTGGCGATGGGATTCGAAGTCATTGATTGCCCCTTTCCGGACTGGCAGTTTCAGCCGAGTGATTTCGTTGCTTCGTTTGGCCTGCATGCGGCACTGGTGATCGGAGAGCGCGTGCCGGTGCGGCCCGACGGCATTCCCAAGCTCGTGGACGAGCTGCCGCGATTTAAGGTGCGCATGTCGAAGAACGGAGAGTTTGTGGAAGAAGGATCCGGCAGGAACAGCTTGCGGAGCCCAGCCTTGTGTTTGGCGGAACTCGGCGCAGCCATCGTACGGCGATTCCCAACCCAGCCCTTGAGTGCTGGGGAAATTGTCAGTTCCGGAACGCTCACGGCCGGACATCCAACAGACAAAGGGGATCTCTGGACGGCTGAGGTCGAGGGGCTATCGCTGCCGCCCCTGACCCTGCGCCTGACTTGACCGCTTGTGAAAGCCAACCCGTAGCTTGTGGGAAACTCAGAATTCTGACGTCGCGGCTGTTTGCGGCTACCGCATGCCCGCGTAGAAAAGATGGTCTCGCTCTTCCCTCTTTTCTTCTGACCGCTTCTTCTTGAACGCCATCAACTCCACGGCTTTCTGCGCGATGTGCTCGGCGCTCACTTCGAATTCCTTGATCAGTTCCCAGGGCGCGCCGGAATCTCCGAAGCGGTCTTTCACCCCAATCGCTCCCGTAATCAGCGGCACGTCGTAGAGTTGCGGGCTCTCGGTGAGGATGCCGCTCACCCGCCACGCCAAAGCCCCGATCTGATGTTCCTCGGCGGTAATGACGATTCCGGTCTCATGCGCCGCGCGAATGATCGCCTCGGTATCGATCGGCTTGAGCGTGTGCAGGTTGAGGACGCGGCTCTCCCAGCCGAATTCCCGCTTCAGAATGTAAGCAGCCCGCATGGCTTCGGGAACCATCGGCCCGCAGGCTAGGATGCTCAGGTCTTCGTTCTCGTTGCGGTATGCGCTTGCCAGCTGCGTCTCGAACGCCTCCAGGAAGCTTGGCCCTTGTTGCCGGAGGCGGATCACATTCGCCTGGCCAAATACGAACGGCGTGCTCGCGTCGCTGACGATGGGCGTGGCCTCGCGGGCAAAGCGTATATACTTCGGCCCTTTGTGCTGCAGCAGCAGATAATTCGTGGCTTTGCGCGTTTCGATGGCATCGCACGGCACTACAACCGACATATTGGGCAATCCCTGCATCGCGAATAAATCTTCCAACGCCTGATGCGTGGCGCCGTCCGGCCCAACAGAGACTCCGCCGTGCGCCCCGGCAATCAGCACATTAAAGTTGCCATAGCAAACCGAGGTGCGAATCTGATCGAGATTGCGCGCCGCGGCAAACGTGGCATAGGTGCCGAGCACGGGGAGCTTCCCTTCCTTGGCCAGCCCCGCAGCCGCCGACGTGGCCGACTGTTCGGCGATGCCCATGCTGATCCAGCGCTTCTTGCGCTCCGGTTTGCCGGAATAGAAATCGCTGATGGTAATGGATCCGGAAATATCCAGGCCGAGGCAGACCACGCGCTCGTCGTCCCCGTTTTCCGCCAGCGACTGGCCGAAGCCCTTTCGCGTGGGCTCCATCTTGACTTTCATGTCGTCGGCGGCGTTCCACCAATAGTTGCGCGAGAACTTTGGCATCTTGTCCTCGAGCTTGCGCTCGACTTCCGCCTGGTATTGGTTCGCCTTTTCAAGGAAATGCTTCACGGGAATCCGATCCGTAAGCCCGAGCTCTTCCAGCGCCTTGGTTAGCTCCTCGCGATTCGGAGACTTGCCGTGCCAGCCGGCCACATCCTCCATGAAGCTGACGCCTTTGCCCTTGACCGTGTCGGCGAGGATCACCACCGGCTTCCTGTCCGATGCCTTCGCCTGCTGAAGGGCGTCCACCACCTGATTCATGTCGTGGCCGTCAATGCGCATGACGTCCCAGCCAAAGCTGCCGTACTTGGCGCAGAGCGGCTCCACGTCCATGACATCTTTCACCCAGCCGTCAATCTGCAGGCGGTTGCAGTCAATGATCCCGATCAGGTTGTCGAGGTGAAAGTGTCCGGCCTCCATGGCGGCTTCCCAGATCTGGCCCTCCTGCTGCTCGCCATCGCCCATCAGACAGAAAACCTTGTGCTGCTTGTTGTCGAGTTTTGCTGCCAGCGCGACGCCCACCGCAATGCTGAGGCCCTGGCCCAGAGATCCCGTGGAAACCTCGACGCCGGGCAGCTTGAGCCAGTGTGGGTGCCCCTGGTACGGAGACCACAGCTTGCGCAAGGTCACCACGTCGTCAATAGGGCCGAAACCGGCGAAGGCCAATCCTAGGTAGAGGCTGGGCGCCTTGTGCCCGGTGGACCAGATAATGCGGTCACGGTCCGGCCACGAAGGATTCCGCGGGTCGTGGTTGGCGACCTTGAGGTAGAGCGCGGCTGTGATATCCATCACAGAAAGCGTTCCGCCGGCGTGCCCCGATCCTGCCGCGTGCAGCGACACGAGGTCGTAGCCGCGCATCAGCTTGGCAGCGTCTCTAAGTTCTTCGATGGAATAGTCGCGGATGACCTTCCCGGTAGTGGAATCCTTGAGGGCCATGGCTCCCCCTTCGCGCTGTAAAAGCGCTCACACGGTGCTAGGCTGAGGCTAAGCGGAAGGGGCTGCTAGGGCTGTGATGAGGATCACAGGGCCGGGTGACGCGAGGGGCGATGTGGCGCGGGCGCCCTCGCCCGCGAAATGCCGGGGGAGAACAGTTTGGATGTCCCTAGATTGAAGCACTTTACGCAACGTACGCCTTAGGGAACGAGGGACGCTTATCGCGGGCGTGGGCGCCCGCGCCACACTATTCGAACTTCCAGCGGGTAGACTTCTCGATAAATTCTTTCTCCCACAGGCCGAATACGACGCGCGGGCGCACGGCAAACACCGGTTCTTTCATGGAGAGAACGTCGTCGGCCATAGTAGACATGTCCCATTCGTATTTCTTGCCATACCGGGCAAGGAGCTTGCGGCGTGCGGCAAGATCGGCGACTTCGGCGACGCCTTCGACGATCACGGCCTCATGCGCGTGCTCAGTGCATACAACGCAGTTGGCGTTGTGAGCCAGATTCTGCGCCTTGCGCGATTTGCTGCCCGTGCTGAACAGGAATCGTCCATCCAGCCACAGACCCCAGACCACCATGGTGTGCGGCGACCCGTCGGGTTTGACGGTGGTGATCCAGTAGTTGTGCGACTTCTTCAGCCGCTGCTCGGCCCAGGTCCACGGGAGCAAGCCTTTGTTGCCTTCGGGCAGGCCGTATCCCGGCATATGGGGACGAGAAGGCTGAGGCTTGGGCTGCGACTTCGATCTTTTCCGCGGTTGCATTGTCATCCTGAGGAAGCGGAGTCCCTCGCGGAGCGAGAGACTCTCGACGAAGGATCCCCGTACTCTGCGGGCACCACCAGCGCTGCCGGCGCGTTCATAGGTCCTTCGGTCCGCAAAAAGCGCGGGCCTCAGGATGACAAACGGTTGACGACACAGCCTGAAAACGTGCCTTTCCCAAAACCTTGATCAGATCAGTCCTACAGGTTCTTGCTGGTCCACTGGTCGATGCGCTCCAGAGCCTGCTGCAGGTTCTCCAGCGAATTGGCAACGCTGAAACGCAGGTAGCCTTCGCCGAAGGCGCCAAAAGCTGTGCCGGAAAGCGCTGCCACGCCGGCCTGCTCCAGCAGAGCGTCGGCGAGAGGCTTCGACTTCCATCCTGTCTTCGTGATGTTGGGGAAGGTGTAGAACGCGCCCTTGGGCAAGCGGCAGGAGAAGCCCTTGATTTTATTCAGCCCGGCCACGAACACGTCGCGGCGGCGCTTGAATTCGGAGCACATGCGAGCGACCGAACTCTGATCGCCGCGCAGCGCCTCGATACCCGCCACTTGCGTGAAGCTGGCCGTGCAAGAGTTGGAGTTCGTCATCAGCCGTGTGATGTGCCCGGCCAGATCGGCCCGCATCACGCCGTATCCCATGCGCCAGCCGGTCATGGCGTAAGTCTTCGAGAAGCCATCGAGGAGGATCGTGCGCTCCTGCATGCCCGGAACCGACATGATGGAAAAATGCTCGCCCTCAAACAGCAGCCGACTGTAAATTTCGTCGGAGAGCACCATGACGTTGCGGTCGCCGATGGCGCGGGCGATGCGTTCAATGTCCCCACGTTCGAGCACGCCGCCAGTAGGATTCTGGGGTGAGTTAAGAATGATCAGTTTGGTGCGATCGCTGATGAGGGCGGCCAGTTCGTCGACGTCGAGAGAGAAATCGCGCTCCTCGCGCAGTCGGATGGGCACGGCGCGGCCGCCAACGTAGTCAATCATCGACTCGTAGATGGGGAAGCCGGGATTGGGATAGATGACTTCATCTCCTTCATCAACCAAGGAGAGAATCGTGAAGAAAATAATAGGCTTACCGCCTGGAACTACGACAACCTCTTCCGGCGAAACCTTCACTCCACGGGTGCGGCTTACGTAGTCTGCGATGGTCTGCCGCAGTTCCGGCAGGCCGGCCGAGGGGCCATAGTGCGTCCAGCCCTTATGCAGGGCGTCGACTGCCGCTTCCACCACGTTGCCGGGCGTGTCGAAATCAGGCTCGCCAATCTCAAGGTGGATGATGCTCTTCCCCTGGCGCTCGAGCGCGCGCGCCTTGTTCAGAACCTCGAAAGCGGTCTCCGTGCCCAGGCGCGACATGCGGCGCGAGAGTTGCAGTTCGTGTTGTGTGGTTTGTGCCATGATGACCCGGCTCCTTGGTGAGGAAACAACGGCGGTAAGAGCCAAACGGCACATTATACGCCGGGATGAGGGGGCGGCTCAGACGATCCCCCGGGGGAAGTGGGTAGCTTTGAATTTGTCGGTGCTTGGGGCGGACGGCGGATGTTTGCACCTTAGGAACTCGGATGCAGCTCAGCCTGAGAACTGATACACCCGGCTGTACTGGACGGCTGGCGAAATCCCCACCGTGAAGGCGCCGTAGCCTTCTTGCCAGGCAAAATCCCCGGCTCCTGTGTCATTCATCCACTTGGCAGAGCCGCTTTTCAGCAGTTGCATCGCTTTGGCGAGTGGCACGGTTTCAGGAAGGGACAGGAGGATGTGCACGTTGTTCCCTGTTCCTCCGATGGCGATCGCCTTGAAGCCGTTGTTTCGGGCAATGCTGCCCAGGTAGGACCAGAGTTGGGTGAGTTTCTCGGGCGCGATGGCATTGCGGCGCTGTTCGGTCGAGAAAACGCAATGAACGAGATCGGAGACGTATGTGTGCATTTTTGTAATTTCTCTTCGCGTTGCCAGATTCCTCCGGGATTAAAATGGGACCGCCAAACCGGTCCAACCTTTTTCTTACTCCTCCTGATTACTTGGCTCTTTTTCGAACCAGTCTCGCTTCCGTCCAACAAGCTTGGCAGTGATCACCACCAACGACGGGCGCCAGCCCTGGGCTATCCAGGGTAGCCAATCTGTAGAGCGCCCTGATCAGATGTCCCGTTCCACACTCATGTGGGGTGGCTGCAGGGGCCGCGAGGGGTCCGGATCTGCGCGGCTTGAACATCCGGTACCTACTCTTTGAGATTGCGAGAATGGGGCTGTGGAAGGAAAGGGCAGATGTCACAGCCGGCACAACAATTGTTGTGGAAAAGGTACCTGCCAGATCGATTCAACTTAACAAGTCAACTAGCAGAGGCCGCGGCCGACATACGCTTTCTGCATTCCGCAATGAACCAATCGGCGCTCTTCAACAGTTGGTCCTGCGGATTGATGACGACATCGTAGCCGCCTAAGACAGCACCCTTGAGCACTTTAAGGAACGCTTCGTTCGCACGGCCATATTTCGCGGGCTGGTTCTTCAGCTTGAAGCAAACGAATTCCGGGCTGTGCCGCACACCATGGCGGGAAACAGTGAGGGTCTTCTTTTGAATCTCGACAATGTCCGTCCAGTTGACCACCACCCCGCGAGGCAGGGACAGTTGGCGCTGCGTCATACGAACAACCACCGGCAAATGATGGCGCAAGTAATTGCCGACCAGGGCTCCGGCAGCCGACGCGACACAAACCAGTAGACCCAAGCCAACGTTGTGCCGCACCATTAGCGGAGAAGCACCTAACAGGCCGAGGCAAAAAAAGATCCCGCTGAATACAATGAGAAGCCAGGCATAGAGAGGAGAAGAACAGATTTCAATGTCGGGCACGACTTGCGAGGAGGTCTTTGCGGCGATGCTTTGAGACGCTGGAGAGCCAAGGCCGCGAGCGATTCCCGTGTTCATGACTAGACGCCGATCTGCCCGCCGAGGCTGCCCCAGTCACCGGGACCCGACAGCGAGGCCTCGAAGTGGATGCAGGCGGAAGATCCTTCTTGCCTGGCAGACTATCCCTAGTCTAGAGCGTCGCAAACTTCCGGCAAATATGACCTTCGTAATCAAGTGCGTCGCTGGGAGAAAGGCTGTACCGAGGAGTTCGCGGAGAGCTGTCACAGAGAACGCGGGAGGAGAATGCCTTACTCGGAAACGCTGTGTTCTTCGTTCTGCGAACGGAGCACACGGTCCACTGAGTACGGGACGCGATGGCGGGGTTCGTGGTAGTGGCGCACCTGCATCTCACCGAGCAGCCCGATGGCGAGCAGGTTCAGTCCGCCGAGCAGCAGGCCCAGCGCAGCCATCATCAGCGGACCGTGCGTGGCCATGACGGGAACGTGCCGCAGGAACTTCTCCACTCCCAACCAGACTACGACGGCGCTGCCTCCGAAGATGCTGGCCATGCCCAGCGTGCCGAAGAAGTGCAGCGGGCGCGATAGGTAGCGCAGCAGAAAGCGGATGGTGATGAGATCGAAGAAAACACGGAAGGTGCGCGAAATGCCGTAATGCGACGCGCCCCGCTCCCGGTTCACATTGCGGATGGGCACTTCGCAGATGGAGGCGCCATACCAGGACGCGAGCGCGGGGATAAAGCGGTGCAGTTCGCCGTAGAGCGGCACCTGTTCCAGAATTTCGCGGCGATAAGCTTTGAACGTGGTGCCAAAGTCGTGAATGTCTACGCCACACAGCTTGGCCATCGTCCAGTTCGCGACGCGCGACGGTATGCGTCGCATCCAGAAGTTATCCACGCGAACCTTGCGCCAGCCGCTAACGATGTCGTAGCCTGCCGCGATCTTCTCGAGGAACAGCGGGATGTCGGCAGGATCGTGCTGCAGGTCACCATCCATGGCGATGACGTATTCGCCGCGGGCATGATCGAAACCGGCCGCCAGGCCTGCGGTCTGGCCGAAATTCCGGCGCAGCTTGACCACCGTCACCCGGCTGTCGACGGCCGCGATCTGGCCCAGCATGGCGAAGGTGTGATCGTTGGAGCCGTCATCCACCAACACAATCTCGAAAGTCTCGCCATGCGCCTCCATCACCGCCTTCAGGCGATCATAGAGATCGGTGACGTTCTCCTGTTCGTTGTGCAGCGGGACGACGATGGAGTACTTTGGCACAATCCGATTATTATAGCCTGAAAGTGTGGCCCGGACATCAATTCCTGCAACTGGCGTCGCCCGTCGGTAACCCGCCACGAGGTTGCAGGAGATTGTGCGGCTTTAGGCCGACTCCTTGAGCTTCAGGCGTGATTTGTTTTCTTCCAGGAACGCTTTCAAATCCTCGGCCGCGCCCAGAAGACGTTGCCATTGCTCGTAATACAAAGTAACCGGAAAGCGGCCCAGCCCGTAGACGCTGACTCCGCCTTTCTCCCCGACCTTGAAGTCCAGGACCCCGACGCGCTTCTTTCCTTCGGTCTGCTTTTCGAGTTGCGCCAGACGCGCTTTCAATTCCTCATACGTTGGTTCTGACATGCTTTTGCCTCGCGTTAGATTCTGAATTCGCCCCGAATGATGGCTGCGGCGTAAATGCAACCGTACCTTCATAGTATCGCGCCGCGCCGATTCTTGCGATGCGGAAGGATCATTTGGAGAAAATGGCATCCCGATGCCGGAATCGATACCCTTGTCCCGGAGCTTGAGGACGGGGTTTTTGTAAATGAACGTAAAAGTACCTTCGGCATCCGGCGCGAAGGAATTGCCTTGATAGAATACGAAGATTGCCTCTCCGCTAAATGCTCCGGATTCTCTCGAGGAGAAATGTTGCTTGATGAAGCTAATTGCGCGATCCCTGGTGTGTCTGGTTTTGTTGAACCTGCTTTCGCTACCCTCCGCGGCTCAACAAACTCCGCCTGCTTCGAGCCAACAACCGCCAACGCCACCCCCGGCTCAAACTCAACCCAACGAAGCGCCTGCCGACCAAGGCGCTTCGCCTGAGAAACAGCAGCCAAAACGAATCCTGGGCGTGATGCCCAATTTCCGCGCGGTCAGCGCCGGCGCGCTGCCCCCGCCACCGACGCCGAAGCAGGCCTTCATAATCGCGACTCAGAACAGCTTCGACTACTCCTCCTTTATCTTCGTGGGCATCACGTCACTGTTAGCCGAGGGATCAGATGCCCACCCGAAGCTCGGGAAAGGCGTGGCGGGCTTCGGACGGTACTACTGGCGGGGCTTCCTCGATAAGACAGATGGCAACTATCTGGTGATCTTTGCCCTTCCCACAGTATTCCATCAAGACGAACGGTACTACGCAAAGGGCAAGGGCAACTTCTTCAAGCGCGGCATCTACGCCTCGTCCCGCATTCTGATCACGCCTGACTACCACGGGCACGACAGCTTCAATGCGTCGGAAATCTTCGGCCGCGCCATGGCACAGGGTATCTCGACGGCTTACTACCCCAAAGCAGACCGCACGGTGGGAGCGCTCGCCGTGAAGTTCGGATGGGCGATGGGCCGTGACGCGCTCACCAACACATTTCGTGAGTTCTGGCCGGATATCGCGACGCATGTGCTGCATCGGCATCCGTGAGCGCGAGAAACAGTATTCGCCCGAGTGGCATAGGGCGGTCATGCGTCGTCCCCATAACGCTGATTCTGGTTGAGGAGAAAAGCTTGTCGACAAGGTTTGTGGCCCGGAATCTTATTACACTTGTGCTTGCAGCCTTTCTTTCTTCTCCCTCCCCGGCGCAACAAACACCGCCGCCGTCGAATGCCACGCCTTCGGCTACCCAGACTCAAACTCGGACCAGTCCTGAGACCAAATCAGAGGAAGAGAAGCAAATCGAGAGGAAAGAGCAGTCCCAACGTGCGTTGCGGGTATTGCCGCAATTTGGAGTAACCAGCCGGCAGAATGCGCCCCCTCTCTCTTCCGGTGAGAAATTTCACCTGTTTGCCAAGTCGGCTTTCGACCCCGTCACGCTGGGGATCGTTGGAGTGCAGGCAGGGCTGAGCCAGGCGGAAAATGAATTCCCTGGTTACGGTCAGGGAGCCGAGGGGTACGGCAAGCGATTTGGCGCTTCGCTGGCGGATGAAGTCTCCAGCGGTTTCTTGAGTAATTACTTCTATCCGGTGCTGTTCAAAGAGGATCCTCGTTATTTTCGCTTAGGTGAAGGCGGCTTCGGACACCGCCTTGCCTACGGAGTGAAGCAGGAGTTTGTTTGTCATACCGACCGCGGCGGCCGCTCTTTTAGTTTTTCCAACGTGCTGGGAGCATTCACCAGCGGGGCGATTTCCAACCTGTACTACCCGGGAAAGACGTTAACTCACGTGATCCCGGCGACTGCCACCACTCCGGCGATTCCGATCTACGAAAACGATCGCGGCCTCTCGCTTACCCTAAGCCGCTCTGCGATCGCATTGGGATACGGAGTGGCCGGCGGACTGTTCGACGAGTTTTGGCCGGACATCCGCCGCAAGATATCCCACAAGCACGCCAAGGGTGAGGCTTTGGGCAAGAGCGATTCCACCCCTTAGCTCCCGACGAACCTTCTGAATAACAGCTGTTTGCGAAACCGAAAGGGCGGAATGCGCGGGGATTCCGCCCTTCTTGTTGCCTGAGTTACTGCTTCTGCGCCGACGGTTTTGCGACCGGCTGCAGGTCCGCTGGCGCTCCCACGTTGTCCGGCAACTTGGTGGTCAGCGAATCCAGAAACGCGAGAAGATCGTCGCGCTCATCGAAACTCAGAAAGTCGAGCGCGTGGATCTCCTTGTCGAGATGCGCATTCGCGTTTCCGCCTCCGATGTAATGGGCCAAAGCATCCTTCACCGTGGGGAAGCTGCCATCGTGCATGAATGGCGCACGCACCGCGATGTTGCGCAGCGTTGGCGTCTTGAACGCACCGGTGTCGGCATCGCTCTTGGTGACGCTGAAGCGGCCTAGATCGTTGAGGTTGCCGCGAAGGTCCGCGCCAATTCCCAGGTTATGGAATTTGTTGTCGGTGAAGAGGGCGTAGTCCTTGCCGATGGTGTGGCAGACGGCGCAATTCCCTTTCTTGGGATCGGTAAAAAGTTTCAGCCCGCGCTGCGCCGAGGCGGAAATCGCCTTCTTGTCGTGCCCGTAATAGAAGCGGTCAAAGGGCGAATTGCCGCAGAGCACGGTGCGCTCGAATGATGCAATGGACTTGACGACCAGGTCGATCGTGATCTGGTCAGTTCCCCATGCCTCTTTGAACAGCGCAACGTACTTTGGGTCCGCCTGCAGCCGCTTCACCACATCGGCATGAGTCGACGCCATCTCGACCGGATTGGCGATGGGCCCTTTGGCCTGCTCTTCCAGGCTGGGCGCGCGCCCGTCCCAGAATTGCAGCGTGCTGTAGGCGGAATTGATCACGGTAGGTGAATGCCGCGTCCCAGTCTTCCTGCCCACACCCTGCGAGACGGAATGACGGTCGGTGAATCCAGTTTGCGGATCGTGGCACGATGCACACGAGACGCTGTTGTCGCTGGAGAGCAGCGGATCGTAGTAAAGCCGGCGGCCCAGCGCAATGGTCTCAGCCGTCGGAGGATTGTCGGGCGGAATCGGAAGGGGTGGCAAACCGAGCGGAACCTTGATCTGAACCGGCTTGCCCGCAGGCAGGATTACCTGTGCAGCCTGATCGGTACCGGGCGCTGCCTGTACCGAAGGCTGAGTTTGCCATAACAGAACGACTGCGAACAAAAATAAGAGAACCGTTCCCAGGCGGTGCAGGGGTTTCATAATTTATCCCTCCGTAAGTGAAAAGTCAGATGGCACACAGGGAGGTGTGCGGCAGGCGGATGCCGGCGCGACGGTCTTTAGTCTTTGCCTGCAAGTTCAAAACAACCAGATCACGTCGTCTTGCTCACATCATCCGCTTGGGCTCGGCTTCCCGGTCTACAACCAGTTCGGGATGCAGGCGGCGGAAGGTCTCGGCCACGTGGCAATTCCAGCAAACCGGACGATGGGTCGAAAACACCTCAGGCAGTTGCTCGGGGCGCAGTTCTCTCCACTCGACCGATTTGTGATCCGGGCCGATCAGCCCCGGCGGGTGATCCAGATGGCTGAGTTCTCCGAAAGTCTTATGACAAAGCACGCACTTCTTCCCTTCATACCACTTCGAAACGATATTCCAGACCAGGCAGTTCTCGGGATCGACTTCGATCTGCTGCAGACATTCCTGGCCACAATCCTGGCGCTCCGGCCAGCGCGAGCATTCCTTCAGGCGCAGTGTGGGCTCGGTTAGAAAGGCGCCGACACCAGCTTCGCCGGCTGCTACCTCCACGGCTTCTGTCTTGTGGGTTTCCGGGCAGGTGATGAGGCGCTTGCCCCGGTATTCAAAGTAAGCCCGTATGCCGGGAATGGCACGGAACACGAACAGCCCTACCCCGAGCGCAAGAACGGCGATTACGACCAACATCGTTCCTGTCATACGTCACCTCACCGGCGGCACGCCTGACGTCCATCTTTCCCTTGCAGCCTGCCGCACTTCCGTGCAGATTCACTGTGACGCAAGGGGTCTATGGGCTGCCGTAGTCCCTGTCACTCCGATTTGTGACTGGCGTCACGCCCTTCTCAGCGGCCTGCGCCAACGACCTCCAGCGGCGCACGCGTGCCGCGCAGATGCGTCTTAACGGCGACGGAGAGGCGGCGGATGCCCTCGCGTATCTGGTCCGGCTCGGAGTAAGAGAAATTCAATCTCATGTGGCGGCAGCCGTCGGGAGCCTCATTTGCGTAGAAACAGTCTCCCGGCACAAAGGCGACATTTTCGGCCAAGGCCGTGCGGAACAGCAGGCGGCAGTCGGTGCCTTCCGGCAGCGTGACCCACAGGAACAGGCCGCCTCGAGGATGAGTCCAGGTAGCCTCGGAAGGAAAGAATTCCTTGAGGGCGTGCAGCATCACATCGCGCCGTTCGCGATACACCTGGCGGATGAGCTTCACGTGCTGGTCGAGAAAGCCGTCTTTCGCGACTTCGTACGCCACCATCTGATTGAAGGTCGCGGTGTGCAAGTCGGCCGCCTGCTTGAGTTGCACCAGTTTGCCGATTACGTCCGGCGGAGCAACGATCCACGCCAGGCGGATCCCCGGCGCCAGCGTCTTTGAGAATGTGCTCAGGTAAATGACGTTCCCTAGCGTGAACCCGTTGTCGCGGCGCAGGTTCTCGCGATCGAGCACGACCAGCGGGGCGAGATGTTCGCCTTCGTAGCGCAACTGGCCGTAAGGATCGTCTTCAATGATGGGGATGCCGTACTTGTCAGCCAGAAAAATCAGTTGGTGCCGGCGGGCCTCCGAGAGCGTCACTCCAGCCGGGTTCTGGAAGTTGGGCAGAATGTACATGAACTTCGGGCCGGAGCGCAGCGAGGCTTCCAGCTGATCGGTGCGCAGCCCATCGTCATCAAGCGGGACCGAAACATACTGCGCGCCGTAGACATTGAAGGCCTGCAGCGCGCCGAGGTACGTGGGAGCCTCCACCAGCACGCGGTCGCCGGAATTGATCAGCAACTTGCCGATCAGATCGAGGGCCTGCTGCGAGCCGGAGGTGATGAGCACATTCTCGGCCTTGGCCAGAATGCCGTAGCGGGCCAGGTTTCGGGCAATCATCTCGCGCAGCGGCTCGAAGCCTTCGGTGGCGCCGTACTGCAGGGCCTCCGCACCATGTTCTTGCAGGACCGTGTGACAAGCTTCTTCAAAGCGCTTCACCGGGAAGACGTCGGGGGCGGGAAGGCCTCCGCCGAAAGAGATCACGTCCGGCCGCTGCGTGATTTTCAAAAGCTCGCGGATGGTCGAGCTCTTGATTCCGAGCGTACGCAACGCATACCGCGAATTCCATACGGTTGACATGAGCCCCTTCCCTTCCGAATTTCAGTAGTGGCGCAGTGGGTTGTCATCCTGAGCAAGCGTTCTTCGCGTAGTGAAGGACCTGAGCGAGCCGCGCGAAGGGTCGCGGTCTTTGCGACCCAAGAATCGCGCGTTTGGCTCGCTTCCTTTGCCCAACTGCATCACTACCCGAATTTCAGTCTTCCACCGTGACCGGCTCCTCCGACCGATCTACGTGCCGGGGATGCACATAGGAATCGTTCTCCTGGGCATCGACGACGGCGATCGCGGCCACGTTCACGATGTCTTCCACCTGGGCATTCCGGAGCAGCACATGCACCGGGCGGCTCATTCCCATCAGGATCGGACCGATGGCCTCCGCGCCTCCGATCTTTGCGAGCAGCTTGTAAGCCGCGTTGGCCGAGGCCAGGTCGGGGAAGATCAGGACGTTGGCCCCGCCCTTCAGCGAGCTGAACGGATACGACTGTTCGATCACATCCGGAGACAGCGCATCCTCGGCGGTGATTTCTCCATCCACGATCAGGGTCGGATCGGCATAGTGCAGCAACTCGACAGCCTTGCGCACCTTGGTGCAGATGGGATGGTCGACGTTGCCAAAGCTGGAGAACGACAGCATGGCAACGCGCGGCGTGATGTTGAAGCGCCGTGCCATGTGCGCCGTGCATAGGGCAATCTCCACCAGGTCTTCGGCGGTAGGTTCGATGTTCACGCTCGTGTCCGCCAGGAAGTAGACCTCGCCCTTGCGCGTGATCATGGCATAGCAGCCGGAAACCCGGTGCAGGCCTTCGCGCATGCGCACGATTTGCAGGGCGGGACGAATGGTGTCGGGAAAATGCTGGGTGACGCCGGCGACCAGCGCATCCGCATCTCCCATATGCACCATCATCGAGCCGAACACGTTGCGGTCGTTGATGAGAACGCGAGCCTCACTCAGGGTTACGCCCCGGCGCTGCCGCAGGCGGAACAGTTCCTGAGTGTAGAACTCGCGCAATTCCGAAACCGCCGGATCGACAATCTTCATACCCTCAAGGCTCAGGCCCAGCTCTTTTGCCCGGGCTTGAACTACGGCGAGGTTGCCGAGCAGGACCGGGTTAGCGATTTTTTCCTCGACCAACGAGTGGCAGGAACGCAGGATTTTTTCATTCTCGCCCTCGGGGAAGACGACCTGCTTGGGATGAGCCTGCGCCTTGTGAATCATGGTGCGCGCAACCTCGTGGGTCTTGCCCAGCCTGCGCTCCAGTTGCTCGCGGTAAGCGGCCAGGTCAACGGGTTCCTGCGCGACACCGGTGCGCATCGCGGCCTCGGCCACAGCAGACGCCTCCCACACCAGCACGCGCGGATCGAACAGCGTCGGAATCAGGTAATCGCGGCCAAAGCTCAGCCTTTCCACGCCATAAGCGCGGCAGACTGAATCCGGAACATCTTCTTTGGCCAGCGCAGCCAGAGCCCGGGTAGCCGCCAGCTTCATCTCTTCGTTGATGGCGGTGGCGCGCACATCCAACGCGCCGCGGAAAATGAAGGGGAAGCCGAGCACGTTGTTGACCTGATTGGGATAGTCGGAGCGGCCAGTTGCCATGATGATGTCGCTGCGGCAGGCCTTGGCGTCTTCGTAGGTAATCTCGGGATCGGGGTTGGCCATAGCGAACACGATCGGATTCGCCGCCATCGACCGCACCATATCCTGGCTGACCGCGCCTTTCACCGACAATCCAACAAATACATCCGCGCCCTGCATCGCTTCCGCCAAGGTTCGCCGGTCCGTCTCCAGGGCGAAGCGCTCCTTGTATTTGTTCATGCCTTCTTTGCGGCCCTTGTAAACAACGCCCTTGGTGTCACAGAAAATTATGTTTTCCCGTTTCACGCCCAGCCGCACATAGTGTTCGGCTGTGGAAATGCCAGCGGCGCCGGCGCCGTTGAAGACCACGCGAACGCTGGCAATGTCCTTGCCCACAATCTCCAGCGCATTCAACAGCGCAGCTCCCGTGATGATGGCGGTGCCATGCTGGTCGTCGTGGAAAACCGGAATCTTCATGGTCTTGCGCAGAGTTTCCTCGATGTGGAAGCACTCCGGCGCTTTGATGTCCTCCAGATTGATGCCGCCGAAGGTGAGCTCGAGAAGCTGGCATACCTTGATGATTTCATCCGGGTCGTGAGTGTTGATTTCGATGTCGAAGACATTCACATCGGCAAATCTCTTGAACAGCACGGCCTTCCCTTCCATGACCGGCTTGCCCGCCAGGGCTCCGATGTCGCCCAGGCCCAGCACCGCGGTTCCGTTGGTGACGACTGCGACCAGGTTGCCGCGTCCCGTGTACTTGAAAGCGTCGTGGGGATTCTTCTCAATGGCAAGACACGGCTCGGCTACGCCCGGCGTGTAGGCCAGGCTGAGATCGCGCTGCGTCCGGCAGGGCTTGGTGGGTGTGATTTCAATCTTCCCCGGCTGCGGGGCACTGTGGTAATCCAAAGCTTGTTGCTTAGTAATCATTGCTTCCTCCCTAAAGTCTTTTTTGGTGTGCGGGATGACTCAGCCGCGCACTGTCAATACCGGGCACGATGCCCGGCTGACCACTTCTGAGGCAATCGGCCAGGGGCGGTGCGACGACAATGTCGACGCTCGTGCCTTGTTTACTCCCATCACAATCAGATCTGCTTTCTCTTCCGCGGCTGCCTGCACGATGGCCTCGGGCGGATACTCCCAACGCACCCGGAACTCGGGCGTGCACCAGTTCTCCGCCTGTGGTGGGATCAGGCGCATGAGTTCGGCGCGTAAACGCTCTTCCTCCGATGCACGGTGCTGCCAGGGAACCAGGGGAGCCGCGTGAAGGAGAATCAATTCGGCTTCATTTTCTTCCGCCAGCGATAAGGCATACGGCAAAGCATGAACCGTCGGGGCCGAGAGATCGACGGGGAACAATATGCGTCTGATCTGGCACGGATTTTCCTCCGGCGAATGCACGCGCGGGCCGACCGTCAGCACGGGACAGGTCGCGGCACGATAGATCTTTTCGGCGCCGGAGCCGAGCACGACTTTTTTGACCCCCCGCCGCCCGTGCGTGCCCACAACCACGAGATCGATGTCGCTCTCTTGAATCACCTCGGAGACCACGACGTCCAGCGGTCCCCGCCGGACCAATAATTGACAGGACACATCCTTTGGAACTTCCGGCGGGATGAATTGAGAGAGTTGGCGCCGTGCTTGCTCGAGATCTGCATCGTCCTGAGCCGGCAACCGGTCCGGAACCAGCATCAAATGCGGCTCGGGCGGGAGCACGTGCACCACAAACAAGTTGGCCTCATAAAGGCGGGCAAAAGCCAAAGCGAACGGCAGCACCGCGGTCGAGGACGGTGAGAGATCGGTGGTAAGCAGGATATTTTTCAGCGCAATACGAGCGGGTGTCTGAACGGCGGGCATGGCGTGCCTCCTCGCGTCCATTAGTGGAGACGCCAACTTAGAGTTCACTTATCTGTATATGCCCGATCCGCGGCTCGGGCTGTGATTACAATCACCAACTCCTGTGACGCCCGCGGTTACCGGTTACGCTGCATCTGCTCTCTTTGGCTGACCCAAACTTGACGCCATTACCCGATGTGTCGCAGGCCCTCCACGATCGGAGTGTGCGAGACCCGGTGTGCGGGGAATGCCGCGCTGAAGCAGCCTATCATCACCGCAACCAGAAAGCAGAACAGCACAGTCGGCCACTTGAGTTTCAGAAGCACCTGAAACCCTTCGCCGCCAGCGGTGTGCACGACGGCGTAAACGATGCCGAACGCACAGATCGACCCGAGCAGCCATCCGGCGATACAGAGACCAACCGACTCCCCCACCAGCAGCGATAACAATGTGCGAGGGGCAAACCCCAGAGAGCGCAGCACGGCAATCTCCCGCGTGCGCTCCCGGACCGACATTGCGATCGTATTCGCCGACATCAAGACCATGGCAAAGAGCGCGGCCAGACAGATGCTCAGGATGAACAGCTTCACGTTGCCCAGACCCTCAATGATGTGCAGGTCGAAGATCTTCTCCGCTTCCGTGCGGGTGGGTTCGGGCGCATTGCGGAACAGGCCGTCAACTGCGGCCGCTATGGCCCCCACATCCTTCGGGGAGTCGGCGCCGATAACGAACACTTGCGACCGCCCGCGATGCAGGGCCTGCTCCACACATTCCCAGTTGAAAAAGAGGGGCCCGCTGGGCATCGACGACCGGTAGATTCCCCGAAGGTTCAATTCGATGTCGACGGGATAGCGCACGCCTCCCAGGATGATCCGGTCGCCGATCTTCCAGCCGAGACTGCGCGCCAGGTCGACGCTGGCAATCGCCCCTGCCCGATCCCGCTTCCAGGCTTCGGCCTGATCCGGGGGCAGTTCTATATCTTGGTACAGACCCATAAATATCCTGGGATCGGTGCCAAACTGGCCGAAGTTTTCTTTCCCCTGGCCAGTTCTGTATACCCCGTCGAACGCATTCATCCCCGCGACGCTCACCACTCCCGGCAACGCACGAATCTTCTCCGCGTAATAGCTTGGCATTGAGAGAAACAGCGAAACGCGATGGCGGCAGATCAGGCGCAGCGCGCCGTTCGCCGTCCACTGGTCTACGTAGAGGCTGTGCCAGATGGTGATCATGAAAATGAGCAACAGGAACGAGAAGGACAGGCTGATGGCGCTGAGGAGGCTACGCCGCTTGTTGCGCAGAATGTTTCGAACCACGAAGCGTGGGAGGGTCACAAGTTCGCCTCTGCCAACCGCTGGTGGGGAGATTCTCCGTTAGACTCCCACTCCCACGTTCTCCCGCGTGAACTTGCCTAGAATCTCCACCAGACCGGGGTGCGTGAGATCCTCCACCTCGTAGGTCACGCGGAGACTGGGTTTGTTCAGCTTGATGACCCGTGCCAAGTCAATCGGCGTCGCCACCAGCACCAGATCGCAGGGCACGCGGTTGATGGTTTCTTCCAGCTCATGCCGCTGCATGGCGCTGTAACCCATGGCCGGTAGCAAGCTGGTGAGGTGGGGATATTTTTCATAGGTGCCGCGAATCGAGCCCACGGCATAGGGCCGGGGATCGACCAACTCAGCTGCTTCGCATTGCCGTGCCGCCACGACGCCTGCTCCATACGGCATCTCGCCGTGGGTGAGAGTGGGACCATCTTCCACCACCAGCACGCGCCGGCCCCTGACTAACTCCGGCGAGGAAACCTGGACGCGGCATGCGGTCTCCACCACCTTCGCCCCGGGATTGCTGGCGGCGATATTTCTGCGAACCGTTTCCACGTCCTGCGGAGCCGCCGTGTCCACCTTGTTGATAACGATCACTCCGGCGCGCCGGAGGTTCACCTCTCCCGGAAAATAGGACAGTTCGTGCCCGGCACGGTGCGGGTCAGCTACCACAATCTCAAGATCCGGCACATAGAAGGGAGTGTCGTTGTTTCCGCCATCCCACAGAATGACATCGGCTTCCTTCTCGGCCTGGCGCAGAATCCTGCCGTAATCCACACCGGCGTAGACGACGGTTCCCTGCCGCAGGTGAGGCTCGTACTCCTCCCGCTCCTCGATGGTGCACTGCTGGTAGTCGAGGTCGTCCATCACGGCGAAGCGCTGCACCGCCTGCGCCGCCAGATCGCCATAGGGCATGGGATGGCGAATCACGACCGGCTTTAAACCGAGCCGCTTTAATTCCGAGGTGACCAGGCGGGCCACCGGGCTTTTGCCGCAGCCGGTGCGCACGGCGCAAATGGAAATCACGGGCACGGCCGCCTTGATCTGCGTACGAGCAGCGGCGAGCAGCCAGAAATCGGATCCGGCCGCAAGCACGCGAGAGGCCAGGTGCATCAAGTTCTGGTGCGAAATGTCACTATAGGAAAACACGGCGGCATCCACGGAGAACTCGGCCAGCAGCTTCTCGAGATCCTTCTCCTCGAAGATAGGTATGCCCGCGGGATATGACGGACCGGCCAGCTCGGAGGGATAGCGGCGGCCGGCAATTCCGGGGATTTGCGTTGCGGTGAATCCAACCACGTGGTACTCGGGGTCGCCGCGAAATACGACGTTGAAGTTGTGAAAGTCTCTGCCTGCCGCTCCGAGAATCAGAATCTGCTTCGTCTTCATGGCATGCTCCTAATCACCGCGTGGGCCGCGTCCCGGGGCGAGTCGCCAGGCTGAAGCCCCGTTGATTTCATAGTCCTTTGACCCGGCGCTGAAGCGCCGCTCTTCCACCACGTTGTTGCGCGTGCTCGAACTTTTCTGCAACGTACAAGTCGTCCGAGCCGGAGTCGGGGCCTATTCTTTCGGGCTCCGGCGCCAAATGGGCACATTTGGGTTCCAGTTGTGGACGTCTTTGTTGAAGTCCTGGCTCTGCGGCTGGCTCGCGGCGACGCCGGCAAGCTCGCCCGAGGATGACCGCAACAATTCTGCAACGTAATTCTCAATCTGCTGGCGGACCTTGCGATCGTTCAACGCAGCCAGCAGCTCGGGCTTCTCGATGTGCGTGAAACCACCACACAGCGGACACTTCGCTAAATCGTCATTTACCATTGCCGCCCCCCGGGGAGGATTGCGAGCGCTTTTGGTGTGAGCGTGCTCCCTGCCCTTGATTACAGCCGAGGCAGGCGCTGCAGGCAGTGATAAGCGTCTCGCGCGTAAGTGATGGAGATCACGCCCGCAATTGCCGTGGAATGTAAGCAGTAGTGGCGGAGAGGGAGGATGCGACTTTTTGCCCGTCACCACTGGCCCGTGGTCAGGTACTCGTGAATCGATTTCGCAGCGCGGCGTCCGGCACCCATGGCCAGAATGACGGTGGCGGCTCCAGTGACGATGTCCCCGCCGGCGAATACCCCCTGGCGCGTGGTGCGCTGGGTCTCGGAATCGGCCTGAATGTAACCGCGCTTGTCCGTGCCCAGACCGGGCGTGGTGCTCTGCACGATGGGGTTGGCCGTCGTTCCGATCGCCATCACTGCCACGGATAGCGGTAAGTCAAACTCGGAGCCCTGGATGGGCACCGGCCGCCGGCGTCCCGAAGAATCCGGCTCGCCGAGTTCCATGCGCACACAGCGCGCCGCCGTCAGCCAGCCCTTGCCGTCGGAGAGAAATTCCACGGGCGCAGTCAGCATCTGGAAATCGATGCCCTCTTGCCGGGCGTGGTGAACTTCCTCGGCACGCGCTGGCATTTCTGCGTCGCTGCGACGGTAAATGACGTAAGCCTTGCGCGCTCCCAGACGCAAAGCCGAGCGGATTGCGTCCAGCGCGGTATTGCCGCCGCCGATTACAGCGACATCTTTTCCGTGCAGGTCGATCATGGGCTCGTCGTAGGTGGGGAACTTGTAAGCCTTCATCAGGTTGATGCGCGTCAGAAACTCATTGGCGGAGTAGACGCCGTTGAGGTGCTCGCCCGGAATCCCCATGAACTGCGGCAGACCGGCGCCGGTCCCAATGTAGACCGCGTCGAATCCCTCTTCGTGCATGAGCTCGTCGATGGTGACCGTGCGGCCGACGACTACGTCCGTCTCAAACTCGACGCCCATCTCGCGCATATAGTCGAGCTGCTCGCGAATGATCTGCTTGGGCAGCCGGAACTCGGGGATACCATAGACCAGCACTCCGCCCAGTTCGTGCAGCGCCTCAAACACCCGCACCTTGTGGCCCTTCTGAATGAGGTCGCCGGCCACGGTGAGGCCCGACGGCCCGCTGCCCACGACCGCAATCTTCTTTCCGGTTGGCGCCACGTCAGGGATTACGTGGGTCCCCATACGCTGCTCGTAGTCAGCGACAAAGCGCTCCAGGTAGCCGATGCCCAGCGGCTTCACTTTCTTCGACAGCAGGCACTTGCCTTCGCAGTGATCTTCCTGCGGACAGACTCGTCCGGTGATCGCCGGGAGCACGTTGTCCTCACGAATCTTCGCCGCCGCGCCGAGGAAATCGCCGGCCACGATCAGTTCCACGAACTCCTTCACTTTCACGCCAACCGGGCAGCTGACGGTGCACGTGGGCTTGGCACACTCCAGGCAGCGCAGCGCCTCCTGGCGCGCCAGTTCCGGGTCGTAGCCGAGATTCACCTCGTTGAAATTGTGGGCGCGCTCTTCGGCAGGTTGCTCCGGCATAAGCTGCCGGGGAACTTTAATGCGCTCCTTCGGCGACAACGGGTTGAGGGACTTTTTCACGACCGGGCTCATCGCTCACCCCCTTGCGCGACAGCGCATTGTTCTTCGCGTTTGCTCTTGGGTAGAACAGCCTGCTGGTAGGCAGCCAGCGACCGCTGCTCCGCGTCGCGGTAGGTCGAATTGCGCTGCACCAGCACCTCAAAATTTACCTGGTGCGCATCAAACTCGGGACCGTCCACGCAGGCGAACTCGCTTTTGCCGCCAATCAGCACGCGACAGCCGCCACACATTCCCGTGCCGTCGATCATGATCGGGTTCAGGCTAACCACCGTGCGGATATTTTCTTTGCGCGTCATCTCCGCCACGGCCTTCATCATCACGATCGGCCCGATGGCCAGCACGAGGTCAATGCGCGTGCCATTCTGGATCAACTGCCGCAGTTTGTCGGTCACGAAACCCTTGTCGGCGTAGCTGCCATCGTCGGTGGTGATCATGACCGCGTCGCTGACTGCGCGCAGCTCCGGCTCCAGAATGACCAGTTCCTTGTTACGCGCCCCGATGATGGAGATCACCCGGTTTCCGGCACGCTTCAGCGCAGCCGCGCTCGGATACGCCATGGCGGTTCCGACCCCTCCGCCGATTACGACGACGGTGCCAAACTTCTCAATTTCGGAGGGCTTGCCCAGCGGTCCAACCACGTCGAGAATGTGATCGCCGGTATTGAGCGAGTTCAGCAGGTGCGTAGTCTTTCCGATGGACTGCACCACGATGCTGATGGTGCCGCGCTCCGGATCGGAGTTCTCGATGGTGACCGGAATTCGCTCGCCTTCTTCGTAGATGCGCAGAATCACGAACTGGCCGGGCTTCTGCTTACGGGCGATGCGGGGAGCTTCCAGAACGAATCGTTTGATGCCGGGTGCGATGAATTCTGCGTGAATGATCTTGAACACAGACGCTCCGCGTATCCCAAACCTGCGAGTGGCCAACGCGATTATTGTCCCGGGGAGGCTATTGCGGAGGCTGTGACCAGGATCACAAACCGCTGTGCGGGGAATGCTGATGACCCGGGTGTTACCCGAGTGTGGAAAACAGCTGGAAGCAGGTTGTCCCGCAAAGGGGGTGATCTCATCGCTCGGTAGCGGGTCAGTTCTACCATCTGGGAAAAACCAATGAACCACGAAGGACACGAAGTATCACGAGGGACTTCACTTGTAGGGTTTTCGTTCGTGTGACTTCGTGTCCTCTCGGGAGAGGTCATCAGGTTGAACCACTAATGCCGCTTCTGCCTCCTTTGCCAACTTATGACAATATGCTACACTTGTGTCATATTCATAGGAGTATGACATGAACGGGGAAACGAGACTGCGAGTCAATGAAAATGGCCGGGTCGTCATCCCAGCCTCATTTCGCAAGGCGATGGGGATCAATCCGGGTGACGAAATCTTGCTGCGACTTGAGGATGACGAACTAAGGATCAGCACCTTGAGAAGCCGCCTCGCGCGGGCTCGCCGCCATGTGCAGAAGTATGTAAAACCAGGCGTCTCACTGGTCGACGAGTTGATCGCCGAGCGGCGCGAGGCTGCCAAACGTGAATAGGATTGTCCTCGACGCATCCGCGCTCCTCGCCGTACTCAATGGTGAGCCTGGAGCAGATACGTTAACTCCCGAGTTGTTGAGCACCGCCGCCAGCAGCACCGTCAACCTGGCCGAAGTTCAAAGCAAGCTGGTCGACCGAGGCCTCAGCCCTGATCGCGCCTGGGAGGCCACTATGATTCCCGTAGCGGAAGCGGTCCCTTTCACCGCCGAGCAAGCGAGAGGGGCGGGCAGTCTCATTGCCCAGACGCGGGCACTCGGCTTGTCCCTCGGAGACCGCGCCTGCCTCGCCCTCGCTCTCGCACTGCAGGCTCCTGTGTACACGGCGGACCGGTCATGGAAGAGCCTGAAATTAGGTCTGCGGATTCACGTGATCCGGTAGATCTCAGGGTACTAGCCGCCCTCCGGCTTGAAGATGACGCCCTGGCTGTTCCGGCTGTTCATGATCACGCGGATGGGTTCGTCGAAGTGCAGATGGCGAACGCATCCCTCTTCGTCCAGCGCGGGTTGTTCGCTCAGCCAGTCCCAGTCGACCGAACCCTCTCCGGCGTCCGGATTCACGGTGAAGTAGCCGATTTGAAACGCGGTGAGGTTCTGGAAGAAGTGGCTGCCCTGCGAGGGAGTGACGCGAAAATCGCGGAATCCAGCCTCCACAATCACGCGCGCGCCCGAGATTTCGTCCCATTCGACCGGAATGCCCAGCCAGGGATCGTTCGATCCCCAGCGTCCGACGCCGATCAGCACATAGGGCCGGTTCTCCCCGTTGAGCATGCGGTTGAACTGAGCGACTGCTTTGGCCACTTCCTGGCTGCGGCTGCGCTCGAAGCGCTGCGAATCGACCACCACGACATCGTGCAGATTCTCGATTCGACCGTTGCCCAGAACTTTGCTGCTTTGGCAGATCAACTGGTCCGGTTCCACATCGCCGATAGTCAGGTCCTGGCTGTCGCGGGAAAGCGTGAGCGGACGAATTTGCAGGAAGCCAAACTCCGCCACTTCGTCCTCGAGCCGCGGCAGCCGAACGGCAAATTCGATCTCCACCGGATTGCCCAGCGCGTCCTCGCCGCCCCGCACCAGGACATCGAGAATGGAAGCCAGCGGGAAGGTACCGTGCTTGAGCATGGGCGCAAAACTCACGATGCGCGGGCCGGGCCGGCTCATTCCATCGTAGACGGCGTGATTGTCCGGGGAGTAGGTTGACCCGACCGCGTGCAGCGTGCCGTCGCTCTCGGCGACGTCCAGGCCGAAGCGCTTTTCGTACAGGTGCCCCGGACGGCCGTCCGAAGCGCCGTGCAATTCCAGCGCCCAGAATTCCGATTGCGAGTTGGCCAGGATGTCCTCGACCGAAGAAAACTGCACGAGGTTGCGGGGATAACGCGGGCAAAACGTCAGACACTTGCCGCCATCGACGACGGCACGCCCGAGGCCCAAGGCAACGGCCGCGATGCCATCCTCAAAAGTCATGGGCGGCACGGGATAAAAATTGTGGGACCGCACCACTCCCGAGAAATCCGGATAGAAGCGATGCCCGTGCGGCGTCCCCACCACCTGCTGCAGAATCACCGCCATCTTTTCTTCTTCCAGACGGTAGGGCGTAGCACGCACGTAGGCCTTGGCGTGACGGCTGAAGGTGGAGGCGTAGACGCGCTTGATGGCCTCACTCAATGCGGTGAGCCGCGCGTCCAGATGGGCTTGCTGGTTGCCCAGCATGAATGTTTCGTACACGCCGGTGAAGGGCTGGTACTGCGAATCCTCCAGCAGGCTGGAAGAGCGCACGGCCAGCGGATGGTTGACCTCGGACAGGAACGATTTCAGGTCGTCGTTCAATGAGGCGGAGAACGATGCCGCCAGGAATTTCTGCTGAATTTCCGCGTCATCTTCGCAATGCAGGGCAAAATCCAGAAGGTTGTTCTCGCTGACAAATTGATCGAACACATCCGTGGCCAGCACGACCGCTGGAGGCACAGAAATGCGCACGCCGGCAAAACGGCGAGTCAAACGGTTCTTCCGCAATAGGTGACGCACAAAAGCCAGGCCGCGCGCCTTGCCACCCAGCGACCCGGAGCCGATGCGCAGAAAGCTTGATTCCGAAGGCTGGAAGGTCTCGGCCCGGAAGTCGCCGATCAGCACTTCGTTCTGTTCGCGGCGATACTCGTGGATCGACTCCAGCAGATCACGACGCAGATGCTCGGGGCTGGCAAAGTCCGACACTTTTCGCGGGCGGAGCTTGGCTGCCAGCGCAAACTCGGTTCGCGCCATCAGCCAGTGGGAGAAGTGGTTGCGCTGCGCGTGGTACATGATGCTGTCAGCCGGAATGGTTCGCAGCTGTTCTTCCAGTTCGCTCAGGTCTTTTGCCCGGCCGACTTCGCTGGAATCCGGCAAACGAAACACGAAGTCGCCAAAGCCGAATTGCTCGGTCAAAATCCGGCGCAGGTCTTTCAGCAGCGTCGGCGAGCGCTTGCGCAGGAAGGAATACCCTTCTGCCTGCGCCCGCGGGCGGAACTCGGTGCGGCTGGTTTGCAGAACCACAGGCACATCCGGCACCAGGCTCTTCACCAGGCGCGCCAGCTCAAAACCTGCCTCCGGACTCAACTGGCCCTCCCAGGGAAACTCCACGTCGGAGACCAGGCCAAACAGATAGTCGCGGTACTCCTCGACCAGTTGCGCCGCGTCTTCGAAATTCGAGCTCAGCAGGATTCGCGGCCGCGCCTGCATGCGCACCAGCTTGTGCGCCACGTTGATGCCCTCCTGGATCACGCGCCGCGACTGCTTGATCAGCTCGGTATAGATCACCGGCAAGAACGACGAATAGTAACGGATGTTGTCCTCGACAACCAGCAAGACGGGCACACCCATGGCGCGCGTGTCATGCAGCACGTTGCGCTTGTCCTCGACGTACTTCACGATCGCAATCAGGATGCGGGCGTTGCCCTGCCACAGGAAGATTCTCTCGATATCGGTGACCGGATTCTTGGCCACGAAATTCTTGATCTCGCGATAGTCATAGGCCAGCACCACCACCGGGACATCCAGACCAGCGCGCTTCACCTCGCGGGCCAGATGCGCAGCGTCCATATCCCCCACCGCAAGGTTGGTGACGATCAGGTTGAATTGCGGATTGGAGCGGGCCAGCGTCACCGCCTCGGCGCAAGAGGAAACGTGGGTGATTCCGGGAATCTGCTGCAGGTTGAGATCGAGCGATTCGTCGATCAGCAATTCGTTGAGCCGCCCGTCTTCCCGGAGGATGAAGGAATCGTAGAGGCTGGAGACGAGAAGGATGTTCTGCACCTTGAAGGGCATCAGGTTCTCGAAGCCTTCAAAGCGCTCTTCGGCGTCCAGAATGGGCTCGGCGATGCGGGGGAGGGACATGGAGAGATATCCTAGACCGATCTTTGCTCTGTGATTCTAATCTCTTACTTTGTCATTCTGAGCGAAGCGAAGAACCTATGCACTTCGCCGCGAGCAGCGCAATACATGAATCCTTCGCTTCACTCAGGATGACATTACGTCAAAGATCGAGGCGAAACAAATGCGGGGTGGAACTGGTCCACCCCGCTTTGCAGATGCTGCATGCAGTGCCGGGCTTTGCCCGGCTGGACAGCCGAGGGCGGCTGTCCCCACATGTTTCTTCTAGCTTCTACACCAGTCCCTGATCCAGCATGGCATTGGCTACCTTGAGGAAGCCGCCGATGTTGGCGCCGTTCACCAGATTGCCCGGCGTGCCGTACTTCTCGGCCGTTTCGTAGCAGTTCTTGTGAATGGCGATCATGATCTTGTGCAGACGATCGTCCACTTCCTCGCGGGTCCAGGTCAGCCGTGCGCTGTTCTGGGCCATTTCGAGGCCGGAGGTGGCCACGCCGCCAGCGTTTGCGGCTTTGGCCGGTCCGTACAGGATCTTGGCATCCAGGAACATCTTGGTGGCTTCGAGCGTGCTTGGCATGTTCGCGCCCTCGGCGACCAGCTTGATGCCGTTCTTGATCAGATTCGCCGCGTCCTTCGCGGTGATCTCATTCTGCGTGGCGCTGGGGAAGGCGCAATCCGCTTTTACGTTCCACAGCGGGTTGTGCTCCAGCTTGATGTCCGTGGGCATGAAGATGGCTTTCTTGAATTTGTCTGCATACTCGCGGATGCGTCCACGCTTCACATTCTTCAGTTCGATGACCCAGGCCAGCTTCTCGCGATCGAGGCCGTCCGGATCGTAGATGACGCCGTTCGAATCCGACACCGTGACCGGCTTGGCGCCGAGATCGAGCAGCTTCTCGATGGTGTACTGCGACACGTTGCCGCTGCCCGAAACCAGGCAGAGCTTGCCTTCGAGCGAATCTTTCTTGCTCTTCAGCATTTCGGCGGCGAAGTACACGCAGCCGTAGCCGGTGGCCTCCGGACGAATCAGCGATCCGCCCCAGTTCAGGCCCTTGCCGGTCAGGACGCCGGTGAATTCATTCCGCAGCCGCTTGTACTGGCCAAACAGGAAGCCGATCTCCCGCCCGCCCACGCCGATGTCGCCGGCCGGGACGTCGGTGTCCGGTCCAATGTGCCGCTGCAGTTCGGTCATGAAGCTCTGGCAGAAGCGCATCACTTCGTTGTCGCTCTTGCCCTTGGGATCGAAATCCGAACCGCCCTTGCCGCCGCCCATGGGCAGCGTAGTGAGCGAGTTCTTGAAAACCTGCTCGAACGCCAAGAATTTCAGGATGCCGAGGTTGACCGAGGGATGGAAACGCAATCCGCCCTTGTAGGGGCCGATGGCGCTGTTCATCTCAATGCGGAAACCACGATTGACCTGAATCTCTCCCTGATCGTCAAACCAGGGCACGCGGAACATGAGGACGCGTTCCGGTTCGACAATCCTCTCCAGAATGCGGGCGGATTGGTATTCAGGGTGTTTTGCCAGTACGAGCCGCAGCGAATCAAGAACTTCCTGCACCGCTTGATGGAACTCGGGCTCAGCGGGGTTCTTCGCTTTCACACTGATCATTACCTGCTCAATGTAGTCGGCGGGAGCCTTCGTTTTATGCGGTGTCATCACAGAAGTCATAAGCCTACCTCCGTAGGTACAATTTTGGATTCAACTCTTAGAAGAGAACGATTAGAAGAAGAGCACAACATTCCGTGATCCATTGTGGCCTTCGAGCCTATAGGTCGCTGTGACCTTCCTCACCCGCCGGGGTGATCTTTGTCACGGCTGCTTTTCTCCTTATTATCAGCAGGCTAGCAGATATCCATCTGCGGAGATAGTACCACCGGTGCAAAGAAAGTGATCAGCGTGCGGGTCCAGCGACACGGGACGGTCTGCAGCCCACAAAGCCGCATAAATGGCCACCGCTACAGCAATGTAGGATTGCTGCCGGCAAAAAAACGCGCGACCCCAGGATGAACCATTGGCGCCTTCATGGCGACTGCGAACTTACCTGCGCCGTCGCTCTGGCCTAGGTGCGCACGGTCAGGACCGGGCAGGTGGCGTGCGCCACGACCCGGTGCACCGTTGACCACGGGAGGTGGGTTGTGCCGGCGGCCGGTTGCGCTCCCAGAACAATCAGGTCGGCCTCGCGTTCCGCTGCCGTGTTCACGATGCACTCCCAGGCGGAACCGAACTCCATCACAACTTCCGGCGCGTACGCCAGCATCGCGTCCTTGGGCACCACTGCCTGCAAGCGCTGGACTCCATCCTCGATCGGGCCGGGGCGGGACGACAAGTTCTGATAGTCCTCAATGACATGCATCAGGGTTAGCCGTGACTCAAATTCCTCGGCAAGCCCAATGGCAAACGGCGCCACCAACAGTGAGGCAGGAGTGAAGTTCGTGGCATAAACAATCTGCTGTAGTTCCAGCTCGAGGGGCGCCAATTCTCTGACCTTGCCGTGAAATTCCGGCAGCCGGGCCCGGCCGCGGACCTTCGGGCCTACTGTCAGCACTGGGCAGGGCGCGTGCCGCAGAATATCCTCAGCTACGGAGCCCAGCAGCAGCTTTCCTAATCCCGTCCGTCCGTGCGTCCCGACCACGATCAGGTCCACTCCGTTTTCCGCGACGATGCTCCTCAGATTGGTCCAAACCTGGCCATGGCGCACATAGCTCCGGTGCGGAATGTCTCCCAGCCGGGAGGTGACCCGCTGGACCTTCTGCTGCGCGTCGGTGTTGGCGTCCTCGTAGAGCGTTCCCATGCTTACATAGTCGACGCCGCCGGTCGTGAGCAACAGATTGGTATCGGAAATAACGTGGGCGACGTGCAACATGCTGCCAAAGTGGCGGCTGATTGCGGTCGCGTAGGGGAGAGCCGCCTCCGACGTCTCCGAAAAATCCGTGGCATAGAGCACGTTCTTCACGGAGATGGCGGGCGCTCTCTTCTTCTGCTCGAGTGTGTCGTGCGTAGCTTCAACGACTGTCATAAGACACCTCCACACCCGTATTCAGGCTCACACTTCTGGCCCCCACCGTCTATGCCCCGTGTCACCTTTTCCCGTGACTGCGGTCACGAATTCCTTGGATCGGAAATCAAACCAGAAGCGATCTGTCCCGTGAGGTTATCGTGCTAGATGATTGATTCAACAAGAGTAAAGGGATGGCGTGAATCGAGACACTTCTGCGTCGCACTCCCCCCGGCGTAGTGCAGGGCTACTCGGAAAAACCATCAGCCTGTGTAACGGCTCCCACCGCGACGGTGTGGTCGATGTAGAGCTTTCCCGCGTCCAGAGCCTTGCGGTCGACTTCCAGTAATGTCTGATTCTTGACCTTGGCTTCCAGCACCTTGAGCGCGGTCGCCGGAGACAGGCATTCAGTCTCTTCCAGCAGCGCACCCATCATGACGATGTTGGCCGCCTTGGCCGAGCCCAGCCTGTCGGCAATCTCCGATGCCGGGATGCAGACCATCTGCGCCTGCGGGACAGTGAAGTCTTCGGGCAGGCGTTCCCGTCCGTAGATGACGGTGCCGCCCGGCGCGACCTCGCCGGCAAACTTGCGCAACGAAATCTCGTTCATCGCGATCAGCACCTGAGGCCGCGAGACCAGCGGCGAGCCGATGCGCTGCTTCGACAGGCACACGTGGCAGTGCGCACTGCCCGAACGCATCTCCGGTCCGTAGGAAGGCAGCCAGCTTACCTCCAGGCCCTCGCGCATCCCCATCTCGGCGAGAAGCTGGCCCAGCAGGAGGACCCCCTGTCCGCCAAAGCCCGCGATCTTGATGCCCAGTTCCTCGAAGTGATGAGGCCGCTGCGGCAGCATTACGTTCGCAGCCGCTACTTTTCGTTCGCCTTCCACAATTTCGGCGACGGTTTTGTGGGGCGGTTGGATGTCGTTGGGGATCTCCACCTTCCGGTCGCGGAACACGTTGAGCGGGAAGGTGGGGATCATTTTCTCCGCCACCCATTTCCGCGCGTCCACCGGATCCTTGCCCCAAATCGTGGGACAGGGCGAGAGAATCTCGACGAAAGAGAAGCCGGCGCCGTCGCGCTGGATTTCCAGCGCCTTACGGACCGCCCGTCGCGCCTTCATGATGTTCTTGTTATCCGACAGCGCCACCCGTTCGATGTAGACCGGCGCTTCCAGCGACGAAAGCAGCTCCGCCATGTGGATGGGAAAGCCCTCATTTACCGGACGGCGTCCCCAGGGCGATGTGCTGCTCTTCTGCCCGACCAGCGTGGTGGGCGCCATCTGTCCGCCAGTCATGCCATAGATGGCATTGTTCACGAAGAAGACGGCAATCTTTTCGCCGCGATTGGCGGCATGCACGATTTCAGCGGTGCCGATCGCCGCCAGATCGCCGTCGCCCTGATACGCAATCACAATTTTGTCCGGGCACGCGCGCTTCAGGCCGGTTGCCGCCGCGGGGGCGCGCCCGTGCGCCACCTGCACGTTGCCGACGTCGAAATAGTAATAGGCGAACACCGAGCAACCCACCGGGCTCACCAGAATCGTTTTATCCTGCAGGCCCAGGTCAGCCAGCGCCTCGGCGATCAGCTTGTGCACCACGCCGTGGCCGCAGCCCGGACAATAGTGTGTCTGGTGCTTGAGATCGGTTTTCCGTTCGTACTCCGGATAGAACAACTCCGACTTCGCGTGCACGACCTCGTATTCCTGCGTGCCCACTTTCGGGTCTTCCGGCACTACAGATTGGTCCGCCATGCGTTCCCCCGCGCCGCGCTCATAGGAGCACTGGCGTCTGTTCCTCGATCTTCTCTCGCAACTCTTCCACCGATGGCACGTTGCCGCCGACGCGGCCGTAGAATTCGACCGTCTTCTTTCCTTCGAGAGCCAGCCGCACATCCTCCACCATCTGTCCGTTGCTCAGCTCAACCACCAGAACTTTCTCCATGCGCGCCGCAGCCTTGGCCAGCTCCTTTGACGGGAACGGCCACAGGGAAATGGGCCGGAACAGCCCGACTTTGATTCCCTGCTTGCGCGCTTCGTCCACCGCCGAGCGCAGCACCCGCGACACGATGCCGAATCCCACCACCAGCAGATCGGCGTCCTCGGTGCGGTACTGCTCCCAGCGCGTTTCGGCTTGTTGCGCCCGAATGTACTTGGCTTCCATCTGCCGCTGGTGGGCTTCCAGATCGTCGCATTCCAAAAAGATCGAGCTCACCATGTTCTTGCGCGTCTCCGCCGTCCCCTTGACGGCCCACGGCTTCTCCGCGGGCAGGATCTCGCGATATTGCAGGTCGAGCGGCTCCATCATCTGCCCAACAAAACCGTCGGTCAGCACAATCGCGGGATTGCGATACTTGTCGGCCAGTTCGAAGGCGAGGACGGTCAGGTCGGCCATTTCCTGCACGGAGGCGGGCGCTAGGACAAGGTTGCGGTAGTTGCCGTGGCCGCCGCCTTTGACCATGGCGAAGTAGTCGCTCTGTTCGGGCGCGATGTTTCCCAGCCCGGGTCCGCCCCGCATCACGTCGACGATCACGCAGGGAAGCTCGGCGCCAGCGAGATAAGAGATGCCTTCCTGCATCAGGCTGAGCCCGGGACCGGAGGAGGCGCTCATGACCCTCACGCCTGCCGCGGCCGCCCCATAAACCATGTTGATGGAGGCGGTCTCGCTTTCCGCCTGCACGAACGTCCCGCCCACTTCGGGCAGATACAGCGCCGCCGCCTCGGCGATTTCACTGGCGGGAGTAATCGGATATCCGTAATAGGCGCGGCACCCTGCCAGCAGCGCCCCTTTGATCACGGCCACGTTGCCCTTACAGAGCTGCCGCATGATCGCCTCCTGGGTTGGCCGGAAGTGGATCCGCTGGCAGCGGCTTGGGTGGCGCCACCCGCCGGTAGACAATGATGGCTCCCGGCTCCGGGCAGCAGTAGAAGCAAATCCCGCAACCCGTGCACCCTTCGCCCGTGTAGCGCGCGGGATGCACGCCGTAGGCGCTCAATTCTGTCGCCAGTTCCAGGCACTTCGGCGGGCAGGACTCCACGCACAGCCCGCATCCTTTGCACTCTTCCAGGCTAATCGTGACCTTACCGCGTGCTTGACCCGTCATGTTGTCCATCACCTCGTTACTGCCACCATCGATGTTTGCGGATTCTGCAGCCACTTGGTCTTTTCGCAATACTCGTACAACTCCTGCCGGAAATTCGGATGTGCGATATCGATCAGCGCCTTGGCCCGCTCGCGAATTGACTTGCCGTGGAGGAAGGCAACGCCATACTCCGTGACCACGTAGCGAATCAGGCCGCGCGATGTGACTACGCCTGCGCCCGGACTCAGCATGGGCACGATCCGCGAAATTGTTCCGTCTTTGGCGGTCGAGGAAATGGCGATGATCGGTTTGCCACCCTTGGAGCGCGAGGCCCCGCGGATAAAATCCACCTGGCCGCCGATGCCGCTATAGAACTGGTTGCCGATCGAGTCCGAACAGACCTGCCCGGTCAGATCAATTTGCAATGCCGAGTTGACCGCCACCATGTTGTCGTTGCGAGCGATCAGGCCGGGATCGTTGGTGTAGGCGGTGGGGTGAAACTCGAAGGCGGGATTGTTATCCACGAACTCAAACAGCTCTTTCGTGCCGATGGCGAACCCCAGGATGATCTTGCGGGGCTTGAAATTCTTCCGGGCCCCGGTGATGACCCCGGCTTCGATCAGCGGAATCACGCCGTCGGACACCAGTTCGCTGTGGACAGCGAGATCTTTGCGGTCCATCAGCAGCGGCAGCACGGCGTCGGGGATGCCGCCGATGCCGGTCTGGAGCACCGCGCCGTCGTCAATCAGGCTGGCCACGTTGCGCGCGATGGCGATCTGCAAATCCGACACCACAGGTCTTTTCATCGCGCACAGCGGCCGGGATGACTCGACAAAGGCGTCGATGTCGCTCACGTGGATGAAGCTGTCTCCGTAAGTCCGGGGCATCTGGTCGTTGATCTGGGCGATGACGTGGTGAGCGCACCTGGCGGCGGTCAGGGTGGTGTCGACCCCCACGCCGAAACTGCAGAAGCCATGCGAATCCGGCGGGGACACCTCGATCAGTGCGACGTCAATGCGCATCGCGCCGCTTTCAAACAGCCCTTCGATTTCGCTCAGGTAGATGGGAGTGTAGTCGGCGCGGCCGTCATTGATGGCGTCGCGCACGTTGCCGCCAATGAACATGGCGTTGTGCCGGAAATGTCCCGCCATTTCCGGAGCGACATAGGGGGCACACCCAAAAGTCATCATGTGCACGATTTCCACGTCGTGCACTTCCGGGCCACGGCGGAGCAGCGCTTCCACCAGCGTTTCCGGCTCCGCGCACCCCGGCTGGATGTACACTCGCATGCCCGACTTCACGCGGCGCAGCGCTTCATCCGCCGATGTCAGTTTTTTCTTGTACCCCGTCTCCCACCCCATACATCAGCTCTCCTTGCGACCCACTCCGCCCCTGGAGTGGTGAACAAACCGGAGCACGGGCTGCCTCAGCCCGCCACAACCTCGCGCTCTTCCGGTCTTAGACGATCCACTTGCTCCTGGTATCCGACGGCCGCGAAATAAATCGCGCGATCGAAAAACTGCTCCAGCATCTGCAGAAGTTCCAGTTCGCCCAGGATTTCCACCGCGCGATCCATTATCGCCTCACTCCTCAGGAAATCCCAGAGATTCTCCTTGGTGAGCACGATTGCCTGGATCAGTTCGCACAGCGGCACGTTCTGTAATGCCCGCCGCGCCCCGATTTCCCGATAGCGAACCTCGATGTCGGCCTGGTTTCTACCTAAGAGCCACTCGCCCAGATGCCGATAGATTTCGTAGACGCGTTCCCGCAGTTCATGGCCGGGAACGGCGCGAAAGTGAGCCAACTCGGAGGAAGACGTCACTTTCTTTTCCAGGCCGGCGGCCAGTGTGTCGGCATGGGTTTCAATCAGACGCACCAATCTGTAGGAAATCATCATGATCGCCCCCTTCCCATCTCCACTTCCAGACTCACACGCTCATCTTCATTGCCGCAGGCTCAGCCACCCAACCCCCGGGTGGCATTTTGCTCACTTCCACTTTCGGCTCCGTGGTCTGAGCGACTGCGATGGCGCGCGAGATCATGCACAGCGACTTCGCCCGGCGCAGCAGGACCATTCCCTCGTCCATCTCCTCTTCAGACTGCACCGTGAGCGTAGGGCGCAGCACGATTTCGGCGAAAGTGCATCCCAACTTGTCCTTGCGCATCGCGCCGTCGACTTCCACTTCCAGGTCCGTGTACGCGAACTTGACACTGCGTGCCACCGCTTCAAAAGTGGTGGTGAAGCACGCGGCCAGCGCGCACAACAGTAACTGTTCGGGAGTCCAGCGGCCTTCCAGTCCTCCAAGTTCGGGAGCCTCAGAGAAGTGAATTGCGTTGGGAGCGGACTCGCACTTGGCGAGCCCAGTGCGGCCCGATGTCCACCAGGCCGAAACCCGATAAGTATGCTCGAGAGCCATATGTTTACTCCGTTCGTTCTCGCGGTCCCTGTAACGCCTAACCCATTCATCAGCCGGCTAGCGAGAAAATGACCGTGATCGTAGTCTCCACCTCGACCGGTTGCCCGTTCAGCAGATAAGGCCGGTAGTGCCATTGTTTGACCGCCTCAATGGCCGCCGGCACCAACATCGGATGTCCACTCACCAGCTGCAGATCCTGGATGTTGCCTTCCCGGCTGATGATGGCCTTGAGAATCACATCCCCCTGAATCCGCGCGGCTCTGGCCAGCGGCGGATACGGCGGTTCCACTTTGTGAATCAGCAGACCCTTGGTCACGCCTTGCGAGATCCGCACCCGTTGCGGCATAACCGGTTGCAGTTTGGGTGTGAACGCCAGACTCGAAGTAGCGCTGACGATGCCTCCAATGACTCCGCCGAGCTGACCTCCCGGAATCCCGCCCGGTACGCCTCCGACCACTCCCCCTCCGGAAGGCATTGGCGGCGGCGCGTCTTCTTCCTTGATCATTTGCACTTTTTCCGGAATCCTCCCCGGCGTTCGAAGCTGTCCGCTGGAAAGCAGGTCACTTTGGATCTGCTTCATGATCTTGGCAACCGATTGGGCGGCCGGCGGCGGCGGAGGTGGAGGCGGCGGCGCTTCCAGAAATGTCAGCAGTTGCGACTTGGGCAGTTGCTCGGTGAAATACAACGGTATCAGCAACAGCACCCCGACCATCAGGCACTGTATGATAAACGACGCCAGCGTGGCCCAGGTTTGCCGGCTCTTCTGGCCTTCATACCGTATCAGGCTGTCGGCGAACATCGGCCGGACCTGCACTGGAATTGTCACCAGACGCTCCAGCGACGGTACCGGCACTGCCCGTGGCAGCACCTGCGGAGCTTCTTTGACTTCCGGAATCTCGATCGTGCCCTTCATGGCGGCCTCCCAACGACCCCTCAGCGGCAGGTTCTCCGCTTTGTCCAGTTCCATACTCCGCTACCATCGGCCGCTGGCAAATGCCCTTCATCACTTCGGTTTGTGACTGAGATCACGCTTCCATGTGCGCCTGTAACCCATAGCAGCCATGGAAGATCACTTGCTGTCGGAGGATCGAAATTCGCTTTTGGGAGACGCGAAGAAGAAGCAAAAGGGGATTTAGGAAATGCCGGAGCCTGGGTTTGCTGAAAGAATTCTCCCCGCGAACCGCATTTTCGCCTTCCACGACCGTGCTATAGTGTCGCGCTCGCAATTGGGGAGTGTGCGATGACCGAACCCCTGCGCCCAATGTCTACCGGCGAAGTGCAGGATCGGACATTCACCATCTACCGCAAGAATTTGATGATCTCGAGCCTGGAAGCTCCCACTATGCCCGAGGTGGTTCCCGCGCCCGTATGAACCGGGCCGCCCTGCGGAATCGTGCTATAGTGTGACCGCAAATCCGGGGAGCGTGCTATGACAGAACCCCTGCGCCCGATGTCCACAGGCGAACTGCTGGACCACACCTTTGCGCTCTACCGCAAGAATTTCCTACTGTTTGTCGGCATTGCTACCGTAGGCCCGGCAGCCTACCTCGTCTTCCAACTGGTTACGATCGGCTCTGCTGTAGTTCCAGGCACCACTCCGCAGCGCTCCGCCGCCCTCGCTTCGGTGGGCGTCGGCTTTCTTGTGGGCATGGTAGTGATGCTGGCGGGGATGGCGATCTCGCACGCTGCCACGGTGAAAGCGGTCGCTGCGGTGCATCTGGGCCGTCAGATCACGAGAT
>Ga0209517_10000822_pt1 | contig 50812 bp, 43 predicted proteins | sample PeaSoiMetSII2010_FD_187695 | JGI IMG/M metagenome (GOLD analysis project Ga0209517, IMG submission 187695) | Peat soil microbial communities from Weissenstadt, Germany - SII-2010 (SPAdes) (version 2) | ecosystem: Environmental > Terrestrial > Soil > Wetlands > Peat | place: Germany...
GCATGTTTTTTCCTGCCCCGTGAAGGTTGTTTCATCATGGGTGTCCTTCCTGACCAGTCTGACTGGTTAGAATGTTAGCAGCAATTCCGTGAAAGAGCAAATTCCTGTTCTACTGGGGAATGCCACCGTCCGCGTGAAAAGGCTGATCTGCGGGGGAGGAAATGGTCGGGGCGCCCGGATTTGAACCGGGGACCTCACGCACCCCAAGCGTGCGCGCTACCAGGCTGCGCTACGCCCCGACCGCTGCGGCCAGGCATTTCGGCCGCATACATCCATCTAAACGGTATCACTTGCTTTCTAGCAGCGTCAAGAAACTGCGTAGCGCATCGCGCAAGTCCAGCAGCAGCTTGCGATTTAGCCGCGTGGCGGGCAATTCAGCGGTGGCGTGCGCCAGATGTTCGATAGCAGCGAGTTCGTCGCCCGCTCCATTCCCCGCCGACTCCCGCAAGTGCCGCCGCGCCCCCGCAATCGTGAATCCTTCATCATATAGCAGGCGCTTGATCTTCAGCACCAGATCCACGTCTTCCTGGCGGTACAGCCGGTGGCCACGCGGACTCTTTACCGGTTGCAGCATGGGAAACTCCGTCTCCCAGTAGCGCAGCACAAACGGCTTCAGATCCGCGATCCGGCTGACCTCTCCGATGCGGTAGAGACGCATCTCTTCAGTAACTGCGGCGGTGCTGTTCATATCTGGAGCGTGCGTGCGTCTTCTCGGTTTTACGGAGTGAGTCTACCAGAAGGCCCAGAGCCCAGCTAGATAGTCTGCGGAAAGACTTCGCTCTTTAGGAGGTGGGGGCTTCAGCCCCCACATAGCCGTCACAGAATCAGTGGGCTTTCGCGCCTTTTGCGTCCGCCGGTTTCTGGCGGAAGCCCCTGAAGCTTCTCTGACGCTTTTTTTCGTTGTCTCTGCGGGCGCCGTCTGCGCTGTGCCACTCATTCTTCCGCGGAAGGCGAGGAGCGTTCTCCGCGCTTGCGCAGCCGTTGCACAAACCGCACGGGTGTCCCGATGAAGCCCCACTTCGCGCGCAACTGATTTTCCAGGAATCGCTGGAAGCCGAAATGCAGAGGCTTTTTCTGGTTGGTGAACAGAAGAAACACCGGCGGCGCCACCTTCGCCTGGGTCATGTAGTAAATTCGCACCGGCCGCGCCTTCGGAGTGGACGCGCGGCCAAGGTCCACGTCTTCTTTCAGCCAGCGGTTCAATTCCCCCGTGGAGATTTTCCGGATGCGCGCCGCGGATACTTGATCGATCAGCGGGAAGAGTTTCTGTATGCGTTCGCCCGTCTTGGCGGAAAGAAACACGATCGGCGCATAGCTCAGGAATTTGAATTTCTCCTGCACCATGGCCTCGTATTCCACAAGCAGCTTGCCCTTATCCACAATGCGAGGCGGGGCGGTGCCTTCGGCGCGCTTCGCTTTACCCCGCGCGGACTTCGCGGACTCGTCCGCGGCGCGCTGCGCTGCCTCCACCGCCAAGTCCCACTTGTTCACCACGATGATGACGGAGCGCCCCGACTGCTCCGCGTAGCTGGCAATCGTGGCATCACCTTGCGTGACTCCCTGCGCGCCGTCAATCAGCAGAATCGCCACGTCCGCGCGTTCCAGTCCCCGCCGCGCCATCACCACGCTCAGCTTTTCCGCCACCAGCTTAGTCTTGCCCTTGCGGCGAATTCCGGCCGTATCCACAAACCGGTAGGTCCGGCCGTTCCGCACCACCTCGGTATCCACGTTGTCCATCGTCGTGCCGGGAATCGGCGATACGATCGAGCGCTCCTCACCCGCCATTTGATTCAGCAGAGTTGACTTACCCACGTTGGGCCGCCCAATGATGGCGATCTCGACGGGCTTGGCTTCTGCTTCAGCCGTGTCACCAGAATCCACCGTGAGATGCGGCGTGCCTGCTGCTCCTGCGCCATAGAACTGATCCAGCGCGGCATCCAACAGGTCATCCACGCCGGTGCCGTGCTCTGCTGCTATCGGGAATACGGGCGCGCCCAGAGAATAAAACGTCCCGGCAAGGACCTCCTGCTTCTGGGAATCAACCTTGTTCACCGCCACCACAAACGGCTTGCCGGTGGCGCGCAAGAGACGCCCCAGCTCTTGGTCGAGCGGAGTCAGCCCGGCCTGGCTGTCTACCACCAGCACAAGCAACGCCGCCTTTTCAAAGGCTACGCGCGCCTGTCGTAGAATCTCCGTAGGGATCAAGGCCTTGTCGTCGGGGACCAGTCCGCCTGTGTCCACCACTTCTATAGTGCGCCCGCGCCATTCCGACTTGCCGTACATGCGGTCGCGTGTGATCCCGGGCTCATCGGTGACAATTGCCCGCCGTGAGCCCGTCAAACGGTTAAAGAGCGTGGACTTACCCACATTGGGCCGCCCGACAATCACCAGCGATGGGAGTTCTTGTGCCATAGGGAAAGCGGAGTACCACGGAACGGTAGCCGCTCTGCGGTGTAATCTTCCAATGTAGCGTATCGCCGGGGAACTAGCGAGCCGCAGCTTGGCTCCAAACGCTAGAGTGGCGACCGAGGCTAGACCCAGCCATGCAGCGGACCCACGGATGCGTTGCATACGAATTTTCGATACTGAATTCCTTGATTATCCCCACACAGATGAGTATGTTGCTCTAAATCTATGTCCTGGTGTCCCTAGGCGCTTCTCGGGGGAAGCGTCCCACCATCTCGAGGGGATCGAGATGCTATTTGAAAGTTCGAAGGAGCTCATGATGACTAGGTCTATCCGCAAGCTGAGCGTTTTAGGTTGTTGTCTGTTTGCGCTGTTCGTTTTCGTTGCCGGAAGCGCCACGGCCCAGTCCTTCCGCGGCATCATTCTGGGTACGGTCACCGATTCGTCTGGCGGCACCGTGCCCGGAGCCACGGTGACGATCAAAAACGTTGACACCGGCCTTACCCGCACCGTCACCACTTCCGATGACGGCAGCTATTCCGTACCCGAACTTCCCATCGGGAACTACAGTGTTACCGTTGAAAAACAAGGCTTCAAGACCGGCCTTATCACGGGCATCAAAGTTGAAGTCTCGGTGGAACGCCGCGCGGACGTCACCCTGCAAACCGGCCAACTTTCCCAGAAGGTCGAAGTTCTGGGCGAAGAACTTCCCATGGTGGAAACGACCTCGAACGATATGGGCGGAATTGTGGAATCCAATTCCGTTGAAAATCTCCCTGTCAACGGCCGCGACTACCAGAAGCTCATCTTGCTTGTCCCAGGCGCAAGCTCGGGTCCGGATGCCATTACAGACTCGCCCGGTTCTTATGGGACAGTTTCGGTCAATGGCGCGCGGGGGCGCTCCAACAACTACCTTCTCGATGGCACGGACATGAATGATGGCTACCGCAATGACCCCGCCATCAACGAAGGAGGCGTGTTCGCCACGCCCGCCACTATTCTTCCGATTGAGGCCATCGCCGAGGTCCACGTCGCTTCCAACTTTGAGGCTGAGTACGGCCGCAGCGCCGGCGCCGCCATCAATATCGTGACCAAAAGCGGCACCAACGACTGGCATGGCTCTGCTTTTGACTATCTTCGCAACACCGCGCTCAATGCGCGCAATTTCTTCGATCTGGCCTCTGTGGGACCCCAGCAACCCTTCCACCTGAATCAATTCGGCGGTTCGTTCGGCGGGCCCATCAAGCAGGACAAGACCTTCTTCTTCGTCGATTATGAGGGAGTGCGCGAGACGGGCGCTCAGAGTAGTCCTGGTTGTGTTCCGACGGCGGCCGATATCACGAATAACACGCCCACCGGAGGAATCAATCCCGTGATTCAGAATCTGCTGAAGCTCAATCCCTGGCCTCAAGCGACGAATCCCAGTGACGATTGCTATCTGGCGCTCAACACACCCAATGCTACCGTTGTGCCCAATACTACGCTCTCGACCCCTTTTTCCAATCGCGTGGATAACGCCATCGTCAAGATCGACCACGAATTCAACAAGAATAATATTCTCACCGGCCGCTACTATATCGGCGACAGCACGCAACTCTTTCCCCTGGCCCTGACCGGTGGAGGATTATTGCCCAACTACAACACCATGACCCCCACGCGGGTGCAACTAATTTCCATCTCCTATGTTTCTGTACTTTCTCCCTCAATCGTGAACGAAGCGCGGGTCGGCTGGAACCGTTTTGCAGAGGGATTCTACCCGGAAGACCGCAGCTTTGACCCCAGTACCATTGGGCTGGACACGGTTGGCACGGGAACACCAAACGCGGGCAATCCCTACAACTTCGGCATGCCCGTTATCATCGTGGATGGCTTGCCGCAATTGGGCTCCGACAAGGCGGATCCTCGCCAGCGCGTGGATACCAACTGGCATTACATCGACAATATTTCCTGGAAATCCGGAAAACACGACATCAAGTTCGGTTATGAATTCCGCAGAACTTCTATTTCCCAAATCTTCAACCGCACGTTTCGCGGCAAGCTCCGCTTTTCCAATGTGTACGATTCAGAGGGCAACTTGGTTGAGAACAGTCTCCAGGAGTTCCTCGCAGGAACGGCCAACGGCAGTGGCACTACCCAGGGTACCGGCAGCACCAATCGCAACACTTTCGAGAACTCACAAGCCTTTTACGTGCAGGACAGCTACCGGTTTACGCGCCGCCTCACCATTAATCTCGGTTTGCGTTACGACTATTTCGGCATCGTGCAAGAAAAACACGACATGTTCACCAATGTCGATCCCACGACCGGGATCGTCTCTCCCGTGGGCGCGGGCCGCCTGTACCAGCCGGATTACAACAATTGGGCCCCGCGCGTCAGCGTGGCCTGGGACGTAAACGGGAAGGGCAAGACCGTAGTCCGGGCGGGTTACGGCATCTTTTATGATTCTTTCTCTCAGGACATGTTCATAGGTCACCTGCCTTACAGCAGCAGCTTCGATCCGGGCCCCGCCTACTCCGGACTCCCCGGTATCGGTCAGATTTCCTTTGGTTCTGTGCCCGTGGACGAAAGCGGGAACTTCGTGCCGTTCGCCGCAGGTCAACCCGTCTTCACCAACTACACGCCGATGGGGGATGCCTTCGGCGTCGACTCGCATTTGCGCAGTCCATATTTAGAGAATTACAACCTGAACTTGCAGCAACAGTTGACCCGCAAAGTTGTCCTTCAAGTGGGATATGTGGGCTCTGGAGGACACAAACTGCTTAACTTCACTGATATCAATCAACCGTCCGCCGCCCAGATTTTTGCGTCCGACTGTGCGGGTGTCACGGATGCCACGCTCGGTCAGCCTTGCCCCGGCGGATCGACCGACTTCGTCCCACGCAAGCTCAACAACAACTTGACGTACATCTATTGGGAACAAAGCGCGGCAAATTCCAACTACAATGCCTTGCAAACGACGCTCCGCATTGATAACTGGCATGGGCTTACCACCGGCGTCAGCTACACTTGGTCTCACTCGATTGATACGGCTAGTGATGGCGAAGACTACGTGCCCAACGCGGCTCAGCCTACAGACAGTACCAACCCATCGTCCAACCGGGGCAACTCGAACTTCGACATCCGCAACCGGCTCAGTTGGAACTTCATGTACGAGTTTCCCAACCGTACAGGAAGCTTGCAAAAGCTCACCAATGGCTGGGGGCTCAACGGCATTCTGACGGTGCAATCGGGCAACCCCTTCCACATGATTCTGGGATTAGACGACTACGATGGCGCGGGAACGTATTTTTCAAAGCCGGATATCGTTGGTCCGATCACTTACAATTACAGCAACCCTGCTCAGTTCCTTGACCTGAGTTCCTTTGCGGCACCCTGTACACCGCTGTCCACTGGCTTCGATGGCTCGGCCGCAAGTTGCACCCCGGGGACACGCCACTTCGGCAATGAGGGCAGGAATTCCCTCATCGGTCCTGCCTTCCGCCAGATGGATTTTTCCATTTTCAAAAACACCAAAATTACGGAACGCCTGAAATTAGAGCTGCGCTTTGAGGCCTACAACCTGCTTAACCATCCGAATTTTGCGAACCCGATCTGGCCAAATTTCCTCTCGGATCCCACGATCACCAACTCCTTCGGGTCTAATGGCCGCTTACAAGGCTATCTGCCCATCAACGTGACCGCGGACGTAGGCGCCGGTTATCCAGTTCTTGGCGGAGGCGGTCCGCGCAGCTTGCAGATTGCCGCCAAGTTCACCTTCTAACCCGTTTCGTGACCTTCCCTTTTCCCGACGGTCCCGGCCTTGTGCCGGGACCCTCCTTTTTGTGTGCCGCCATCCGATCGACCTCCCCTGGAGAATTCGCTTGACACGAAGTGATTTGTGGTGTATATTAGAATGTAGTATATATAGGGAGTGGCCGGCAGACGGATGGACGCAAGGTCTTCAGAATGAACACTTACAGAAAACCTCCCTCCAACCCCTTCAGAATCAACACTTGCGCAGGTCTATCAAAACAAGTGGCTTATAACCCCATTGGAATCTCTACTTACAGTCCACTCAAAGACTAACCCCTCTGGAATCAATACATAAGCCAAAATCAATTTCTCACTCCGCCCCATTCTGGCACTCCTTCTCCTTGCCGCCTTGACGAGATCGCCCGGACTGACGCCCGCCCCAACCTCCTTCCTCCCTCTCCTCACATTGCAACTTGTGATAGTTTTGTGACTTCCACTGCGTACTAGCTTATGGAACCTCTGAGACCAGGGCGAATGAGCGCGCCGGGAAAAACGGAACCCACGGACTTGGTCGTCCGGGCTCGGACCGGGGACTCCGAGGCCTGGGGCGATTTGTACCGGGAATTTGCCCCGGCGATCTTCCGTTTTTGCCGCCGCGCCATGCCCACGCATGAGGATGCAGAAGACGCGACCATGGAGATTTTCATGAAGTTGCGCGACAAACTCAGCCAATTCGACCACACCCGGTCGTTCTCCGCCTGGCTCTACAAAGTCGCCGCCAATCATTGCTGGGACATGCTGCGCCGCCGCAAAGGCCGCCAGAACAAGGAAACCGAGGATGTCGACGACATTCCCCTGGAGCATCCTGATCCCAACCAACTGGAACGCTTGATTGAAGAGCGCAGCAACGAAGAGGTGCGCAAGGCCCTCGGCAAGCTCGGCGTGCGTGCCCGCATGGCCCTCGTGATGCGTTATTACTCGGATATGTCCTACGACGAAATTGCAGACGCCCTGGGCGTGCGGCGGGTGTTTGTGGGTGTGGTTTTGCTGCGCGCCAGACACGAACTCCGGCAGGTGCTAGGTGAAAACAGCGCTCTTGCCGTGGGAGGGACACGTTGAGCGACACTGAGATGAACACGAGCAACCACTTGGATGAAATGACGCTGCTCCTTTATGTGGAGCGGCAGCTCGACCGGGAGCGCGCGCAGGAAGTGTCCCTGCACACGCAGACCTGCACACGCTGCCTCACCCTCCTTCGCGCACTGGATCGCGAATCGCGACTGTTGACCCGCGCCATGCTGGAACAAGACGAACCCTTTCCGGCGCGGCTGGCGGAATTCCGCGGGGCCGTGAAGCGCTCCATGCAATGGATTTGGGGCCTGGTGTTTGGTCTCGCGGTGCTCGGTGTCTACCTCCTCTACGCGCGTTATATCGAGCCCTGGGAACTGCGCCTCGATCAGGCTGGCTTTGGCAGCACAAATCTTCTCAGCTTGCTGGTCTTTCAGGGGGCATTTTGGAAAGGATGGCAATCCATGTTCACGCTGTTTGAGGTTCTCGCGTTCGCCGTTCTGGCAGGTTCTGCCGCGTTTGCCTTCCGGAAATACATCCGAAGGGGATCCGCACTGGCGATGGTCTTTGCCAGTTTGGGGCTGCTGCTCGCCACAACGCCGGCGGCGTCAGCAACCGAATTTCGCAAAGGGGATTCCGTTAGCGTCGCCAAGGGCGAAAACATTCTGGGCGATGTCTTTCTCACCGGCAATCACGTCCGCGTGGATGGCACCGTGGATGGCGACGTTTTCGCCTTCGGTCAGCAACTGGACGTTGCGGGTCACGTCACAGGGGATGTCTTTTGTTTTGCACAGGGCACGCGGATTAGTGGCCAGGTCGACGGAAACATTCGTGCCTTCACGAATAACATCACCATCAGTGGAAACATCGGGCGAAACGTTCTGTCCTTTAACGAACTGATGAATCTTGACCCCAATGGAAAGGTCGGCCATAGCTTGACGGTATTCGGGCAGACCGTGACCCTGGACGGCAAAATCGGAAGAGATATCGTTGCTTTTTTCGATCAAACCACTCTCTCTGGAACCGTCGGGGGTTCCCTCTATGGCAAAGGGAAATCGCTGACCATAAGTTCTACCGCCGAAATTGGCGGCAAAGCCGAATTTGAGGGGTCCAAACCCGCCACGGTTTCGCCCGAAGCCAAGCTTGCTTCACCCCTGCAATTCACCAAGCACGAGGCGCACTCCGATCACGACCGTGGCGTGGGCTATTACATTTGGCGGCTGATCTGGACCGCCGCTTTTGTGCTGCTCGGCCTAGTCATTTATGGACTGTTTCCGCGGTTCGCGGTGGACACTGTGGAAGCCGGCGAACACTACGGAGCAGCGTTCGGGCTGGGTGTCCTGGTCACCTTTGGATTGCCCATCGCCGCGATCATCGCCTGCATCACGATTGTCGGACTCCTGCTGGGCCTTTCCACGTTGTTCCTTTACGTGATCGTGCTCCTGTGTACGGATATCGTGGTTGGAACCATTGTCGGCCAATGGCTGCTGGGCCGCGCCAGCGACTACTGGCCACTAGTGGCGCGCATGGCGCTGGGTGTCTTCCTGGTGCGCATCGTCACGAGCATCCCGTTCATCGGATTCTGGGCGACCCTGGCGGTTGTTCTGTGGGGCGTGGGCGGTATTTCGCTGGCGGTTTACCGCCGGTTGCAGCCTGTGGTCGCGCCCAATATTCCGTCGGTCCCAACGGGACCCGTGGGCAACCCCCTCCCACCGAATACCACTGTCGGCGGCTTGTAACTCACCCATAAGCCTGAATGGCTGGATAGAAAACGGGCCCCGGAACTGCCGGGGCCCGTAGCCTTTTGCGGAGGCGGGAAAAGACCTTTAGGGCACTCTGACCTTGGCCGCCTGGAACGGATAAGTGGCCGGCGGAGAATTCAGATACAGTGCGCGAAACGAAACAGAAGTGGTTCCTGGCACAATACTAGAATCGGTAAGTCCCGTTATTCCGTCAAACGCCGTCACAGTTGGATACGTAAACACCTGGGGCGCGTTGCCTAAAGAATTATTCAACGCAATAAGATAGCCCGGCAGGCTCGCGACCGTGAAAGCGCTTCCTGCAACTGAGTTCAACGTGCCCGAAAGGCGGGAGTATCGAAGAAGCAGATTGTTCGCTGAAGCCGTGATATTGCCATTGTTGTCCGTAGATATACCGGTTATCTGAGCGCGCACCACCTGGCCGCCCAGCAGATCGCCGCTGCCCGAGAAGCCAGTATTCCCTGAAAACTGCGAAGACAGCGTTTTCGTATCGACGGAATAGTTGGTGGCGTTGAGCGTCAGCAAAACGCCACTCCCATAAGTCGACGTCACAGCGGAAAGAGTGGCATTCCCACTGGCTGAAACTTTGTCGGCAAGGACCATCCCGAAAACCCCTTGCGTTAACGTCGGATAGATGATGCCTTCCACTTCGTCAACAGCGGTTGCATCCAACACATCGACTTCTGTGGCGGTGAAAGTCCCGGCCGAGCTTACAACCGTGTCCATGCTGACCGTGCTGCCTACCGTCACACAAGCCGATGCGAGGCCTGGGCATTGGCTGTAGTTGACTGGCGCCAGATCGTACTCTGTGCTGCTGGTAAGGGACGCGGTCAACGACACGCCGCGGATGGCAGAATTCACGGTGATGCTGCTACCGGCTGTGTAGGCGGTTACGATGCCACTGAAATCTTCCACGGTATCGACGCTCCCCGAAGGAATGCCTGTTCGTGTCGTCGTGGTCGCGGTAAGAACGCCGGCCTGGGTGAAGTCCACGCTGATGCCGCCGGATGTTGTGATCGCCTTGTTCAAATTGAAATCGAGCCCGATCCACTGGTTCTGGTTCGCACTTAGATTCAGCGTTAAGGGGATGGAGATGGTATAAATCGCGCCGACGGGAAGAGCGCAGATTGCCCCGTTCACGCAGGAGTGTGTGCCATAAGTGATCGTGGAACCGGAAGTGTTAATAAAAAGATTGTTTGTAGAACTCGTAGGGCCAAGCGTCACGTTGATAGCGGAGTAGTCTGCTGCGAGGACGGAACCCTGATCGACAATGACTGCGGAGTCGCTCTGCAGTCGAGTCACTTCCACAGACGACAGCACTGTTGTAATAGGCTGAGGGCTTCCGGAAGAAGACGTGAGGCTCATGCCAGCGATTGGAAGCGTGAAGCTCAATACATTGGTACCTGTTGGCGGAGTATCGTAGAGAGAAATAGTCAGACTTGCGTTACCACCTCCGCCGCAATTGACCGTGCAGACGGACGACTTCTGTCCACTGCAGGAAGAAAGGACGAATATCGCTGAGAAGCCAAGGAGAAAAAGGGCACGCTTTGAGTTCATACAAACACCCCACATCAATATTAAACACCAGGCCGGGCGGGCTGTGTCGTCGGGATTTCCCCAAGAACACTCTACCGCCTGCAGCCGTGCTGGGCCGCTCTGGAATCGCTTGGAGTGCCCAAGTTCTAACGGGGTATGCCGAAATTGCTTAAGCGATTTGCGCTCGGCCTCGTCGGGAGCAACTAGCGGATCTCTTGCATTTCAAACACACATTCCGCGTGCTGCCCATCCGGCGTGTCAATCTGGATTGTTAGGGTTGAAGAATCGATCTTCTCTGGTTTGAGTTCCAGGTCCAGGATTTCCCCGATGCTCGGCACTCGCGTGTAGACATCTGTCGGCGGATAAAAGAGCGAGCGTTCAACATAATCAGCCACAATCTCCTTCTTCCCCTGGATTAATTTCACCTTGATGCCCTCCGGGGGTGCGTCCGGCATGTAGTTGATTTCCATGTGAATGTGGAAGGGCATTGGCCTGCCTGAAAATTCGCGGACAGCGTCCTGCGCGCTGTAATTCAACTTTCTGCTCGAATGCAGGGCGACTTGCGCGAAGGGTGTCTCGATCTGCACGAACGACGTGAATTCTGCCACGTGCAATTCTGGGATCGGGTGCCTGTAGTTTGCCAGGAATTGACTACCCATGCCCCCTTCCCGGTTACCCAGGAAATACGCATCACGGATGGCGCTGGAGGAAAGCGGGAAGTCATACCCCCACGCAGGCAATGCCATAAGCAAGCCCAGAGCGGCGGCGCGAAGCCTGAGCAGCGGCGCACCTTGGGGAGAACGAATCCGGCTCATATTCACCTGCTATGTTGACGTTGAGGCGACGCCATAAGTTACAACTTGTCCGTTCACCGCTTTGCCGCGTCGCGAGAACGGCCGCGCGGGATGTGCTATCGTTACAATTTCAGGCCATGACTCCCCGGGATTGGGCAGGCTCTCTGGCAAAACGCAATTCCAAATCGGATCTCCAGCAGTCCAGCAAGAAACGCAGTGAAGCGGTTGCCGAGCGCGTCTACGTGCCGCTCGAAGAAGAGGCGCGCGCTCACGACGTCGAAGCCCATCCCACCTCGAAACGTGGTGAGGTCACTCATCCACGAGCGGATCGTGATTCAGCAGCTCCCTCCACTCAACAGCAGGAGCACGGCGCACAACCCACCATGGCCGCGATCTTCGGCCCCGGCGGCTTCTTAGAAAAAAGCATGATTGGCGGCTACGAGCACCGCCCCGCCCAACTGCAAATGGCGGAAGCGGTACACGATGCCTTCGAGAACCACCACCACGCCATCCTGGAAGCAGGCACCGGCACCGGAAAGACCCTGGCCTACCTCCTGCCGGCAATCTGCAGCGGCCGCCGCGTGGTTATCTCCACGGCCACAAAATCGCTTCAGGAGCAGCTCTATCAGAAGGACGTCCCTTTCCTGCAAAAGCACTTCGCCCCCGAACTCAAGGTTGCGGTGATGAAGGGCCGCTCCAATTTTCTTTGCCTTGCAAAAATGCATGCTATGGCAGACCAGCCGGTTTTGCGCGGGATGGAGGAAGTGGACGCCTTCCGGCAGATCAAGGACTGGGCCCGCCTGACGGAATCCGGTGACCGCGCGGAACTCACCTTTTTGCCGGATGATTCCGAATTGTGGACGCGCATTGACGCGCGCCGCGACACCTGTACCGGCCAGAAGTGCCCCGAATTTCAGCAGTGTTTCCTGACCGCTATGCACCAGCGCGCTAAAGATGCGGACTTGATTATCGTCAACCACCACCTTTTTTTCGCTGACTTGGCCCTGAAGAAGGACGATTTCGGCAGCATCCTTCCGGAATATTCCGCCGTCGTGTTTGACGAAGCTCATGAGATGGAAGACGTCGCCAGCGACTACTTTGGCCAGCAAATCTCCAATTTCCGCTTCGAGGAGCTGGCGCGCGATGCCGATCACGCCATGCGCCTGACGCACCAGGGAACTCCAGCGCTACTTCGCCGCACCCAGCGCATCCGGGAGAGGAGCCGCAGTTTCTTTGACGCATTTCCCCCGCGCGATGGCCGCTTTTCCTTTTCACGGCAGGAACGCGAAGCTTTTCTTGAGCAGAATCGCGAAGCCTACGACGCGCTAGTCAACTCCTTAAAGGGCCTGGAGACGGAATTCGCCGCTCTCACTCCGAAACCCGAAGAACTGCTGCGCATCGCCCGCCGCAGCTTTGAAATACGCCAGGAGTTGGCATTTCTTTTCGAGTCCAACGAGAAGAATTACGTTTACTGGTTTGAGCGCAGGAACAAGGGCGTGTTCCTGGCGGCCACCCCGATTGACGTCAGCCAGATCCTGCGCGAGCGCCTCTTTGAACCGTTCGACACCGTTATTCTCACTTCCGCAACACTCACCGTCGCCGGCCGCTTCGAGTTCATCCGCCAGCGCCTCGGCCTGGACCACGTCAAAGAAAGTGGCCTGCCCCCAGAATTTCACTACGAAGAGCAGGCGCTGCTGTATCTCCCGCAGAAGATGCCCGATGTGCGTGACCCCGGCTTTGCGCCCAAGGCCGCGGACGAAATTGTGGGAATGCTGGAACTCAGCCAGGGCCGCGCCTTTTGCCTTTTTACAAGTTATGCCCAAATGAACGATCTGTTCGAGCGAGTCAGCGACCGGCTCGACTTTCCCCTTCTCCTGCAGGGTACGGCGCCACGCTCGGCGCTTCTCGAACGCTTCAAGAACACCCCGAATGCCGTCCTGTTTGCCACCTCCAGCTTCTGGCAGGGCGTAGACGTGCCCGGCGACCAACTTTCCTGCGTCATTGTTGACCGGTTGCCCTTCGCGGTTCCTAGCGACCCCATCGTGGCCGCCCGCGTGAGGGCCTTGCAGGAGGACGGGCGCAACCCCTTTGCGGAATTCCAGGTGCCCCAGGCCGTTCTCGCTCTGAAACAGGGTTTTGGCAGGCTCATTCGCTCCAAAACCGACCGCGGCGTCTTGGCCCTCCTGGACACCCGCATCCAACGCATGCCCTATGGTAAAATTTTCTTGGAGTCGCTGCCGCGTTACCATAGGACCCACGATTTGGCGGAGGTCGGGCGATTCCTGGCCGCGGCAAATCCAGCCCACAGACGAAGAGCCTTCAAGGAAGCAGGCTGAAAACACGTTGGGCATTTCGACACAAGGGGAAGAAAGCAACCAAATGTTTGAAGTCAGCGTGGAAGAGACATTTTCCGCCGGGCACGCTTTGCGGGGCTACAAAGGGAAGTGCGAAAATGTCCACGGGCATAACTACCGCGTGCAGGTCACTCTCCAGGGGCCGCAGCTCGATTCCATCGGGCTGCTCCTCGATTTCACCGAACTTAAGCGCGTCATCCGCAATGTTATCCACCGTTTGGATCATCAGTTCATCAACGATCTGGAGCCTTTCACAACGGTGAATCCTACGGCGGAAAATATGGCCAAGTATTTTTATGACGAGGTAACCGGCCAGCTGACGGGATTGCCGGGCGGTGCGCGGGTGACCGACATTGTCATCTGGGAGACGGACACGGCCAGGGCGCGTTATCGTCCCGGGACCTGAAGCACACAGAAGCCAGAGGAAACCATGAACCGCTCGCTTTTCATTATTCTGATTCCCGCTTTGCTCGTGGCCGCCGGCTACGTTCTTGTCCTCCGCCTGATGGGCATTGCTCCAGGGTACCCGCGCTTGGTCGTTGCCATGGTCCTTTTCTTTGGCGGCATCTACTGGCTGTCCAGGCGCTCGGGGAAAAAGGCCAAAACTCTCGATCATTAGCCCTCTCCCGTCCGATTTTGGCGGCTTATGCACATCACGGAAATCTTCAAATCGATTCAAGGCGAAGGAACCCGCGCCGGCCTACCGTGCATCTTCGTTCGCCTCACGGGATGCAATCTGCGCTGCACTTGGTGTGACACGGCCTACGCCTTTCACGGTGGCCAGAAAATGAGCGTGGACGAAGTCCTGGCGCGCGTTGATGCCCTTAGCGGGCGCGCGAACTCCGGGAAGGCGTCTGTACCCCTCGTGGAGCTCACTGGTGGCGAGCCGCTGCTCCAGGAGGAAATTTATCCTTTGGCCGAAGGACTTCTCGCCGCGGGATATGAGGTCATGATCGAAACCAGCGGTGAGCGCTTCGTCGGCCGACTGCCCAAGGACGTTATTAAGATCGTCGACGTAAAATGCCCGGACTCCGGCGAGCCCGATACCTTCGATTCGCGCAATCTTGCCGAGTTGACTCCCCAGGACGAGGTAAAGTTCGTGATATCCAGCCGCCGGGATTACGAGTTTGCCCGCGATTTTACCCACGCCAACGGGCTCACCCAGCGCGTTAATCAAGTGGTCTTTTCCCCCGTACACGAAGATCCGCTGGGAAATTGGCAGGGTTTGCAACCGCGGCAGCTCGTCGAATGGATCCTCGCTGACGGTTTGCCGGTGCGCCTCGGCTTGCAGTTGCACAAAATCGTGTGGGACCCTGCTATGCGGGGTGTTTGACTGAAATGCGCTTGCAGGTGAAAGGATGACGAATCACACCAAGTCTGTCGTGCTGCTTAGCGGCGGCATGGATTCGTGTGTTTGCACGGCGATTGCCCGGGAGCAGCATGGCACCGGCAATGTTGCTTTGCTGCATGCCGGCTACGGGCAAAGAACACAAAAGCGCGAGCGGCGCGCCTTTGAGGAGATTGCTGCGTTCTATGACGTAAGCGAAAAGCTCGTTGTCCAATTGGACCATTTCCGCGCCATCGGCGGCTCCGCTTTAACAGATAGGGAGATTGCCGTTCCGCAGAATGAGCTGGGCGCCCCCGGGCCGGGTGGAAGTGAAATTCCGGTCACTTACGTGCCTTTTCGCAATGCCCATTTTCTGAGCGTAGCGGTGAGCTGGGCGGAAGCCATCGGCGCCCAGGCCATTTACATCGGTGCCGTCGCCGAGGACAGCTCCGGCTATCCCGACTGCCGGCCGGAATACTACCGCGTATTTCAGGAGCTGATTAGGGTGGGCACGCGCCCCGAAACGCACATCGAGATGGTCACGCCGGTGATCGGAATGAGGAAAAGTGAGATCATCCGCCGCGGTTTGGCTTTGGGGGCCCCGCTGCATTTGACGTGGTCCTGCTACCAGGGAGAAGAGTTGGCTTGTGGGGCATGTGACAGCTGCCTTCTGCGCCTGCGGGCCTTCGCGGAAGCCGGCCTCCACGATCCCCTCCCCTATCGCAGTGTGGCTAGGGCAATACCCTAGGATTGTGACGCTGGTCATTGGAATCGGACGCAGATGAGCGATAATAGGGGAAACCGGCCGGAGAACCCAGGCTGGCGCTCCTCAAACACAAAAGGAGAGTGGAGCATGTTGAAATTAGTCAAGGCGTATGCGCTCGCGGCTCTGTTGACGCTCGCGCTCGTCAGTTTCTTTGCACCGCGGGCGACCGCGCAATTCAACGGAACGATTCAGGGAACAGTTTTGAATTTTGAGGGCAAGCCCTACGCCGACCTTCCTATCGATCTCAAGGGCGAACAGGGCAACGCCAAGGAAACAAAGACTGACGCAGCCGGTAAATTCATCTTCAACAACCTCAGAGGAGGGAAATACACGCTCGCCTTCCACCCTCCCGAGCTGCAACAGCCCTTTGAAGTGCAGGCTAGCGCTCAGAACTCTGGCCCGACCGACGTTAATCTGAATTTCAAAGAGATCCTCGAAAAGCAAAGCCCCGAGGCTGCCGCCGCACTCAAGAAACGCCAGGAAGATCAGCAGAAGACGGCCGGTATGAAGGAACACTTCAACAGTGGCCTCGCTTTCCTCGATCAGGAACGCGCCGCAAAGGCAGAACTTGCCAAAGTTCCTGCCGATCAGCGCGACCAGGCCAAGGCGAAGATTATGGATCTCTCCGACAAAGCGATCGCCGAGTTCCAGGAAGCCAACAAGACAGCCCCGGAAAAGGATCCCAATCATCATCTCTTCTGGGCACGCATGGGCGAAGCTTACGATCTGGCCGGGCGAAATGATGATGCCATCAACGCCTACCAGCAGGCCGTCGCCTTGAAGCCCGATAACGCGAGTTACTACAACAATCTCGGCAACGTCCTCGCGCGCGCAGGCAAAATCGACGATGCGCGTGTCGCTTACACGAAGAGCGCTGAGCTCGATCCCCCGAATGCCGGCTTCGCGTGGCGCAATTTCGGAATCAGCTTGTACCAGTCGAACCGTATGCAGGAAGGCGTCGAACCCCTCAAAAAAGCCGTCGAACTCGATCCCAAGAATGCGCAGGCCTGGTATCTTCTGGGCGCCTGCCTGGTTGCCTCGGCCGATTACAAGCAAGTGGGCGACAAAGTGGAAGTCACACTGAAGCCTGGAACCATCGAGGCCTACCAGAAAGCTCTGGAACTCGACCCCAATGGGACCTGGGGCAAGCAGGCCAAGGATGGGCTGGAGCAGGTGAACCAGCTCACTGGCGGCATCGATACCAAAGTCGGCGGAAAGAAAAAGAAGTCGTAATTTGGTGCTCTCGATCTAGACGGAAAAACCGGCCCTGCTCTCGCGGGGCCGGTTTTCTCTTAGGGGTATGCTTCGACCGCAAGAACAATCAATCCCCAAGACATCACATCATGGTCCCGCAGTAAGGAGGAAGAAAGCCTGCCCTTTGCTTGTTCCGTGCCATCTGGTTCGGTTGAGAGCTCAGCTGTGCGTCAGCGTGCCCGTGGTCTTTGTCCGCCGGAGTGCCCATGCAAAGGTAGCCATCGAAGCGGGCAGAAGGATGGCCGCGAAAACCAGCAGCACGAGTAGCGGCCTGCTGATCGCCAGCAAACTTGCGCCATCCAACAGAACCGCGCGCATGGCGTCCAGCGCATATGTGATGGGATTTATCCTGGCGATGAATTGCAGCCAGCCTGGAAGGATGCTGACCGGGAAAAGCATGCCCCCTACCACGCTGGATATTCCCAGAAGGAACCACTTCGCAGGATTTCCGCGTTTGAAGAGCAGCAGGTAGGCGGCGGAAAGAACTCCCAGCCCGGAAAAAGCGAGCAGCGTTGCGAGCAGCACCGCAATCACCCCGGTCCAGTTTGCGCCTCTCAGCGGAAAATGGAAAAGGGCCGCGCTCCAGCCGAGATAAACGGCAATGCGCAGCGTCGTGGCTGCGAAGGGATAAACCGCAGACCCTGCCAGAATTACCGGCAGTGAGACCTGCGTGACCAGCAATGGCTCCAGCGTCCCCGCATCCCGTGCTTCCAGCAGGCTGCGATCGAAACTGTCCAGCGCCGCATTCAGATAGTCAAAAAATACAAATCCCACCAGCGCGTAGGCGAAATAGGTGTTTCCCTGCGGCAGCGCCTGCCGCAACTCCGGCGAATCCACGAAGCGTGCGACATAGTAAAACATCGCTGCGCCAAACAGTGCTTCGATCGCCTCCAGGATGAACGGGCTGCGGTAGGTTCCGGCAATCCCACGAAGCGTGCGACATAGTAAAACATCGCTGCGCCAAACAGTGCTTCGATCGCCTCCAGGATGAACGGGCTGCGGTAGGTTCCGGCAATCCGGAGGTCGCGTTGAAAAAAGAGAAGCAGATCCCGAAGCGTGCGCATCATGGGGGGCAGGCCTCCACATCGGGAGGGACAGGGTGCCCGGTCAGCCGGAAGAAAACCTGCTCCAGGGAAGACGCCCCCGCCTTCGCCTTGAGCCCGGCTGGAGTGTCAAACGCAATGAGTGCGCCCTCCTGCAGGATCGCCACGCGATCCGCCAGAAGTTCGATTTCTGGCAGGGAATGCGAAGCGAAAAGAAGTGAAGTGCCGTGCCCGGCGAGGACTTCAGTCTTCAGGAAACGGCGAAACTCCGACGCAGCTATCGCATCCAGGCTGCGCGTTGGTTCATCGAGCAGCAGAACTTTGGGTTGATGAAGCAGCGCGCGCAAAAGGCTGAACCGCTGGATGGTGCCGGAAGAGAGCGAGCGAGTCTGACGGTCCAGCGCTTCGCCCAATTGAAACCGCTCGCCGAGTGCCCGGGTGCGCTCCTCAATTGTGGCGTCGGAAAGATGGTTGAGGCGTCCGAAGAAACGCAGGTTCTGTCTCCCCGTCAGGCGCGAGTAAAACCCCAGATCGCGGCCCGCATGGTAGCCGATTTGGCGGCGCACTGCAGCCGGGTCGTGCACCGTGTCATGGCCAGCGATCCGTGCACTGCCACGCGTCGGAAGCAGCAGAGTGGCCAGGACCCGCAGCAGCGTCGTTTTGCCTGCGCCGTTCACGCCGAGCAGGGCCACCGCCTCGCCTTCTGCCACCTCCAACGAAATGCCGCGCAACGCCGGGGAAGTGGGCGCCGCAAACGGCTGCAGAAACGCGCGCCAGCCGCTGTACGCCGGCGGAAACCACTTCTCAAGGGAATCGATAATGACGGCAGGGACAGGCACGCTTGATTTTATAACCTGTGTGCCCCAATTAAACAATCCGCCGCAAGCCGTTTTCGCTGCTACGCGCATGGCTTGCAAAGCCATTCCCCGGTAAGATACTCGCGGAGCACTCAGATCGAGCCCGAATCGCCCGGCCGCCCTCCGGCACGTAGGGCAGGAGAAGCACCGCATGATGCAGTTCGCCAATCGCGTAGTCGTTCCCAAGCACGTCCTCGTGCGGCATCTTGACGGAGAATCCGTTTTGCTGAACCTGGAAACGGAAAAGTATTTCGGCTTGGACACTACTGGAACACGTATGTGGGAGTTGCTTACGTCCTCTCCCAGCATTGACGCAGCTTTTGCCAGCCTCCTGGAGGAATTCGAGGTGGAGCCGGAACTCTTGCGCACCCATCTCACTGAACTTTTGAGCCGCCTCCAGGAACATGGCTTGCTCAATATTGCGACCGACAATGTGGGAACCCTTCCAGCGGTATAGAGCGCTGGATTCCGAATCGCGGAAGATGTTCCGGCGCGCCGCAGTACTTCTTCCTCTCGTCGGGATATCTCTGCGCCTGCGCGGCTATGGGTGGACACAAGAGTGGTTGCAGGCCCGATGGGAGCGCCGCAACCATCCATTGCCGCAGACCACCAGCAGCAAGGAGATCGTGGAGAAGACTTGCCGTATGGTTCGTGCCGCCGCCCACCATGGCATGCCCGGCGCGAGCTGCCTCGAAGTATCACTCACCCTCTGGTATCTGTTGCGGCTACAGGGGATTTCCGCCAGTTTGCGCATTGGCGTTCGCAAGCGTACGGCCCTTTTCGAAGCACATGCCTGGGTGGAGCACGACGGCGCTGCCCTCAATCAGCCGGAAGAGGCCCATCGCCACTTTGCTCCATTCGACAACGAATTCCCCGCTCCTCCGAAGGAGCAGCCATGAGCGGCTTCCTTGGCGTCCTGCGGCCGGACGGAGTAGAGACTGAGCAAAAGTGGCTGGCGCAACTCGCTGCACTGCTCAGTTTCCGTGGCCCCGATGGAACGAACATCCGAAGCCACGGTGGTTTGGGGTGCAGCTTTGCTTTTTTGCGGACCGATCCTGGCAGGCAAGCGCCGCAGCAACCGGTCACCCTCGATGCCCGCTTCTGGCTGCTCGGGCACGTGCGCCTTGACGCCCGCGACGCTTTGCTCCGCAAGCTCTCCGGAAGCGGTCCCTCCTCCGTACAAGATGTTACGGACGAAGACCTTCTGCTCCTTGCCTGGCGGCAATGGGGCGAAGCCTCCCTCGAACACCTTCTCGGTGATTTTTCGTTCGCGCTGTGGGACGCGGCAGAAAAACAACTCTGGTGCGCCCGCGATCTTATCGGCGCCCATCCGTTTTTCTACGCGCGTACGGAGGGCGCTTTCTACTTCAGTAATACGCTGCAGGTTTTGCGTGCCGTTCCAGAAATTTCCTCGCAGTTCGACGACCTCTTTATTGGAGATTTTCTTCTTGACGGCCTGTCCACCGATCCCACGCGCACGGTCTATGCGGAGATTCGCAGACTGGCTCCCGGTCATCTCCTGAAATTCCACGGCGGCCGCATCGAAGTAAAACGATTTCTGCAATTGCCCATCGAAGAGCCGCTGCAGCTCCGGCGTCCCGAGGAGTACATCGAGACCTATCGGGAATTGCTGCTACAAGCCGTGCGCGACCGTATGCCCGATGCTGGTGCCTCGCTTTACTTGAGCGGTGGCCTGGATTCCGGGTCCGTCTGTGCCATCGCCGCGCAGTTGGCTTCACAACGCGGCCAACGCGAGCGCCTGAAGGCTTTTACGATAAGTTGGCGGCCCCACTTTGACGACCCGGAATCCCATTTTGCCGCGCTGACGGCGAAGCACCTGAAACTCACACACGAAGTCCTGGAAGACGCGACCTTCGATCCATATGAGCCATTGGAAACAGGCATAGAAACAACTCCCGAACCCAGCTCTGAATTGTTTCTTGCCAGAACCGAGAGGTTCCTCAAAAAAATTGCGTCCCATGCCCGCGTGGTGCTCTCGGGCGACGGCGGCGACGATGTACTGACCGGCCGGGCATGGCCCTATTTTCGGTATTTGCAGAAGCGCGGTGACTGGTCCGGAATAGCTCGTACCTTCGGCGGCTATTTCTGGACGCATGGCAAGATTCCTCCCCTCCGGGGTGGTTTTCGCACACGCCTTCGTCGCCTCCTGACTGGCCAGGACAATCAGCAGACTTTTCCAACCTGGATTGCCCAAGATTTCGAGCGGCGTACCCACCTGAAAGACACATGGCGGCAACGGAGAAGTGCACCTGCTTTGGAACATCCCGTCCATCCACAAGCCTATGCCTCGCTACACAGCGCATATTGGGCCGGAGTGCTGGAAGGTGAAGATGCTGGCTGGATCGGGGTGCCGTTGGAGGTGCGGGCGCCACTTCTCGACTTGCGCCTTCTGCAGTTTCTGCTGCGCCTGCCTCCGGTGCCCTGGTGCGTCGCCAAGGAACTCGTCCGCAAGGTCATGAAGGGGCATTTGCCGGATGCTGTTCTCCAGAGGCCTAAGACCCCCCTGGTGGTGGATCCGCTTGAGGTCTGCCTCCAGAAGCAGGCCTGGGCTGCCGCTACCTTCGAGCCGCCCAAGGGGATTCTGCCCTATGTGAATTGGATGAAATATATCGAAACATTGGAACAAGTTAAGGGTTCCTTGAGATTGGAGATTCTCGGCCCAATCTCCCTCGCGCACTGGCTGAAAGACATTGAAAATGGGGTAGGGATTAAGTAGAGTGTCACGAGAGGGGCGTGAATGAAGCAGCCGTCTGACAAACCCGCTAAGAAACCCTATCAAGCACCCATGCTGCTTGTTTATGGCAACCTGATCCAGATGACGAAATCCCACGGTTTCAGTGGCCGCACCGATGGCGCCAAAACCGGCCTGAGGCGCCGAACCGGAGGCTAACCTCCGCCCAGATTTCATCGTGCAACCGAAAAACAGATTCTTGTGAGCTATTCCTCCCGAGTCTACGGCCTTGGAATTGACTCGACGACGAGCATTGCGGGGCTAGACTGCGTCCTTCAGTCCGCACGTCCTCCCGACGTCTGCCTCGAAACCGGTCCAGAGCCCGTCTGGGCCAGGCGCGCCTGTGCCTCCCCGGGCCAGGTGATCTCCCACCGAGCAGAATCCGAAGACGCCGCGGATCCTTCCTTTCAGCTCATTGCGCACGGCCAGGCCGACTGCTTCGAGTTGGTGTATTCGGACGGCGCCCGTTTTGTCGTTGACGCCGATGCCCACCGCGTCTGGGGCACTTTTCGCTCCCCGCTTACGAACGCGGACCTCGCGACCTACTTTTTGGGACCGGTTTTGGGCTTTATCTTGCGGCGGAGGCACGTCACCTCATTGCACGCCAGCACCGTGGAATTCTTCGGCCAGGCCGTGGCTCTCTCCGGCGACGCTGGCCTAGGCAAGTCCACCACCGCCGCTGCTTTAGCGTTGCGCGGGGTACCCGTTCTAAGCGAAGACATTTCCCCGATGCAAGAGTCCGCGGGACGCTTTCACGTCTTCCCCGGTTATCCGCGGGTGTGCCTGTGGCCTGATTCCGTGGCGTATCTGCTCGGTTCTGCCGAAGCCCTTCCCCGACTCACGCCCGTTTGGGAGAAGCGTTTTCTCGCTCTGGACGGTGTCCGCGCCAGGTTTTCTCCCGAAGCGCTGCCCCTGGGCTTGATCTATCTATTTGCTCCGCGCTCGGAAGGCGCCGGCACACCGTGCGTGGAAGAAATGCGCCCCCGGGAAGCACTTCTGAATCTGGTGCAGAATACCTATATGAATTGGCTTCTGGACCGCGAGCAACGTGCCGTCGAATTCGATACATTGTCCCGGCTCGTACAGCACGTGCCCGTGAGGCGCATTGTTCCCCACAAGGACCCAGGCAGAATCGCCTCCCTGTGTGAACTGATTCAAAAGGACGCCGCGGCCTTCCTGATGGAGGGAAAGTCGTCGCTTTGTAAGGTCCGCACCTGAATTAATTTGATAGCGGTCTACCCCCATCGGAAACACAGCTTCCTCACTCCCTACTCTTCTTACCGGTGTACACTGGCCGAAACGATACTGGAGCATCCTCTGTCCTCCAAACCTCGATTTACCTCGGCATCCCTGGAAAAAGAATGGGCCTTTCTCTGCGCCTGCGCTTCGCCTGCCGCCAATCGTGCGCGGGTAGTCAGTTGCCTTGGATCCGGATTGGACTGGGGCGTATTGTTAGAATTAGCCGAAGAACACGGCGTGCTCGGCATCGTTGCCGTGTGCTTACAGGAGCTGAATTACGATGGAGTTCCTGCGGACGCTCGCGAAAAGCTTCAGTCCCGCCTCCGCGCGCAGTACCTTTTCACTTTGAGCATGACCGCGGAGTTATTCCGCCTCTTGGACGATTTTGGCCGAGCGGGCATCGAGGCGTTGCTAGTGAAAGGTCCCCTGATTTCACTCCTGGCTTACGGTGACCCTGCAGTGCGGAGCTACGTCGATCTGGACCTGATCGTTCGCCACCGCGATATTCTGCCCGCAACGCAGCACCTGATTGCCCTCGGTTTCGATGCGGACGTTCCAGAACGCGCCATCCAGGCGGGGAAAGTCCCCGGCGAATATCTTTTCAAGCGCCCGGGCACGCAGCGCCTCGTCGAACTCCACACCGAACGCACTTTTCGCTACTATCCGCGGCCCATGCGCGTGGAAGATCTTTTCGCCCGCCAGCGGCGCGTGCCGCTGGATGGCCGCGACGTCCCGGTGTTAAGCCTCGAAGACGAATTGTTGTTGAACTGCATTCATGGCGCGAAGCATTTCTGGGAGCGGCTCATCTGGGTTGCAGATGTGACCGCTCTGGCCGCGCGTCATCCGGAAATGAATTGGCACAGAGCCCGTCAAGCCGCCAGAGATGTGGGTGCGGAACGTATGCTCCGCGTCGCTCTGCAACTTGGCATTTCGGTCTTTGGCGTTCCTCCTCCGCCAGATATGGCCGCAGAACTTACTCGGGACGCCGCCACGAAGCGAATGTGCCGACAGGTGGGCCGTTGGCTTCCTCAGGCTGGATTTGCTCCGCCCGCTCTGCGGGAACGCGCTTTTTTCCGTGTACGCATGGCTAGTGGCGGCTTCGCCGGCGCTCAATATCTCTTGCGCTTAGCCCTTTCTCCCACAGAGGAAGATTGGGTGGAAGGCGCAGAGGATCGGCGCTCCTGGCTCTGGGATGCCATGCGGCGGCCGCTTCGCTTGCTGCGAAAGTACGGTCCCTACGGCTGAGCGCCTCTTTTGTCGGCCCGATCTCCGCGGCAACAATCCTGCGAATGCTTTCCTAAGAGAAAGCCCGGCCAGCAATCCACGCTAGCCGGGCCCGTTGGAAGATATCCTTCTTGCTTATATGTTCGTCCGCTCCGAAATATGGTGCGGTTGCTTTTGCTCTAGGGCGGGAAACTCGACAGTCAACGACAACTCGCTCCGGTTGCGCAGCAAGCCCAGCTTCACCGTCATCGCGTCTTTCTTCAGCATCAGCTTTTCGCGAAGCTCGCTGGCACTGCGGATTCGCTCGCCGTCCATGCTGGTAATCACATCGCCAGCTTTCAACCCGGCCTTGGCGGCGGGAGAATTCTCGAATACATTGCGCACCAGGATTCCTTCACCGCCCGGTGCGCCAAAGTAATTTCCAAAATCTCCTTCCAAGTCCTCCGCGTCAATGCCCAGCCGCGCGCGGCCTGAAACGGAAAAACTGAAATTGCGGAGATCCTCGATCGCAGGCAACTCCTGCAAATCCGGCATCTGGAACGCAAAGGCTCCCGGTGTGGGTGCCACCATCGTGTGGTGGTGAGCGGCTTCCGACTTGCCCAACGTCACCGTGACGCTCTGCTGGTGTCCATCTCGCCACACCGACAATTGCGCCGTCCTGCCGCCGGGAATCTCGTGGATCATCCGCCGGAACTGCTCTGATCCTTCCACCCGCTGCCCGTTGATCTCGGTGATAACGTCGTTCTCTTTCAAACCAGCCCTGGCGGCCGGGCTATCCGGGACGATCTTTCCGAGTAGCGCCCCGCGTTCCGCCGGCAATCTGAGTTCCTTCACCTTTTCCTGAGTGACTTCGCCTACGCCCACGCCGAGCCAGCTTCCTCCTCCGCCCACCAAGACATGGACGTCGTCATTGGAGGGAAGTCCCTCGATCTCCATGACATCGTCCGATTCCACTTGTGGCGCTTCCTTTTCCTGGTTGACGTAGACCTGTGTGCGCTTTTCCGATGTGCTTCCGTTCTCTTGCTTCTTAGCGGAAGCCCCTGGTAGGGCAAGCAGCGCGATGCTCAGGGCCCCCAGGCCGAGTACTGTCCAAAGTTGTTTATTGTTCATGGTGGCGATCAGCTCCTTCCGTTACTTAGACGGAAGGAACGCTAAACCGTCGCCCGAAGAGCGACCACACGAATGGCCCCGTTCACGGTGCCCAGCTTGATGGGCGAGCCGCCGCGTCCCAGCTTTCCGTGCAGCACTCTGGGTTGCACTGCTCCGCGCATTACCACGGGTAGTTCGGATGAAAAGCTCCCGTTCATGCAATGTGCTTCCAGGTCCGCCGGCAGGTCCGCTGGAATTGCCAGGAGCACCGAACCGTTCGTGGTCTCCGCAAGAGCCCCTTTGGAATCCGCCGGGCGTTTCAGTTCGAGATACACATTGCCATTCGTCGTGTGGGCATGCACGTTGCCGCTGCCCTCGAAGACTTCGATATTCCCGTTGACGGTATGCAGATCGCCCACCGAATCGAGGTCCGTCACGCGCAGCGAACCATTCACCGTGTTGACGTGCGTTAACTGAGCGCGCCGCGGCACGTGCACCGTATAGTCCACCGCCACTTCCACGCCCTCTTCCTGCGGGTAGCGTGTGGAAATGGAAAGCCCCCCGTCTGGGCGAGAGTCCACGTCAATCGATACGCGGTCCAGGTTGGATTCCTTTTCCGGGGTCGTCTCCACTGCGCGCACTTCCACCACATCTTTGTCCCAGGCCTCAATGCGCACCGTTCCATTCACATTATTAAGTTCCAGCGATCCTCCGGAACCCAAAGGATAGGTTTGCGCGAATTCGCGCGTTACGCTGAAACATTGCGGAGCCAGGAAAGCCGTGACGGCCAACAGAACCAAGGCAGCGGGACGTACTGCGGAGCGATGCATATTAGACCCTCCTTCGCGAACGCAACCCTTTGACTTCCCCCCAGGTCAACTTCGAGATCTTTCTGCCAACGCGTCACTCTACGGTCCACTCCTCAGTGGAGTTGAAAATTAAACGTTACCGTGGTGATCACGTCAACCTTTTTCTCACCCAACTGCCCGGGCCGCGCTCGCCATTGCCGGATCGCCGACGCTGCGGCATCAGCCAACGCGGGCTCCCCTTCGATGATCTTGTCTACACTCAGGGTGCCATCCGTCTTCACCCTGACCTGCATCCGCACCACGCCCTGCAAACCCGCCCGGCGCGCCAACTGCGGATATTCCGGCGGCGGAGAGGCAATCAGGCGCTTCTTGAATTCCTCCGCATCTTCTCGCACACCGCCCAGGAACATGCTTTCCAGCCGGTTGATCCACTGGTCAATCCAATCGGCTTTCCCATCAGGCGAAGTCTCCGCGAGCGCCTGCGACTCCTGTTGCGTCGTTTCCTTGGGAAACCCAATGCTGACGAGACGCTGTCTTTCCTCCTCCACCATGGATTGCCGAAGCGTCGCTTCCGTGTCCAGGTATTGCAGTCGAATTTTGCCTGCCGTCGTGTGCAGCTTCAGCACCGCCCCACCACCGTTCAAAGCCCCATAAGCGTGCAACGCACCCTCCGCCCGCGTTTGCAGATTCAGCGGGAGAGAGGGGTCCGCTTCGATGCGCTGGGCCCCGCCGTTGTCCACCGTCGCGTCGATCGTCGCCATGATATTCCGCGGCAAAAATACGACGATGTCGCCCGTGCTGGAAGAAAGTTGCGAGGCACCTGGTAGTCGAACAGAATGCTTCGAGTCGGGTGAATCCGGTGCAATCCAAGCCGTGATCGTGCCGTTTCCCGTCGCCGCGCGCAGCGTATTCGCCACGTGCGTCAGACAGATGCTGCCGCCGCTCGTCTCCACTTCCATCGGCCCTGCCACGTACATCACGCGGATTCCACCGCCGGCCGTCTGCGCGTGCACCGAACCGTGCACTTCCCCGAAATCGATCTGCCCGCCGCCCGTGCGGGCACTCACATAGGAGCCCGCTTCACCAACGGCAATGTTTCCGCCTTCCGTTTCCAGATGCGCTTCGCGCCCAATGTGGCCCGCGCGGATGTGCCCGCCGCCGGAGCGCAGCTTGGCGCTGCCTGCGATATTACCGGCTTGAATGTGCCCCCCGGCCGTGAACGCATCCAGGTCGCCGGCGACATCCAGCACAGTGATATGCCCGCCCTGGGTTTCCAGCTTGGCCGCGTAGCGCTCCGTGGAAACGTTCTGGTAAGACCCAAATCCAAGACGCCCCGTGCGAATGTTGCCGCCTTGTGTTTCCAGCAGGACGCGCCCGGCCAGGTCAGACGTTTCGATGTCACCCGCGCCGGTGCTCACTTCAACAGCAAAACTCGCTGGTATGCTGATCTGGAATTGCACCCAGTATTGCGCATTGCGGTTGACAATAGAACGCAGTTGCGGAAGTCGCCCCACAAGAGAAACGCCGTTCGGCGTTTCTTTCGCCGTCAAACCATATCTTTGCAGAAGCGTGTGCGCCACCGGTTCCAATGCGTCTGTTTCAATATGCACGGTGTAATGGACTACGGGAGGCGCGTTGGCGGGTAGAGTCTGGATGCGCACCGAACCCAGATCCGCGGTCAGCGAGAGCGTCCCACGATCATTCGTTGCAATGTCTCCGGAGCGGTCCGCCGACGCGTGCGGAGGCACATTTTCCCCGGCGTAAGCCGGTGACACCACGGTCAATGCAACGACTACCAAAGTGAGTGTGAGAAATATCACTGGTTCTGACTGGCGACGCTTGGAACGCCTCGAGATTTGCCAATCCATTTGCATTTGGTAAGCCCGGTTAGCAATCTCCCGCCGAAGACTCACTGTTCGCTGCGCTCATTGATTTCCCGCAATGCCGCCGAACTGCGCAGCCGCACATACCGGCTGGGGTCTTTACGCTGCAGGTCTTCCAGGGCGCGAATTACATTCGCCAGCGATTCGTCCGGCGGAAAACCGAGGGCGCCTGGCGCCGTCATGGTATGCTCCGGCGCATCGAGATCGCCGGGCATCGGCAGTACAGCGGAATCCGGCTTCGCGGTTTCCAGAGAGCGCACCAGCAAATTCACGGCTTCGACCCGCACTCCAGGATTGGAATCCTGCTGCAACGACTCAAGCAAAGTCTCCCGCACCATCCTGTCTGAAGCCGAATCGCGCAGCGACTCCAGCGCTTTCAATCGCACTGCGGGATTCCGGTCCTTGCGTGCCGCGGTCAGCAAGGCACTGCGCACCCGCACGTCTTTGGCCCGCAATTTCAACACATCCAGGCAATCCAGCCGCACGCCTGAATCAAAGCGCTCGCCGTTCTCCACGACGTACGTCAGCACCTGCCGCACATCCATATCATCCAGATTTCCCGTCAGCACCACGGGTTGCTCTGCGCTCAACTGCAAGCGGACATTCTGCGTTCCGGTTCCCACGGAAGGAGTCAGGTTCACACCGGCAACGGCCATCTTGGCGAGTTGTTCATCGGTGAGTCGCGGCGCGGGCCGCACATTTACCGCTTGGTCCAGAGCGTTAGCGTTATTCTGGCCGGTGAACCACTGCGTTGCTTGCACGCCAACCACAAGCCCGAAAAGCACCATCAACGCGCCGCTCCATGCCGGGTGCAGCGCCATCCATCGTCGCAACCACAAGAACGCGGGCGCCCGCTCCTTCACGAGAGGCGTCGCCAGGTCGTCGAGCTTTTCGTAGAGTTCGCTTCGGCATTGTGCCAACAGCACGCTCGCACTGTCCATGTTGTCCGCGGCCTGCGGCATTGCTCCAACCGTTTCTTGGAAAGCGCGTTCTTCGGCGAGTTGCTCCCGGCAGTCTTCGCAGCTCAGCATATGCGCAGCAATGGCCACGCGCTCCTGTGCACTCACTTCATCGCAGGCGTAAAAAACCAGCAGCGGTGCGATCTCCGCACAGGTTTTCATGGCACCGGCGGCACTCATCGCAGTTCTCCAAGTTCATTGCGCAATTTGCGCGTTGCGCGGAAGAGTGAATTTTTGACGGTCTCTTCGCTGGTGCCAAGAGCGGCCCCGATGGCGCGCAGCTTGAGTCCCTGATAGTGCTTCATTTCAAACACGATGCGTTCCCGGGGCGAGAGCCGCGTCATCGCGGTCGCAAGCCTGGCCCGGATTTCCTGGCCCACCAAATGCTTCTCTGGATCGAGCGCAGGACGATGTTCCCTCTGCCGCTCGAAAAAGTCCGTTGTGCCTTCCTCATACTGCCCCGCATGCAGTTCGGGCGCCTGATCCTCCGGCCGGGCCTGCCGCCGGCGCAATTGGTCCAAACACACGTTGGTCACGATGCGGTACAGCCAGGTATAGAAACTGCATTCAAAGCGGAATCGATGGAGGTTTTTGTACACCTTCAGGAAGGCTTCCTGATAAACGTCCCGGGCGTCCTCGGTGCGCTTCATCAGGTTTAGTGCCAGGCGCAAAACGTCCCGATCATAGCGGCGAACCAATTCCTCGAAAGCAGCGCGATTGCCCACTTGCGCTTCCTGAACCAGGGTGCGCTCGTCGAGGTTGGCCAAAGAGGTCACCGTGGCCAGTGTAGCTTCGGAATTGCTGGTCCGGCCGGCATCATCCGCAAAAGCCAAGGCCCAACTGGGTAGCGGCATATTCGCTTTCTCTTTGCCGAATTTGGTGTAGCCAGCTCTACAAGAAGAGCTTATTCTCCGGTGCTCCCCCGCAGACCGGTCCTCACCACCGATATCCAATTTGGACGCATTCTAAGATGTTACGTAAGCATAGGTCCCCAGCCGACTATTCACGTTCGTGTGGCCTACCTTTTTGGATGCGCCCAAGCGGCGCCCGTTGCCCCGACCATCTACCCCACGGCGGCTCTCTCACCCGGCCGCAGCCGCCATACCACCAGTGGCCACGCCAGCAGAACGGCCATTGCCGTCAATACGATATAGCCTTGGCTCCGGTAGAAGGCGTCCGGCTGCTCCGCCAGTTCCAATCCTGCCCCCGGCAGGGCGGTACACACAATCACAAGGAACCATCCCAAAAGGTTGAAGCGCGCCACCCAACGAATCCCGAACACCCAAAACGTCAGCAGGATTAAGTGCATTAGAAATTGCTTCAAGAAATCCGCCGGAGAGCCCCAGTTCGAGACCATTGCCGCGGCCGTCGCAAAGAACAACAGTAGCCTCAACCCGCGTACTCTTACTTCCGCTCCGATGAACGCCGCGACAACCGCCAGGACTCCTGTAAACAACAAGCCGCGATATACCGCTCCGCCGATCACCCCGGCCGCGGGCACCAGGCCGTCAAACGAAGTGCCGAAGCTGTTGACCACAGCTCGCTGCAGAGTCGGCCACCCCAACGATGCCGCGGTCAAAAACCGCTGCAACCCAATCAGCAGTGCCGACCCTCCCAATCCAATCCAGAATGCATCCCGGTAATAATTCGGCGGCATGCCCAACCACGTGGGAACTCGCTCTTCGCCGAACGCCTGTGCTGCGAAGTGCCACGCCAGTCCGAAAAGAAACGCCAGGCCTCCCCCAATAAACGCAGTCACTATGGCCTGGAGCACCACAATTCCGGCTACAAATATCTTCCAGGGAAAAGCCGTCGGGTACCCCGCGAGCGTTTCTGGAATTCCCTTGCCCAGCCAGAACTGGAACAGGTAGACAACCATGCCGACCAACCCCCAAAGCACCAAGCGCCGCCATGGAACGTGGAAATTGGACTGAATGCGGGATCTCTTGAAATACACAATCACAACCACAATGGCCAAACCCACCGCGACAGCAATCCGGCCCACATTGAACAGAGTCCGTGGCAAGGATTGTTCGTCCTGCTTGCGCTCGAATGCGTCGGGGATTTTGATGTATGTGCGGTAATCGGCCGGCTCGTTCCCGAGTATATGCAAATCCATGCGCGCGTAGGCATGATCCGCGGCATCCACCCCGGCGGCGTTTTGGGAATCCAGCGGCACATTAAGTTGCCAGGTAAGCGTGTGATCCGTCCGGTTCGGCCGCTTGTCGGAATTCGATTCCACGAGTTTCCAGCCGCTCAGGTCAATCTGCTTCTTCTCGCGCAGGAAACCTTCCGCGATCGCCACGGCTTCTTCCTTGCCCAGCGTTGCGCCCTTCGCTTCTTCCGGCAATGTGTGCCAGAACCCATGTAGTGAAGCGTCCGGCTTCAGCGTCACCGCATACTCCTCGGCTTGCGAATTTCGGAAATAGCGCACGCGCCACAACGCTCCCGGCACCCGCTGCGCGTAGATCTTGTTGATCTCCGCGATGGACATCCGGCGTCGCAGGTATTCATTGGCGACGGGATTGGTCGTGTCCACGAAAAGTGCCCCTTTGCGAAAACTGTTGGGGTCCAAGCCATGTTCGCGTAGCACAGCGTCCGCTTTCACAATTGTGGTGCGGCTGTCTGCCGAAAGCTTCAGATAGTCTCCGATACTCTCGCGCTTGATGCGCCATGCCAGCAGCCCACCAACAAGTACACACAGCGCCAGAAAACCAATCGCTCCCGCTGTCAGCGGAGTGTAGCGCCGCGCTGATAGCTGCACTTCCTCGCTCACCGGACCACGTGCCAAGTCGATCTCCGGCGCAGCCTCCGCGCTATTGAGCAGATCGTCTACCGGCTCAAATTTCCCTCGGAGCAAATAGCTGATGCCGGACCACGCCAGCGGAGCGACCGCTGCCAGCCCCACAATTACGCCGGAAATCTTGAAATAAAGATTGTCGGAACGGATTAGCAGCAAACCCACCAGCGACGCATCCACCGTGTAATGCCAGATCAACGTCGCCACGATGCCCCACCGCAGCATCACCATTCCCGCGACAATCCCGATCAGTCCCACTTCTATCCCGCGTATATAGCCCGGCTCCTGCGGATAATTGCTGTGCAGAAACCCCCAGAAAAATGCCGGCAAGACGACCGCCAGGAATCGCGACCCCGTCAGCTTGTGCAGAAAGGGAATCGCGAATAGCCGGAACAAAAACTCCTCGCTGGTCGCCGCGGTTACGCCGATGGCCACTCCCGCGATCCAGGGCAGCGACGTGTTGAAAGCCTCCGAATAATTCGTATCTTGCGGCGCCCACACGCCAAACCGGCTACCCAACATGTAAAACGCGACAATAAACCCGATGTGCGCCGCTGCCAGGGACAGGCCGACCACCGACGAGCAAAAAAACTCTCTCGACAGGAGTCCTCTTCGGCTGAACGTCTGGTATAGCCGCAATCGTTCTGGCTGCGCGGAGCGATATAAGGGCTCTCCACCCGGCAACACCAAAGTCACCATAAGCGCTGTCACCAGCGCGGATGCCAGGATGATTACGATTCGTAGCGTGACGAAGCTTGCATAGGGGTCCTTCGTGTCATAGCCTGCGCGATAGGAATCCCATTGGTTGAACTGCATGAGAGCAAAGAGCACCAGCACGAACAGGCCAATTTTTATCGCGGCGCCCCATGTCGTCTTGTCCTGCTTGGTTAGCGAAATGCCCAGCCACAGAACTGCCCCCAGCAACAGGATGTACGGCACGATCGCAATGATTTCGTACAGATCGTTTCTCGAACGCAGGTTCTTGTAATCCCGCGACCATGCTTCCGGCACCTGCAGAAATTCCTGCGTGCTCCCGATTTGGTTGCCCTGCAGCCCCACCACCAGCCGGTACGGCGCATCCTTGGCCTTGAAATTTTTGCGCTCCCAGGTAAACGACCAGTCCACGCGGTTCGGCCGCGTTTGGGAATTGGCTTCCTCCGGCAGGAAATTCCAGTTGTTCAGGTCCGTACCCAGCTTGCCCTGCAAGAAAATTTGCGCCGCGGATTGTGCTTCTTCTCGGCTAAACGATTTGGCCGCTCGCGCCTCTTCGATCTTGTGCTCGTACGTGGCAATTTGCCCGGCAGGACTCACACGCACCTGAAACTCTTCCTCTTGTTGCGGCCGGTAAAAGCGCACTTCCCAATACCAGATGTTCAATTCGCCGGACATCAGCCGGTTGGCTTGCTGCAAGCCCAACTCGCGTTCCAGGTAGGTCTTCGCGTTTTCGTCCACGTCGAACACAATCGTGGACTGATAACCGTTGAGGTTCTCGCCCAGCCCTTCCACGAACTCCTTCGCGCGTTTCTGCGCCTCGGCCCGCGACACTTTGAAATCCACGGAGGCTTCCGGAAACGCCCGGAAAAAGTATCTGTGGGCAAATACAGCACCCAGGATCCCGAGTGCAATCCACAAAAGCAGCGCGCGCTTGTCCGATCCAGTCAATCGTGTTTCCGCCAAAGCAACCTCCCCGCAGGCTCGGCCTGCCCCGAACGCCCACTCTAACGATACGTATGCCCGCGACGCAAGTTTCTCGAAAAGCGGACCTTATCCCAGCAGTGGTATAAAGAAGGAGCGATGTCCATCTCCCTTCAGACCGACGTCCGCATGGTGAAAGGCGTGGGGCCGCAGCGCGCCGAGCTCCTCGCCAAGCGCGGCATATTCACTTTGGAAGATTTGCTCAACTATTTGCCGTTCCGTTACGAAGACCGCATCCATTTTTCCAAAATTAAGGACATCCAACCCAACGGCACTTACACCCTGCGAGCCCGTGTCATGAGCGGCCAAGCCGTTCGTGGAATGTACGGCCGCGACGCCATCTATCATCTGCTCGTTCAAGATGATTCCGGCTCGTTACCCTGCAAGTTCTTTCACGGCGGTTATCTGGAAGGTCGTTTGAAGCCCGGCCAGCAGCTCATCCTGCACGGCAAAGTCGAAATCGACAAGCTCCGCCCCGCGCGCCGCGAAATGATCAATCCCCAGATTGAAGTGCTTACGGGCGAGGAGGTGGATTCCGTCGAGATGGGCCGCATCGTGCCCATTTACGAAGCCGTCGGCACATTCGGCACGCGCCAGATTCGCCGCGCCATTTACGCCACCCTGCAAAACCTTGATCCCAATATTCCTGACGTTTTGCCGCCCGCTCTCCTCCAACAGCTCCACTATCCTTCGCGCCGGGATGCTTTAATCCACACCCATTTCCCCGACGCCGATGAATCTCTCGAAGCGCTCAATCTGTTTCGTTCGCCCGCCCAGCAGCGCCTTATTTTCGAGGAGTTTTTCTTGTACCAGCTGAGCCTGGCCCTGGGCCGCAGGGCCGTCCGCAAGGAAAACGCCATCGCTTTCCGCATTCGTGAAGACAAAGTCCGAGAAGCCCTGAAACGCATCCTCCCTTTCAAGCCCACCAGCGCCCAGAAGCGCGTCCTAGCCGAAATCGCCGCGGACCTCGAAAAGCCCGTGCCCATGAATCGCCTCCTGCAAGGCGATGTTGGCAGCGGCAAAACCATTGTTGCTCTCCAGGCCGCGGTCATCGCTATCGAAAACGCTTGCCAGGCCGCGCTGATGGCTCCCACTGAGATTCTCGCCGTCCAGCACTTCCTTTCGGCCCGCCGCATCCTGGCTCCCGGTGGCTACACCGTGGAACTCCTCATCAGTGGCCTTAAACCTTCCGAAAAGTCAGCCGCGCGCGAGCGCATCCGCTCCGGTGAAGCCCAACTCGTGATCGGTACTCATGCCCTCATCGAAGGCGACGTCGAATTTCACCGGCTTGGCTTTGTCGCCATTGATGAGCAGCACCGCTTCGGCGTCCTCCAGCGCAAGCGCCTGATGGACAAAGCTGCCCGTCACGGCAATGCGCCGCACGTCCTCGTGTTGACGGCCACGCCCATCCCCCGCACGCTCTCCCTCACGCTCTATGGCGATCTCGAAGTCTCCGTCCTCGATGAACTTCCTCCCGGCCGGACCCCCATCGAAACTCGCACCGCCACCGAGCAGCATCTTCCCGGCGTCTGGGAATTCCTCCGCCGCGAAGTCGCCGCCGCACATCAGGGCTATGTCGTTTACCCGGTCATTGAGGAGTCGAAGCTGGAACTCAAGGCGGCGATGGAAGAATACGAGCGCCTCTCGAAAACTGTCTTCCCCAAACTCAAGCTCGGCCTGCTCCACGGCCGACTCCCCAGCGAAGAAAAAGAAGACGTCATGCAGAGGTTCCGTCGCAACGAAATCCAAATTCTCGTGGCCACCACCGTCGTCGAAGTCGGTGTCGACGTCCCCAACGCCACCGTCATGATCATTGAGCACGCGGAACGTTTCGGCCTCGCCCAACTGCACCAGCTTCGCGGGCGCATTGGTCGCGGCGCGCAGCAGTCCCATTGCATCTTGGTCGCGCCCGGTCGCATGACCGACGATGCCCGCGCGCGCCTCGAAACCATGGTCCGCACCACCAATGGTTTTGAAATTGCCGAGACCGATCTCCAGCTGCGCGGCCCCGGCGAATTCTTCGGCACTCGCCAGTCCGGCCAACTCGGATTCCATGTGGCCAACCCACTCCGTGATCGCGAAGTCCTCGAACTCGCTCGCAAGGAAGCGTTCGGCCTCGCCGAGCAGCCTGCCCAGAAGGAAGCGCTGCAGCGCGTACTCCGTCTCCTTCCCGGCGAATGGCAACGCCGCTATCACCTTGCTCACGTTGGCTGAGGCCCATCGAAACGATCATGCGCATCATCGCCGGGACATTTCGCAGCCGCCAACTCAAAAGCCTCAAGGGCCTCGCCCTTCGTCCTACCAGCGACCGCCTCCGTGAGGCACTCTTCAATGTCCTCGCTGAACGCATCCCCGGCTGTCGCTTCCTCGACGTCTTCGCTGGCACGGGTGCAGTCGGCATCGAAGCCTTCAGTCGCGGTGCCGCCGAAGCCGTGTTCATCGAGAATCATCCGCCCGCTGCCACTCTCATTCAGAAGAATCTCGATTCCCTCGGCATCCAGGGAAGCACACGAGTTCTCAAGCTCGACGCGCTGCGGGGCTTGCAGCGCATCGCCACGGAGCGCACTCCCGCAAGCGCTCCTTTCGACATCGTTTTCCTCGATCCTCCTTACGCCGATGCCGACGAATACCGCCGCGTGCTCACCTTTCTTGGCTCCGCTCCGTTTCTCGCACCGGGCGGGCTTGTCATCGCCGAACACCGTCGCACCTTCGATCTTCCGGAGGCACTCGGTCAACTGGAGCGTGTCCGCGTGCTCCGCCAGGGCGACGCCAGCCTCTCTTTTTTCCGGGTCCAACTCGCAGTAAACCCTAATGCCCCTGCCGTTCATCTATCTAGTTGACTCACTGACGGGGCTATCCCCGCGCTCCAAGTCCCAGGCAGAGCGCGATATAATCAAACTTTATGTCTACGGCTTTCCACGTCGATCCTTACGACCTCCTCGGTCAGGCGGAACTCTACCCGCCGCACATCTTCCTCCCGGGTGAGGTTCAGCCGAAGCTCGAAATCGCCTGGGGTAGCTTCCACCAGGGTTTCCTCAGTAATGTGGCCGCGTCTTTCCAACGCACTCATCTGTTGAAGGCTGTTCACCTCACTTTTGTCTTTCGGGATTGCCGCGTCGAGTGGGGCTTTCCCCGCCGTGCTGTCCTCGCGGCAGCACTGCTCCATATCGCGTTCGTGCTTCTCCCTTGGCCAAACCTTCCAGCCGCCCCTCGGCGCAATCCTGCCTTTGATAACACGGAGCTCACCTGGTCCGGCCCCATCGAGGACTTGCCCCTTCTCAATGTTCCTCGCGCGAAGGCCGCTACCCAGCCGAAATCGGAGCCGGATCCGCCTCCCGCAGAGCCCAGTGTGGACGCATTTCACCCGCGCCAGCGCATCTTCACGGACCCTGTCCACCCGACGCACCCCCGCCAGACGCTGATCAATCCGGCCGCTCCAGCGGAAGCTCCGAAATTCCTTCCCGCCTTGCCCAATATGGTCCAACTTGCCGCCTCGCAAGCTCCTGCGCGTCCGCGTATCGAGATCAGTGAGCAAGCCCTCGCCAAACTCCATCCCCATAAGGCTAAAACGGTCGCGGTGACAGACACCCCTTCGCCAGACCTGCCGAATCTCGAGCAGCGCCCCGCCGAAATCAGCCTTGCTGCAACTCACACGGGTCCCGCCAAGCCCAAACTTGAAATCAATGCCGGCTCAACTCCTCGCGTCACATCCCGCACGCAAACCGGTGACACCCCCGCACCGGAAGTTCCCGCAGTTCCTTCAGGTGTGAACGGTGGGGCGCCCAGCACGCTCATCGCACTTTCCGCGAATCCCGCGCCTCCGGCTCCACTAGTTCCTGTACCTCAAGGCAATCTCGCCGCGCGCGTCGCCATGTCTCCCGAGGGCAAGCCCGGCGCAACCGGAAATTCACAAGGGTCAACAAAATCCGGACACGGCGATTCGGCGGGAAACGACACAAGCGGGGCAGGTAAGAGCGATATCGGCATCAGCATCAGCGGCGGTTCTCCAAAGCCAAACGCAAACTCCACAGGTCTTGGTGGGGCGCTGAAGCTCAGCCTTCCGAAAACCCAATCCGGCCTGAAGCGCCCCGATTCGAATTCCGCCGCCGATGACCCGCCTGAGCGCGTCGGCCCGCCCAATTTTGCGGCGTTGCCACCCGGCGCGAAGCCGGAGCTGGTCTTCGCCTCGCATCGCATCTATTCCATGAACATCAACATGCCCAATCTGAACAGCGCCACGGGCAGTTGGATCATCCATTTTTCCGAATTGCACCTCGGTGGAAGTGCCGCGCATCGCCTTGGCGAGATCAACGCGCCCGTGGCTCTGCGCAAGGTTGACCCTAAATATCCGCAAACACTCGTCCAGGATCACGTGGAAGGAGAAGTGATCCTCTACGGTGTGATTCGCCTGGACGGCACCGTGGATAGCATTCAGCTTGTGCGCGGCATCGACCCCCAACTTGACGCCTACGCCATCGAGGCTTTCGCTCAGTGGAAATTTCAGCCTGCTACGAGGGAAGGCCAGCCCGTTGACCTCGAGGCCATCGTTTACATTCCCTTCCGCGGCCCCGAGCGCCGCTGAATCCTCAGCGCGCGTGAGGCTGAAGGCCAGCAACTCCGCCCGTTCGGTCATCTAGTGAGAATTGGGTTCGACAGCGCAACCGCTGCTCGTTGGAAAGCAGAAAAGCTCGAGGTCCAAGCTGGTTCAGAAATGGGGCATCCCGGTCTTTCCCGGTGTCGTTGGTGTCTCCGCGCTATGGGTTGTCGCGCCAACTGATGGGTGCGATTTCTACGGGATCTGAACCCCGCGAATCACAGCGTTAGAGCGGCGTGGCGGTCGAGGTCTTGCAGCTACCGGACGGTACACCAGAGCTGCCCGTCTGGATGTAGAACAGTACCAGGTTCTGGTCAGAGCAGAATCCACGTGTGCCGGTGGAACCCGCCACGGCCGGTTCTGCTTCTGAGGTATAGGTCGAGGCGGTCGCGGTCACGAGGAACACGTAGCCGCTCTTTGCCTTGGCCGTAGTCGTCGCGCTCGCCAGCAGGTTGTCAATCAAGCAGGCGTTCGCCGAGGCCGGAGTCCCGCAAGTGGCGGCGCCAGGCCCCAGAGACGACAACGCCGCGAAGCTGCTAGGATAGGTCGTGTTGTAAGTTACTTCTCCGGTGTTAATCGTTCGGAGGGAAGCGACCGCGGAAGCTTCGTTTGCCGCCATTTTGGAACGAATCAGGTTCGGAATTGCGATGGCTGCGATAATCAGGATATAGCTACGACGAATGAGCAGTTCGATGAGCGAGAAGCCTCTTTGTTTCTTCACGGAATCTCCTTGAGCAGGCTAATGCAGCGCTCGGATAGAACATGTGCAATGGGTTGGCCACTTCCGCTAGCGGTAGTACGGGTGTACTGGAGGAAACGCAACACACTGGAATATAAGTACTTAGATTGGCAAAAGTGAGCCGCAAACGGCAGTTAGTCGTCCGATACCTTGGTTCCCACAGATAGGGTGACGCTTTTGGTCACTTTGCAGTGCCGCTTTTGACCATGTTTCAAATACCCCTTCCGCCTGCGCGGAGCTCAAGTACACCTGAACGTACGCGACAATGCTTAACCCGGCAGCGAACGAATTGTCTTCTCCGGTCACACAGGACCGCTGTGTCGCGGCCGTGCTGAGATTGAACTTGGGAGTTTTCCCCCGCGAATCAGAAGCCAGCTTCCTGCAACTTCACCAGCGTGTACAGCGCATGATTCCCCGGCGTCGCCACGCCCAGTTGCTCCCCCAGCCGCGCCACATACCCATTCAGAGAATCAATTTCAGTGCGTTTCCCACGTGCCATGTCCTGTGCCGTCGATGATCGCGTTCCGCTCATCTGCTCGGCAATCTTCAGCGCGCCCGCGAGTGCCGCCTTGGGATCCTCCAAACCCGGCGGGTGAATTCCCTTCGCGCGAGCCACGGCCAGCACTTCCTCAACCAGCCTTTCGATGATGCGCCTCGCGTCAGCACTCGCGAATATTTCTCCATAGGTTGCGTGCCCCAACGCCGAAATCGCATTCAGTGCGCAGTTCCAGATCAACTTGGTCCAGAGCTCGCCTTCAAGATTCCCGGATATCCGGCATGGGACCTTCGCCTGCAGGAAAAGCCTCGTGATTTTTTCGGTCCTCGCATTCTCTGGTCCCACCACCAAGTCTCCCCGGCCGAGGTGCTTCACGTATCCCGGTGGTGACATCGCCGCAGCCACATACACCACGGCCGGCAGCGCATCAATTCCCGCAGCCGTCCGAATCTCCTCAGCGTTGTTCACGCCATTCTGCAGGCTCACCACAATCGCCCCGCCCGAGATGTGCCGCGCCAGGCTTTTCGCTGTGCTCGCCGTGTCCGTTGTCTTTACGCAGAACAAAACCACTTCCGCGCCGGCTGCGGCCGCAATCTCAGTGGATGCCGCGGGATACACCGTCTCCCGGAATTGCACGGTGTCCAGTTGCAAGCCGGAGTTCTTCACCGCCTCGACAAACGCTTGCCGGCCGATCATTGTCACCGGTGCGCCCGCCCGCGCCAGCATCCCGCCAAAGTAGCCGCCGACCGCGCCCGCTCCGATCACCGCCACCTTTGGCCAGATCATCTCCTCGCTCATCGTATTCCTTCGGTGGAACGTTTGATGCTTTACGTCAGAGTTTGACTTTTCAGAAATGATTGCGTAGCTCGCGGAACGCCGGCAGGATCACCAGCTTCCCCGATCCCGCCAACACCGCTTCCTGTTCCAGTTGCCACGTGTTCACATGCGGGATGTACACGGCGTTCAGGCCCGCTTCCATGGCCGGATTGATATCGCTTCGTGGGCTGTTCCCGATCATCCAGCCATAGGTCTTCACAATCTTGTGCTTGTGCACCAGCGCTCCGTAGGTCTTCGCGTCTTTCTCGGAGACAATCTCGATCGCCTCAAAGAATCCCTGCAGACCGGAGCGCTCCACTTTGGCTGCCTGCTCTGCCGGTTCCCCCTTGGTGAAAAGGATCAAGCGGTGCCGCGCCGTCAGATACGCCAGTGTCTCCGGCACCCCGTCCAAAATCTTCGGCGGCGTTCTCTCAAGTTCCATCACGCGATTGTGCACCTGTGCCAGTACCTGGCGCTGCGCCATCTGGTCCGCCAGCTTCAGGTAAGTCTCTTCCAGCGACCTCCCAAAACTCCGCACCCCGTAGCCATACTGGCGGATATTCTTTCGCTCTGTTTCATTTAGGATGTGGCGGATGTACGCCCGGCTGTATCCGCAGGGCTCCACCAGGCTGATGAAATCATCAATCAGCTTCTCGAAGAAAACGTTATTTTCCCAAAGTGTGTCGTCTGCATCGATCAGCAGTGTGTGGCGCTTCATGGTTTTGAGTAGATGACCTCTCTGGGCGGTCGTTCTTCCAACGATTCCCCTGGAGAAAGAATTTAGTGTAACAGCCCCAGCGCATCTGCGATGATTCTGCGAGCCGCCTCCGGCCGCGCCATCCCGCTCGCCGCGCGTTTCATGCTCGCGAGCCTTTCCGGCTGATCCATGAGCATTGCAATCTTCCAAGCCGCCGCCGGCAAGTTGTTGCAGCGTATCGCGGCCCCCGCCTCCAGCAAGTGGTCCGCGTTGCGCGCTTCCTGTCCGGGTATGGGCTCGACCAGCGCCATCGGCAAACCCCTAGCCAGCGCCTCCGATGTTGTCAGTCCCCCGGCCTTGCCGATCAGCAGATCCGCCGCAGCCATATACTGGTCCATCTCATCTGTGAACCCCACCGTCACCAGTCTCGGCCGCCCTCCCGCAAGCTTCCCCGCGCCCTTCGCCGCTTCTTCCAGCCGTCTCCTCAGCTTCTCCCCTTTCCCTGCAATCGCGATAATCTGCCAAGGGCGGTTCAATGCCAGGAGGTCTCTCACCAGTTGCTCCACCGGCCCGAGTCCATACCCTCCAGCGGCAATCAGCAGCACGCGTACCTCGTCATCCAGTCCGAACTTGCGGCGTGCCTCACCCTGACTCACCGGTTTCTCGAACACCGGGTCCACCGGGATTCCTGTCACGCGCAGCTTCTCCCGCGGTATTCCGATCCGTGCCAGGTATTCTGCCGACTCGGGCAGTGCCAAATAATACCGGTCCGCAGTCTGGCACAACCACAGCGCGTGTACATCGTAGTCCGTCACCACGATCGCATGGCGCGCCACCAGTTTCTTCTTGGCAATCAACCACGCGAGGATTTCCGCTGGCAGAAAATGCGTCGCGATACACAGGTCCGGCTGCTCACGTTTCAGCATCCGGATCATCGGTTGCGTGTTTAATCGGTCCAGCGCAAGTCTCCGCCGCGGGTGGCGCCACGGCTGGTCGGTCCTTTCATACAACAGACCCATCAACTCCGGCGCCCGCCGTACCATGCTGATGTACGCCTTGTCGTACATCCTTTGGAATAATTTGCTGACGTAGGCGAGGGCGTCGACATGCGCCACGGTGCAGTCGCCCCTTGCGAGAAACGCCTTCTCCAGGGCTTGCGCCGCTCGCACATGCCCCGCTCCCGAGGATGCCGAGAGCAGCAGCACACGCGGTTTGCGGTTCACGGCCGGCGCTTCGCTCATCCCGCGCCCGCGCCTAAGCGCTCTTCCTTTTGCCCGTTGAGAGTTTTTCCAGAATCACGCCGCCCAGCTTCTGCAGTTCCCCGAAGCGCGTAAGATACTCCTGGAATTCCTGGTTCAGGAGCTGCGCATCTTGCGGCCCCAGTTGATTCCGCAGGATCATATCGCGCAGCTTCACAGGGTGCGGCAGAAAGCCATCCTCCCGCAATTCTTCCAGCGCCAGATTTGGATTGTAGTGGTACATGCAAGTCCCCCCGAGAGTTCTTCACCATCCACGATAGCAAGGCTCTCCTGCGACTATTCTACGCAAAATGGTGAGGTGTGAGGCGCAATCTGGTGGGACGCCCAGCGGCCGGCTAGGCGGCAGAAGCCCGAATGGGCACAAATTCGTAGCGATCAATGCGCGCGGCAATTCCAGTCTTGCCATTGTCTGTAGGTTCGACCCGCACGACCTTCCCGTGGCAGCGAATATGAACATCGCCCGCGGAAATCACCTGTTTCGGCAGCGTCAAAACAAAATCAATCTCGCTTCCGCTGTCAAATGAAGCTTCCGCCAGGAAATACAGACCGCGGTAGCTCACATCTCGCGTGTGCGCTTTCAGTTCCGGGCTGTTTGCATCATGTGCCATCACCCGGACGGGCAGGGTCATGACAAAGCGCCGCGCTTCTCGCCTGTCCGACAAATCAGCCATTATTTCCCCCTGGAGGTTGAACCGGGGCGAAAGTAACATTCGCCGAGGTAAACTGCAATCTGAAAGTCCAACTTTTTAGCTCTAGTACGACAAACTCGCGTAGTGGCAGGTATAGAACTGCCCCTCCCTGTTTCCCCAAATGGAGCGTTTTTCTCCACTTGCGCGCTAAGACCTGCTACCCCATGATTTTTCGCTTGCCCGTTCCTTTCAGGTACACTTTTCTCGGCCTTTTATGCGTATTTCTCACGATTCCCGCAATCTCTTTCTAGAGGGTCCTGTTGGCCGATTGGAGGGCATTCTCTGGACTCCAGCTCGATCAGCCCCGCCCATGCTCGCGGCCGTCGTCTGCCACCCGCACCCGCTCTACGGTGGCACCCTCCACAACAAAGTTGTCTATCAAACCGCTAAATCCCTGGATGCCCTTGGCCTTCCCGTCCTGCGTTTCAATTTCCGCGGCGCGGGACTTAGTGCCGGGTCACATGATCGCGGCCTGGGCGAGCAGGGCGACGTTCACGTCGCCATCGATTCTCTTGCCGCGGAATTTCCGAACATCCCCCTGCTTCTCGCAGGTTTCAGTTTCGGGAGTTGGGTCGGCCTCCGCGTTGGCTGCGCGGATCCGCGTGTCACCGATCTGATTGGCCTCGGCATTCCCGTCAACAACACCGATTTCACATATCTCTGGAGCTGCAAGAAGCCCAAGCTCTTCGTCCATGGTGCAAACGATGAGCATGGCGCCCAAACAAAAGTTGCCGAACTCGTTGCCGCGTTGCCCGGTGAAAATCAACTGGCCATCGTCGATCATGCCGACCATTTCTTTTCTGGCCATCTCCACCAACTCGACCGGGCCATCACCACTTGGCTAATCGGCCGCCACCCCGAACTTGCCCACACCTGATCCGCCTCTCACACGCCTTCTCCCTGTGCAAACAGCTTATTGAACTCCTCAATACCCGCCGGCGCCACTCCCACGAGTCGCGTGTTCGCTTCCACATGCGCCACGCGCGACATCCCCACAAGCGCCGTCGCAATTCCCGGCGACGATCGCGCAAATTGCAGCGCCCGCTCCACATCATTCTCTAGCCCCAGAGCCTCGGCCACGAATACCGGCAGGTTCTGCGCCACCTGCCCTTGCAGCAGAGAAGCGCTCGCTACCAACGTGATGCCGAGCTCACCGGCTGCCTCCATCATCGTCTTCGTATTTCCGCCGACAACTTGGTTTCCCATCGTGAGCGCTTCTGTCATCGCCAGGTTATACGGCAGTTGCACGAACCGGAACCGGTGCTGCTCTCCCGCAATCTCCTTCGCTAGGCCGGCAATCTCCGCCAGTTGCATCGCATCCCCCGCGCTCGCGCTCTGTCGGAATCCATTCCACGTCGCCATGCCGTAATACTGAATCCGCCCGCGCGCCGCAGCCGATTCCAGAAACACAAACGCTTCGCGTAACCGCCGCAAAAACTCCGTTTTCGGAATCTCGCTCAGTTGTGTCTCTGGGTTGTGCAGATAATAGACATCCACGCATTCCACGCCCAGATTTTTCAGGCTGCGTCCCAGTTGATTTTCCAGAAACTTCGGCGCCATGCAATGGCTGCCCCCTGCAATTTCTTTCGCGGTGAAAATGCCTTTCTGGATGTACTCCTCGAAAAAATAGCGATTGGGGTCAGCTGGCATGCTTCCATCCGGCGTCAGGTACCCTCCCTTCGTGCAGATAACGACTTCCTCGCGGGCAAAGCCCTTGATTGCCAGCACCTTCACCGCTGTGCCAACGCTCCGCTCGCTTCGCTGCAGCCGGTAATTGATTGCCGAGTCGATGACATTGATCCCATTCTCCACCGCTACGACCAGCGCCGCCGCATACCCTGCGTCCATGTTTTCACTCGGCTGGCCCAGGTACGTCCCAGCCCCGAGAGAGGAAATCGTCAACCCTTGGGCCTCTCGAAAGTGTCCCTCCGCGGCTGCCCCTTGAAACTTCGCCGCATACTTCTTGGTTCCTTCTTGTGTCGCTCCCCGGCTCATTTCTGCTCCTCGCCCTTTGCTTGTCCTTCCGGAATGATCGCCGCTTCCTTGACATCCTTTTTTGGCGCCAGCAACCTGGCGCAGGCCCGCAAAATCCGCCGGTACGGCCAGTCCTTCTCCCGATAGAAGATTTCGCCATCCCGTGGATTGCTGTAATACCAGCGCGCCACCAGGCAAAGATGCTCGCCCAATTCCGCCGCGCTTTGCCTGATATTACTCGCAACCGGAGACGTTGCAGAAAGAATTGGCACCCCACCGCCCATTACACCTTCCAGATACTCGCGGACTGTTTCTTCCGCCGACCGCGGTTCGCTGGTATCCCCAAATCGCAATTCATAGGGGTCCGCCAGCCGCCCACCTCGTACCGCATAGACTCCAATCGTTTGCTCCTGCGCTGTGCGCTGAAGAATTACAACATCCAGATCCTGTATCCTCCGAGCCAGTTCCGGCCTCCCGCGCAGCACATCATCCAGTTTTTCCACTTTCTTGTGAATCGCCGCCGCCCGCTCGAAATCCAACTCCTCGCTGGCCTTCTCGCGCTCCGCTTCAAATCCTCCGCGCAGGGAACCCCCGCTCGTCTCCAGAAACGACACCAACCGGTTCAGCTCCACGTCGTACTCTTCCTTCGTGCAACCCGCAAAACATGGCGCCAGGCACATTTTCATCTCTGAATACAGGCATCCCGGAAACGCCGGGTCGCGACGGATCTTGATTTGGCACCGCCGCACCTTGAACAAATCCAGCATTTTTTCCGCGAAGGCTTGCGCCGCGCGACGCGACGCAAACGGCCCGTAGTACACTCCTGCCGTTGGCAATCCTTGTTCGTCCACTGCGATGCGCCGCGTCACATAACAGCGCGGGTAGGCATTGCGCAAATTTACCTTTAGAACGGCCGCCGGCCTCAGCCGCATCAAGTCTCGATAGCGTTTGGGAAACCTCTGTTTGGCATGGCGATAGTAGGTCAGCGCCTGCTCAAAAGCCGAGCCCGTCTCCCGATAGTGCACTGCTCGCGCAAACTCGCGCAGGTTCAATCGCTTGCTCGTGGGGTCCGCGGGCCCCAGCAATCGTTGCAGGCGCCGCCGCAAGTCCGCTGTCCGTATCAGATAAGGTTCGGCGTTTTCTTCTCTGGGTTCGATCAGGCAGACGGCTGGCCTCGCCGGGAGCAGTGAAAAAAACTCCGCGTCGTCTTCCGCTTTGAAAGCAAGTCCCGCGTCAAGTTCCAGCACCCCGCCAGAATACTAAATCTCGTCTCCCAAACGCCAAGAACCCGCACGCGCGGACGCGCTGCCTTGGCTGGCTCGGCAGCAAGCAAACGCTGCGGCCCTCTCTACTTGATTTCCAATAACAGGATTCCCAACAGGTGAGACATCGTAGCCACGGACATCTTGCAGCTCACTCCATGCGGATCTCTTCTTACGCCTTCTGCAGCGCAGGCACTCCGCGGACGTGCAGTGACTGTAGCTCCGATCGCATCGCAAACTTGTTGATTGCCCTTCGAATCAGCGCCATCGGCCACAATCCACGCCACGTCATCAGGATCGCGCCCTTCCACGTCAAGAAGTAGGTTTCCCCGCTCGGCGCCAGGCACATGTAGCCCATCTTCGCGTGCCGTGGTCCGTAATTCTCCACCACGCGTACCAACCGTTGAATTTCTTGCCCTTTCGGCTCGCCTTGCGCCCACTGTCCCTTGGCGTACTTTTCGGTCAGGCACCTATGCACCCGATACAGCTCGCGCGGCTCCTCGATCTCCGGGAACCGAAATACCCGGACCTGCGGATTGCCCGGCGTCAGCGGTAAAATGCCGTTCGTATTCGTTTCCAGCGTCTGCCCGTTTCCGAAGCGCGTCGAAAACTCGAAATAGCCCGCTGTTCTCTGCGGCAAGGTGGCCACTGAAACGTTGGCGAACTCGTTTGTCTGCCGGTTGCAGAAATACGCGATGAAGTTTCGTGTGTTGCCCGCCAGCACCCCGCAGTCGTAGCACCCGAGAAACTCGAAGCCCAGGCTTTGCATCTGCGGTATCTGCGACTGGATGTACGCCGAAACTTCGCGCGGCGATTCTTCCACCGGCACCTGCACCGGGTTGCAGTGCGCCGCAAACCGGAAACCGTTCCGCACCACCATCGGCGCCACCAAGTGCATGGTCCCAAGCAGTATTGCCGCATCTCGCCACAGGTATTCGTACATAGGTTCAGGTCGCGCGACCGGCGCGACGCCTCCGCAAACTAAAGTCTTTGTTATTTCCATTATTCCGAAGGCCCTCGCCCGTCGGTCGGATTTGTCGGCACGGAGTCTTTAGTTCGTTAACGTGGGTCCACAGCATTACACTAGGCGAGCGCGACACTGGTTCATGTGGCTGAGTCAGACCGCGAGTTCGGTTCGCTTTGGGTTTGGATCGGAAGGGAAGCCTGCGGCTGTTTTTTCAACTCAGTCTGAAACTGCGCACCGCGCGCTCGTAGCGGCTCTTCACCCCTTCAGCACCCACGACGCAATCACCAGCCGCTGAATCTCGCTGGTCCCCTCGTAAATCTCCGTAATGCGCGCATCCCGGTACGCCCGCTCCACTGGATACTCCCGGCTGTAGCCATACCCGCCATGAATCTGAATTGCCTTGTGCGTCACGCGCGTCGCCATTTCGCTGGCGAACAATTTCGCCGTCGCCGCTTCCTGGCTGAAACGCCCGCCGCTATCCTGCTTCCACGCCGCTTTCCTCACCAGCAGCCGTGCCGCGTCAATCTCTGTGGCCATGTCCGCCAGCATGAACTGGATCGCCTGAAATTGTGCGATCGGGTGTCCGAAGGCCATGCGCTCCTGCGACCACTTCAGCGCCGCCTCAAACGCGCCTTGCGCAATGCCCGTGGCCTGGGCCGCGATCCCGATGCGCCCACCATCCAAAGTCGAAAGCGCCACCTTGTACCCTTCGCCTTCATTTCCGATCCGGTTCTCCACCGGCACCGCACAATCCGTGAAAATCAATTCGCTGCACGCCGTCGCGTTGATCCCCAGCTTCTTCTCTTCTTTTCCCACCTTGAATCCCGGCGTCCCTTTTTCCACGACAATGGCGGTGATCCCGCGCTCGCCCTTTGCTGGATCGGTGTTCACGTACGCGATGGCTGCATCCGCCACGCCGCCGTTCGTGATCCACGCCTTTGTGCCGTTGATCACGTAGGTGTCGCCCTGTTTCACCGCCTTCGTTTGCAGCGCCGCCGCATTCGAGCCCGCTTGCGGCTCCGTCAGCGCGTAGCAGCCGATTTTTTCGCCGCGTGTGAACGGCAGCAGAAACTTTTTCTTCTGCTCCTCTGTTCCGTAACGATGGATGGGATCGCAGAACAGTGAATTCTGCACGCTCAGGATCACGCCCGTCGAAGCGCAGCATCGCGAAATCTCTTCGATCACAATGGTGTACGCCACGTGATCGAACCCCGCCCCGCCCTCGGCTTCCGGAAACGCCACGCCGGTCAGCCCTAGCTCCGCCGCCTTCTTGAACAGTTCCCGCGGGAAGTGCCCCGTCTCGTCCAGTTCCTTGGCTAGCGGGCGCACCTCGCACTCCGCAAATTCCCGCACGCTCTTTTGCAGCAGCTTCTGGTCTTCCGTCAATTCCAGATTCACGGCAACTCCCCGCTCCAAAGCTACACGTTGAATTGAATTCGCGATTCTACCTTGTCAACTTAACCGCCACCACTTTGCCATCCCGCTTGCCCCGAGCTTCGAGGGGTGCGAAGCGCGGGATCTGCTTTTTCTTTTCTTTACCCCAACGCCCTCTTCAGTTTCTCAAACGTGGTCTTCAATTCCTCTGGATGCACCCGCGTTTCCCCCGTCACGGTCATGAAATTCGAATCCCCGATCCATCGCGGCAGCATGTGCAGATGCAGGTGTCCCGCCACGCCGGCCCCGGCGGCCTTCCCCAGGTTCATTCCCAGGTTCATTCCGTCCGGCGCATAATTCGCGTGAAACGCCGCCTCTACCCTTTGCGCCAGTTCCATCATTTCCTTCAACGCCTCCGCTTCGCAAAGATTCAGTTCCGCCACATGCGCGTACGGCACGATCATCACGTGCCCGGAGGTGTATGGGTACCGGTTCAAGATCACGAATACCTTTTTCCCCCGGTAAACCACCAGCGACTCTTCATCGTGCGTGCTTTTCGCCGCAGCGCAGAAGAAGCACTCCGGTTGCTTGCCCTGCGTCACTTCCGCCATATATTGGAACCGCCACGGCGACCAAAGATAATCCATCGTTTGCAATCCTCACTCGCGCAATCTGGCACTCAGCATAACCCAAAATTCTCTTCGCATCCGGATCTTGTCTTCCTCAAAAAAAACGCCCCGGACTTGCCGGGGCGTCCACAACCTCTAATTGTCAAAGCGCGTCCTCACGAGGGCGCCGCCTCACTGGGCGCCGCCTCCGGGCTGTTAACGAAGTCCTTCAATTCCTTGCTCGGCTTGAAAAACGGAATCTTCTTCGCCGGCACTTCCACCTTCTCGCCGGTCTTCGGGTTGCGGCCAATTCGGCCTCGCCGCTGCCTTGTACGAAAGCTCCCGAATCCACGGATTTCGATCTTGTCGCCCTTTTGCAGAGCGTCGATGATGCTCTCAAAAATCGTCTCGACGATGGTCTCCGACTCCTTGCGCGGAAGTTCCGTCACCCGCAGCACTTCCTCGATCAAGTCGGCCTTCGTCAACGTCGGTTGCTTTGTCATCGTCCCCTGCCTCTTCAATCGTATCCCGTTTGGCCCGCACAAATCCCTGGTGCGAGGCGACTTAGAGGAGCTTCGCCTCTGGCTGTCCCTCTTCCTATCATTAAAATGACCCTCAGGTAAATGAATTTTCGCGCCACATGCCCTGGGCAAGGAAATTCCGTGAACTTGCCTACCGGGACGCCAGCTTCTGCTTCATGGCGTCGCCGATCGTTGCCGTCGCCGATGATTTCGTCGTCGACTTGTACTGTTCGATCTCCTTGCGTTCAATTTGCCGCACGGCCGCGCGGTAGCTTAACCCAATCCTCCGCGTGTCGGAACTAATCTTGATGATTTTGAAATCGTATTCCTTGCCGGGCTCCAGGGGGCCGGCGCTCTTCAGCGGCCCTGTCGTCGGTCGGAAGCTCGACGCCCCATCGTCGCGCCGCTTGCGCTCTTCGATTTCCGTGTTGTGGCAGAGGCCTTCGATATTGTCGCCAAGCTCCACGAAGGCGCCGAACGTGGCGATCCGCGAAACCTTGCCCCTTACGATCTCGCCCACGCGGTGCTGCTTGAACCAATCGCCCCAGATGTCGTTCACCTGCTTCATGCCCAGCGACACCCGGCGATTCTCCGGATCGATTCGTAATACCTTCGCAGTGATCGGCTCGCCCTTCTTGAACACCTCATGCGGATTCTTCACCCGGCCGGTCCAGCTCACATCGCCTACATGTACCAGGCCGTCGAAACCATCCTCGATTTCGATGAAGGCGCCAAACTCCGCGATGTTCCGGACCTTCCCGGTCACCACTGTGCCCACAGGATACTTCTCCGCCACCAGCAGCCATGGATCGGCCTGCGCCTGTTTTATTCCCAGCGAAACGCGGCGGTCGCTTGGCTTGATGTCCAGCACCACCACATCCACTTCTTCGCCGGCCTTTACTACCTTCGAGGGGTGCGTCGGCTTCTTCGACCAGCTCATCTCCGTCACGTGCACCAGTCCTTCGATGCCCTGTTCCAGCTCAACGAAGGCGCCGTAATCCACTACACCCACCACCTTCCCCTTGTATTTGCCGCCCGCGGGATACCGCTCCGCCGCGTCCGCCCACGGGTCCTTGGTCATCTGCTTCAGGCCCAGCGAGACCCGTTGCTTGTCTTTGTCAAATTTCAAAATCATTACATCGACTTCCTGCTCCGGCTTCACTACGTCGCTTGGATGGCGCACGCGCCCCCAGCTCAGATCCGTCAGGTGCAGCAAGCCGTCGATACCGCCCAGGTCCACGAACGCGCCGTAGTCCGTCACGTTCTTCACCGTGCCGTGCACTACTTGCCCTTCGGTCAGCTTCTCCATCAATTCCGCGCGCTTTACATGCAGCTCTTCTTCGAGCAGTGCGCGCCGGCTTACCACCACATTCCCGCGCCGCCGGTTCAGCTTCGTGATGCGCACCTGCACTTCCTGCCCCATCAGGCCGTCCAGGTTCGCCGTCGGCCGCAGGTCATACTGCGAACCC
>Ga0209517_10000825_pt1 | contig 50711 bp, 44 predicted proteins | sample PeaSoiMetSII2010_FD_187695 | JGI IMG/M metagenome (GOLD analysis project Ga0209517, IMG submission 187695) | Peat soil microbial communities from Weissenstadt, Germany - SII-2010 (SPAdes) (version 2) | ecosystem: Environmental > Terrestrial > Soil > Wetlands > Peat | place: Germany...
GCCGCCGTATTCCCCGGACTTCAACCCCATCGAAAAGTGTTGGTTCCAGGTCAAGCAAAGGTTGCGAGCTTGGAAGATCCGCCAACTGGAATTGCTGGAGCATGCCGTGGCCGCGGCCCTTACTGCGCTGAATTCAGAACACGCAACAGCCCATTTTCGCCACTGCGGCTATGGTCTATAAATACTCAGAAAATGGTCCAGATTTCATCGAAAGGGGAAACTGGAACGATGGCTCGAAGGAAATTTTCGAAAGAGTTCAAGGTGGCCGCGATTCGGCGGCTGCAGAGCGGGCAGACGGCTGCGGAGGTGGCACGAGCGCTGGAAGTGCACCGATCCGAGCTGCACCGCTGGCGGCACGAGTTGGACGAGCACGGCGAACCGGCGTTTCAGGGGGTCGGCAAGAAGCGCGGCGAGGAGAGCCGCGTGGCCGACCGGGAGCGCAAAATCGGTCAGCAAACCCTGGAGATCGATTTTCTAAGAAGGGCCTTGCAGCATGTCGAAGAACAGCGCCTGCTGCGCTCCGGAACCATTTTCGCCGAAATTCACTGACCCCTTTTTCCGCGCCCAGCTAAAGTACGCGCAGAACCGGCGAGCCATTATCGCCGTCCGGCTTCGGGAAACTCGGAGGCAGGCCGGCCAATTCCCGCAGCGTGCCTGCGACGTAATACCGCGCCATGTCTTTGCGCCAACTCATCGCAAAGTCCGTGTTGTCCAGCGGCTTCGCGGCCGGGTACGCCGCGGCGGCGGCCTCCCGAATGGTTTCATCCGTCAGCTTTTTCCCGATAATGGCCCTCTGTGCGAGGACCGCCTCGAGAGGAGAAGAACCGACACCTCCCAGAATGATCTTGGCGTCTTCCACCGTTCCGTCGCCCGCCTGTCGCACGCAAGTGGCGACACCGAGAACCGGGAAATCGAACGAGCCGCGGCGGCGGAGTTTCCAATAGGTCGCGCGCCAGCCATTCGTCGCCGGCAGATGGATTTCGGTCAGCAGTTCGCCGGGCTGTTTATTCAGATGCTGGATTCCGTCATCGTGATACAGTTCCGCGGCTCCGATCACCCTCTCGCCGGAACTCGAAACCAGCTTCACTTTCGCGCCGATGGCCACCATGACCGGCGCGCAATCGCTCGACTGCACCGCCCAGCAACGCGGGCTGGACGGAGCCACCCAGCAGATCTCGCCATCCTTCTTCATGCAGAAGTGGATCGCCTTGCGCCATTCGTAGTTCTGGTCGTAATAATTGCACCGCGTATCGAGCAGAAGGTTCCCGCCGATGCTGCCCATGTTGCGCAGCAGAGGTGTGGAGATCAACTCGGTAGCCTTCGCGACCGCCGGGTAGGAGCGTTGGATGCGCCGTTCTTCCGCTACGTCGGTCAATACCAGACCGGCGCCCAGGACCATACCCTCCGCCGGCTTGCCCTTCATCGTTCGGAGCTGCTTAAGGTGTGCCAGCCCGATCACAACTTTCGGCACCTGCTGGCGGCGCTTCATATTCGGATACAGATCGGTGCCGCCGGCGACATACATCGCATCCGGTCCGGCATCGGACATCATGCGCACAGCCTCGGACAAAGAGGCCGGCTGGAGGTAACGGAATTTAGGAAGTCTCAGCATTCGAGATCGGTCCTACCTTTGTGCGACCGCGGGCTCTCGCTGCAGCGGCTTACCATCTCCGCCCTCGATCGGCGACGGCACATAAATCGGGGCGGGCATTTCCGTTGGATAGGTGAACTTGGCCGGACCGTACCTGCCTTCTTGACCCTTGGCCTTCGCCCGGATCGCTTTCAATACTTTGTCGGGTGTGATCGGAACTTCGTCGATTCGAACTCCGACCGCATCATAAATGGCGTTGGCAATGGCGGGCGGAACCGGCAACTGCGGCCCTTGTCCGGCTTCTTTCGCTCCAAACGGGCCATTGGAGTCGCCGTCTTCGATCAGATACGTGGTAATGTCGCACATTTCCAGCGTGGTCGGACTCTTGTATTCGAGGAACGAGGGGAATTTATGCACCACATTGCGGTTCCCCCGGTACGTCATCTCCTCCATCAAGGCTTCGCCCAGGCCCATATACACGCTGCCTTCCACCTGACCCATCACCAACACAGGATTGATGCACTGGCCCACGTCGTGTGCGATCCACATGCGCGGCACTACGACAATGCCGGTTTCCGGATTCACCTCCACTTCGGCGATCGCCGCGGTAAAACTGAACGCGGGCGAAGGACCGATGCCGGAGCCTTTGAATTTTCCCTTGCCCGCCGGCGGCTTGTAGGATCCGACTGTTCCGAGGGTTCCGAACTTCGTCTCGGCCAGCCACACAGCCTCGATAAAGGTCACGCCTTTCTCCGGGTTTTCCGAGTCGAAAACGCGGCGATCCGCGAAGCTTAAGCGGCTGCCCGGAACCTCCAGTTTTTCAGCCACCGCCTGGCTCAGTAAGTCCTTGGCACGCTCCGCCGCCTGGATAGCGGCATTGCCTGTCATGAGCGTCACGCGGCTGGAATAACTGCCGAGGTCCACCGGAGTGAGATCGGTGTCGGCGGTGACCACCCGTATGTCGAAAGGATCGATGCCCAACACCTCGGCGACGATGTACGCCAGAATCGAATCGGAACCCTGACCGATTTCCGCCGAGCCGCAAAAAACGCTCACGCCGCCGCCGCGGTCCAGCTGCACGTGCACGCCCGAATGCGGCATGTTGTTCCAGTAGATGGGAGTCTGCGCGCCGGTCATGTAACCGCTGCACGCCATTCCGATTCCCTTCCCGTAGGGCAGCCTGCGAAACCGCTCCTTCCAGTGGGAACCTTCCACCACTTTGTCAATACACTTCCCCAGGGCCATGCTGCCGACGCGAATCCAGTTCGCCACCGTCGAATCGGGAGCAACTAGATGCCGCTTACGCATTTCGGCCGGATCGAGCCCCAGTTGCTCCGCGATCTTATCCATCTGGACTTCCTGAGCGAAGCGCGGCTGGGGGGTGCCGTTTCCACGTTTCGGCCCGCAGGGAGCCTTGTTGGTGAACACGCGCACGGCTTCACACTTGAAGCGCGGCATGGTGTAGGTGGTGGTCTGAAATGTGCCGGTGTAAAACGCGCTGGCGATCCCCAAGCCACCGTAGGCTCCGCCGTCGAGAATCGTGCGATGGTGCATGGCGGTGATGGAGCCGTCCTTCTTGAACCCCGTTTTAGTCGACATCAGCGCTGGATGCCGCCCTCGATGGCAGTAGAAGACCTCCTCGCGCGTCAAGCAGATTTTGACAGGACGCCCGGTGACCATGGCCAGCTTGGAGACCACCATCTCATGCTGGAAGGGATCGCACTTGCCGCCAAAGCCTCCTCCATTGGGCGTGGCGATCACGTGGATGTGACTGGCGGGGAGCCCCAGCACTTTGACCAGCGCCTTATGCAGGTAGTGCAGGTCCTGCGTGCACGTGTAGAGGGTCAGCTTACCGTCCTTACTGAAATTCGCGACGCTGGCGTGTTGTTCCAAAGCCAAGTGCGTGCTGCCCTCGTAGAACGTCAGGTCTTCGCGGATGAAATCGGCCTCGGCGAAGCCCACCTCCACGTCGCCGAATTCATACACTTGCCGACGGTGGATGTTGCCGAATTCGCCATGATCGTGGACGCGAGGCTCGGGGTGCTCCAGCGCGCTCTCGATGGAGGAAATGGTGGGGAGCAGTTCATACTCGACTTCAATCAGGTCCAAAGCCTCGGTCGCGACATCCTCATCCACCGCGGCTATGGCGGCCACCGGCTCGCCGACCATCCGGACCTTGCCGATCGCCAGCGCGTGTTCATCCTCGCTGACGGGCATGGCCCCATACGCCGCCGGCAGATCGTTTCCCGTGAGCACCGCCTTGACGCCGGGATAACTCTCGGCCTTGGACGTGTCGATTTTCAGAATGCGCGCGTGGGGCACGCTGCTGCGAAACAGCTTGGTGTGAAGCATGCGCGGGAACACGATGTCGTCCGCGTACTTCGTCTCTCCCGTGCACTTCGCGGTGACGTCTACCTTGCGGTGGGGCTTGCCGACCACCCGCAGACCCGTTCGTCCGCTGCCATTGCTGCCGTTATTGCCAGCCATAAACGCTCTCCTTGGGAGCTTCCGCCTGCTCGCCGGCCATCCAGGCGGCAGCCAGCTCCACTGCCTCGTAGATCTTGATGTAGCCAGTGCAGCGGCAAATGTTTCCCGCGAGAGCCGCCTTGATCTGATCGCGCGAAGGCCGCGGAACCTGCTCCAGCAGGGCTTTTGCCGTCAGGAGCATTCCGGGCGTGCAATACCCGCACTGCGCGGCTCCCAGATCGGCGAACGCCGCCTGCAACGGATGCAGCTTAGTCCCTTCCGCCATTCCCTCGACGGTGGCGACGTCGTGCCCTTCCGCGGCGACTCCCAGCGCCAAACACGACAGCACCGGCCGCCCGTCCACCAGCACCGCGCAGCATCCGCACTCGCCCAACTCGCAGCCGTGCTTGGTACCCGTGAGCCCCAGGTCCTCGCGAAGCACTTCCAGGAGCGTTTTGTGCGGGGCAAAGGCTACTTCGACCGGCTCGCCATTCACCAGCAAGTGGATGTGCGCTTTCTCCGGCTTACTTTTGCTCTTCTTCTTGGTCGGTTTCATGGCGATGCCTTCAATCCGCGCTCAGGGCCAGCACGGCGACACCCAGTGTATCATGGCGATTCCACCAGTTACTTATCTTCACCAGAACAACTTCTGCGCTGTGGCTGTAGGCGCGCGAGAGAATCCGCCGTTACTGGCGGCGCTCCTGCCCGCGTGGTTTGAGCCGCGCCCCGGAACGTTGGGTTACTCCAAAATAGCCATTCCGAGATGGCATTTCCGAGATGGCATTTCTGTTGACAGCCACCCCTTCGCTCATTAGAATATGAAGGGTTCTTCGCGCTCAAGGCAAGCACGACGGATACCGCTCGAAAGCGCAAACCTCGCTCTGGGAGACTCGGAAAACGTGTCTGATAAAGTCAAGAGCATTACCGAAGTCGTGCGAAGCATCCCCGACGGCTCACACATAGCCCTGGGTGGGTTTGCGATCGCGCGCAACGCGATCGTATTCGCCCACGAAGTCATCCGCCAGCAGAAGAAGGGCCTCACGCTGTCGCAGGGCGTGATGGGCATGGAAACGGACCTGCTCGTCGGCGCTGGTCTGGTGGTGAAACTGATCGTGGGCGGGGGCTCCCTCGACCGCTTCGGTCCGGTTCGGTGCATCAATCGGGCGCGCGACAACGGCACGGTAATCCACATCGACTCGAGTAGTCTCTCGCTCGCCTTTGGATATCTGGCGGGGGCTTTGGGCATCTCCTTTATACCGATCAAGTCTCTGCTGGCCTCCGAGATGATGGAACGCCTCGAGACCGCGGCGCCCGACTATCTCCGACGCGGAACGTGTCCGTTCACCGGCGAAGAGTATGTTTTCCTGCGGGGGATCACACCGGACGTGTCAGTGGTCCACGTTCCGATTTCGGATCGCAGCGGGAATTGCTGGATCCACGGTCCGCGCTGGGAAAATGAAGAACAGGCCAAGGCCGGCAAGAGATTGTTTGTCGTCACCGAGGAACTGGTCCCAACGGAGTACATTCAACGGTCGCCGGAGCGGACCATCATTCCTGGCCATCGCGTGGAGGCGGTGGTTCACCAACCTTTTGGCGCTCATCCGACGGGGGTGTTCGGATGCTATGACTACGACTCGGAACACCTGAAGTTGTATGCTGAGTACCACAAGACTCCCGAGAAGATGAATGAGTATTTGCAGAAATATGTGTTCGGTACGCGCGATCATTGGGAATACCTGGAGAAAATCGGCGGCCTGCGCCGCCTGAATGAGATTAAGGCCGAGGCGATTTTCGGCTATTAGGGAAGATATCTATGCCATCGACTTCCACCGAGGTCCGGGACCAGCAATTTTCCGACGTCACTGCCAGCGAGATTATGGTGACCGCGGCGTCGAAGGAAGTGCGGGACGGTGAAATCGCCGTCGTGGGAATCGGTCTGCCGCAGGTCGCCTGTGTGCTGGCGCGGCGAACCCATGCGCCCCGGCTGAGCTTACTGCTGGAGATCGGGGTCGCGGACATGGACCCGGTTGACATAGCGGTGGGCTTGGCCGACTCCAGAATCTTTTACCGCGCCACCTGCTGGAGCGGCTTTCTCGATACTCTGGGCATGAATTTGCATCGTGGTGTGGTCGATGTCGGCTTCATCGGCGGATTGGAAGTCGATCGTTTCGGCAACGTAAATACGACCCTGACGAAAGATCCCGATGGGAAAGAGCACTATTTCAACGGCAGCGCCGGCGGCAATGATGTGGCGTCGCTCGCCAAACGCGTTGTCATCATCGTGCGCCACGGAAAACGCAAGCTGCCGAATGCCGTGGCCTATCTCACCAGTCCGGGCTTCGTAAACGGCCGCAGCCGCGCGGACCTGAACCTGCGCGGAGGTGGACCGCACCGCGTCATCACGGATATGGCGGTGCTCGGGTTCGATAATGCTTCGCGGACGGCGTCGTTGGTGTCGATGCACCCAGGCGTCACCGTCGAACAGCTATTGGAGAACACCGGGTTCCCGTTACAGATACCCGATCCAGCGCCGATCACTCCGCTGCCGACGAGAGAGGAACTCCGGCTATTGCGGGAAGAGATCGACCCCGGGCGCATGTACTTGAGATGAAGGTCCGGCAAACGATTAAATGACCTTCTCGTCGCGCAGGTTCTGAATCTCTTCGTTGCTGTAACCTAGTTCGCGAAGAATCGATTCGGTGTTCTCACCCAGCGAAGGAATCGGATCGAATCTGGCCGGACTATCCGACAAGCGCAGCGGGCTGGAAGTCACCGGAATGCGCCCAACCGGGGAATCCACTTCGCGCACCATTTGACGGGCGGATACCTGAGGATGAGCGGCCACCTGCGCGATGCTTCGCACTTCGCCGTAAGGCAAACGACTCTTCTCCAGCCGGACCAGCCATTCGCCGTGGTCGCGTTGCAGGAAGATCTCTTCGACCATTTGTTCGAGAACTACTCGATTCTTGCGGCGTAATTCAGACGTTTCGAAACGCGCGTCTTCCAGGAAGTCAGGCCGCTCGATCACCTCACGGCAAAATACTTCCCAATCCTGACGCGTCGCCACGGCGAAGCTCACATACACCCCATCGCCGGCCAGAAATGGTCCGTAGGGAGTCACATAATGATGCCGGAAGCCGACCCGTGCGGGCTCTTCGCCCTGGTGCCAATAATGCTGCAGGAAGTATCCTTGCCAAGCCAGAATGGATTCGAACATTGAAATGTCCACGTACTGCCCCCGGCCCGTCCGCTGCCGTTGATACAGAGCCATGAGTATTCCTGTGACCGCATACATCGAGCATGCTAGGTCGGCGATCGGAACACTCACTTTTGCCGGCTGGTTTTCGGAGCCAGTCGTCGCGATGATACCGGCCTCCCCTTGTATCAGCAAGTCGTACGCTTTGACGTCTTTATAAGGACCGCCCTGCCCGTAGCCTGAAATCGAACAATAAATCAATCGAGGATTGATGGCGCGCAACTCCTCATATCCGAGACCTAACCTTGCGGCCACGCCCGGCGCGAAATTTTCGACGAACACGTCAATTGTCTTGACCAGGCGTTTCAGTATTTCCAATCCGGCGGGTTTTTTGACATCCAGAGCAAGACTGCGTTTGTTGTAGTTCAGCCACACGTAGCCCGACGATAATCCGCGGACAGCGCTGTCCCAGTGACGAATCAAATCTCCCTCTTTGGGTTTCTCGATCTTAATGACATCGGCACCCATGTCCCCCAGAACCCGAGTGCAGTGCGGACCGGAGACCGACACCTCCAGCGCCAAAACCCTGACGCCGGCTAGAGCTAATTCGTCAGTGCTACTTGGATTCATTAATGGTGGGGAAAAGATCGTGGGAAGGAGCGAAGGCGCGCTTCCAAACCATCACCGTGCGCGCGTAGTCGATCACGACTTTGCCTTCCTGCTGGACTCCGCGCGTACGTACCTTGACCAAGCCCCACTGCGGGCGGGACTTGGACTCACGCTTTTCCAACACCTCCGATTCTGAATAAAGCGTATCGCCCGCAAACAGCGGATTGGGCAATGTGATTTGATCCCATCCCAGGGCGAAACCGTTCTCGCTGACATCCGCGACGCCCATGCCCGCCACGATCGCCAGTGTCAGAGCGCTGTTGATCAAAGGCCGCTTATACTCGGTTCGCTTGGCGTACTCGGTATTGAAATGGATCTGGTTGGTGTTATTGGTCAACAGGGTAAACCATGTGTTGTCGGCTTCGGTGAGCGTCCTGCCCAGACGGCAGCGGTAAATATCGCCGACCTCGAAGTCCTCGAAGTAGCGTCCTTCCCAGCCCTGTTTCACGGCCATTTGGTGAATCCTCCTTGTGGGACGTGCAGTAGCTTGTGCTCAGGAACTTGCGGCCGCCACGCCAAGTTTTGCCGCGAACGCCACGGTACGCTTCGCCCTCTCGACAATCGGAAGATCGATCAGTTGACCGCCGAACGCAATCGAGCCGTCGCCGCGCGCAATCGCCGCATCGAATGCCTCGATGACCTTCTGGCAATACGCCACTTCGTCCGCCGACGGACCGAAGATCTGATTGATCGTCTCGATCTGGCCGGGATGAATCAGAGACATCCCGCTGAACCCGAGCCGCCGCGACTGCAGAGCATACCGCTTGAGTCCCTCGGCGTCCGACAGATCGGGCCACACGCCGTCCACGGCCTGAATATTCGCGGCCGCCGCGGCAACCACCAACGTGGACCGTTGGAACAGCAACTCCGATGCTTCGCCTTCTCTTCGAAACGGCAGACCGAGTTCCTTGCCCAGATCTTCCGCTCCGAACAACAACCCGGTCACGCGAGGCGACGCCGTCGCGATGGCGTACGCGTTCAGAAGTCCGCGCGGACTTTCGAGTGCGATCAGGAAAGCGATCTTGCCCACCGCAATGCCGGTCTGCCGCTCGCGGTCGCGCAAGATGGCATCCACGAGTTGGATTTGCTGTGGCGTTTCGACCTTCGGTAAAACCAGTCCATCCAACCCCGGCTGGACAATGTGCACCAGATCGGCCGTGATGTATTCGTAGCTGACGGCGCTGACCCGCACGAAGCGCGCGGGCGCCGTTCCGGGCTCTCGCTCTTTGACTAGAGAAGCCCCGATTTGCTGGCGGGCAGTCTGCTTTTCCTGCTGCGGAACGCCATCTTCGATATCCAGCATCAAAGCGTCAACCTGGGTCAGACCGAGCGCCTTGTCGATCATCTTTTGGCGGTGGCCCGGTACAAACATCCAGGAGCGGCGCAGTTCATCGCCCATATGTGTTCACCAGTTTTCCAGAGTTTCAGGTCAGTACGACTTTGGCAATCCCAGGACTTTGTTTCCGAGGAACGCCAAGATCAGATTATTGCTGACCGGCGCGATCGTAAGCAATCGCGTTTCCCGGAACTTTCTCTCCACGTCGTATTCGCGCGCAAAACCGTACCCGCCGTAGGTGGTCAGGCAGATATTCGCCGCTTCCCATGCGGCCTCGGAGGCGAGCAGTTTCGCCATGTTCGCCTCGGCTCCGCATTTCTCGCGCCCATCGAATTTGGCGGCAGCTTTAAAACGCATCAGGTCCGCGGCCTCGATGCGCGCATACGCCTGAGCAATGGGAAACTGGATTCCCTGATTGGCCCCGATCGGCTTTCCAAATAGAACGCGATCGCTTGCGTATTTAACGGCGCGGTCAATGAACCAGCGCCCATCCCCAATGGCTTCGGAAGCAACCAGAATGCGCTCGACATTCCAGCCGTCGATGATGTAGCTGAACCCCCGGCCCTCTTCGCCGATCAGATTCTCGACGGGAACCTCCACATCCTCGAAGAAAACCGAATTCGTGTGGTGATTCACCATCATATCGAGAGGCTGCACGTCCAGTTTCCCCCGAACGTTTCTCATATCGACAATGAAAACCGAGATGCCCTGGGTCTTGTCCTTGACGTCGTCGTAAGGGGTCGTCCGGGCGAGCAGTAGCATCAGGTCGGATTGCTTCACTCGGGAGATGAAGATTTTCTGTCCGTTTACGATGTACCGGTCGCCTTTGCGGACGGCGCGCGTCTGAATCCGCGTCGCCTCCGAACCGGAATTCGGCTCGGTCACAGCGAAGGCTTGCAAGCGTAGTTCGCCGCGCGCAATCTGCGGCAGGTAACGGCGCTTCTGTTCCTCATTGCCGTGACGCAGAAGCGTGCCCATGGTGTACATCTGCGCGTGGCACGCCCCGGAGTTGGCTCCGGCCTTGTTGATTTCTTCCAGGATGATGCTGGCTTCGGTGATGCCCATCCCAGCGCCGCCATATTCTTCGGGAATCAAAGCGGCCAAGTACCCGGATTGAGTAACCGCTTTTACGAACGCTTCCGGGTACTCCTCACCCTTATCTACCTTGCGCCAGTAGGCATCTGGAAAATCTCTGCATAGCTCGCGAACGCTTTGCCGAATCGCTTGCTGGTCTTGGGCAGTAGTTTCAGTTTGTAATTCTGGTTCCGGCATGATTACTTCTTAACGCGGCGGCCATCAGTCCAGCCACATCAGCTTGGCGGGATTGTCCACCAGCATGGTCTTCACGGCTTCCTTCTTAATTCCGAACGCCAGAAGAGCGCGCAGGAAGACTCGCATAGTACGCGGCCTACCAATAAATTCCGTACTTCTTCTGGATCGTGAGCAAAATCACACATATAAATTAGTTCTCTCTTTTCCTGTTTTCTTTAATTCGTATGTTTCCAAGACTCGATAAAACGCTTGGCGTCTCCGAGGACATCTTCCGTCGATGGCACGTACGGGATAATTAAACGATCCACGCCCGCGTCTAAGAACGGCTTCAGGCGCTCCTTAATTTCCCCCGCCGAAGTGCCCGGCACAACTGGCAATCGATCCATATATGCGTCGGTGATGACTTCCTGCGCAGCCTTGAAGCCGCCCTGTCGGAAGGCCTCCTGGACGGCATTGACTTCGGGCTCGAAACCAGACGCCTTGAGCATGTCGCGATAATGGTCGGCGATGTTGTAAAAAGTAAGTACTTGACGCAGCTTCGCGCGCGCCTTCGCGCGATCGGGATTCAGCGAAACCCGCACTTTGGTAATGATCTGGATGTCGCTGGCGGGACGGCCCACTTCCGCGGCTCCGGCGCGAACCCGTTCGGCGATCTGACGCACGGTGGCGGGCACGGCCATGTTGATCATCACTCCGTCGCCGATCTTACCGACCAGGTGCGTCATCTGCGGTCCCAAGCCGGCGATGTAAATCGGAAATCGCGGGTGGTCGGGTTTCCAGGAAAGCTGGAACCGTTTGCCGGTGGTATAGATCTCGCCCTGATATTCGACACGCTCACCCGCGCTGGTGAGGCGCACGATTTCCACATATTCGCGAGCGCGTCGAAGTGGCCGGTCGAAGATCCCTCCGTGCCACGAGGCGATGGTCGTGTTTGCGACTCCTAATCCCAGCAGCAGCCGGCCCGCGGAAAGATCCTGCAGCGTGGCGGCCTGAATTCCCATCGTGACTGGACTGCGCCCATAGATGTGGTAAATGGCTGTGCCCAGTTTGAGTTTCTTGGTCCGCGCCGCGACCGCCGAAAGCAGGACCAGTGGATCGGTGCTGTTGGATTCACCCTTCCAGATGGCGCCGAAACCGGCTTCCTCGACCAACGGCGACAACTCGACAATGCCGCTGACGGGGTAGTGCGCGGCGGAGTTCAACTCAATGTCATAGATGGGCATAGTTCCCTGCTAGTCCGCGTCTCAGAGCCCATTCAGTCGCGGGTTCGCTCAAAGGGACCGAGCGGAGGCAACAGAAATGTCGCGCTGACGAACATCCATGCTATCTTCGACCGGTTGCGCCTGTCAAGCTGTTTCAGGCCTTGTCGCGCGAAACTTCAGACGTCCGCATGCTCACCTGAACAGATCGAACTCCGGCCGGCGAATCAGAGGCGTCGAAGAGCCGTCCGCCGGCGGCCACTGAAACCCGTGGATCAGCGCAACCGGTACGCCGTCGGCCTTCTTCATCACCAGCCCGGCGGCCGCGGCGAGCTCGTCGGCGCGCGCGACGATGGTGGCCTGTAGCACGTGGCGGTCGCGATCGAGCGTACCGCGGCAGTCCTCAAGCGCCTCCATACCGGAGACACCGATGGCGACATTCACCAGCCCTTCGCGCCACGGCCGGCCGAAACTATCGGTGATGAGCAGGGCTCCACAGTGCAGCCGGTTCCGCAGCGCGCGGGCCGATGCATTGGGATCGGAGGGGAGAACGGTCGCGAAACTCTCGCCCGGTACGTTAGACTGATCCACTCCAGCGTTTGCCGCCACAAAGCCGTGATGCGTTTCCGCGATCAGAACGCCGCGGTCCATGCGAACGATGCGGCGGGACTGGCGAAGAATCAATTCAATGCAGCGCGCGTCCTTGCCCCATTGGCTGGCCCACCGTAAGGCGAATTCAGAAGGCTCGATTTCGCCGAGATCCACGATGGCGCCTTCCGCCTTCGAGACGATCTTCTGCGCGACGACCACGACAGTCTCCCGCGCAATCGTCTCCCCAGCATGAGCCGCCGCGGCCAGAATCAACCCCGCAAGGTCATCGCCCGGACGGACTTCAGGGAAGCTGTCGAGTCCTACGATACGGATGTCCATTGCGTTCGCAGCCATTGTGCGGTGCGCGAATCGGGGGCCCGTCTGAGCAGCTCGTCCACATCCTCCGGCGTATCGATATCGAAGAGCAGGCCGGCGGGACGCAAGACCGTCGCCGGGACGCCGCGCTGCCGGGCTTGCTCCAGATGGGCGCGAAAGCTTCCAGGACCGAAACAACTGGCGATGGCATCCGGAGGAGTCCGTACCAGCGCGTTGGTTCCCGTCCCGTCCGAAGATGGAACAATGATGACGCCCGCCTCTGTCGCGCAGATGAGATCTTCAATCTCAGTTTTTGTGACTAGCGGCACATCGATTGGAAGGAGAAGAACGGTGGCCGCTCCCAAACCCATGGCGCGGCGCGCGGCTGCGTCAGCCGAGTGACTGTGTCCACGCTGTTCGTGTTCTTCAAAGACGGTCGCGCCCGCGCGGCTGGCGTGATCCGCGACTGCCTGATCGCTGGTCGCCACAAAGATCCTGTCCAAACCGCGAACGGCGCAAAGAGTCGAAAAGACCTCTTGAAACATGAGCCGGGCCAGCGCTTCCCTCTGCGACGGAGATAAGAAACCCTTCAATCGCTGCTTCGCGTTAATGGGGGCCTTCACGGGTAGCACGGCACAAATCATGTTAGTCGAACCTTTAGCCGAGGGCTTTAATTACAGCGCGAGCCAGCGCTTTCTTTTTCGATAATCCGCTCATAATCGTGTCCGTGACGATCGCGCGCATTCCGAGTGACTTGACCTTCGCAGCTTGGGTTTCATCCTCTTGATCCAATATGAACACGTTCACGAGTCCTCGATAGAATCGGGCTACACCCAGGGCCGATGCGTTCATCTTCAGGCCGCGCATCATTTTGGCGGCCGGTCCTTTCAAAGCGCGGCCACCTACTATCGGAGAAATCGCTACCGTTGGACCCCGGCGGCGTTCCAGGGCCTGACGAATGCCAGGAACCGCGAGGATTGGGCCGATGCTGATAATGGGGTTCGAGGGACAGAAGACCACTGCATCGGCCTGCACAATGGCGTCGAGCACACCCGCGGCGGGCTTTGCTTTTTCCGAGCCGTGGAAACGAACCTCCCGTACCGCGTCCCGGGCGCGGCGCCTGACAAAATAATCTTGGAACTCCAATACTCCGGTCGCGGTTTCCACCATGGTACGCACCGGATCGTCACTCATGGGCACAATCGCAGACGTCACTCCCAGCGCCGCACCGATTTCGCGAGTTACATCGCTGAGCTTCGCTCCGGCTCGCAGACGCTCCGTTCGGAAGATGTGAGTCGCGAGATCGCGGTCGCCGAGTTGGAACCAGGTCTCAGCCCCAAGTCTACCGAGGGCGGCGAGATTGTGGAATGTATCGCCTCGCAAGCCCCAACCGTGCACCGGGTTCGCCAGGCCGGCTAGCGTGTAAACGACGGTGTCAAGATCCGGCGAGATGTGCAGGCCATGAATTTCCGCGTCGTCTCCCGTGTTGCCGATTACGAAAACTTCTTTCGGTGGGATCACCCGCGCCAAGCCGTCCAGAAAGCGCGCGGCGCCTACCCCGCCTGCCAACGCTACGATCATAAACCGGTGATCCGGATACCGGCGTGTTTCACCTTATTACGGCGGTTGATCGCGATCAGCAACGACACCAGATTCTCGATCAGCCGGCCGTTGCGCAGCGGTCCGGCGTCGACGGCCCGGGCGCCGGGGAGCATCGCTACGAGTTCAGCGGCTACACGTTTCGCTTCTGGGTCGTCGGCGCAAACGAGCACATCGCTATCGATCCCATGATCGAGCTGCATCAGCAGGTCCGCGCCGAGGGTATGAAAGGCGGCCGCCACGCGGGTCCCCTCCGGCAGAGTCCGTGCGGCTCGCTGTGCCGAGGACAGCCCGGAGGATTCCGTGGACTCCGCCTTAAGCTGCACCGTAGCGTCGACTACCACCGCGCCGGCTGGAAGATTCGCGCTCAGACCAAGGAGCGTATCGACCTGGCTCTCAGCGGGCAGCGTCAGCACGATCACATCGGCCTCGCGGACCGCGTCGATGTTCAGATAACCTTCGACGCTCGTCGACTGCGCAGTTTCGCGGATCCGCGCCGCGGCGGCTTGTGCTCGCGCCAGGTCGCGCGATCCGATCCGCACGCTGGCTCCTGCTCGCGCAAACCGCAAAGCGAGCCCGGTGCCTTCCGCCCCGGTTCCTCCGACGATGGCGATCGTCACGCTCGCGATGCCTTTCGATAGCGGAACTCGTCCGACGAAATCAGGCTCGGATAGGAACCGAAGCGCGTGCCCGCCGATTCGACTAAATCGAGTGCGTCTGGTTGCTCCGGTTCCCGGTCGAACACGCGCCGGACCCGATAGGTGGTGGATCGTTCCACGGGCAGCCGTCCGGCTTCAAAAATCAGCGCTCGAATATCCGCTGGCCGCAAAAAGTGCCCATGCGAAGCTCCCGCCGCGGTGGAGATGCTCTCGTTCATCAGAGTCCCACCCAGGTCGTCGGCTCCGGCGTCCAGGCAAGCTTGCGCCAATCGCGGTCCTTGCTTCACCCAACTGGCTTGAACGTGATCGATCCAGCCGTTCAACATCAACCTGGACACCGCGTACATTCGCAGAATCTCGTCGGAGGTCGCGCCGGGACGAATTCCGGGAACCAGCGATTTCTGAAACATGGGGGCTTCGGTGTGAATGAAACTCAGAGGCACGAATTCCGTGAAGCCGCCGGTCTCTTTCTGCATTTCGCGGAGCAGATGGATGTGTTCCGCGCAATCGCGAGCCGTTTCGATGTGGCCAAACATTATGGTGCACGTGGTTGGAATGCCCAGCCGATGCGCGGTGCCGATGACTCGAATCCAATCCGCCGTTGAAATTCGGCCGGGGGAAATCAAATCCCGAACACGGTCATTGAGGATTTCCGCCGACGTGCCCGGTAGCGAGCCCACTCCCGCATCCTTCAGGGCGGAGAGATAATCCTGCACGCTCCAGCCCGAAAGTTGCGCGCCGTAAAGGACCTCCTCCGGTGAGAATCCGTGCACATGAATGCCGGGGACATCGGCCTTGATCGCCCGGCAAAGATCGATGTAGAGCGATCCCTTCATGCGCGGCGGCAGGCCGGCCTGCACGCACACTTCCGTCGCGCCCAGCTCCCAACCCTCCTTGGCCCGGCGAACCACTTCCTCCAGCGGCAAGAAATAACCTTCCTCGGCGCGATGGCCGCGGCTGAACGCGCAGAAGCCGCATCGTTTGACGCAGACGTTAGTGAAGTTGATATTCCGATTCACCACATAGGTGACTCGCTCACCCAACCTCTGGCGCCGCAGATGATCGGCAGCCGCGAGCGTGGCACGCAAGTCCGCGCCCGTCGCCATGAACAGGCGCTCTCCTTCTTGCACGTCGAGTTCGCGGCCACTCAGCGATTTCTCGAGAATAGAGGCGACTGCCACATCGCATTCGGAAATCGCGGTTGCGAGGTCTACCATCGCTCTACCACTGCTCTTCCTCCCGGCGCACCAGGCCCGTCTCGTCGGATAACGCCAGGACTCGCGCGCGCACCGGTTCCGGCAAGTACGGAATGCGTTCGCGCACATACTCGGGGTACACGGCTAGCCGCTCGCGCAGCTCAAACCCGGCTTGCGCGGTGACCTCCCGCAGCCGCACGACTTGGGGCCAAGCTCGTTCCGGATTGATGAAATCCAGAGTCACCGGGGAGATGCCGCCCCAGTCGTTGATGCCCGCTCGCAACAGGAATCCGTAGTCGTCTTGCGTCAAGTTCGGCGGGATTTGGACGTTCACCCCGGAGCCGAGGATGAGACGGGCCACCGCCGCGGTGCGGACCAGATCGAGAGTGCTTGGCTCGGGCCAGTGGGCGAAGCGCGTATCCGATTTGGCCCGGAAGTTCTGAATAATCACTTCCTGAATGTGGCCGTACTGTTCATGGATTTCTCGAATTGCAAGTAATGAGTCCACGCGCTCCTCCAGCGATTCTCCGATGCCGATCAGGATACCGGTGGTGAACGGGACTCCGAGTTCGCCTGCGGCTTTCAGCGTCGCTAATCGCGCTGCGGGCACTTTGTCGGGGCAGGCGTGATGCGCCTCACCCGGCCGGTGCAGCCGGTCGCTGACGGATTCCAGCATCATGCCCATACTCGCGTTGAACGGTTGAAGCTTCTCCATCTCGTCGCGGTTCATGGTGCCGGGATTCGCGTGCGGAAGAAGTCCGGTCTGTTCCAAAACCAGCCGGCACATCGCGGCGAGATAGTCGATGGTGGAAGCGTACCCGTTGTCGGCGAGCCACCGCCGATAGGCGGGATAGCGGATTTCCGGACGTTCCCCAAGGCTGAAAAGAGCCTCCTTGCACCCGGCTCTTCGTCCGGCTTCCGCAACCGCGACCACTTCCTCCGGAGTCATCGTATGAGCGCGAGGATCTTTCGAATCGCGCGCAAACGTGCAATATCCGCAGCGATCGCGGCACAGGTTCGTAAGCGGGATGAAAACCTTGCGCGAGTAACTGATGACGCGTCCCGTACGCTGCTCGCGCAAGTGCGCGGCCGCCTGGAAGAGATCCTCCAGATCCGGACCGGTTGCCCCAATGAGACGATAGGCGCCGGAACGTGAGACTCCAGGAGTGGGGATGGGTTGCAACGTTGCTGTGTTCACGGCCGAAGCGCCTCAATGCCAGGCAGTTTCGATTATACATCGGAGGTTCTGTTCTGTTGTGTTGCAACGGACTCGATGCGCCTGCAGCCCGCAGGCGGGACGTGCGCCGGACGCGGCCGAGGGGTGCGAGCTATCGGCCGAAGAACGCAGCGTTTTTGGCCGTGTAGTCGGACCACTTCTCCGGCAGGTCGTCCAGCGCGAAGATGGCCGACACTGGGCAGACCGGCACGCAGGCGCCGCAGTCGATGCACTCCACCGGATCGATGTACAACATCGTCTCGGCCTCGAACTTCTCCGAGTCTTTCCTGGGGTGGATGCAGTCGACGGGGCACGCGTCCACGCACGCCGTATCCTTGACACCCACACAAGGTTCCGCGATCACATAAGCCATAGAGGAGATCCAAATAAGCCGCGGCTAACGAGCCTCCCCGAGTTGGCGAGACCGCGCTTCAGCCGTCCGGCGAGGTAACTAACCAAAGGTAACACGAGCAAGCGGCTACCGAGCATCTTCAGCGGACCCATTGACACGGTCGGCGCACCATAGACTCATGCAAATGGCCGATTCGGCCGTCTTGCTCGGGAGGAATATCAGGATGAATGTCACGCGCTCGTTGTTCGGAGCGCGTTTCTGTCTTCTGTTCTCTTTCGCGCCGTTCGCGCAAAGCGCCTGCGGCACCATCACCGGCGCGATCGCCGATCCGGCGGGCGCTGTGGTGGCCAACGCCCCTATTCAGGCAAAAACGTGGGCACCGGAGCTTTGTATGACGTCGCCAGCACGGCCACCGGGAACTACACGCTGGCCCAATTTGCCTGCCGGCCAGCCCGACGCTGAGTTCTCTGGTAGGCCAGAGTACCGTCGAGAATCGGTGCCCAACGTGCCGCTGTTCACGCAGGATATCAACTGCCATTGCTTCGATCCGGCACGACGTTTATATTGAATCCGGCGGCGTGGACCAACCCGGCTGCGGGCCAGTTCGGGAGCGGCACCTACTACAACGACTTCCGGGCGCAGCGCCGCCCCGTTGAAAATCTGGCGATCGGGCGACGGTTCCCGATCAAAGAGAAGGCCAGCTTGAGTCTCCGGATCGAGTTCGCCAATCTGTTCAACCGCACCGAGATGAACGATCCGACTTCGACGAATCCTCAAGCGGCGCAGACCCGGAACGCCGCCGGCCAGACCACCGCCGGTTTCGGCTACCTCGACACGCTCGGCACGACCTTCGGTCCCCCGCGGCAGGGGCAGATCGTGGCGCGATTCCGTTTTAGGGGGGTGCGATTCGGGCATTCGTGGTAGCGTGGAGAAGAAGGGGTCGCCGGGATGACGGATCACCCTCGTTGTTACGCATGACTAACGAACAACTCTACCTCGCCATCGGCCTTCCCATCATCGTAAATATTCTCTTCAACGGAGCCCTCATCGGAATCGTCTACAACGCGCTCGACCGCCGCATCTCGCAGGCCGAAACCTCGCTCAAGGAACTCTGGCGGGCCGAACTCCACCGGGTCGAGGAGGTCCTCGACGCACGCCTCAAACACCTTGAAGAACGATAAGTTGCAAGCGATACTCAAACGCAATCGCTACAATTCCTAGAAGGAGAGAACTATGGCATCCAGATTTCCCATCCACAAGACAGCAATCGCCTGCATTGCTCTCGCGGGTTTGCCCGCCTTCGCTCAGACGGATATTAAGGCGGCCTTCTTGAAGCATCTGAAGATCTCGCGAGATTTCACGCTGAAAGTGGCGGATCAGATGCCGGAGGCGGATTACGGCTTTAAGCTGACTCCTCCGCAGATGAGCTTCGCCGAACAGATCACCCATCTGGCGCAGGCGCAGGCGGAGTTTCTCGGGCCCTTTGTGGATGGCAAACTCAATCCCGGGAAGCCGGCCTCGATGAATAAGAAGGACGTGCTGGCGTTCGTGCGGCAGACTTTTGACAATTCGATCGACCTGGTGTCGAAACTCACGCCGGCGCAGATCGCCAAAAGCTATCAGAGCGAAGGGGGGTCCATGACCGGTTTGGAGATGCTGATGTTCCTGATGGACCACACCACGCATCATCGAGCGTCGGCCGAGATGTACCTGCGCGCCAAGGGGATCACGCCGGCGGATTATCAGTTTTGACGCGGTTTCGAGCTGCACCGAGTGGCGCAGTGGCGGCTTATTTTGCCAGATATCGCTGAGCGGCCATCGAGCCAGCCGCGGCGGCGGCCTCCAGCGCCTTTCTTCCTTCGGCGGTCTTGCGCAGATCGAGCAGCGCGAAGCCCAGGACTTCTTGGGCATCGCGGTACATCTCCACGGAGGGGGCGAGTTCGTCGGGTTCGCCCGGCACCGCGACCTTCCTGACTTCCTCGACTGCTTCCGCCGGCCGTTTCGCCGCCAGCAACACCCGGGCTCGCGTCAGGCGCATGGGGCCGGAAGGGGTCTGGGCGGAGGCATAGCGAAGGGCCTCTTCGAAAGCGCCTTCTTTGGCCAGCAGCTCGGCGAGGGCCCGCTGCGCGGGCTGGTAGTTGGGGTCGAGGGCCACTGCCTTCCGGGCGAGCGATGAACTGCCCTGGACGCGCGCGGCGACTGTGACAACCGGAGCCGACGAGGGCGCGTGGGCGAGCGCATCGGCAACAATCTTCTTCAAGCCTCCGTTGGCGGTGAAGGCCTGGCCGTCCATAGGGCCTTCCAGGATCTCGGCCGAGCGCGCGGCTAAATACCACAGGCGTGCCGACTCTGGACACTGTCGCAGGGCGGATAGAGCCTGGTCGCCGACCCCGCGAAATGCGCCCAACTGGTTCTCGGCCACCCGCACGCGCTGGACGTCCACGTCCACGCGCGACTCGACACTCGCGCAGGTGTCCGGCTGAGCCAGGACGGCCGCGGCGCAAAAGCAAAAAGCCCAGAGAACCTGTTTCATGGCGGGCCGGTTTCGCTATAGGGACGCACTTCAAATGGTACGCCCTCCTTCAGATAGCCGGCATCCATCAGGCGTTTGCGTTCCGCCGGATCCAGGTGGATGCATCCGTGGGAGTTCACCAGAAAGCAGGCATGTCCGGCCTTGCTGGTCTGCTCATCCTCCGGCGTGGTGTGAACCCAAAACGGCGTCTTATGGCCGTTCTTCATGAGATTCCAGCCCCAACGGCCGAAGTCGTTCTGCTCGTAGGTGGTCGCGACAAGTTTCTTGGTGACGGGGTCGATGAAGAAATCCCTCACGAGCTTGACTTCCGCGGCGAGCGTTGGATTCTTATGGTCCCTGCGATCGAAGGCGAGCTGCGCTTGGGTCACTTCGCCGCGGGGTCCGGTAGCGAGATGCCATTTGCCGGGTGAGGCTTCGAACTCGACCTCGCCGTCGCCGTTGATTTTTAGCGCGGCCCCCCAGGGAATCACGGAACTCGGCCAACTGGACGTGGTCACGTGGACGCGCGGTCCCAGGACATAATTGCCGGCGGGAGTGGGCTCGAACGTGTGGCCACCGTCTCCGGGCGCGTTGCGCGGCGGCCCGCCCGCGGCTCGTATGTTTTCGCCGTGCCCGCCGATCACGTAGATCGTTCCGTGAATCTGGGTGCCGGCCATGCGTTCGCCGGGGAAAAAGACCAGCTTGACTCCCGTGCGTCCCACGACCTTGACGGTCAGGGTCCCGTCGACGATGTTGCTGCCCGTCGTGGTAGCGATCGCTGTAAGCGTGGTCTCCCCGTCGCGCAGAGCGGTGATCAGAAAGTGGTGCCACTGCGCGTAGTGTTTGTTGAAGGGCTCTTCATGGGCGACGCAGATCGAGGGATCGGCCGGCTTGAGCCGGACGTCAGCGCCCTCCGGAGCGCCCCACACACCGATGTGAGCGTTTTGTCCGACGGCGATCACCTGGGTGGCGGTCTTTTCCGTCCACCCATGCGTGCTGAGGTTTGCGTATTTGCCGAAGCGCATGGCAGTTGCCTACACCTCCGTTTAACTGGGTTGTTCTAGTAGTTTACGCGCGGAGGCGGTCCAGTCAAGCTCATCGGGCGTTCCCTTGCCGTATCGATAATCACGCTGATTTTATGCTCGCCGGGCTGTCAACAACTAGAAGCCAGTCCCGCCCACAGAGCCCACCTCCCTTTGATTTCGTTGCTTTTCTCAGGTACGATGACCGAGGTACAAAATACCGTCAAGCAAGTAGGAGATCCAATTCCGTGCAACGACTCTCATCTATTCAAAAGACTCTATTGGCGACGAGCGGGCTGGGCCTGCTGCTGGCGGCAACTCCGCTGTGGGCGCACCACGCCTTCGAGGCCGAATACGACCAGAAAAAGCCCGTCCACCTGGTGGGCAAGGTGACGGAGATGGAGTGGATCAATCCGCATTCCTGGATTCACGTCGACGTGGTCGGCCCGGACGGCAAGGTCACCAACTGGATGGTCGAATGCGGCAGCCCCAATATCATGCTGCGGCGCGGCTTCACCAAGCGCTCGCTCGAAGCGGGCACGGAGCTCGATATCCAGGGCTTCCAGGCCAAGAGCGGCGAGACCAAGGCCAACGGCAGCAGCATCACCTTCAAGGACGGGCACAAGCTATTCGTGGGCGGGTCGAGCCCCGAAGATCCCGAAAACCTGAAGCGGAAGCAGCAGCAGTAGCCAGGGCAGAAAGGAGCGCACAGGATGAGCACCCGGTGGTTCGCGTCAGCGTCGCAAGTTTGGCACCGCTCACAACGGACTTGCGCGCTGCTTCCGGCCGTACTCGCGGCCGTGTCCTTCACCACGCCCGCGGCGGGACAAACGTCGCCGGCAGTGGCGGCGAAACCGGCGCCTGCCGCTAAACCAGCGCCTGCGGCTAAACCAGAAGCCGCGGCCTCCGCGAAGTCGTCCAAGCCGTACACCCCTCCGAAGCTTCCGTGGGGCGATCCGGATTTGCAAGGGCACTGGCCCGCGGCCTCCAGCATTCCCATGCAGCGGCCCCAGAATCTGGGCGATCGCGCCGAGCTAACCGCCGAAGAGTTGGCCCAGCGCGAAGCTCAGGCCGCCCAAGCGGCCGCGCGCGACGGAGAAGAGTTCGTCGCCGGCGATGCCAGCGCCAACGTGTCCATCAATCCGCCCGGCTATTGGGTGGAGCGCGGCAAGCCGAACCGGCAAGCCTCGCTGGTGGTGGACCCGCCGGACGGCCGCATTCCTCCGTTGACCGCCAAAGGCAAGGCCGACGTGCAGAGCCTCCGCGGCGGACTCGGCCCCGGCAGCCATTTCCCGGACAAAGTGGATTCCTGGGAAGACTTCGACAACTATAGCCGCTGCATCACGCGCGGCCCGGTGACCAGTTTGCTGCCGACGCTCTACAACTTCGGCAATCAGATTGTGCAGGGGCCGGGCTTCGTGGCCGTCCGCAGCGAGATGATCCATGAGACGCGCCTGATTCCGGTCGTAGCAGCAGAGAAAGACAGCCGGCCGCATATCGGCAAGGACATCCACATATATACCGGCGATTCGCGCGGCCACTGGGAAGGCAACACGCTGGTGGTGGAAACCACCAATTTCAAACCCGACTCAGGGCTCGGCGGCGGACGCTTCAGCGAATCCGCGAAGCTGCTGGAACGCTTCACGCGCACCGCGGCCGATCAATTGGTGTACGAGGCCACGGTCGACGATCCCATAACCTGGACGCGCCCCTGGACCCTCCGCATGCCCTACAACCTGGACCCCAGCTACGTGGTCTACGAGTACGCCTGCCACGAGGGCAACTACATGATGAAGAACGCTCTCAAGGGCGCACGCGAGAAGGAAAAGGGCGGCGAGGACACCAAAGTTCTCCGTACCGACCGGCCGCCGATCCAGCAATAGTCAGCCCGTGGCGCAAGTCCGCCCGTGGCGCACGCCCATTGGCGTGCCGCGTCGAGACTAATCTCGACGCCGTGAGCCGCTTACATACGCCCCCCCGCGGCGTATCCAGTCACAACCCCAATAGCTTTCTCCAAGCCCCAATCCCCACAGCGATTTACCCCCCCAGCCGCCCCCCACGCCCCGCCGAAATTTCCAAGACCATGGGATCGTGAAAGCGAAAGGATACGTAATTCACCATGAATCCCACCGGACCACGCACCGAACCAGGCAAGATGCGCTCGAGATACAACGCCATCAAGCACGGCCTGACCGGCCAAACCCTGCTTATCCACGACGACGAGCGCCCTCGCTACGAAGCTCACTGCGCATCCTATATCGAGCTCTACCAACCGGCAGGCCACCCCGAACAGGTCCTGGTCCGCAACATCGCCGACGACTACTGGCGATCCATGTGCGGCCGGGCTCTCGAGACCCATCACCTGGTCCGCGCCTCCGGCGGCGCCGAAGGAGAGGACAAAATCCTCTGCAACCTGGCCCTCTACATCCAACGCATCGAGCGTTCCATCAAGAACAACGCCAAAGCGCTGGAAGAAATGCAGGCCAAGCGGAAGGAAGCCCAGCGTCAGGCCGAAAAAGAGGTGGCACCGCCGGCCCGAGCCGCCGCCGCAACCGGCGAATCCTACAATCCAGCCAACGGCTTACCGCCCGAACCAGGGTTCGTTTTTTCAAACCCGCAAGTCGCGGAGACGCCCAGCCACGAAGACCCTCAGGACGGCGCGAGTCGGCCCAACCGATCCGCGCAAAAGACGCAAAATGCCGCCTGACTATGCGCGCTAATGTGGGGCGGGATGGCATCCCGCGCGCCGGTTGCCAACCGGCGCTGGGCGGCTTGTTTTCGTCGCCGCGGTCATATCCAAACCCGTCGCGAAGCAGGGCTGAAATCAGTTCCCGGGCCGTGAGATTTCGAAGCAGTCCGTAGTTGAGACCCACGGATCAAACGGTGACTGCCACCCGGGGTTCAATGGTGACTTGTACCTGATCGGCTGGTTCCTCTGGGACAGATTCGCCATGCTCCAGCGAGCTCTCCACCACCATGTGCACGACACCGTCGATGTTCTTGAGCGCTTCAGCCTCGGTAGCGCCCCAGGTCGATGCCCCCTGCTGTTCCAGCGCCGGGCAGTAGGCGTGCCATCCCGAAGGATTCCCGTCGAAATCCTCGTCGGGTTCCACGACCACTTTGAAATTGTAGGTCTTCATGCGCCTTGCCACGGGGTTGGGCCGGTTTCGCTTTCAGTGTAGAGGGCCGGCCCCGGTTCGTCAATGCAATGCTTGCGCTTGCGCTTGCTTGACCCAGGCTCATCTCCCTCGCCACTTGACTTGCTATACTGAATTTGGGCTGGAGGCCTCAGAATGCCATCGTCTCGCCGCCGTAACTATCTGCTTATCCCCCTGTTTCTCGCTCTGTGTTCGCTGACCGCCGGCGTTTTCAGCGGATCTCTCGCGCACGCCGCCACCAACGACGATCCGTTGAGTCGCAGCCTGCAGGCGTTTACCAAGGTCTACGATGTGGTGGAGCAGAACTCCGCCGACGGCGTGAAGCCCGAGAAATCGGTGTACAACGGAGCCATCCCGGGGATGCTGCGGACGCTCGATCCGCACTCGAATTTCTTCGATCCCAAGGCGTACCAGGGGCTGCGCGACGATCAGCGCGGGCACTACTACGGCATCGGCATGCAGGTGGGCGCGCGCAACGGCAAGACCATCGTGATTTACCCCTTCGGCGCATCGCCGGCTTACCGCGCCGGACTGCATCCCGGCGACGCGATCATGCAGGTGAACGACAAGGTCACCACGAATTTGAACACCACGGAGATCGCCGACCTTTTAAAAGGTCCGCGCGGCACCAAAGTCAACGTCACCATCCAGCGCGATGGCGTGGAGATGCCGATGACGTTCACCATCACGCGCGACGAGATTCCGCGTTACAGCGTTCCGGACGCGTTCTACGTCCGCAACGGGATCGCTTTTGTGGACATCACCGGCTTCAACGAGAACACCAGCAAGGAAATGGATGAGAAGCTGAAGAAGCTGAACGAGAAAGAGATCCGGGGCTTGATCCTGGATCTGCGCGGCAATCCGGGCGGCCTGCTCAATGAAGGCGTGGACGTGGCCAGCCACTTCCTGAAGCGCGGCGACCTGGTGGTGAGCCACCACGGCCGCTCCTCGCCGAACAAGAATTATCAGGCGCGCTCGGATGGCTCGGGCAAGGATTATCCGATTGTAGTTTTGGTGAACCGCAACTCCGCCTCAGCCGCGGAAATCGTGAGTGGGGCGTTGCAGGATCACGACCGGGCCTGGATTCTGGGCGAGACCACCTTCGGCAAGGGCTTGGTGCAAACCGTGTTTCCGCTTGGCGACAACACCGGTCTGGCGCTGACCACGGCGCATTACTACACGCCCAGCGGACGGCTGATCCAGCGCGATTATTCGAACATTTCGTTCCTGGATTACTACACCCACACGAACCTGGAACAGAAGAACATGTCGGACGTCAAGATGACCGACAGCGGGCGCACGGTGTACGGCGGCGGCGGCATCACTCCGGATGAGAAATACGAAGCGCCCAAGCCCAACAAGTTCCAGATCGCGGTGCTGCGCAAGTACGGCTTCTTCGCGTTCTCGGCGCACTACTTCGGCGTCAACACCGCCAAACTCCCCAAGGGTTGGGAGCCCGACGAATCGATCGTGAATCAGTTCCACAAGTATCTGCTGGACAACATGGTCGACTTCACCGAAGGCGAGTTCACCGAAAACCACCAGTGGATCAAGGAACAGTTGAAGCGCGAGATGTACATCACCGGCTTCACCGTCGAGGATTCGCAGCGCGTGGGCATCGAGCAGGACCCCGAAGTGCAGCGGGCCATCGACGCCATGCCCAAGGCCAAGGCGCTGCTAGAAACCGCCAAAAAGCAGTTGGTAAAGCGCCTGACAGGCCAAGACGAAACCGCCTCCCTAGCCCGCCGCTAGTTAGATCCTTTAGATCCTTGTGTGGGGCAGGTTGTGTAAACCTGCGGCCGATTGTCAATCGGCCTGTGCGCGTGTCTGCGGATCGACGGGCGGGTTGCCAACCCGCCGCAGGATAGCATCCTGCCCCACATCGCTCTACTCCCACTCGATCGTGCCGGGCGGTTTGTTGGTCAGGTCGTAGAACACTCCGGCTACGCCTTCCACGGCTTTAAGCTGCGCTGCAATCTCCGCCAGAAGGCCCTTGGGCATACGGACTACGCTGGCGGTCATGCCGTCCACCGAATTAATAGGCCGCAGGACGATCGAATCCGGGCGTCCGTCCAGGCCGAACGGGATCAGCACCACCGGCAATTGCCACACGAAGTGGTCGAAGCCCGAGTCGTGGGTCATACTGCGGACGATAGCGTCGGCACGCCGCAGCCGGGCGAGGCGCTCTCGGGAAAGCGCCGCCGGGCGCGCCCGCATCTGGGCGACGGGCGCCGCGGTCCACACCTCCGCCACCACGCGGTTCACCCGATCGTTGCGATTGATCAGACTCGCGGCTTCTTCCTGCGACGCGGGAAAGTCCTCGATCGCCAGCACCGACCGGTACGTGCGTGAATCGCCCTGCACGCCCACCGAGCGCACCGGCAGCACCCAGCCATCGGGAGATTTTTCGGGCGCGCCACCGTCATTTTCCAACCCGCCTCCGCCGTCGGCGCACAGGCAGCGGATAGCGAGACCGGGACCAGGGAAGGGATGGCGCTCCAGCAACGCGGGCGAAAGACCCAGCTCGCGGCCGATGGCGCGCACTTCGTCTTTATAGAAGTTGGCCAGCGGTTCGACGATGCGGCCTTCCTCGATCAGGCGCTGGATGCCGGCGACCCGATTGTGGTGGGTCTTGATCAGCTCGGATTTCGCGGTGCCGCCGGATTCGATGGTGTCCGGGTAGATAGTGCCCTGGCCCAGAATCCAGTGGCCGTCCAGATAGTGCTCGGAGTCGAGCGTCTGCTGCTGCACGCGCACAAATTCCTCGCCGATGATGTGGCGTTTGCGCTCGGGCTCGACGGCGCCGGCGAGCGCGCCCAGGAATTCGGCGGAAGCATCGTGCACCGCGAAAGCCTTGGCGCCCAGCGCTGCGAAGTTGGCGCGGACGAATTCGGTCTCGCCCTCGCGCATCAGACCCGTATCGACGTACAGCCCGTGCACCCGTTCGGGAGTGAGGGCGCGCAGACACAGCGTGTAGGCGACCGTGGAATCGACGCCGCCGCTGACGAAGAAGAACACACTGCGCGCCCCCGCCACTTCGCGGATGCGGTCCTCAACACCCTGGATCTGCCCAGCCGGATCCCAGTCTGTCGCGCAGCCGCAGACGTCGAACAGGAAATTCGACAGGATCTGCGTGCCGCAGGGCGTGTGCGCCACCTCGGGATGAAACTGCACCGCGTAGAGACGCTTGGCCGCGTCGGCCATTGCGGCGACGGCGCAGGTCTCGGTGCGAGCCAGGACGTGGAAGCCTTCCGGCGGGCGCGTCACCAGATCGCGGTGGCTCATCCAGACCTGCTGCCGCGGCGCGATTTCGCGGAAGATCCGTCCGGCGTCCGATGCGATCTCGAGTTGCGCGAATCCGTACTCGCCGCGCTCGCCCCTCTGGACCGTGCCGCCCAGCAGATGGGCCATCAACTGCTGGCCGTAGCAGATGCCCAGCACGGGCACACCGGCGCGCAGCAACTGGGGATCGATGGTAGGGCTGCCCGCGTCGTACACGCTGGCCGGGCCTCCGGAGACGATGATGCCGCGCCGCCCGGCCAAGTCGCCCGCGCGGGTTTCGCTGGGGGCGACTTCGGCATACACGCCCAAGTCGCGCACCTTGCGCGCGATCAGGTGGCAGTACTGCCCGCCGGCATCAAGAACGGTGATCTGGGGGGTAATGAGTCCCAGTGTACCAGCCCCGCTCGTAAGAGCGGGAATTCTTCGCCTAGACTCTTCGCCTAGAACTGGAACCGCATCTCCAGCGTCCCCTGGCGCGGCGGCGAGAACGTCGTTCCACCGACGTAGTTGATGAACCCGAACCCTCCCGTGAGCAGCCCGGCTGGGCTCTTGGTGGTCGGCGTGAGGATATTCGTCCCGCCCGGGTTCGACATCTCGGTGCGGTTGAAGATGTTCTGGAAGTTCATTCGGACGGTGAACGCATAACGCTCACGGACACGAAATACGCGGCCCAGGCTGACCGCTTCCGCCGGACGGCGCTGATAGCGGTAGTCGTTGTAATACGGCGCAGCCGCACCGAACTGACCGTCGGTTGGGTTGGTCCAGGCCGCCGGATTCAGCACCAACTGCTTGCTCGGATCGATGCAATGGCAGTTCAGATCCGAGAGGAACACCGGGACGCCCGGGACGCGATTGTCGAAGGTGGAGCGGAACAACAGCGTGCTCAGGTTATTCGTGGACGCCGGCGCCAGGATCGGCAGGCCGCTGGCATAGCTCATAGTCGCGCCGATGGCCCAGTCGCGTACGGCCTGGGACACATACTTGTTCGGCCCCCAGCCGGGTAGCCGGTAGTTCGCGCTGATCACACTCACCAATGGCCGCGAGAAACCCGAGATCGACTTATTCTGCTCGCGATTCTGGTAGTCGTTAATGACGCCACCTTCGGTTCCCAACTGCTGTTCCTTGGACCATGTAAACGCATACACGATATCCAATCCATGTGACAAGCGCTTGTTGACTTTCAACTGGAGCGAGTCATACCAGGTGCGTCCTTGAGGCGCCCACAAGGGCGACAAACCGCTCGAATACTGGGGGTACGGCCGCAGCGCCTGGGCCACGGTTGCAGTAAGCGGGAATCCGGCGTAGGGGATCTTGTTCTGGAACGGCCCGGCGGCGCTCGATCCAATGGTGGCTCGCAGGATCGCGCGACTCGCGGGATTGTTCAGGTCCAGTCCGACGGCGCTGAGAATTTGTGGAGTCAGCGCGTTGTAGTTGTCGAGCGTGGTGCTCAGCCACCAAGCGCCGCGATTGCCCACGTACGCCGCGTCCACAAACAGATCCTTGAACACCTCGCGCTGCAAACCCACGCTCCACTGAACTTGCCGCGCCGGCCGGCCTGCATTCTGATCGACAAAGATCGACGGGCCGTTCAGGCTCGCAGGGAAGTTCGGATTGGGGTAAGCTCCGGCGGAGCGGTTGGGCCAGGGCAGGACGAGGCTCGGCGGAACACCTCCACCGAGGGTCATCGGCGCATCACCAAAGCCGGGTGCGCTGAAATTGTTGCTCGGACCCGAGCTGGTCGCGCCCGTCGTGGCCGTAGCGGTTCCGTCGTAGGCGATGCCAATCCCGCCGCGCAAAACGGTCTTAGGCAGGAATTGATACGCGATTCCCACGCGCGGTCCAAATGCCCACGGGTAGTTCTTCGCGAACGAGCAGTTGCAGGTGGATTCATAGAGAATCCCGCCGGGATGTCCGCCCGCGGTGGGATCCGCCAACGTGGGAGACACGGTGGGCATGCGGCCGTACTGTTCCTTAGGATAGGTGTCGTAGTCATAACGCAAGCCGTAGTCGATGGTGAGCTTGCGGGTGACCTTCCACGAATCCTGTGCGAAGAATGAAAGAAAGCGCTTGCCGGTTCGAGCGTTGGCGGGTGGATTCACGGTACCTGTATTCACCGCACCCAGCAGGAAGCTGGCATAGGGGAATCCCACCTGGCCGCCGCTGATGGTTGTGGATTGCGCGTAGGGTTGCGCGGTCTGGTTGCCGGAGAAATTGAACACACCGTTCGCGGCTGCCAGGCTGAGGTAAGGATAGCCGAACACGCGGAACTCGGCCCCGTACTTAAATGTGTGATTTCCCTTCACCGCGGTCAGCGACCCTTGGAACACCGGCGTGATCTGGTCGGTGATGGATTGCGCGCCGCCCACGCCGGGGCCCATTACCATCATGCCCCCCGTGCCAGTGCAGGGCGAGGTATTGGTCCCGGTGGCCGGCGGGAGGCAGAGCCCTGTGACGCTCGGGAATCGTCCGCCCGGATTGGGCACGCCGTTGAGGCCAATGGTGCTGTCATTGAAGTTCGTGGTCGGGGAATGGTCGTTGAGTTGATACTGCAGGATACCCGCGCCCAGGTGCAGAAGCATCGTGGGTGTTAGCGTATAGTCGAAATTCAGGCGCCAGTTCTGCGAACGGCTGAAGGTGCCGCGCGTCGCCGTGATCGTCGTGGGCAGACCTTCGGACCCGTTCAAGCTCTGCGAAAATTGAGAATCGCTGGAATTGGTCAGATACAGCCCCGCGATTTTCGCCTTGGAGCTGATCTGGTGATCGATCTTCACCGATTCATTCGACGTGTTCCGATCGTTGGGGAACGCGGGAAGGTAGTTCAGAGCCAACAAACCTGGCGACGTGGGTTCGGGAATCAGCTTCTGAATGGCTACGGCCACCGGGTCGAACCGTGATACCGGGATGATGTTGCCGGGGAACTGGTCACGAATAATCTGGCCGTTGACCGTGCGTGCAGTATTGGGATCGAAAATCTGGCCCTCCAGAATCGCACGGCCCAGGGGGTCGTTGCCCAGGTTGCGACCGGTAATGGCGGCCGCGAAATTTCCCGCGCGATAGGCATCGGTAGGAACGGTGATCGCCTGGTTGTTCGTTATGAAGGTCTCTTTGTACTCTTCGCGGTTATAGAAAAAGAAAGTCTTGTCGTGGCCGTTATAAATCTTGGGAAACCAAACGGGACCACCTACATTGAATCCAAAATCGTTGCGGCGGATACGCTGCAATGTGTTTACGTATGGCGTTGTCCCGTCAAAGGCTTCGTTGGCCAGGTAGTCGTAGCCGGCGCCGTGAAATTGGTTGGTGCCGGACCTGGTTGTAATGTTGAACAGCCCGCCGCCGACCGAGCCAAACTCCGGCGCGAAGTTGCTGGTTTGAATCGCGGTCTCCTGCATGGCGTCGACGCTGATTCCCGTTCCCGCCTGGACCGAGTTGATCTGGTTGGTCCCGTCCATGCCGTCGATCTGCGTGCGCTGCGTGCCGTTGGGAGCGCCGTTCACACGAACGCCCAGGACAAACCCCGACGCTGGCACTGAGGCTCCAGGGATCAGTTGGATTTCAGTCTGATAGAACCGCAGGCCTTGGCTCGAAGAGAACGTTCCTCCGATACCCAGCAGTCCCAGATCGACCAGTCTCTGGGCCTGGATGGTATGGCTAAGCTCCCCGCTTTCGGTGTTGAGCAGCGAAACCTGATCGGTGACCGTCACCGACTCTGTGGCGGCGCCGACCTCCAGCCCAACGTCAAGGCGCGCCGTCAACGTCGCCTCGACGGCAATGTTCTGGCGGATGTATTTCTTGAAGCCGGGCGCGGTCACCGACAATTCATAGGTGCCCGGCGGCAGTTGCGCCAGAGTGTAGTTGCCGGTGGCCGTGGTGGCCGCCTGATACAGGACACCAGTCTCCGAGTTCTTGACCTCGATCATGGCGTTGGCGACCACGGCGCCTGCCGGATCGGCGACGGTTCCAGTTATGGTTCCACGGTCGCCTTGGGCGTATGCCACGCCCCCGGCGAGAAGAATGGCTACGAAGACGAGCCCTTTGCCCCTTGTGTCCAACATGTCCAAACCTTTCTCAACTTGCGGCTGATGTACCCCGGTTCGCGCGACCTGCATACCAAGCCCGCGATTTCTAAGAGATTCTATGCCAGAAGGCTTGTCGTGTCAAGGCCAAATAAAACCGGCCGCCCGGTTGATCGGCGCAGACACAACCAACTCTGAAACAGCATCTTACGATGTGTTACCCTGATCGATATCTCAAGCGGCTTGGGGATTTTTCACAGAATTGTATGCTGGTGAAGCGGTTTGAGGATGTATACAGAACGGAGCTGTCAGGACTAAGATATGCAGCACAACGAAGCCAGCCAAGAGTCACAAACCGGCCGGGCGCTGCTGGCGCTGCGGGAGTTGCTTTTGACGGGCCAGTTTTCTCCCGGCGAGCACCTCTCGGAGCTACAACTGGTGTCCCGCTTAGGCGTGTCACGCACGCCCGTCCGGCAGGCCTTGAACCGGCTGGCGCATGAAGGGCTGCTCGAAGCCGCCCGTTTCAACCGCTTCCGCGTTCGCGAATTCACGATGCGCGACGTTTGGGACGCCATCGAGCTGCGCGGTGTCCTGGAAGGAACGGCCGCGCGGCTGGCCGCGGAACGGTTGTCCAACACCGGCGAATTGGATGAGATTCGCGAACTGCAAACGCGGATGGACGCGATTACGCATACGACGGTGGATACATTCGGTCTCTACATGGACCTGAACGAGGCGTTTCACGCGGCGCTGATCGGCCTGGCCAAGAGCGCGATGTTGTTCCGGTCCATCGAGCACGTCAAAACGCTGCCGTTCGCCTCGCCCAGCGCGCTGGTGTTCGCGCGCTCGAAGCTGCCCCGGGCGGCGGAGATGATCATCGTCGGCCAGGAGCAGCACCATGCGATCCTGGACGCCGTGGAACATCGGCAAGGTACGCGGGCCGAAGCCCTGGCGCGGGAGCACGCGCTGTTGTCGCGGCGCAATCTGGAGATGGCGCTTACCGACGAACGAATCCGGGACTGCGTGCCGGGGGCGTCGCTGATCTTGGTGGGATCGGACCGCTGAGGCTCTTGCGCTGTTTTGATAGTGCTTCCTTCAGCGTTCCTCAGAACTGGCCTCTATTCCTTGCCGAAACCTTTCGGCCCGCGCCGTTCAGGCGGCTGTGGCTGACAGTCGTTGACTTGCTACGACGTTGTGACACTTGCGGAAGTGACACAAAGGCCGTGCTTCCCGATCGCAAGCGGCCCTAATCTGAACTTGCTATGAAGAACACCACTTTCGCCAAAATCCGCTTTCTGACACTTTCGGGCGCAATAATCGGGGCCCTACCCTTGCACGCGGCCGAACCCATCGAGGTTCACTGGAATGAGGTTTGCAGAGTAGCCGCGGACCACCGGCTTGTTATCACAACCGTCACCGGAGATACGGTGGCAGGCTATTGCATGTCGATCAATGTCGACGAGATGGCTGTTACCACCCAGGACCGACAGGTAGTGAAAATTGCGCGCACGGCCCTGTCGAAGATTCAGATGCACCGTTCAAAGGGACATCAACTAAGCTCTCTTGGCAAGGGTGTACGCGCTGGTCTGGGGTACGGGATGAAATCGCTACTTTCGCCATACGCTCCGATCGGGATAGTTACTGTACCTGCCACACTGGCGTGGGGGGCCGTCGCGACACCGTTCTGCGTGCTCGGCGAACTGATCGATAAGGTAGCCGGCGAACAAGAGATCAAGGTGCTTTGAGTGCGAGCCGTTCACGCCAAGCCTGGGCTCTGGGGTTATTGGTCACACATCCGCTTCCGGGCCGTCGATCGCGCGACGGCGTGAATCGAAAGCGGTGCTGGCTCGATCGGGCCAGCAGCGGACCTCGATTCAGGTTAGAGACCGGCAAAGGTTCTCCATGTTCCAGACGAAAGGTTGTGAGGTCTGCCAGCACGCGAGCTTCAGCCGGGGGTCAGGCGAATTGAGGGTTTCCGCAACCAGCATTTCCCTGGGGGCACGTCGTCCATCGCACAGCCAAACAAGAGAATGCTGCGGCAATTCCGGTACGATAAAAAGTGACCCCCATGCAATCTGCGTCACCCGACACCAAACCTGACACCAAGAAGTGGGTGCACCTGCCTCAAACCGGCTTTCCGATGAAGGCCAACCTGGCGCAACTGGAGCCGCGCTTGTTGAAGCAGTGGGAGGAAAGCGGCCTCTACCAGCGCATTCGCGAGAGCCGCGCCGGGCGGCCCACCTACATTCTGCACGACGGTCCGCCGTACGCCAACGGCAACATCCACCTGGGGCACGCGATGAACAAGCTGCTCAAGGATTTCATCGTCAAGCTCAAGACCATGGAGGGCTACGATTCGCCCTACGTGCCGGGCTGGGATTGCCACGGGCTGCCCATCGAGATCAAGGTGGATCACGAACTGGGTTCGAAGAAAGCCGCGATGACCGCGTCGCAGATTCGCGCGGCGTGCCGCAAATACGCGCAGAAATATGTGGACTTGCAGCGCCGCGATTTCATTCGGCTGGGGGTGTTGGGCCGCTGGGATGATCCGTATCTGACCATGAGCCCGCAATACGAAGCGGTGATTGCGCAGGCGTTCGTGGATTTCCTGGACCAGGGTTACGTATACAAAGGACTCAAGCCCGTCAACTGGTGCATCCACGACCGCACCGCTTTGGCCGAGGCCGAGGTCGAGTACGAAGACCACTCCAGTCCATCGATCTGGGTGCGGTTTGCGCTGACTTCGGACTTGAAGGACATCTTTCCCTCACTTGAGGGCAAGCGTGTGTATAGTGTCATCTGGACCACCACACCGTGGACCATACCGGCCAACCTCGCCATCGCGTTTCACCCAAATTACATGTATGTGGCCGTGGAAGTGGACGGTGACGTCTACATCGTCGCGGAAGACCTGTTAGCGGCAACGGCTGAGGCGTGCGGCTGGACGCTAAAAACCGAGCCGGTTATGTTCAAGGGGTCAAAGCTGGAGCATTTGGTGTTCCGCCATCCGTTTCTGGAGCGGGATTCGATCGGCATCCTGGGCGATCACGTGACGCTCGAACAGGGCACGGGCGCGGTCCACACGGCTCCCGGACATGGCCAGGAAGACTACGTCATCGGCGCTGAATACGGGCTGCCGGTGTACTGCCCGGTGGACGGGGCGGGGCGCTTCTTCCAGGCCACCGGCGCCGCCGGCGAGTTGCCTACGGAGTTGCTCGGCAAGAGCGTTTGGGAAGGCAACTCCATCGTCATCGGCCTTCTGGAGCATGCCGGCGCCCTGCTGGCGCAGAAGAAGATCGACCATAGCTATCCACACTGCTGGCGCTGCCACAAGCCCACCATCTTCCGCGCCACCGAGCAGTGGTTCATCGGCATGGACCGCAACGATCTGAGGCAGCGCGCGCTCGAAGCCATTAAAACGGTAAAGTGGACGCCCGCCTGGGGCGAGGAGCGCATGTCCAACATGGTCGCCACGCGGCCCGACTGGTGCATCTCCCGCCAGAAGGTGTGGGGCGTGCCGATCATCGCATTCTATTGCGAAGCGTGCCAGGAGCCGCTGACGGACCGCAAAATCCTCGACCGTGTGGTGGCGCTGTTTCGGGAGCAGTCCGTGGATGTGTGGTATGAGAAAACCGCGGCGGAGCTGGCCGGTCCGGACGCCAAGTGCGCCCAGTGCGGCGGGGCTTCCTTCCGAAAAGAAAGTGACATTCTGGACGTCTGGTTCGACTCCGGCGTCAGCCACCTGGCCGTCCTTACACCGGAAAACCAACTGCCTTGGCCCTCCGACATGTATCTGGAAGGCGGCGACCAGTATCGCGGCTGGTTCCAAAGCTCACTGCTGGCGGGCGTGGCACTCAAAGGGGCCGCGCCCTATCGCGCCGCGGGCACACCGGGCTGGACGCTGGATGGTGAAGGCCGCGCTCTATCGAAATCGCGCGGCGAGGAGGCGGTTGAGAAAATCATCAACAAGTACGGGGCGGATCTGGTGCGGCTATGGACCGCGTCGGTGGACTTCACCGAGGATGTGCGGTTCTCCGACACTATCCTCGACCGGTTGATCGAAGCGTATCGCAAGCTGCGCAACACGTTCCGCTACTCTCTGGGTAATCTGAACGATTTCGATCCGGTAAAGGACGCGATCGAGCCCGCTCAGATGCTGGACATCGATCGTTGGATCCTCGTCCGGGCCGAGGATCTGGTGCGCAAGTGCCGGGCCTGGTACGACGCACTGGAATTTCACAAGGTGTACCGGGCGGCGTACGATTTCGCCACCACCGATCTGAGCTCGGTGTACTTCGACGTGCTGAAAGATCGCCTGTATACGGCGGCCACGCGCAGCCGCGCGCGGCGTAGCGGGCAGACGGCTTTATATCGAGTGCACTATGCACTGACCCGATTGTTGGCCCCGCTGCTGGCTTTCACCACCGAAGAAGTTTGGAGTTATACACACAAGCCGGAGGATGCGCCCGCGAGCGTCCACCTGGCGCTGCTGCCGGAGCCAGCGGAACTGAGCGCTGGCCTAACGGCCGAACATCGGGCGCAAGCGGGCGACTGGGATCGGCTGATGGAGATTCGCGAGCCAGTGCTCAAGGCGCTGGAAGAATCGCGGCAAGCGAAGTTCATCGGCGCGCCGCTCGAAGCCCGAGTACGCCTCATGGCGGGTGGCGAAGACTTCGCGCTTCTGGAAACTTATGCCCGCGAGTTGCCGTCGTTATTTATAGTGTCGGAAGTGGAGCTGGAGCAGGGCGATACGTTGCACGCGGTGATCGAGCGGGCTCGCGGAACCAAGTGCGAGCGGTGCTGGAAGTACACCCAGGACGTGGGCCAAGACGGCGCGCATGGCACGGTGTGCGCGGCCTGCGCCGCGGCGCTGCGGGAGATGTTCGGATGAACGTGGCGGGCGGCGAAGCCGCACCAGAGCCAAGCCGCGCGCACGCGCGAGGACGGGGAATCGACGTGCCGGTGCGAATCCGCACGGCCGCCATCATCGGCGGGGTGGTGCTGCTGGATTATTTGACCAAGTTTTACATCCGCGCCATGTTCGCGCCGTTCGACGTGTACCCGGTGATCCCGCGGGTGTTCAACATCGTCCACACCGAGAACCCCGGCGCGGCGTTCGGCATGCTGGCCGACTCGGGACCCTGGCGCGCGTTCCTGTTAGTGGGCGTATCGGTGATCATGCTGGGCGTGATCGGCTACCTGTTATGGAGGCCGCAGAAGGCCGGGCTGCATCATCTCGAACTGACCCAGGTGGCGCTGGCGCTGGTGTTCGGGGGCGCGCTGGGCAACGTGTGGGACCGCCTGTTCCGCGGCACGGTGACGGATTTCCTGCAGGTCTTCATCGGCCGCTACGAATTCCCCTCGTTTAACGCCGCCGATAGCGCCATCACCATTGGCTCGTGCTTGCTGATTATCGACCTGTGGCGCATGCGCCAGCACCGCGACGCGAACTGATTTTGTGGGGCAGGTTGGTAAACCTGCGGCGGGTTGATAACCCGCCTGGCCGCGTTTCGCGGCACTTCCGAACGCCGGTTACCAACCGGCGCGCAGGATGCCCATCCTGCCCCACAACGGAACTCTAGCGCGCGACGGGGGGCGGAGGCGGCGGGACGCCGGACCGGATGTTAATGGAATTTCCGCTCTCTTCTTCGATCCTGTAATCCGGAGGCGGCTGGAACAGGGCCGGGTCGGGCTCGGTGCGGCTGATATTCGTGAGCCGCATGGTGGACTCGCCGCTGCGCGGGTCGGATGATTTCGTGAGCACCGCCACGCGGAGGTCGGGCGACGTCCAGGTTTCCGACGTGGTCACAATCGGCCGGTCGTTGCCGAACGCCCCGATCGGATAGGTGACGGTCTGCCGGCGTCCTTGCGCCGTTACGCCTTCGATCAGTTGCGTCCCCAAGTCTTCAGTCGCGAACTGTGGCGCGTTCGCTTCCCTTGGGCGGAGGGCCCGCGTTTGCGTTGCCGCGGTGGATAGCGGGTCGAAGCCGACCGCAGCGGGGACGGCTTGTCCGGCTGCGTTGCGGACCTCGACCACCGCCGCGCGTTGCGGCGCCGCGGCTCGATGGGCGACTTTACTCTGGGAATCGAGCACGTAGCGCACCCCCTCCACAGGGTCGGTGATCTCAATAATCGTGGGCGGGGGCGGCACGCCGGGGGCGATTTGCCGGCCCATCATGATCGCGCGCTCCGTGCGGGTCCGGCCTTGGGAGTCGCGCCACATTTTCTGACCAGGCTGTTTTTGCGTGATGTGCGTTCCGTCGGCGAGCGTCTGCACGTGTTCTTGTTCCTGCTCGGCGGAGTACGGTGCTCCGGTGATGGCGCCGCCAAGAGGCATGTTGATGGGCGTCGAGAACGAGTACCCTCCGGCTGTGCCGGAAGCCGTCACGACCTGGGTCGGAGCTTGAGCTGTGGGGGTTTCGCGCCGGCGACGGACGCCAGCATGCACAGAACGGAAAGAGAGAACACGGCGCGATACATCATGCGGCCCTCCCGGGATTGCCTTACGGGATTATTCTACCAACATGGCTCTGCAACAGAACACCAGCCGCATTCTGACCACGCACGTCGGGAGTCTGCCACGTCCGAGGAGCTGGCTCGACTTGATGAAGGCACAGATTTCCGGCGCGCCGTGCGATCGCAGACAGTATGAACAACAGCTTCGCGAAGTGGTGGGCGCGTGCGTCGCCAAGCAGGCTGAATGCGGTATCGACATCCTGACGGACGGCGAACAGTCCAAGCCCGGATTCTTCACGTACACGAGTGAGCGTCTGGAGGGCTTCGAGCCGCGGCCCGATTACCCGAGGCCGAGGTACCACGCGGAGGTCTCGGCGTTTCCGGAATATTACGAGCAGTATTTCAAAGAAGCCATGTTCGGCGGCGCGATCGCTCCCATGCTTCCGATGGTTTGTACGGGACCGGTGCGATACGTTGGTCAAGCGGCCCTGCAACGCGACATCGCGAACTTGAAGACAGCCGCGTCCGGCGTCCCGCACCACGCGGTCTTCATGCCCTCCGTCGCGCCGAGCGGCGTGGGGGCGAACGAATACTATCGCACGGAGGAAGAATTTCTGCACGCGGTGGGGGCGGCGCTGCGGACCGAATACCAGGCCATCGCCGATGCCGGATTCCTGCTACAGATCGACGATCCGTTTCTCACCGACGTGTTCGGCGATGCGGCGCTCGGCGCGAAGCAGCGGGAGGCGCGGGCTTCGATGTATGTCGAGGCGATCAACGCGAGTCTGCGCGGCATTCCGCCGGAGCAGGTTCGCTACCACACCTGCTACGGAATCAACGAGGGTCCGCGCATCCACGAGGCCGCGCTGGCCGATGTGGTGGGACACATGCTTCAAGTGAACGCCGGCGCCTACAGCTTCGAAGCCGGCAATCCCCGGCATGAGCACGAGTATCACTTGTGGGAAGCGGTGAAGCTGCCGGAGGGCAAGGTTCTGATCCCGGGCGTGATCACGCACGCCAGCAACATCGTCGAGCATCCGGAGCTGATCGCGGAACGGCTGCTGCGCTACGCGAAATTGGTAGGCCGCGAGAACGTGATCGCGGGCGCGGACTGCGGGTTCTCCTCCCAGGCCACCTATCGCACCGAGGTGCATCCCACCGTGGTGTGGGCCAAGTTCGAGGCCCTGCGCGATGGGGCGCGGCTGGCTTCGACGCGATTGTGGGACTAGTGTTCTGATGGTGTGAAATCGGATTCCCCGGACTCACGTCCGGGGCTGTAGCCCCGCTGCGTCAGGGCGGGGACGGTGGAACTATTTCATGCGGCCAAAGACCTGCTTTCCAGACACCGCCTATCACACAGACGATTCATTCAGCGAAGGCTACCCGATCAAAAAGCGGATCGGGGCCAAGAACGGACCTTCGAGTGGGCCACTCCTCAACACGCCGAAGACGGCCGGTCAACACGGAGCGACTGCTGTGCTAGACTGCCCGCCATGCGGCTCTCTGACCACTCGGTGAGTATTTTCGCGGGCATTGCGATGGGGTTGGTTGTGGCAGCGCTCGCGTGGGGACAAGCTACGGCGCCTAAGCTCGCTGGTGAAGCGGTTTACAAACAGCGCTGTGCGGGTTGCCATGAGCAGACCAATCCGCGGATTCCACCTCGCACCGCGCTCAACCAGATGCCGGCGGAGCGTATCCTGCGGGCTCTCGATTTCGGCGCGATGATGACCGTCGCCTACCCGATGAGCCGCGATGAGCGCCAAGCTGTCGCGGCTTTTCTTGGCACGAGCGTCCCAGTGATTGCGTTTCCGCCGAGCGCTTACTGCACCGATCGTCGTGTCACTGTCCCCGCCCGCCCCAAAGCGTCCTGGAATGGCTGGAGCCCCGGCTCGAACAACGCTCGGTATCAATCGGCGCAAGCGGCCGGATTGAGCATCGACCAAGTACGTGGCCTGAAGTTGAAATGGGCCTTCGGGTTCGATGGCGATGTGACCGCGTTCTCGCAGCCCACAGTGATCGACGGCCAAGTATTCGTGGGCAGTGCGGGCGGCGTCATTCACGCGCTGCGGGCCGAGACCGGGTGCCTGCAGTGGACCTTCCAGGCCAACGGACCGGTGCGTTCCTCGGTGCTCTCGGTTCCCAATGGGAACCGGCACTCCTTGCTGTTCGGCGATCAGACGGGTTGGTTCTATTCGATCGAGGCCGAGACCGGCACGCTGCTGTGGAAGAAGAAAATCGAAGAGCACGACGCGGCGCGCTTGACCGGCGCTCCCATGGCGTACAATGGCAACGTCTTCGTGCCCGTCGCATCGTGGGAGGAGACCCGGTCGCTCGATCCAACTTATCCGTGCTGCACCTTCCGCGGCAGCGTCGTGGCTCTGCGCATCCGCGATGGCCAACAGATCTGGAAATCGTACCTGGGGCCGGAGCCGAAGCGCACCGGGCAAACTAAGCTCGGCACGCCCAAATACGGACCTTCCGGGGCGGGCGTATGGGGGTCGCCGACTCTCGACGCCAAGCGCGGCGTGATGTACATCGGCACCGGCGACAACTACTCTTCGCCCGCAACGCCGCTCAGCGACGCGATCGTGGCGCTCGAAATTACGACCGGCCGCGTGGTGTGGTCCAAGCAGACGCTGCCCGGCGACGCGTATAACTCGTCCTGCGGAACCGACAAGCAGAATTGCCCGGAGGAAAACGGCCCGGATTATGATTTCGGTTCGTCGGTGATTTTGACGCAGCTTCCGGACGGCCGCGATATTCTGCTCGCCGGGCAGAAATCGGGTATGGTGTACGCGCTCGATCCCGGAAAGAAGGGCGAGATGGTTTGGCAGGTGCGCATCGCGACTCCCGGTCCCAATTTGGCCACCAGCGTTGGCGTGCTGTGGGGCATGGCGACCGATGGCCAGAAGGTCTATGCGGCCACGGCATCGTCCGGTCGCACTCGCCCCAGCGACCCGCTTGATACTCGCCGAAACATTCTGGACCCCAAGCGGGGTGGAGGCCTCACCGCTCTGCGCGTCGCGGATGGCGGCAAGGCTTGGTCCGCCGCGCCGATCGTCTGCGCCGAGGTAGCGCCCTCGGGATGCAGTCCGGCTCAATCCGCCGCTGTAACCGCAATTCCTGGTATCGTGTTCTCCGGCTCGAACGATGGCCATCTTCGGGGTTATAGCACCGAAGACGGAAAGATCCTGTGGGATTTTGACACCGCCCGTGAATTCCAAACGGTCAACGGCGTTAAAGCCAAGGGCGGCTCCGTAGACGGACCCGGTGCGGTGGTCGTCGGTGGAATGGTGTTCGTCAATTCCGGCTACTCGCGTTTTGGAGGCATGCCCGGGAACGTGCTGCTCGCGTTTGCGCCGTGACGTGCCGCTGGCCTCGGGCCGGCGCACGTTACAGCGATTCACAAGCCTGCCCGGTTCCATATAAAATGGCTTGCAACGTCGACAAAAAGGAATAAAAGAAATGGCCGAGAAAAAGAAGGGCTCCGTGGTCAGCCGGCGAGACTTCTTCCGAAAAGGCGCTGTGGTTGGCGCCGGCGCGGGAATGGCGGTGCAGGCAACGGCGCAAGCTCCCGCTCCAGTTCGAGCGGGGCGGATTCGTTTTGATCACATAGCCGATGTGGTGGTTGTGGGTGCGGGCGCGTCCGGGCTGCCGGCGAGCATCATGGCGCGCGATCAAGGGGCGACCGTGATCGTGATCGATGCCAACCACGACATCGGCGGTCACGCGATGGTGAGCGGAGGACGCGTTCCGCTGGGCGGCGGAACGAGTCTGCAGAAGAAATACGGCATCACGGACTCGGCCGACCAGGTTTACCTGGATCACACCAATCACAGAAATCGAGAGTTCCGGTTCGGCGACCGGGACCTGATCCGCATGTGGGCGGACGAAAACGCCGCGACCTTCGAGTTTCTGATCGAAAACGGCGTCACTTTCAACGACGTTCCTCCGGCGATCGTCAACGGCGGAACGGTTCCCAGGCTCTTCGTCGCCAAGCCGTTTTCCGACAACCTGAACGAAACGATTAATGGCAGCCCGGGCTCCGGCCTGGTGAGACATCTGGAAGCCAGCGCCAGGGCCAAGGGCGTCACGTTTCTGTTGCGGCATAAGATGACGCGCATTCTCCGCGAGTCTGCTTCGTCACCATCGGGCGGACGCGTCCTGGGGATCACTGCGACCGTCGAAGGCAAAGATGTGAACATCCAGGCCCGGCGCGGCGTGATCATCGCGACCGGCGGCCACACCGCCAATGTGGAGTTTCGCAGAATGTTCGATCCCCGGCTGACGGAGGAGTACCAAACCGCGGGAGAGCCTTGGACCAAGCAGATGGCGGAGGGCGAGCTGGCCGCCATGGATATCGGAGCGTCGCTATGGGCGACCTCTAACACGGCGAACGAAGTTGGTTACACGATCACGAAGACGATTCATATCGGATGCCGGTATGGTTATCGCAACTTGAAATGGAACCCCAAGAGTCCGATGTTCGATCGGGCAGGCGCGTCCGGGCTCACCGTGCAGGATTTTCAAAACGTGATCCTGGTGAATCAGATCGGCCAGAGATTCTGGAACGAAACCGACGAGACCTACAATTTCCTCAACGCGTGCCTGGGCACCAACGGAAACATGGGGAAGGGCGCCAAAGTCAATGGGGGCGGGCCCATCTGGGCCATCTTCGACTCGGGCGCCGTCCAGCGTGAGCGATGGGACCCTCGACCGCCCAACGTCGATCAGAGCGGCTGGTTCTTCAGTGCCGATACCGTCGCCGAATTGGCCGCGAAGATTTCCAACCCGTATCAGCTCCAGCCCGTGCCGGCGCGTGCGCTGGAAGAAACGGTGGCCAAGTATAACTCGTACGTGGACGCAGGGAAGGATCAGGAGTTTGGGAAGCCCACGCCGAAATACAAAATCCAGACGCCGCCGTTCTATGCCGCTTGGTCCACGCCCATACTTCACGATTGCCTGGCCGGTCTCAGGATCAATCGCAAGTGCCAGGTGATCGACATCCATGGCCGGGTGATACCGGGGCTGTATTGTGCGGGCGAGTCAGCGGGCGGGTTCGCTCTCCACGGTTTGCCAAGGGTCACCGTTTTTGGCCGCGTCGCGGGCCGGGAAGCCGCGCTCGCTAAGGCCTGAGGCGTTGGGCCTGTTTCACCTCAGCGGCTCGCGGATGCAACCGGCTTGGCGAACCATCCCGGACCTACATTCAGATGATGGCTGACCGAGTCCGGCACCACCACGAACAGCAGGAAGCCGATCACCCCGTGCGCCAACCCCAGGAAATAAAGATTTCCGTAGCGGCGATAGACCCACACGGCCAGGTACCCGGCGACGGGCGTGACGATCATCAAGAACCAGTTTGGCGAATGGACCGCGCCGAATAGGATTGACGTAACGCCGTTCGCCGCGTTTTGCGAGAGCCCCATGTCAAAGCGTTTCAGGAAATAGCCGTTGAGCAGATACTGCTGGAACAGGCCCCAGGGCAGATACAGCGCGAAGGACCCCATCGCCTGTCCGACTCCGATCGAGCGGATGGTCCCGAACCACAGGCCCGCACTCAACATCGTCAGCGCCAGCCCGATCAGGGCGGGCCCGAATTTCCGCACGCAATTTCCGAAATCTTTGGTCTGGAAGCCCAGGGCCGGTGCGCGCTCGCGACGCGCCAGGTGCGATAGGACGATCAGCAAGACGGCCGGGACCCAGAACCTCGGGTGGGTGAAGCGCCATTGCCAGATGTAAGCCATGATCATGGCGAACACCGCGAGGGCTTCAAAAACGCTGGCTTTGCGTGAAACGGCTCCCATCGACACTACGCCTAGCGTAACATCGCGAGGTCGAGATCCGCCGCGAGTGAGCAGTGCGCAGCGCGCGCGTCGACGAGGCACGATCAATCGGAGCGCCGATGTAGATAACATGATGTACTGGGGCCAAACATGCATCGCCGCGAATTCTTGAAACTCTCCGCAGCCGGATGTACCGGCGCACTCTCACCCAACCTGGGATCGGCGTTCGCCGGCGAGGAATCGCCGATTCAAGGGCCGAATCTCAAACTCGGGATTGCCCCCATTTCGCTGGACATCGGGCCCGGCAAGACCATCCAAACCGTGGGCTACAACGGCTCCGTGCCCGGTCCCATTTTGCGATTCAGAGAAGGCAGGCCCGTCACGGTGGATGTGTACAACGACACCGATGTTCCCGAGGTTGTCCACTGGCACGGTCAAGCCATCGCGCCGAAAGTGGATGGCTCGGTCGAAGAAGGAACGCCCGCGGTTCCCCCACACGGCCATCGCCAGTATCGTTTTTCTCCAAACCCGGCGGGCACGCGGTGGTACCACACGCATTCGATGGCGCATGCCGACCTGACACGGGCCGGCTTCTCCGGCCAATATGGTTTCGCGATTGTCGAGCCCGCCCGGCACGAAGGCGCCTACGATCAGGAGATCTGCATCGCCGTCCACCAATGGGAACCGGCGCTGGGAACCATGGGGCCTCCCGATAACGGTTGGGAGATCATGTACAAATCGGCCACCTTCAACAGCAAGATGCTGGGCGCGGGCGATCCGGTGCGGGTGCGGGAAGGGCAGCGGGTGCTGTTCCGGTTGTTGAACGCCAGCGCCACGGATGAAATCCGGCTGGCGCTGCCCGGCCACCAGTTCCGCGTGATCGCCATGGACGGAAATCCGGTGCCCCGTCCGCAGACCGTGGACGTCCTGTATCTCGATATCGGCGAGAGGGTGGACGCGTTGGTGGAGATGAAGAGCCCGGGCGTATGGGTGTTTGGCGCGGTCTCCGATGAGTTTCGCAATATGGGCATGGGTGTGGTTGTGGAGTACGCGAACAAGTCCGGAAAAGCGCAGTGGCAAGCGCCCGCGAATCCCGGACGGGGTCCATGGGATTACGCGCAATTTTCCAACAGCCAACCCGCTCCGGAGCCGGATCACACATTCGAGATGTTGATCGAGAAGATTCCAGGAAACAAGAAGGACTTCAACCATTGGACGATCAACGGAAAATCGTTTCCCGACATCGAGAAGCTGCGGCTCGAAAAGGGCAAGCGGTACCGGCTGTCGTTCAATAACGATAGCGGCGACATCCATCCGATCCACCTGCACCGTCACATTTTCGAGATCACTCAAGTGGGAGACCAGCGCATGTCGGGTCTGCGGAAGGATGTGATCAGCGTCAACCGCCGCAGCAAGGCGGCTGTGGATTTCGTGGCCAACAACCCGGGCGCGTCGCTGTTCCATTGCCACATGCAACTACACATGGATTTTGGTTTCATGCAGCTTTTTGAGTACGCGAGCTGAACACGATGACAGAACCACATGTGGATGGCGGTGGGTGGGCAGCCAACGTGGAGCGGGCTTCAGCCTGCAACGGAGGCTTCAGCCTCCGCCTGGACACGGGCGCTGAAGCACCCGTCGCAGGCTGAAGCCCGCTCCACGTTACTTGCCGGCCTTCAGTTGCGAATGGACCATGCTAACGAACCGGTCGGCGCTCGTCCCCGCGCCGGTTCCGCTGCCGGATGGATTCCTTACCGCGCCGGCGCGAGGCCCTCCGTCAGCTCGATGTAAGTTCCCCAAGGGTCGGTGAGGAACGCGATCTTGACGCTGCTGTTCGGCACCTGGCGCACCGGCTGGTCGAGCTTGATCCCCTGCGACTCCAGCTTCTTCGCGAACGCCTCCAGATTCTTCACCTCAAACCCGATGTGATCGAGGGAGCGGCCCTTTGTCGGCGCGAGTCCCGGTGCGCCATCCGAGAATGAGAGGTTGACTCCAGGCAGTTCTCCGGTTTGAATCATTCTTGGCTTAGAGACGCACGCGACGCAGGGGCGCTGGCCGGGCTTGGCGCCGAACACCTTCGCGTACCACGCCTGCATCCCCGGAATGTCGGACACGTTGTAGTGGATGTGGTTCATCTGTATCGGCACGGGCAAGTCGGGAACGCCGTAGACTTCAATGCGAATGCCGTCGGGCGCATTAACGTACGCCTCGTTGGGATTCTCCGTGGGATCGACCTTCAGATGGTTCGCCTTCCACTTGGCCAGCGCGGCGGGCATGTCTTTGACCACGAAGCCGAAGTGATTAACGATGGACCCGGCGGGCGGCTCCGGTTGTTCGGCCTTGCGCAAGAGGATGAACACTCCGGGGAACTGGATCATCTCCAGCGGTCCGTTCTTGACGACGGTGCCGCCCATGATCCCGGTCCAAAACGCTTTTTGGGCGTCGACGTCGCGAACGGCAAGATGGATGTGTCCCATCGCGACTCCCTCCGCGTTGGGCGGGGCAAGCTGCGCCAGCAGAGGCGCAGTCCCGAGGACCGCAAGGCTTAGCAGTTGGTGCGCGTTCATGCGACCAAATCTAGCAGATGTGAACATGGACCGCAGGCGCCGGCTGCAACTCACGTGGGCTGCAACTCAAGTGGGCTTGACCACGATCCCATTGCCGACTATGCTTGTCCGCGGATCAAGCTATGAAACGAAGATTCAGATTCGCCGCTTCGATTTCGATTCCCCTTTTGCTCGCGGGCCTCTGGCTGTGCGCGCAGGCGCCCGAGTTCCATCCCGTAACCGAGGCCATGCTCCGCAATCCTCCGCCGGGAGATTGGCTCAACTGGAGGCGCACCGACAACGCGTGGGGATACAGCCCGCTCGATCAGATCACCCGGCAGAACGTGCACCAGCTTCAGCTCGCCTGGTCGTGGGCGATGGACGATACCGGCGCGCAGGAAGCGACCCCGCTGGTCCACGACGGCATCCTGTATCTGCCGAACCCGCGCGGCGTCATTCAAGCCTTGGACGGCGCAACCGGCGACTTGATCTGGGAATACCGTCCCGGAGCCGAGGACCAGAAACCCGCGCCCTCCTCCGGTGGCGGCGCGGAGCAAACGGCGATCCCGCGCCTGGCGCAGCGCCCGGCAGCGGCGAGCGCTGCCGCTGAATCCGACGCCGGGAGAGGCATCCAGAGAAACATCGCCATTTTCGGAGACAAGATCTACGCGACCACCAACGACGCCCATATCATCGCCGTGGACGCGCGGACCGGGAAGCTCGTGTGGGACACCAAGGTCGCCGATTCGAAGCTGGGATATGGATACACCTCCGGGCCCATCGTCGTTCGCGGCAAAGTGATCGCGGGGATCACGGGCTGCAGCCGCTACAAGGAGGACGTCTGCTTCATCACCGGACACGATGCGGCCACCGGCAAACAAGTGTGGCGCACTTCGACCATCGCCCGTCCGGGTGAGCCTGGCGGCGACACCTGGGGCAACCTCCCGCTGCATCTCCGCGCCGGCGGCGACGCCTGGATTCCGGGCAGCTACGATCCGGAAACGAATCTGGTTTACTGGGGCACCGCGCAAGCCAAGCCGTGGGCCAGAGCGGTGCGCGGCACCGACGGCGCGGCGCTCTACACGAACTCCACGCTGGCGCTCGATCCGGATACCGGAAAGATGAAATGGTATTACCAGCATGTTCCCGGCGAGACCCAGGACATGGATGAAGTATTCGAGCGCATCCTTATCGACACCGGAGGACGCAAGTCGGTTTTCGAGATGGGCAAGCTGGGAATCCTGTGGCAGCTCGATCGCACCAATGGCGCGTTCATCCGTTCCACCGATCTCGGCTACCAGAACATCCTCGATGTGGAGCAGAAGACCGGCAAGGTGACCTACCGGCCCGGCAAGATTCCTTATATTGGCGACGAAGTCGATTTTTGTCCTAGCACCTCCGGATTCAAGAGCTGGCGCGCGATGGCCTTCAACCCCCAAACCAACGCCTTGTACATTCCGCTGACCTTGAACTGCGAGAAAGCCACGTTCGGCGCGCTTCCGGGCGAGAAAGCCGTCGGCGGAGGCGGCACCGGTCCGGTGAAGCGCACCGATTACCGGCATCCGGCTTCGGGCGGCAATCTGGGCGAATTTCTTGCATTGGACATCCGCTCCGGCAAGGTCCTGTGGCGGCAGCGCACGGTCTCCCCGTCCAACACGGCAGCGCTCGCCACCGCCGGCGGCTTGGCGTTCGGCGGCGACTGGGATCGTCACATGTACGCCTACGATGCCGCCACGGGAAAAATACTCTGGCAAACGCGTCTACCGACTTCCGCTCAAGGGTTCCCGATCACATATCTGGCGAAAGGCAGGCAGTACGTTGCCATGCCGGCCGGAATCGGAGGCGGGAGTTGGTCCACGCTGATTGCGCCGGAGCTGGCCGCGCCGGTTCGGCGGCCCAATACAGGAAACTCACTGTTGGTTTTTGCGTTGCCGGCACAGCAACCGTGAGCACGAGGAGGCCCTGCGGAGGCAGAAGATGAGAGTTGTATTGAATCGCCGAACAGCGTGGATCGTTTTGGGTCTGCTCGCGGGGATGATCGGAGAAGCTCAACCAGCCGGCAAAGTCGTTGTCTACGAGGCGGTGGGTGCGGAGCTTACGCAATACGACGTGGATATAAAGGGCGCGACGCTGACCAAACGCGGCTTAGTGACGCTTCCCGACAGCGTGCAATATGCGTGGCCCCACCCTTCGCGCCGATTCATTTACGTCGCTTGGAGCAACGGATCGGGCCACGATCATCACGGCGTCACCGCTTATCGCATTGACGGCACTTCGGGCGCTTTGCTTCCACAGGGTAATCCAGTGCCCTTGCCGGCTCGCCCGATCCATCTCAGCACCGACATTCCCGGGACGCATCTGCTGGTGGCTTATAACGAGCCCAGCGGATTGACGGTGCATCAAATCGGCGCGGATGGAAGCATTGGTTCGCTAATCAAACAGCCCGCGTCATTGAGCACCGGGATCTACGCGCATCAGGTACGCGTCGATCCTTCGAACAAAATGGTGATTCTCGTGACGCGCGGCAACGGCCCCACTGCCAACAAGCCCGAAGATCCGGGCGCGCTAAAGGTATTCGGCTATCAGGATGGGCAGTTGACGAATCGGGCGTCCATTGCTCCAGGTGGAGGCTACGGTTTTCAGCCGCGGCATCTCGATTTTCACACGTCCGGTCCGTGGGTCTTCGTTTCGTTGGAGCGGCAAAGCAAGCTCCAGGTCTACAGGAAGCTGCCGGAAGGGACGCTCAGCAGCGAGCCTCTGTTCACCAAAGACAGCTTGGCTAATCCGGGAAACGCGCCCGCCAGCCAGGTTGCCGGGACCGTCCACGTACATCCCAACGGCCGATTTGTGTATCAAGCCAACCGGGCCAGCGGCACCACGGGCCAAGGTGCTAATGGAAGAGGCGAAAATACCATCGCAGTCTACTCCATCAACCAGCAGACCGGCGAGCCCACACGAATCCAAAACATCGATACGCGAGGCATGACGCCGCGCACCTTCGCTCTGGACGCGAGCGGCCGCATCCTCGTCGCGGCCAACCAGAATGCGGTGCCAAACACGGTCCCAGCGAGCCTGTCGGTGTATCGAGTCCGCGACGACGGGATGCTCGATTTCGTGCGCAAATACGACGTCGAAACCGCGGACACGCGAAGCTTGTTCTGGATGGGGCTGGTCTCGCTGCCCGCGGCAAAGTGATTCAACCGTCCGCCGCTGGATCCAGAACCGTGATGCCGCCGCCGCTTAGACCGGTTTCGGAACTATTGTAGTCCCCACTCTTACGAGTGGGGCTGTAGCGCTAAACATTCCAGCCCCGTCCCGTAAGCGCGGGGAGCAAAGTGGCGGATCTAACACAAATCTCGAAAATGGTCTAGCGTCAGAGTCACAAATTCGTTGCAAAAAATCGGAGATTTCCTCGCAAAGACGCCGAGGCGCAAAAGAACCTAGGACTTTTTGTTTCATTCTTAGCGCCTTAGCGCCTTGGCGAGATCCAAAAGTCTAAGATTTGTGAAGAACTTCTGACTCGGGACACTAGACCAGTTTCGGAGGTTCCGTGGACCCGCCTGGAGCCGCCTCCTTTTTCTGCGTGGCTCCATAAGGTGCATGGAGAGGCCGGCGCATCACACCAACCCGGCGCAATCTTTCCCCAATGTCCCCCATCACATAGGTGCCGCCGATCCCGGCCCCGCGATCCCTGCGGCACTAAAATCGGCTTGATGATGCAGTGTTACCTGAGCTCCAGCCCCAAGTCGTGCGCACGACGTGCGCAAGAAAATACCAAACGAACCCAAGCGCTGCGCTTCGAGGACGCACCAAAACTGCGAAACGAACCCAAGACCCCGCCGCCCGCCAACAGAATGCAAGAAAACAAAACGAACCCAAGGCCTCGCCGGCCGGGCCTGCAGAGCCAAAACTACCAAACGAACCCGAGGTCTCTCCAAAGCATTCATGCGCAAAGACTTCCTAAAAGCAACGCCGTCCCATGGGAGCCTCGGGCCCAGCCGCCAACTCCACGACCTCGAGCCGGCTTCAGCCGCCGGTTCGGGTATGGCGGAGGCGAAATGCGTGACATCGACTCGTCCGTGTCCGCATCCCGGACGTGTGGCGCGCCAGTGGCCGTCAATGGCGGTCAAACCCCGGGGTGCAAATCCGTGCCGCGGGGTGCGCCGGGCTAAACCGGCATGTTGTAGGGGAGGAAGAATCCCTACAGGAAAGGAGAAAGCGACTCCATCCTGACCCTGAGTCTTGCGGGGGGAGATCGTGAGGTTTCCGTCGAAGCGTAGAC
>Ga0209517_10000829_pt1 | contig 50657 bp, 29 predicted proteins | sample PeaSoiMetSII2010_FD_187695 | JGI IMG/M metagenome (GOLD analysis project Ga0209517, IMG submission 187695) | Peat soil microbial communities from Weissenstadt, Germany - SII-2010 (SPAdes) (version 2) | ecosystem: Environmental > Terrestrial > Soil > Wetlands > Peat | place: Germany...
AAAACGAGCATCGCACGGAAACGCAAGGCGGCTGCCTTGGACACGGGTTTTCTCGAGGAAACCTTGGCTGGGGCACGAAACCTAGAGAAAGTTTGATGCGTTCGCCCTGGTTGCTCGAGGCCTCCGCAGAGCAATTCATGATCTGGATGCACGAAAACAACGTCTCGATTGTCCGCGAGGACTCGATGTACGGACCTAGTTTGGGTTTCGTCTACGGGCTGGGCAACCACTCCGGCGGAACTGGTACCTTCTCAATGGATACTCTTTGCCGCAAACTCCCATATGCCGGCCTGCTGGAGATCGACCTGCTCAACAAAGTGAACTTGACGATGCGTGGCAAAGAGTTTGCGAATTGGCTCATTGAGAATGGCCACAAGGCAGTTTATTTTAAATCGTCCATTGGCGGATGGGGGCTCCCGGCAGCAAATCCGTTTCTTGGGACGCCATACGATCTCTCACCAAACCGAATGCCACCATACACAGTCAGCCCCAACCAGACCCCTCCATTCGCAGCGGAGCCGAAGCAAGCTCCACCCCCGGCGGAAGAGAAGCCGGCTGAACGAGAACCGCCGCCGGCCAAATGACCAGATTGCGCCGTTCGTTGTCGATCACTTCAAGAGGACGATCCTGGCGGAGTTGGAGTTGCTTCACATGGAGTGTTTTGAGGAATGCCGCCGGGTTTTTGACGCAGTGACACCGTTTTCTTTACTTAGTTCGGTTGCAGACAAAGGCCTGGCACAGCATTTGCTTATCTAACTCTCGTTTCTCGCACAAGCCTGTCCCGCTTTCCCCACGTAGGAAGGGAGGAATGGTTTTGGAGTACTTAGGAAGCGACCTTTACGGACACCATAAGTCCGTTCCGTATGCGATGTCACCTTTTTGAGTGATACTGCCGACGCACGGCATCAGCCGCTCGCCCAGGCAAACTGGATAGAATATTTCGATAGCATGCGATTTTTCGTTCCGTGTAACGTAAATGGTCCAGCCGGATGTCAGATTTTCTGAATGAGCTTGACGTTGTGCTTGTAATTCACTACCGAAAGGGTATATTTCTGCAAAACCATTTGCCAGCAGTCCGACCGCGAACGGGGCAGAGCCGAGGTTCGGTTGCGTTGGAATCCACTCCCTCGGGGTTCGACGTATCGTCCAGACAACCAAGTACGGCCTTCGCAGCAGTGCGCGTTTCTTGCTGATAGCGGGCCTTGCACCAAGGACTCAGATGCCCAGAGAGACCCGCCCGAAGGCTCCGAAGCGGTTTATTATTCTGGAGATGGAGAAGGATCGATGGTGGGCGCGGCTGTTCGCCATTGTGTTCTTGATCATAGGAATTGCGGCACTGGGCGCATCGGCTTGGCTTTTATCTCTGGCATTTACCCTGCCGCGGGCGCGAGAACAGATCAGCCTTGGCAGTGGTGGGTTGGTCAGCGGGCTTGGCATGCTGGGCTTATTCCGAGCCTCGCTGAAGTGTCACGCCAAGAGCAGCCAACATACCGTGATCATTGCCAACCTGATTTCGGCACGTGAACTCAAGAATAAGGTCACGATCATCGATTACACGGAGTTGTGCGTCAAGCTTGTACGACAACAGTCATGTGATGAGTTTTTCAAGAAGCTCCGAAACGATGCTGGCAGGAAAACGAAATCGCCTTAACCGGCCCTACGAAGAAGGAATTTGCCCATGTTCTCCGTCGACTCGTACTTTGACCGGAGAAGACTCGCCCTTGCCGATGACCTCGAACAGGGCAAAATCGCTGTCTGGCCAGATGAAGTCCCCCGAAGAATAGTGGCAGGACCAGATCCGCGTCTTGTCAGCAACCTGATCGTTGACGAGGACTTCAGCGGTGAGGATCTGCGCAGCCAGGATTCATTGAATGGGAAAGTGCTGAAGCAATGCGACTTCCGTAGCAGTTGTCTTGATGGTCTCCAGATAAACGGGGCCACCCTTTCGGAGAGCAATTTCCGGTACGCTCGCGGTTTGAAGGTTGGGGCCGTCGAAGCGATACTCAAACATGTGGACGCATGCTGGTCGGTATGGTCGAAGAGTCAATTCCGGGGCGGAGATCTCCAGAATTCCAGATTCGTTGGCAGCACTCTCACCGGCTGCAACTTCTCCAACTGCAATCTCTCCAATGTTACGTTCATGGGCGCGCTGATTCAACATGGCGATTTTCGCGGTGCCGATCTTTCTAGAGCCAATCTCCGATACGCCGACCTTACCCAAGCAATGTTCGATGACAAAACCAAATTCGATCACACTGATCTGTCGTACGCGACCTTGGCGTCCACGACATTGCCCGAGTTCCTTTACACTCGCGGCAACTTTGAAGGCGTGAAAGCCCTTGAACACGCGCATATCTCCAAAGTTCCCCTCCCTTGGAGGAGACGACCAGAAAAATGGTTGTTCGATAGACTCCAAAAATACGCAGGGCTTACGCGAATCGCCAAACTAATCTATTAGCAGTTGGCCGTCTGTCCTTTGAAATACTCCTAGCACGCTGGTTACGGTTGTCTTTTGGGAGCATCCCTTCGCGTTCACGTTCCAAGCGTGCGACCTGGAAACTCTTGCCGAAAATGCGATAATCGGGAACCTTTGGCCACGCCGGCACGCGCTTGCACGAAGGCCGGTACCTGGCGCGAGCGAAGGCATACCGGTTGTCACGACAACCGTTCGCATCGGTTTTCGTGGCTTTTCGTGGCTTATCTTGGGACTGGCGTGAAGTGTAGAAAATGCCGCGTTTTATCGCGCTTTCGCGTGATTTTTGCCAATTACGGACATTGCAGATATTCGCTTAGGGATCCGTTGCTCTATCCATTGAGCTACGAGGGCAAGAGCGAACGCAACTCATGTGATCAGAGAGGGATGGAGTTGTAAAGATTCGTCGGCGGAGTTCGGCGGCAGGCATTCTCTTGACGCCGACCGCGCCCTAAGCAGCTGGCTGGGCATCGTGCCGAAAAGGGCAAGACTCTGTGAAGGCGCGCTCCTGGTGGCTTACCGCCGAATGTCGTTCCTCTTCCAGGTTCGCACGATTGGCTACTTCCCCCTCTCCAGTATCCTCAGCCCATAGCCTTTGAGCGCCTCCAGTTGCTTGGTCTTGGCTGCCTCAGAGAGGGGATTGCCAATGAGGTAAACGCGCAAATAGGGGGCAAAGCGCCTTTGGCCCTCGGCATCAGCCTTCGACATGGCGACGAGCGGGGCGAGGTCCGCGATTTTGTTCCGTTCGATCATCAGGAGGCTCAATTCTGTTTGCTTCGTCAAAGGGCTTAGGTCGGCAATCTGGTTGTCATCCACATCGAGCGTCGACAGTCTGGTGATCTTCTGCAAAACATTGATCTCCTTGATCTGGTTATGGTCCAGATGTAATGACGATAGCCGCGCGAGGTTGGCCAGCGCGCTAGCGTCTTTGATGGCATTGCCCGAGAGATAGAGGGCCGAGAGATTGATCAACCCTTTTAGCGGAGCGATATTCACAATCTGATTGTTGGAGAGTTCCAGATACTGGAGCTTGGTGAGGCCCGCCAACGGGGTGACGTCGGCAATTTTGTTTCCTGAAAGATCGAGAGATTGTAGATTCCCTAGATCCTTGAGAGGACTCAAATCGCTGATCTGGTTCTTCGATGCCTTCAAAAGAGCCAGGTTCTTGCATTTTTCGAGCCCGGCGAGACTACGGATGTCCTTGCCGCTGGGTTCCAATATGTAGACGTTGTTGAGTTTCTCGTCGGTAAGTTCCGCTTTGGGCTCGAAAAGAACCGCCCGCACTGCCGCCTCCAGGTTTTTGTCGGGAAACGGCCCCGCGAGGGCCCATTGGGCATGCACACAGATGCAAAGCACGCCCAGACATACGGCCGGCGTTCGGGCAAGTATTGTTTTCATGAATCATCCCCAAGAATTCGATCCGGTGTGGATCGATCAATTCGATGCATCCCTGACCAATAGTTCGTTGACTCTTTGGGAGAAGGCCGCGGGGTCCTTGACGCGCGAGCCTTCCGCCAGGACGGCCTGGTCGTAAAGGATCCGGCCATACTTTTCCACGCGTTCGTCCGTGGCGTCCTTCGCAAAGAGGTTGTGCATGGCGGCCACGGCCGGATGGTCCGGATTCAATTCCAAGATGCGCTTCGACGCAGGCAGGTCCTCCCCGCGCCCCATGCGCTGCATGAGCCGTTCCATGTGGGCGCCCATTGCCCATTCGTCGGCCACCAGGCAAGCGGCACTTTCCTTGAGCCTGCTGGTAAGCCGGACTTCCTTGACCTCGGCCAGTCTTTCCTTCATGTAATCGAGAAGGGCTTGAAACTGTTTTTTCTTATCTTCGCTAATCTCCGTGCCCTCAAGCTGGCCCTTGTCGATCGCTTTCAGCTTCTTCCCCTGGAATTCCGTGAGCGCGCTGGCGACGTATTCGTCGACCGGATCGGTGAGCAGCAGCACTTCTTCTCCCTTGGCCTTGAAGGCTTCCAGCAAGGGGGAATTTTCGAGCAATTCGCGGTTTTCACCGATCAGGTAGAAGATTTCTTTCTGATTCGCCGGCATCCCCTCCACGTAGGTTTGCAGTGCCGTGTATTTCCCGGGCTCGGTCTTGGTTGATTCGAATAGCAGCAGCCGGGCAAGCTGCTCGCGATTGGACCGATCCTGGTAGACGCCCTCTTTCACAAATAGGCCAAGCTCGCTGTAAAAACCCACGTACGCATCGTATTCCTTGGTTTTCATTTCCTCCAGCGTATTGAGGACCTTGTTGACGAGGTTCGACTTGATCTTCTCCAGTGGGGCGCTCTGCTGCAGCAATTCGCGGGACACGTTGAGAGGCAAGTCCGGTGAATCGACGACACCTTTGACGAAGCGCAGGTACGCGGGCAAGAGCGCCTCGCAATCATCCATGATGAAGACGCGGCGGATGTAGAGGTGCAGCCCCTTGTGCGGGGCGTTCCAAATCAAGTCGAACGGCTTGTGAGCGGGAATGTAGAGAAGCGCACGGAATTCAATGGCGCCTTCCGCAGAGTAGTGGATCACCTTGGCTGGGTTGTGAAAGTCGCGGGACAGGTGTTTGTAGAATTCATTGTGCTCTTCCGATGTGATCTCCGATTTCGGCCGTAACCAGATCGCCTTGCGGGCATTGAGCGTTTCTTCGACAACCGTCTTGTTCTTCTTATCGTCCTCGCGCTCGACATCCAGAACGATGGGGTGTTCGACAAAATCGGAATACTGCTTCACTAACTCCCTGAGTTTCCATTCCTTCAGAAATTCCTTGTCCGCTTCGTGCAGATGCAGGATGACGTCGGTGCCATGTTTCTCCTTGTCGACCGTTTCGACGGTGAACTCGCCCTGCCCGTCCGATTGCCAGCAGACTCCTTCGCTGGGCTTGGCACCGGCCATCCTGGAGACGACAGTAACTTTTTCGGAAACCATGAAAGAGGAATAGAAGCCCACTCCGAACTGGCCGATGAGTTCGGGCCGATCCTTGACGTCGGCTTGCCTCAAGCTCTCGAGAAAAGCCTTGCTGCCGGACTTGGCAATCGTCCCCAGGTTCTCGATGATCGATTCCTGGGACATGCCGATGCCGTTGTCCGATATGGTCAGCGTGCCGTGCGCTTCATCCGGGATGAGCTTGATCTTCCATTCGGGATCGCCTTCGCGCAACTCCGGCCTGGTCAGCGACTGAAACCGCAAGGTGTCGATGGCATCGCTGGCATTGCTGATCAGTTCGCGAAGAAAGATATCTTTGTGCGAATAAAGGGAATGGATGATGATGTCCAGGATCTGCTTCAGTTCGGTCCTGAACTGCAAAGTTTCCGAATGCACGAGTAATCCTCCGCCAGGTCGGCTCCTCCGGAACCATGATGCATCGTTGCTGATTTATTACCAAAAACATCTTGCCTGCCAAGCGGCGCGCCGTCGAATCCAGGAGCTGAAGCCCCTGGCTAGTTTCGCGCGCCCTCCGGGCGGAGAAAGAGGAAGAGGAAGGGAATCCAGGGGCTGAAGCCCCTGGCTACGTCCGTGCGCCCTCCGGGCGGAGAGGGAAGGGGGTCTGGCCTCGCCCGGAGGGCGAACGGGCGTAGCCGGGGACTTTAGTCACTGGTTGGGTTTAGATCCACTCTCGGATGGGCCGGCCCTCGTTCAAACGGATGGGCCGCCCGTCCGGCGTCGTGGTGATCATGTCCAAGGGAATGCCGAGTTTGGTATAGATCGTCGCGGCGATATCTTCGGTCATGTACTCGTTGTGCGTCGGTCTGCCGCCCTCTTCATCCGTTCGGCCCAGCACAGCGCCGCCCGGCACGCCCGCCCCAGCGAAGAGTGCAAACCCTGCTGAAGCCCAATGATCGCGACCGCCCGCGGAGTTGATCTTCGGAGTCCGTCCGAAATCCGTGAGCCAGACGACAAGCGTAGTGTCCAGCAAGCCGCGCTGCTCCAGGTCGATCAACAGTTCGGGAAGGGCCTGATCGACCGGCGGAACAGAACGATTTTTCAGCGTGGTGAAGTTGTCGGCGTGGGTGTCCCAGCCGCCGTTGGACACGGTCACGAAGCGCACACCGGCCTCGATGAGCCGGCGGGCCAGGAGACAGCTTTGGCCAAAGCGATTGCGGCCATAGCGGTCCCGCAGCCGCGGATCTTCGTTGCCAATCTCGAAAGCCTTCTTGGTCTCGGGAGCCGTGATCAGGTTCATGGCAGCCTGATAATGCTGATCGAGCGCGTCGAACGCCGCGAGGTGCGTTTCCGCCTTGCGCTGCAGAGCATCGATCGTGCGCAGCATGCTGCGTCGCCGAGTAAATCGGCCGGAGTCGATGCCTTGCGGCGGGGTGATATCGCGCACGCTGAATTGCTTTGCGCTGGGGTCGGCAAGGATTTCGAATGGATTGTATTCCAGCCCAAGATAACCCGCCGTGCCGCCGCCGGACGTGCGGTCGACTTGATCCCCTAGCTGAACGAAAGGGGGCATGGCTGTCTTGAACCCCTTCTGTTCATTAAGGACGGAACCGTAGCAGGGGTAAATGAGCGACGGGTTGAATGCGTGTCCGGACATCATGTATTGATCGGCGACACCGTGCCCTGCATTACGCGGGTTCCAGCTTCGCAGGACTGCGTAGCGATTCAATTCGCGCGCCATGCGCGGCAGCACTTCAGCAAACCTGACGCCCGGCACAGCAGTCGCGATGCTGTTGAACTCGCCGCGCACGCTCAAGGGCGCGTCGGGCTTGGGGTCGAACGTGTCGTGATGGCTGGTTCCGCCGCGCGTCCAGATCAAGATGCAGTTAATGTCACGAGTCGAGGAATGCTCTTTGGCGAGCGCCTGCTTGCGCGCAAGCGCCATCGGCAATGCAATGCCGAGGCCGGCCAGGGCGCCAACTTTCAGGAAATCCCGGCGGTGAAGGCCGTCGCAATCGCGTGTCCAGGTAGAAAGGAGATTCAGCATCACTGGTTCTCCAAGTCGAGGCGGGTAAGGTCTGGAGGGACCAACATAGGCAGGTCTCTAGAATCTACCACAGACGCCTGGTTGGGAACAGTTAAAATCTCCTGGATCCCAGACCCGCTACCCAATGCAATGGCGCCCGTTGAGAGATTTTCCGAAAACTCACCTGGCGAGCATTTGACGCCGACCGGGGTATTCCGTTATGCTGTGGGTTACCTGCCGATGAACGGCCCTTTGCGGATCAGGCCTGTTGAGCCGCCGGCTTAACGGGCTCCCACCGGAGGTTTCCGGAGGCCTTTCACTTGTTCCTGCCTCGATATTTTGCTTGGCTGAACTTCTCAATCGTCTTGCGCTCTGCCCTGTGCTTTTTCCTTTGGCCCACATGCTCGGTCTGCCTCGCGGGCAATGATTTTCACGTTGATCCGCCGCAATCGGTGTTGAACGGAAACTACTCCCAGACTCAATTAGTAGTGAGGGCCAGCACGCAAGGCGGCGGAGTGAATGAGCGTTCGGCTGGCCTCACCGGCCAGGCAGTCTATCACTCCTCCAACCCGCAGGTGGTGACGGTGAGCAATTCGGGCCGGCTGCTGGCGGTCGGCAATGGCGAGGCGGTCGTTACCGTAAACGCTTCGGGCACTACCCATTCCGTGCCGGTGAAGGTCACGGGCGTGGTTCCGGAGCCTCGGATCAGCTTCGACAACCAGGTGCTCGCGGTTATCGGCAAAGCGGGTTGTAATGCTGGGGCATGCCACGCCAGCCAATACGGCAAGGGTGGGTTCAAGCTCAGCGTTTTTGCCTATGCTCCCGACGAGGATTATCTTGCTATCGTCCGCTACGGCTTCGGCCGGCGGGTCAATCTGAATGACCCCGAGCGCAGCCTGTTCCTTTTGAAACCAACGCTGGGCGTACCGCATGAAGGAGGCCGACGTCTGCAAGCAGGTTCGATTGATTACCAAATCCTGCAGCAATGGCTGGCGGGCGGTGCACCGGGGCCCAATAAAAAGGCGGCAAGCGTCTCGCGCATTGGGGTCCTTCCCAATCGCAGAGTCGGGCCGAAAGGCTTCACTCAGCAGCTTCGCGTACTGGCCACGTACAGCGACGGCACGATGCGCGACGTCACCGCCTGGGCCAGGTTCGACAGCATGGACGAGGGCATCGTGCAGGTCTCGCGCGACGGTCTGGTGCGGGGGATTGGCACCGGCCAGGGAGTGGCCATGGTCCGCTTTGGCGGGCAAGCTGAAGTCGCGACCATCGTGGTGCCTTACGCCGATGCCGTCGATCTCGCCGGCTGGAAGGACCAGAACTTCATCGATACGCTCGCCGCCGCCAAGTTCAAAGAAGTCGGGATCGCGCCGTCCCCTTTGTGCGACGATGCAACTTTCTTGCGGCGCGCTTACCTTGACGCAATCGGCACGCTGCCAACCGTTCAGCAAGCGACGACATTTCTCGATTCCAAAGATCCCGACAAACGAAAAAAGCTGATCGATGAGCTCCTGGGACTGACGGGCGATCCAGCTCGAGATATCCACAACAATGAATATGCCGCTTACTGGTCGCTCAAGTGGTCCGACCTGATTCGTTCGAACAGCGCAGCGATCGGCGAGCAGGGCATGTGGGCGCTCTACAACTGGATCAAGGAATCCTTCCGCGAGAACAAGCATTTTGATCAATTCGTGCGCGAGTTGATCACGGCCCAGGGATCGACTTACAGCAATGGGCCGGCCAACTATTTCCGGATTGCCAGTAGCCCTCAAGATCGAGCCGAAGAAACTTCTCAATTGTTCTTGGGCGTTCGGCTGCAGTGCGCGAAATGCCACCATCATCCCTACGAGAATTTCAGCCAGGACGACTATTACGGCTTCGCGGCGTTCTTTGCGCGGGTTGGCAACAAGGGCAGCCAGGAGTTCGGCATCTTTGGCGGAGAAACTGTCATCCTGGTGCAATCCGGCGGCGAGGTTACAAACCCGCGCACGGGCAAGGTATTGCAGCCGACGCCGCTCAATGGCAGACCGGTGACCTCGTCGATCGACCGCCGCGCTGCATTGGCGGATTGGATCACGTCGCCGCAGAATCCATACCTCGCGCGCAACATCGTCAACCGCTATACCTCCTACCTGCTTGGCCGCGGGCTGGTCGAACCCATCGACGACATGCGCGCCACGAACGCGCCTACGAATCCGGCCCTGCTCGATGCCTTGGCGGCGGATTTGGTCAAAAGCGGCTTGGACCTGAAGCACCTGTTGCGGGCGATCATGAACTCCCGCCTCTATCAGCTCGATTCACAACCAACCAGGAACAACGCCGCTGATGACCGCTTTTACTCTCATTACCGTGTGAAACGGCCGGCGGCTGAGCCCTTGCTTGACGCGATAGACGACGCGACCGGCATCCGCACGAAGTTCGCCAAGGTCCCGCTGGGGACGCGAGCGATCGAGCTGCCCGATGCCCAGTACAACGATTATTTCCTGACGGCGTTTGGCAAGCCGCGCCGGGAAGGCGTCTGCGAATGCGAGCGCGTCTCTGAGCCAAACCTGGCCCAGGCGCTGCACACTCTGAACAGCGACGTTTTGGCGGCCAAGATCTCGTCTTCCAAAGGCCGGGTCGCAAAACTGATCGCCGCCAAGAAGTCGCCCGATGCCATTATCGACGAACTCTACCTGGCGACCCTCTCGCGTCGCGCCACCAGCGAGGAGCGGTCCGCCTGCGAAAAGCTGCTCGCTGCCAACCCAGATAAAAAGGCGTTCTACGAAGACTTGCTCTGGTCCCTGATCAATTCCAAACACTTTTTGTTTATCCATTGATCGCGGGGACCTCCAACCGAAAGTACCCAACAGGCCCGTGTCCTGCCAATTGCCATGAAACCCACGATACTTTCTTCCGCCTGCTTCGCTTTCACGCTGTTCTTCCTTGCGCCGACGCCGGCCCGGGCCCAGACCCAGACCTCGTACCCGATGCTCATGAGCATCTCCCCGGTGGCGGTACAGATCGGGCAAACGTCCGAGTGCGAAGTATCGGCACGCTATAGCCTGCAGGGAGCATACAAGGTATTCGTGTCGGGTGACGGTGTGACTGGCGAAGTGGCTGGGAACGCGGAAAAGACCGACAAAAAGCCGTCCGGTAAAAAGCGCCTGCTCGAAAAAATCAAGATTCGCTTCACCGTGGCAGCCAACGCTTTGCCGGGCGTGCGCGACGTCCGCATCGCCACGCCACAGGGAGTATCCACGGTGGCCCAGCTTGTGGTGGTGCGTGATCCGGTCATTCGGGAAGCCGCAGCCAACGACACCATGGAGACCGCCCAGCGCATCACCATTCCTGCCACTGCTTGCGGCAGGATTGAGAAACTAGAAGATGTGGATTACTACAAGTTTCACGCCGCGGCTGGCTCATCGTGGACTTTTCACGTGCGCTCGCAGCGCCTGGAGAACCGGATCCACGATCTGCAGGAACACGCTGACCCGATCATCACTCTGCGGAACGCGCTCGGCACCGTGCTTGCCGCCAACGACAATTACTTCTTTGGCGACCCGTTGCTTAACTACCGTTTCCCCGCGGCTGGGGAATATTACCTGGAAATTCGCGATGCTCGTTATAGCGGCAATCCCTACTGGGAGTACAGCATCGAGATCAACGACCGGCCATTCGTGACCAACGTCTACCCGTCATGTGCCGCTCCGGGGACCACGACGGTTCTCCATCCGATCGGTTACAATTTGCCGCCCGACGCAGTTACGTCACTGACTCTGCCCGCCGGAGCTCCGGAGGGGCTGCAATGGGCCACGCTGACGCTGGCTAACCATCAAATAACCAACGAAGCGCCGATCATTGTCAGCCGGTTGCCGCAGGTTTTGGAGGCCCCGGGTGTCAAGAATACTCCCGCTGCCGCTCAACACATCTCCGTGCCAGCCGGGATTTGTGGCCGCATTGCAAACCCCGGAGAAATCGACTGCTATGCATTCGATGCCAAGGCCGGCGAGCGCTTCACGTTTGAGGTGGTTGCCCGCGCGCATCAATCAGCCATCGACTCGGTACTGCGGATCCTCAACGACAAGGGAGTCCCTCTGATTGAGAACGATGATGCCGGCGGGCGCTACGTCCATGCCGACTCATTGATCGAGAACTGGACTGCCCCGGCCAATGGTCGTTACATCATCGAGATTCGCGACCTGCATCTGCGCGGCGGTCCCACCTTTGTCTATTTTCTCAAAGTCACGCGTAGCGAACCGTCCTTCACGCTGGAAACCGACACCGACAAGACCTTATTGGCCCCCGGCACATCCGGAGTCATTTTCGCTCGCGTCACCCGCAGGGCCGGCTTCAGCGGAGAAGTGCAGCTTCATGTGGAAGGATTGCCGGCGGGCGTGAAGGCAACTTGTGGCCGAATTCTCGCCACCGGGACCGACGGCTGCATCCTTCTGCGCGCGGCCCCGGATGCTCCGCGCGGCGCCTCCAACATTCGCGTTACCGGCTCAGCCAAGTACAAGGAGGCGAACGGCAAGACAGCGGACCTCACTGCCGTCGCCCAACCTTTGCAGGAAATCTACATGCCCGGAGGAGGTCGCTCCCACTATCCCGTTGAGACACATGCGGTTTCCGTTGGTGATGCGCTCGACCTCAAGGCGGTCAACATCAGTCCGACTGCCATCACGCTTCGGCCTGGCGAATCGAAGAAGATCGACGTCACGATCGATCGGCAAGCGGGCTTCAAGCAGAACGTAACGCTGGATGTCGTTTACCAACATCTCGGGTCCATTTACGGCAACAGCTTGCCGGCAGGCATCACGGTCGACGAGAAGGCAAGTCAGACCCTCCTGACCGGCGATCAAACGAAGGGAACTATTGTTCTCAAGGCAGCCCTCGACGCCAAACCGGTGCAGAATCAGCAGGTGCCGGTTATGGCACACGTCTCCATCAACTTCGTCATGAAATTCACCTATTGCGCCCAACCGCTGTATCTAAGTGTGATTCCAGCTCAGACTGCGGCCGCACGAAAATAACCCCACTCTTGAACGGGGAGCGAATCTTTCGGTGTGCCTGGATTTTCTCGAAGTGCAGCTCGATCTTGCTGACGAATTCGCGAATCACTTCCCGCAATAGCATCGGATCCGCCTTCTCGATGGCTTCCCGTAGGTGCCAGAGATGCGCTTCCGCCTGGTCAAGCGTTTGCTCCATGTCGGCCTGGTCGCTTCCTCTCTTCTGGTTGTCCATCTGCCTTTGGAGTTTTTCACGCTCTTCTTTCCAGGCTCGCACCGTTGCGGAAACATCTCTTAGTAAGTCTTTGTCGATTTCCGTCAAGCGCTCGATGCCCTTGCCGATCTTGCGATCCAGGACCGCGATTTGCTTTTGCAGCTCCCGTAAGCGCTCCGGTCGTTCGCGGTTCGCGTCGCGTATTTGCTGGCGCATCTCCTGCCGAACCTTTTCCAGACATGCAGGGTTCAAGACCTGCTCCTGAAGCTTGCGGACGACGCAATCGAGCATCTTCCGGTGTAACACCATATTCGCGGAGCAGGCGCGCTTGCCGTAGTGATGGTAAGACGCGCAGCGGTAGAACGGTTGCCCGTTGTTCATCATGCCAATCATTCGAGCCCCGCAGTTTCCGCAAACCAATAGCCCGGCCAGCGTGTACTGCCCACCGCCGATGACAGGCGTCCTGTTCAGCTTCAACTCGACCCATGCCTTGCGATTCAGGGATAATCGCTCCTGAACACGCAGAAACAGCTCTCGGGACACAATGCCTTCGTTCAGGTCCATCTTGATAATCCAATCCTGGAGAGCGTTCTTGCCCCCCGGCGCCCTGGAATCGGTCGTTTTGATTTGCCCGGCCGAGACGGAAGTATACTTCCCGCAATGTGCGGAGTTCCAAGTCATGTCACCGATATACTTCCTGTTGCGCAGGATCTTCTTTAACGTCGCTGTAGACCAGAATGGCCCACCGCTCGGGTTGCGTACTCCGCGTGCGGCTAGCTCGCGAGAAAGGGCATTCATGCTGTAGCCGTTGGCGTATAGTTCAAAAATGAGTCGCACTACCCGAACATCAGCAGGCTCACCAGGAACAAGACGTTTGCCGAGAACTGGGTCGGGAATCAGTTTCAGGCCATGCGGGACGGGCCCGCCCAGCCACTTCCCTTCGTTGGCCATCATGAGCATACGCGTCATTACGCGCCGGCTATTGGCCTGAGACTCCAGTTTTTTTGATTCCTGGAGCACGCAATCCGTGATGCGGCCGGCGAATGACTCCCAGTCGATGCGCCCCTGGCTGCACGTTTCCAGCCGTGCCCCGGCGTCTCGGAGCTGCTTCACGTAATAGCCCTGCGTGATGCTGTCGAAGCGCATCAGGCGGTCTTTATCATCGACCAGGATGACGGCGAATTCCTTCCGCTTGGCGTCCTTCATCAGCTGCATGAACGCCTTGCGTTTTTCTTCCTCATCCCCGGCAATCCCCTCATCGATGTAGTCGCGCAGAATCCGGTAGCCGTTGCGCTCGGCGTAGGGTTCCAGCTGGGAGCGTTGCCGAGCGATGCTATCTTCCTGCTTGTCTGTGGACATGCGGTAGTAGGCGACGGCGTTGATAATAGACATGTGAATCCTTTCTGGTAGACCACGGAACCAGCTGCCAGCTGCCAGCTGCCAGAGCAAAGCGGCGTCGACTTCAGAGGTAGAACCTAACTCCCACCGAAAAACTTAGAAAATCCCGTCAAAATCGGAGTTTACGCACTTCTGGGGCCGTTTGCAAGCGCGTGGGAGCGCGCTCGTAAAAGCGCGAGGATTTGCGGATTTTCCGCGCGGTGCGCGGAAGATTCCGCGCTGCCGCGATGGGTCGACAGTGGGGGCCGTCATTCTCGCGATAGGTACTCACCGGAGACGGTGCTCGCCTTCTTCTGGGAAGAATCCGATAGTCCGGTTGCCGCATGAGCAGTTTGAAAACTTGCCCTTTTCCGCAGTCGCTAAGCAAGCTGACCGCACGTCCTCTAATTCCGGGCATCATAATTTATCATCGCGGAGCTTGGGAAGGCATATGGCCGAAAAGGAAAAGGTGTCGAGCCCCATGAACCGATCCGGCTGTGGCGTTCTCCGCTAGGTGCATACAGACTGCTGCGAAAGGCTGCTTCAGCACACCTTGATGTGACGTTGGATTGGCTTGTCGCCCTCCAATCGGGCGACATGAATGACTGGCGTCGTCACGTCAAATCCGCCAAGACGCCGGCGCCGCAGAAATTGGGATTGCCAAAACTTTGCATGGGCTTACCCATGGCTGCGGCCAGGGACAGGAGGAGCCGGTTGTGAGGAAAATTCTTGTAATGGATCGCGCGGCCCATGCGGAAGTCCAGTCCGCCACCGACCAGCACGAACGGGATGTTATCGAGAGTGTGCGAATTGCCTTTGCCGAGCTCATTGGTCCACACCAACAGCGTGTTATCGAGCAGACTACCGCCGCCGCCCGGCTCGGGGGTTTGGGCCAACTGCTGGGCTAGATAGGCCAACTGCCCGCAGAACCATCGGTTGATCTTGGTCAGTTTTTCCTGAGCGGCCATGTCCTTGTCCTCGGCGTGGGACAGCTCGTGATGGCCTTCGTTCACGCCGAGCCAGTGCATCCGCGCTCCGCCAACCGAATTGGTGAATTGCAGCGTGGCAACTCGCGCGAAATCCGCTGCGAAGCTCCGGACCATGAGATCGATCTGCGCTTTGCTGATCTGGGGCATCTGGTCGTTTACCTTCTTCAGCCCTGGATCGAGCACCGGAACCGCATGCCCTACCGCCCCTTGCCGGGCCGCCTGGAGCTCCTGCTCCATGGCGCGGACGAAGGAGGCATGCTCTTCCAGCAGCCTGCGGTCCTCCGAACTAACCTTGGCACTCACCTTGCGCAGATCTTCTTGCAGATCGTCAAGGACACTCTTCAGGAGTTCTTGATTCTTCATGCGGCCGTAAAGCTTGGCGAACATTTGATACGGATCATCGATCGGCGCCAGTGGCTTGTTCGGACCTGCATACACCATACGAGTCCACGTGTCCGCACGGTCCGGCACCATGACGCCAAATTCCAGCGATCCAAAACGCGTGCGGGTCTGGGGTTTGCTTTGCAAGTAGCTCTTGATTTCCTGATCGATCGACAGCCCCTTGGCCCATCCGGCCGGGGTATCCGAGCCTCCTTGGACATTTCCGGGATAGAGCTCGATGCCGGTAAGCAGACAGCCGATGCCGCGCATATGATTGTCGCCGTCCCCGCGCACTCTGTCGCTGATCCCCTGTAGGACTAAGGTACGATCGCGAAACGGCTCCAAGGGTTTCAAGCTCTCCTTCAGCTCGCTCAGTCTTCCCGCCTTTTCCGGCCAAAACGTGCCCGGCACGACGCCGTTCGGGCTGAACATGATCACCAGCCGCTGCTTGCGCCTTTGCTGATTCGCAAAGCCCAGGCTGGGCAAGTTCAGGATGAATGGAAGAGCCGCTGCCCCGATACCCAGGTCACGAATGAACTCGCGTCGGTTTTGCTGATTCATCACGTACACGGCACTCCTAAAAGCCCGTTGCAACAAAGGTGACATGCACGAAAAGCAAGAGAATCAGTCTCAATTGTTGCAACAGGCTCTAATTCTTCAAAGGCAGAGCCGAAGTTGCCATGATCTCCACAATTAGTTTACGGATATTGGTACCGTGCCCCCGGAAAAACCCGCGCAGATTCTCTAATTCGCGGGGACCGAAGGCACGGATGGGCTGCTTGACGAGGTAGTGAAAGAGGTGCTCGATGAACGCATTCTGCGCCTCCTCGCTGTCGGCTAAGAACGTTGCCAGGTCGCGAACACCCGCGAACTTCACTCGTTCACCCTTGCGTGTTTCATAGATTCCCATCGCGTCGATTGGTTTGCCTTGGTCCCGATCGCGAAAGCGGCCGATGGCATCGAAGTTCTCCAGCGTGAAGCCGAGCGGATTGATGATCCCATGACAAGCCTGGCACTGCTGCGGCCGGGTCTGAAGGGCTACGCGCTCGCGCGTGGTGAGCTGAGGGTGCAGTTCAGCCGGAAGGAGCTCAAACGCCTCCGGCGGCGGTCGGAGCGGAATCCCCAGGACGTTGCGTGCGAGGAAGACGCCGCGATGAATGGGCGAGCTCGTCGCCGTGTGGGCAAACGTGGCCAGCAGGTACGGGTGCGAGAGGATTCCCGCGCGCGTATGCGGATCCTGGGAGACTCTTACAAAAGGAGAGTCGGGCCGGAGGTTCGCCCCATAGAAGCGCCCCAGCCGGCCATTGAGATAGAGGAAATCCGCGAGAAAGAGCTGACGGAAGTCCGAGCCCTCGCTCCAGACCACCTCATCTAGGAATAAGTCGAGGGAATCGCGCAAGTCAGAAGCGGCTACCTGGTCGAACCCGGGAAATTGGTCCTTAGCCTTGAACAGCTCCGGAACGGGATCGAGCTTGAGCAACTGGAAAAGGAAAGTGCGGATCTTCGAACGTGTCCGCAGGTCCCCAACCATCCGCTCCGCCTGGTACACTACCTGCTCACGATTGGCCAAGCGTTTGCTGACCGCGGCCTCAAGCAGCGGGGGATCGGGCAACGAATCCCAAAGCCCAAACGAGATCCGGGAAGCGACGTCGAAGTCATCCCGGCCGCCGCCAATCTCACGGTAGAGGAACCGCGGCGATTTGAGAATGAGGAGAAGTGAGCGCTTGGCTCCCGTCTCCGGGTCTGGAGCTTTTTCGAACTGACGCGTGATATAGAGCTGCCTTTGCTCATCGGTGAGCGGCCGTCGGAAGGCCCGTTCGGCAAAACGACGACAAAACTCGATCAAGCGTCGGTTTCGGTCGGAGGTATGTTCCGAGACGTCGGCAAGCTCTCTTAGGTGAGTCATCACATAATCGGCTACCTCGATGGCCGCGCTGGTTGTCGCCTGGTCCCAGGCCTCGGAGACCGACGTTCCCCGTTCATAGCCAAGGTTTCGGTCATCGGGCGGAAAGGCTGGGTTCAGGACGAAGACCTCGGGAAATCGTGCCGGCGACAGATTGCGCGCCGGAATGACCTGGGCGGCCTGTCCAGGCGGCTTCCACTCCAGCGCGATCGACGCTTTGGCGACCGGCATCTTGTCTCTCTTCTCTTTCGAATCCTGCACGCCTTGCTTGGCCTTGGAGAATTCCAATCGCAGCGAATAAAACCTGCCTCCCAGCAAGTGGATGGAGGCGCGGTGTTCAATGTCGTTCCCAGACTTGACCCAAGCGTCGACCAGCGGATGGACGATGTCGTTGACCCAGAGGCGCGTGGCGTGTTCCGTACGGACTACGAATTCGTACTCGCCGGTCTCGCGAGCCAGGACCGATCCTTCCCAGCGAATCGCAAACTCCTTGGCATCGATCTTCCGGGGGAATGGGCTCGAAATACCGAAGTCGAAGTGGATCTCCGCGTCGAGGCGTTCCAGAGCGCGCTCGCCTTGGTGCAACGTGCCCGATTTGAAGTACTCTCCATGCAATCCGTGCTGCTCGTTCCGCGGGCCGGGCGTGCGGAAGCTGCCGACCAGGTCCGTCACAGCATTGTAATACTGGCGCACGGTGAGCCGCGCCAGCTCGATCCGCGGCGGTTTCTTGCGTTCCTGGGCGGCTTTCGAGTAAAACGCCTCGTAGATATAGCTCGCGACCTGCTCGGCCTCAGTGGCGGTGCATTTCTGTGGAGCATCCTTCGGCATGTACTTAGTAATGTAGCGCGTCAGCTGAGGCAACGCCCGATTTCCGGAAAGTGTGTGCGGATAATGTTCGTCGGATCCTTCCCCCGAGGCGCCGTGACAGAGGGCGCAGTGCGTTCGGTAAATCCGCTCACCTGGGCCAACCTCGTCGGCACAAAGCATCCTGGAGGGAAGCAGCAATGCTGATCCCGCTAGTGCAATGCAGGGCGTCAGGCGGTAGAAAACGGACAGAATGCATAATCTAATTTGCATTGGGAGCTGGAGCTTAACCGAGTCACAAGCTATTTAACAATTAGCGTGGCTGGGACCGCCAACAGTGCCCCGCGGCAATAAAACGTATCTTCAATTTGAGCGTCCATCTGTACGCTGTCAAGCTCGGACGAGGAAGCCCGTTCGATGTTCGCTCGCAGACGGCGTTTGTCACATTCAGGCCATGGGACACATTAATGACAAGGAAGGTCGTTTTTCTTGTTCGGTGAGCCGCTACCGTATTGATGTGGCTGCCAATCACGCCGAGATGACCGGATCGGCTACCATCAGATGTCGGGAGGGGAGACGAAATCGTACATTATGACAAGAGTAGGTTTTAGCGCGTCGGAACGAACGGCTGCATACCTTTTCAGCGGCTGTAAGGGACAGGACTATGCCTCGAGCCATTGCTGGCACCATCGCATCTGCCGTGATCCTCCTACTGCACGCTAATGCCGTTTGGCCGGCCGAGCCGGCGACCAATTCTCCCGCAGCCTTAAAGACAGCTGTCACCAAAGCGCTCGGCTTGCTGAGGAAAGGGGCAGAGGGGCATGTCGCTCAGCGCACGTGCTTTGCTTGCCACAATCAGGCGATCCCTATCCTTGCCTTTACGACAGCCCAGGGGCGAGGATTTCCGAAGGTTGACCTGAAGAATCAACTTCAATTTATTGCCTCCTTCCTTGACCGAAACCAGGAGAACTACCGGAAGGGCAAAGGCCAAGGCGGAGATGTGAGCACGGCGGGGTATGCCTTGCTTGCCCTCGAATTAGGCGGATGGAAGTCCGACGCGACGACCGAGGCGGTAGTGGAATACCTGCTGCTCCGGGCCAAGAACCTGGACCACTGGCGAACATCAAGCCATCGACCCCCCTCTGAAGCCAGCGACTTTACATCGAGCTACCTGGCCATTCGAGCCCTGACCAGTTGGGGCACACATACCCAGCAGGACCGCATTGCGAAGCGGATTACCATAGTTCGCGAGTGGTTGCGCAAAACCGAAGCCAAAGATACCGAGGATCGCGTATTTCGCCTCTGGGCGCTACAGGCAGCCGGGGCGCAGGGCAATGAATTAATGTCCGCTGGGCAAGCGCTTTTGCGAACCCAGCGCAGGGATGGTGGGTGGGGACAGACCGACGCGATGGACAGCGACGCCTACGCTACCGGCTGCTCGCTGGTCGCGTTGAATCAGGCAGGCAGCATGGCAACGAGCGATCCTGCGTATCAACGCGGTGTTGCATTTCTTCTAAAGAGCCAGCGGCCGGACGGCTCCTGGATGGTCCAATCTCGAAGCCAACCATTCCAAACCTATTTCGAAAGCGGGTTTCCGCACGGGAAGGACCAGTTCATCTCCATAGCAGCGAGCGCCTGGGCGACCACGGCCCTGGCCATGGCGTGCCCCATTGCGGAGAAGGCGGAATCCTTCCCGACCACGCATTCGAGGACCCGCTAGCGTAACGTCCCCTCCCAACGGCTAACACCCTCAACTCCCGACAGGGATCGAACCCATCGGCGCAACCCCCGTGCGGGGCTATGACTTTAGGGAAATCGCTTTATCCGGGCGGCGCAAAATGCGGCGCACTTCACCCCGATTCCTTGGCAATCGACCCCGCCCTGGCGAAAATCATCGCCGCTTGGCCGAAGCTACCCGAGGCCGTGAAGGCCGGGATCGTGGCCTTCGCCCAGGCCGCAAGTGGTTCCGATAGCGAAGCCCAGGCTTACCCTACGTTGCGCCACGTTTGCGCGTGTCGCGTTCTGGCGGAGCCGGTTGGGCGAACGCCCGACCTTAGCGACTCGCGGCCCACGTACCAAGGAATCGGCGACCCGCGTAGCGCAGGCAAAAGCTGCTGGAGTCCGCCTGCGGCGCCTCCAATCTAGGTAGAGACCGGAACGAACATAACGATCTGGAATCAACCCCAACGGGTGAGCTAAGCCATTCGCTCGTTCGAAGGGAGTCATGGAAATCCGCCAGAGGACGCGCTGCCGGAGAATGATTAATGCACTGACTTGGACGAGGCCAATCCCGTAACTCCTCGAGCAGCCGCTCGATGCTTGCGGATAGATTTGATTCCCCTCGACCGCGGAGGATCCTACTTTAGTGGAAGTCGTCGCCGATCTGCCGATAGGCAGGGTGCGAGAAGCTCGATCTGATGTAGCAGAAATCTAGGAATATCCGGTGCACCGAGTTCTTCCGGAGGCGGCATATAGAATGCGGCAAACTTGCGCCGTCGTTCGTTGGTTGGGCAGGCATATGCGGGCAGCGGGCCTGTTTTTGCGTGGTTTGATGATGGGTACACGGGGAAAACGTATCGCGCACCAGTAGTGCCATTCTTAAAATACTAGAATACTCTAAAGCGTTTTTCATTTGCATTCCAGCGGCGGCCGGGAGATAATCACCACCCTACCCATCGACTTGCCTTGCGCGCTTCAGGTGGAATCATGCCCGTCATCGCCGAATGTCCTTCCTGTGGCAATCGAGTGCAGTTATCGGATGCGTTTCAGGGCCGCCGCATTAGCTGTAGCCTCTGCCATACTCCCATCCTCGTTAGCGCGCCGGTGGCGGAAGCCATTCCGGAAGTTGAGATCATAGAACCAGGTCCCCCGGCGCTGCCGGTCAACGTCGAGAACCTCGAGGCGGTGTTGGCCCTGGAGGAAGTTGAGTTCGAACCGGCTTCGCGTGGACCCCGGGAACCGCCGCCCCTGCCTGCCGGCCGCAATCAAACGCTAGCGGATAGCCTGGGGATTGCTGCGGTTGTCTTGGGCGTTCTCGCCCTATTCTGCAACTGGATACCGGCCGTCCATCTAGCAGTCTTGCCGATGGGCGGCTTGGGCTTGCTGTTGGCTGCTGGAGGTCTCGTGCTCTCGGCGGCACGGCGCGCGCAGGCAAGAACCTTCTCCTTGGGCGGTTTGATCGCGAGCCTTGGCGCCATTGTGGTCGCAGCCGTGTTGATGTCGAGGGGAAGCGGCGCCGGACCGAATGTAGGAGAGGAAGCCGGTGCAGTTCGAACATCGTCGCCGCAAGCCGGAACGGTGGCCCAGCTAATTAAACTGCTGGAGACAGGTGACGCCGTGGATCGGCAGGATGCGGCGGAGGCATTGGGAAATTACGGGCCGCAAGCGGCGAGTGCTGTGCCTGTCCTGGGCGAGGCCCTACGGGACGATACGCCGCAGGTGCGTGCTGCCGCGGCGCAGGCATTGGGAAAGATAGGGGTGCAGGCAAAAAGCACCTTCCCTGCTCTCTTACAGCTAGTGGGCGACGCTAGCCCGCGGGTACACGAGGCTGCGGAGACGGCGTTGGGCCAGATCGGCGCCGTGGAGCCGGCAGACCTTCCCGCGCTGACGGCTGCTTTGGGGTCCAAGAACGCGCACGTTCGCCTGCATGCACTTCAAGCGTTGACCCAACTTGGCCCAGCCGGCAAGGGGGCTTTCAAATTAGTCGTCGGGGCGCTCGGCGATGCTGATGGAGACGTTCGCGAAGCTGCTCGGAGCGCTCTGCAGGCTTTTACGCCGATCACCAGGGCACACATCGTGGATCTTCAGGAGACCCTGAAGGACTCCAATCCGCAGGTTCGTGCCGCCAGCGCGCGGCTTCTCGGGACGTTGGGTATGTACGACAAGTCCACGGTCTTCGTTGCTTTGGTGCCTGCGCTTCAAGACCGCGATGCGAATGTTCGTGCCGCGGCGGTCGACGCCCTCTCGATGATGGCCCCGCCGGACGAAACTGACATGCCAGCCCTATGTGAATTGCTGAAGGCCAGAAGCACGGAGGCACGCTGGTACGCCATTCAAGCTCTCAGCCGGCTCAAGCCAGTGACCCGGGCTGCCGTCCTGCCGCTCGCGGATGCGCTGGATGACCCGGAACCAAAAGTGCGCGAAAGCGCAGCCGCAGCCCTGGCTAGCATGGGGCCGGACGCCAAGGCCGCCGGCCGCGCCCTGGCGGATGCGCTCAAGGATCCGGACCGGAACATGACTAGGTGCGCGTTGGACGCGCTGGCGAAAATCCTCGGACCGGAAGCTGATTATGCCGTTCAGCCGCTTTTTCAGACGTTTCGGGACAAGGACCAGCAAACGCGCGACCTGGCTGCAAAGACCCTTGCCAAAATCGGCGAGCCGGCCTGGCGAACTTTACGGCTAGGGCTGAAAGACGGCAACTCGGAGGTCCGCAGGCTCTGTGCGGAAGCGCTGGCGCAATTGACAACACCGGCGCTGGACGCCGTGTCGCCATTGATCGACGCCCTCGAGGACGAGCGTGCCGAGGTTCGCAGCGCGGCAGCATTGGCGCTAGCAAGCGTCGGACCAAGCGCTCGGCCTGCTGTTGCCGGCCTTCGTAAGAGGTTGAAGGATAACGACCCCAAGGTCCGCAGCGCGTGCACGACTGCATTGGCAAGGATCGGTAAGGAAGGTGGGAGCACGACGGCTCTTATCGAGGCATTCGACAGCGACGACAAGGTGGTTGCCCTGATCGCCGGTCAAGCCCTCAACAGGATGGGGAGGCTTGGCAAGGGCGATGTTGCCGCGTTGGCAGCCGCCTTGAAGAGTCCAAAAGCGGAAGTTCGGAACTTTGCTGCGAGCGCGCTGGCCAAGATAGGTCGCGATGCCAGGGAGGCCGTGCCCACGCTCAGCGCAGCGCTGCAAAACCTCGATTCCCAGACCCGGTGCCTTGCCGCGCAGGCGCTTGGCAAGATCGGCCCGGACGCGCGTGCAGCCGTGCCCGCTTTGGCGCTGGCGCTTCAAGATGAAGAAGAGGCCGTTCGGAGTTCTGCGGCAGCCGCTCTGGGCGACATTGGCCCTGATGCCAAGGATGCGATTCTGAACCTGCTAAAAGCCTTGAGGGACAAAGATCACGAGGTACGCAGGAACGCGCGCAGGGGACTGAGTAGAATGGGAGCCATTGCCGTGCCCGAACTGGTGGAAATGTCGCACGAGGTCAGCAGCCGGTTGCGTCTTGAAGCCGTGCTGACACTGGGGGATATTGGGCCTGCGGCAGCGCCCGCAATCGAGCGACTCAAAATGCTCGAGGATCGCGACGGCTCGGCGGATATCCGGACGGCGGCCCAGGAAGCGCTGGCGAAGATCGAGAAAAAGTGAGGCATCCGAGCGTGGCAATTCCAACGCGCACCCTGCTCCGCCCCACAACCTGCCCTCATTGCTGGGCAAAGTTCGAGCCGCAAGACATCTTGTGGATCTCGTCCCATTCAGATCTTCTGGGCGATCCGCGTCTCGGTCCGGAGCAGCCACAGCGCTTCCTCCCCACGCGCTTCAATCTCCAGGGGTATGCCCTCGACTCCCGTGGTTTCGTCTGCCAGTCCTTGGCGTGTCCGAAGTGCCACCTGCCGGTCCCACGCGTCTTGCTGGAGACCGAGCCCACTTTCCTCTCGATCCTGGGCACCCCGGCGTGCGGCAAGTCGTTCTTCCTGACGGCGCTCACATGGGAGCTGCGGCGACTGCTGCCCACGCATTTCGGCCTCTCTTTTGCCGATGCAGACACGCTCTCGAACCGCAGCCTCAATGAGTACGAGGAGTCCCTGTTCCTCAATCCGAAGGCGGATGAGCTGGTGCCGCTCGCCGACCTCATTCGGAAGACCGAGTTACAGGGGGAGCTTTACAACACGGTGATGTACGGCAATCAGAATGTCAGCTATCCACGGCCGTTCCTGTTTACTGTGCAACCTCTGGAGCATCATCCCTACGCTATCCAGGCGCCCCGGGTCGCGCGCGTATTGTGTCTCTACGACAACGCTGGCGAGCATTTCCTGACGGGGCAAGATTCCACCGCCAGCCCGGTGACCAGGCATATGGCCCGGGCGAGCATCCTATTTTACCTGTTTGATCCGACCCAAGACCCGCGCTTTCAGAAACTTATTCGGCAGAACAAACCGGCCCTGGCGGGCGCGCCCTCCAGCCGGACCAGCAGACAGGAAGTTGTCCTCCAGGAGGCAGCGGGCCGCGTTCGCCGGGTGCTCGGTCTCTCGCAGGGAGCAAAGCACACGCGCCCGCTGATCGTGGTGCTCACTAAGTACGACGTCTGGGCCCACCTTCTACCGGAAGCCGACTGCGCGGAGCCGTGGGTTATCAAGGAGAATCTTGCCGGACTTGATCTCGAACGCATCGAAAATCGGTCGCGCGAGGTGCGCGCTCTGCTCCTCCAGGTATCCCCTGAGTTGGTCGCGGCTGCCGAGGGGTTTGCCGAGGAGGTGATCTATGTACCCACGAGTGCCCTGGGTGAAAGCCCGACGCTGGGTGAACAAGGCAAGGGCCTGGCCATTAAACCCGCCGCGATCAAACCGATTTGGGCAACAGTTCCATTCCTCTATGGAATGTGCCGGTGGATGCCCGGCCTGATCCCCAGCCGCAAACGAAGACAAGGACAGGATTCCTCAGCGGATGGACGCGGTGTCGCGGGGCGGCTCCAGCCCCTCGATGGCTTTGCAACCTGATTCCCGCGCGATTCTTACCATGAGCCATGAGTTGTTCCACACATCCGCGCCGAAGGGTTTGCAACCCGGCGCGAGTGGCTTTTGCACGGTGGCTGCCACGCGCGGCATTCCTGCCGCCTTGATGGAAAAAGTTGAGGCATTGAGCGGCTATCGGCACCTGTTATCGCCTCTCGATCCGAAGAATCCGGTGGCTTATTCCCACCTCCGCCTGAGTGCGCTCGGCAAATCGTATCATGTGTTATCGCGCATTTGCGCTGCCGGCCTCGATTATTCGCAGCGGAGCAACAAGTTTGCCCATCATGTCATCCTGGAGCCGAATGAGCTACCTTCGGCCGGACCAGCCTGGCTGCTCGCTCGGCCCGGCTTCATGGAGACCAGCTGGGACGGGCAAATACGCCTGCTGCCGACGGGGCGAGTTGCTCCAAACGGTGATGCGTTTCCGGATGTCTGTCGAGCCTGGCAAAGCCTTGCGGGCGACGCAGGCTGGGCGGGAGTTTTGGCAGAGACATTCGATCAGAACACCGGGCGTCCCGCGTATTTGCTTTTGCAACCAGAAGTGGGCGCTCTGGCCCTGATTGGGGAAGCGTTGGCCCTCCTGTCACCCGAGTCGCGCTGGCTAGTCACTTTCAATACCTACTTCACGGGCCTACACCAAGGAACACCTTGCGCCTGGCGGGTGGTTTTTGCAGGTTCTGACGAAGCGAAGAAAGCTGGGCGCGTTCCTGGGGTGCTCTTACTCGACCTGACCGCCCCCCTCGGACCCGCGCAGGGCGGCCCGCTGGTTGAGGAGGCGCGAATGGGCCGGCGTGCCGCGCCCATGAATCGCCGAATTGTCGATTCGCAGAAACCGTTGGAAAAAGTGCGCAGTGCTGATAAGAGCATGCCGACCACGCCGGCGGCGCTGGCTGGGAGTGCCGATCTGCCGCCGTGGGAATCCGATACTTCTTTGCCGCCTGCCCCTCCGTCGATTCCTCGTCAGCCGCAAAAGATCGCCCCGGCATTGCCACCTCCACCGCTTTTGAACCGCCCGCCAACCGTGCCCTCCAAAGTAAGGGCTAAACGCTGGGCGATCTATCTGCTCGTGTTTGCAACAGGTTTGTTAAGTGGGGTCTTACTAAGCTTCGCAGTCGGCTGGCTGCATTCCGTTTCAGTCGACCTTCAACCTAAAAATCAGCCAGACACCGAGGAACCGATGAGCGAAAACTCCGCGTTAAACTCACCTGATTCTTCGCCTCCAGCCGCTGGCTCAGCAGAGCGAGACAAAGCTCCCAAATTAGTGCGAGCTTCCGAACCGAATGCGAAAGAAAAGAAACCAGAAAAGGTCCCGACAAAAGCTATGCAGTCTGCTTCTGGCTCAAAAGCATCGGCTACCCGGGCCCCTAGCAACCAGGTAAAGGATGACGCGCAGAAGCCATTGAAGAACGCCCCATTTAACGCCGCTACTCGTGCCCAGGCAAACCCTCCGGCAACTGAGCTACAACCAGTCAACCAATTCTTGGCGCTGGCTCACCCCGGCGGACAGTCCTCTCCCCAGGCTGAATTCATACACTCTTACTTGTATCCTGCGCACCATTATTCCTTTAACTTAATTGGCATTAAGGAATTGAAAACCAAGCGACCCCTCAAGCTGGAAACAAGCGACGGCAAGCTCATTGTACGTATGGAAAATAGTGGGAAAGACACCGGAATGGAACTTGCGCGAATCAACCGAGTCGATCCAGCGCTGGAATTCAAATGGAGTCCAGGCAATCAAGATACCAGGGACGCCCAAGATCTGATCCGGAATTTTGCAGTCCTGCAAATCACCGACCGCGAGACGGGCGCAAGTCAATATGTCTCGCTCATTGCACCCAAGATCGTCAAGACTAAATGCGTTTTGAAAGAGAAAGATCAGTTCACGTATGTTCTCAGCAGTCCCAGCGCTGATTTGGCGCCCATGCGGCAGCTTGTTTTGGAGAGCGCAGAAATATCTGAACTCGGAACATTCTCACGCGGTGCCGCAGAAGACGTGAAACGACTTGCTTGCAAAGACTATTCGCTTACCTTGAAGTACGTCCCTCCTAAACTGCAGGTTCATGGGGCACAATTCGTTGTCGAACTGAGTCGCAAGGGAGGTAAGATCGAGCCGTCAGAACTTACTCTGAAATCTCTCGTCGTTTATCAGAAAGTAGAAGGTCGGTTGAGGGTAGATGTCTACATAGTCGAGGCCAGGTAAGAAGTCTTCGTAGAGCATGCTCCCAGAGGTTGGCCATGACCGACTACCAGCGCGTGGTTGATGAAATCCGCTCCTTCCTTCACGCGAACGATCAGACTTACAGAGATTCTCTGAAGCCATTGTCCCTGGCTTACAACGAGGTCTGCCAGGAAGTCAACCAGCGGCTCAGGCGCTGCGAGGAGTTCCTGCAGAAAGGGCTGCGCTCGGAAGCGGTTCATTTTGCCCATGCGGAGCCGGTGCTTCTCGATGTCTTGGCGGCAGTCGATTTCCCGGAACGCAGCCAATGGGAAGAGCTTTCTCTGTTGTATGGCCTGCCGCCGCCGCCCTACCTGCGCGTCGATACGGCCGAGGCGCTCAATACGGCTTATGCCGAAGAGCAGCCGCTCGAGCGGCTCCTGCGCGAGCATCGCCTGCTGGCACTCACGGGCGCGCCGCTTGTCGACCGCCTGAAAGTCATGCGCGCGATCGCGCACGTCGATGCCGCCAACCCGGTCTGGACCGAAGACATCAAGGAATTCGAAACCATTCGACTACAGAAGATGGACGAGGACATCACCCGCGCCCTGGCCGACAAGGACACGGAAGGGCTCTTTGATCTCTGGGAGGAGCTGCAGGGCTCTCCCTGGTTGGCGGAGGCTGCCGGACAGCTCGCCGCGCGCATCGAAGACAGGGTCAACCAATTGGCCCACATCAAGCTCCGCAAGCGGATGGAACAAGTGGCCGAAAAGCTTCATCGGTCTCACGCTGCGCGCAATGAATCCAAAAGCCGCGAGCTGCGCGACGAATGGAATCGGTTGAACCTGCAGGCGAGGTTGGTGCGCCAAGACCCCTTATGGCGCGAAATCGGCCCCGCCCTGCAGTGGTTGGCTAGTTTGGATCGCGATCAGGCAGAAGAATTTGAATACCAGGCGGCACTCGAAAAGCTCGAACAGGCGTTCGCAAAAGAAGCATCCCAAGGCGAATTGCAGGAACTTTACTACGAAGCCCGCAAGTTCAAACGCGGCATGCCGCTGGCAGTGGAGGAACACTATCGCAATCGAGTCGCCAAGATACAGACTACCGAGAATCGCCGCGAGCGCTATATCCTGGTGGCGGCGGCTTCTTTCGGTTTGCTGATCCTGGTCGGGTTCCTCATCTTTGTGCTGGCCCACAAGGGCCGCTAGAGAATCGGAACATGGCCGAGCGACGATATTACTTGCGCGTGCGTGACGAGGTGACGGGGCCTTTCCGCATTGAACAGCTCCAGCTCTTCCGCATTCGCGGTCAGTTGCAGCCGCATCACGAAGTCTCCGAGGATACAATCACCTGGGAGCAAGCTTCGTCGGTGGAAGAACTCTACAACAGCGCAGCCGCGGAGCCGAGCGACGTTATCGAAATCATTCCATGCGAGCTCGGGCGGCCGTCGGGTTTGCTTGCTCCCGAGCCAAACGGCGAACCACGGGCAGATTCCGCACTGCTGGCCGGCGTGCCGGTGGAGTCAACCGAGTCGCAAGCATTGCCCGCAAAATCCAGCGTGATTCCAGGCAGGCCAACGCTTCGCAACTGGCGGCGCCGTCTGCCGGCAATCTTCCTCGCTGCAGGAGGCGTTCTAGGCTTATGCGGAATTTTCTCGTTCGCTGGCAGCGTCTCTCTCAAGGATAAGTCTCAGGAAGAGTTGTCCGGACTGCGCCGGGAGTTGACCACCAAAGAAAAGGAACTCTCGCAACGAGAGCAGGACCTCGATTTCAAGCAGCACGCAGCTAATCAGCGAGAGGCGCGACTCGTTCGACTCCAACAGGAGCTCGATGATAAGCAGCAAGTTCTCGGCAGCATGGAAAAAAAGATCAGCGAATCGCAACAAGCCATCAAGAAGGACGAGCGGGGATTGGCCCAGCGCGAGAACGCCGTCCGTGCCAGGGAACGAGCGCTTGAGGAGAATGAAAAGCTATTGACGAAACGACAGCAGGATCTTGACAAGGTGAAACAGGACTCTACAGGACGGCGCGACAAATAGCGATCCACAAGTCGGCGCTGCGCCAGGTGCATCATGGTCGACAGAAAGCTTTATGTCCGGTCGCGCGGCAAGGTGACCGGGCCATTCACCCTGGAGCAGCTTCGTTCGCTGCGCAAGCGCGGGCAATTGGGCCGTTTTCACGAAGTTTCGGAAGATCGTCAATTGTGGACGGCCGCGTCCTCCATCTCGGAAGTATTCGCGGATGCTAAGACCCTTGAGGAACCCGCCGATACAGCCGTGCAAGAATTAGCCAGCGCTCCTCCTCCGGCAGCGGCACGGGTGGAATGGTATTACATTGATGCTTTCGGAGCACGGCAGGGGCCCGTCGCCACTGAGGAGATTGTGGCCCAATATCAATCCGGAAACATCGCCGAGGCCAGCCTCGTCTGGAAGCAAGGCTTGGCAGAATGGGTGCCGCTGGAGTCCTTGCCCGGTGCGTTCCCTCAGCTCCATCGCGGGGACGGCGCTAGTGCGGTGGGCCGCGACGACGACTCCACGAGCGGAACAGCGAAAGCAACCTCTTGGCGGAGGGTCCGAACCGGCCTAACGCTTGCGCTGATCGCGATTTTCCTGTTTGTCGGTGCCGGCATGGTGGCAGGGATTGCAATCTTGATGGCCGTGACCGGCAAGGGAGGCGCCGACCTGGTAGGCGTGATGGTCTTTTTTATTCTGGCGTGGGCACTCAATTTCACGTCCCAGGTTTTGGAAGCCGTCGCCTTTGGGTTCTGCGCAGCAGCGCCTTCGCGCAGTGGAGCGAAAGGATTGGGAATTACCGCCTGGATCATGGCGATCGCTATCCCGGTTCTCGCCGTCGCAACGATCATCTTGCTTATCTCTTCCGCGGGTTTGTCCGCCCAAGACTCGGAGCACGTCGTCGCAGCGGTAACCGGCGGCCTGGTTGGCGCCCTGTCCATCGTGAGTTGGCTCCTGGCAGTGGTGAAAATGGTCTCAATCATGCTGTTTCTCCGAGCGGCGTCGGTCTATCTCGAGGACACGAAATTGGCGCAGCGTCTGTCCTACCTGCTGATTCTCTATGGGGGGACCGCGTTCTTTTCGCTCTTCCTTGCTTTCAGCATGGCGACCTGGGCATCGCCTCGGGGCGGCGAGACGGAGATGCACGCCGTGGGCCTCGTTGCTTTCGCGATGTTGACTGTCATGCTCTGGCTCTTCTGGCTCATTTTCTACATCGTTTTGCTCCTGCAATGCAGAGGACTGATCGAGAAGCGGTTGCCTGCGCCGTGAAAGCACCGCGTGAGTTTGGGCGACCAATGTGTCGCGTCTGCTGCCAATGGCGAGCGATTTGCACCTTGTGAATGTGCACAACTCGTAAGCCTTGGCCTGTTCGGGGTGACAGCGGAATGGGGCCTTGCAACATGTCGATTTGTACCTTTCATGTCGCCGGCTAGCGCGCGGTCCGGAATTTGTACCTCTGGAATGATTGCACGATCACGGACTGAGCTAATCCCGGCCAAGAGCATTCAAAACAACATGCGGTCGCCAGAAGGAGTGGCGCTCACGGCTCCAAAACGTGTTTGAGGTCGACATGGACGCACTTGCATCCAACTGGGTCTGTTCTCGTTTCCCGCCAATTGCTTGGTGCCTCTAAGAACCCTCGCCTCGCGCACTCCTGCCGGGAGCGATCCCTCAGAGCACCAGCACTGCAAGCAGAGTTCTTGCACTACGGTTGCGGCTTGGCCACATCGCTCGCGATGTTCGGTCCGGGCGACTCATACTGAGGCATCGGCTTATCCTGGAGGTACTTGTCAAACCAGTTGACGATATGCTCCAGGCGCTCCACGCGGTGCCAGGGTTTCCCGGAACGTGACAATTCATGCGATTCTCCGGGAAAACGGACCATGACCACCGGTTTCTTCAAGAACTTGAGTGCCCGGAACATCGTCTCGCCGCCGCTAGTACTGGGGGTGCGGGAATCGGCCTCCCCCTCGATCAGCATCAATGGCGTCTTGACGTTGCGAATGTATGTGATAGGTGAACGAGCCGCATAGTCGGCGGGGTCTCCAAACGGTGCGGTCTTGAACCAGTTCGGGTGAAACAGGGTAAAGTCGGCCGCGTACCACCAGGCCGACCAGTCGGCTATCGACCGTTGGGAAACCGCCGCGGCAAATCGGTCCGTTTGGATGATAACCCAGTTGGTAAGCAGCCCGCCGCCGCTGCCTCCAGTCACTCCAAGGCGCTCAGGGTCCACGTAGCCTCGGCGGATAACCTCGTCGACTCCGGCCATGAGGTCTTTGTAGTCATCACCAGGATAATGGTACTGGATTATGTTGCCGAACTCTCTGCCGTAAGAACTGCTGCCGCGCGGATTGGGATAGAGGACGACGTACCCCTTGGCTGCCATCCATTGGAACTCGTGGTCGAAGGTGTAACCATAGGCAGCGTGCGGTCCGCCATGAATGTTCAAGATCAGCGGGTACTTCTTGCTGGGGTCAAAGTCAGGGGGCTTCTGGAGCCAAGCTTGGATTTTCCTGCCGTCAAAGCTGGGGTACCAGAATTCCTCCGGCGCTGACAGACGCAGATCGGCGAAGAGTTTTTTGTTGATGTGCGTCAGCGGTTTGAGCTGGCCTCCCGGGCCATCGGCGATGTAAATGTCGCCGATGTTCGTGGGAGTTGCGACGAGCAACGCCAGCCGAGTGCCGTCCGCGGAGGCGCTAAAGGATGTCACCTCGTGGTCGCCGCTAGAGTAAGGGCTTGTCCTGCCGGAAGCGATGTCGAAGATCTCAAGATTGGTCCTTCCCTGCCTGGCGATGGTGTCCATCACGGTTGTTCCGGCGCGGTTCCACACCGGCCGGGAAGCGCCGCCAGCGCGCGGCGGGTGCTGATCACCGGTCAACCCGCCGCCGACGTCGTAGTCGTAGGAAGCGGTCAAATTGCGAGGCACAGCCCCGGGTGCCGCCTCGACGACGAACAGTCCTGGAGGCGTATAGGAGTTCACCGGCCGATTCAGGACACCCGTAAAGGCGATGCGTTTGCCATCGGGGCTTAGCGCGAAGCTAGCGATCGTGCCCTCGATGGCTGCAACCTTCTGGATCTTGCCGCCGTCTGCGGAGATGGAATAGAGTTCGCTCTCGCGGAGGTGGTAGTACGGCTCATGAATTCGGACGGAAACGAAATAAAGTCGCGAGCCGTCCAGCGACCAGGTTGGCGGTCCTTCTTCGAATTCGCCGTTGGTAAGCTGCTTGGGCGATGCGTTCTCCCCGCCAGCCGGAGGGACGGTCAGGGTCCAGATGTGCGCGCGGTGCTTGAAATCGCGATAGCCCCGGTTATCCATGCGAAATTCTGCACTGGTAATCACGCGCACATCGCTTTCATGTGCCGGCTTGGTCTGCTTAGTTTCCTTAGTCTTGGCTTGGTCCTCTGCCGTCGTGCTGCTGAGGAAGGCGATTCTCTTTCCATCTGGCGACCAGGCAGCCGCGGCCGCTCCTTTTGAGAGAGTCGTGATCTCGGTAGGCTCCCCTCCTGACAGCGACATTAGATAAAGCTGCGACGGTTGCGCTTTGTCGTCCTTTTCAATTGCGCGAACGAAAAGCAGGCGGTTACCCTCGGGTGACCAGCGCGGTGATGAATCGTGGGGGCCGTTGGTCAGTCGTTGCGGGTCGCCCCCCTGGGCCGAGACCATCCACAAGGCGGTTTCGTATCTATCCTTGTCCTGGTTAACGGTGACCTTCACGAAGGCCACGCGCGTGCCGTCGGGCGAGATTTGCGGGTCGGCTGCCCAGGCGAATTGGAAGAGGTCTTTCTCCGAGATGAGGCGTTTTTCTGCGGCGGTGGCCGCAGGTGTTGCTGTCATCCCAAGCACTAAGGCCAACAGGACAAATCTGCGGGATAAGCGCATTGAAAGGGAACTCCTCAAACAAAGAAGGAATCGTGTATCACCCATTATTCACACGAGCCAGGCTGCTTATTCCAATGTTTTCTTAGCCTTCTTAACGTCGTCCACGGCAAGTGCCAGCTCCACGAGGTCTCCATCGAGTCCAATCACGTAGATCGCGTGAAGATTAATGCCGGCTCTGGCTAGCTTCCCTGCGACCTCTCCCAGCTCTCCGGCCTTGTTCTCGAGCAAAACGGTTACAAGCTCGCTTTCCTCGAAACGGATGTTGCTCTCAGTGAGGGCAGTCCGTGCCGACTCGACGTCATCGGCGATGACCCGAATCACTCCCTGGTTGCCGATCACCATGCCTGCGATGGATTTCATGTTGACGTCCTTGCGGGCCAAGGCATCGGCCGCCCGGGCGATCTCCCCGGGTCTGTTCGTCACATGAATGGCAAAGTCTCTCATGGAAGCACCTCGATGGTTGGGAGCCAGGGCACGGGCGCAACCCACAGCGCTCGGCCAGGGCTGGGAATGCGCCTCTAGCATAGCTTGGAGATCGAGCGATTCCCAGACTCAGCCCATCCTGACGGGCATCAGTATTTCCACCAGAGAGTTCTTAGGATTCCCTTGAAGATGATTCCCGTCGTTAAACTAGACCTCGCGGGCGTGAATGATAATTTGGTAAGTCCGACGCGTCGGCTTGCAAAGAAATTCTGACTGCATGCTAGCCTCTTCGGACCGCCCAGGATGATCGGCTGCGCATTACGCATGCAAGATTTCCGAGATTACGGCCTGCGCCAAGAATGATCCCAATTACGCCGAGTTGGGTCCATCAACGTCGCGCAGCGGACATTCAGAACAAGACTGGTGTTTGCCCGCAAACTAGGTAACGAGACGCGCCCCGCCGCCACCCGCCGCCTGAATGGAGGTCTGGACAGCGTTGGTTCAGGTCCAGCCTCCACAACTGTTCTTTGCGGAAGACCGACAAATTTGCCTGCAAGGTTGAAGAACGCGTCGTAACTGCGTAACCTTCAGTCGATGCTCAACCGCAATCTACAATCCTGGAAATCGGTCGAATGTCGGAAGGTGCAGTTTTCAACCTGAAGCTGCCTGCGTGCCAAACTCTTGCCGACGGCATCACAGAAACTTTGCGCGAAGCCATCTTAGGCGGGCTGTTCGAGCCACGCCAGCGTCCTGCGGAAGGAAAACGTGCCTATTGCCTCAAGGGTAGTCGGGCGCCGACCGCGAGACCCACGCCGTGATGGAGCAAGAAGGGCTCGTCAGCCGGACGTCAAGGGGAGGACGACGGTGACCTGCCTCTCCCGGGAAAATGTTGAAGGAATCTGCAGCTTGCGTGTTCAACTGGAAGCGCCTCCACTGCGACTGGCGATTGCGGAACGCAACGCGGCCCACCGTGGCAACTTGGCAGACGACATCGGGGCCACCTAGAGGACCAGCTACGCTCATGGACTCGCCGAGAAGGACCGGCCGGGTGAATGCACCCGAGGAGAGACCGCCTAGCCAAGCGACTTAACGTCGTTCGGAGATAAAACCATGATCACCTTGCTGGGAAGCCCTCGACTCTCTTGCGACGGGCTGACGCGTCGGGAAACCCTGAAGGTGGGGGCCCTTTCTCTGCTGGGCGGCTTCTTCAATCTGCCGAGCCTCATGGCCTTGGAGCAGAGCGGACGCGCTCGCGTCCGAGATGCTAGGGCCAAAAGTATTATTCTACTCTATCTGCAGGGAGGACCCGCCACGCAAGACATGTTTGATCTGAAGCCCGACGCGCCCGTCGGCATTCGCTCGGAATTTAGGCCGATCGCTACCAGCGCGCCGGGAGTCGCCATCTGCGAGCACCTGCCGAAGATGGCGCGCTGGATGCACAAGGCCGCGATCGTGCGCTCTACTTATCACAATGGAATTTGTCACAGTAACCTGCCCATGTACACGGGCTTCGACGACGTTCGCGATGAAACTCTCCGGCCAACCGATCCGCCCAGCATGGGCTCGGTATGCTCGTACTGCGAAGAGCAGGGGATCCTGAACAAGAGGCCGGGAGTGTTGCCGACCAGCTACATCTTCTTGCCGTGTCCGCTTGGCTGGGGAGAAGTCAGGCAGAAGGCCGGTCCGCAAGGCGGCTTCCTGGGCCAGCGCTACGACCCGTTGTGTACGGAATGCACCGCGTACGTTGATCGTCCGATGAAGAAATCGGACGACATGCAAGTGGTTCGCGGCCAACCGCTCTTCAAGGGAGTCGATTTGCCGGTCGATATGACCCTCGACCGTCTCTCCTCGCGACGAAACATGCTGCAGCAGCTCGACGACAGCATGCAGCACGCGGAAGGGCAGCGGGCACTAAGCGGCTTCACGGGCACGCGCCGGCTGGCGTTCGACCTCATCACGTCGGCACCGGTCCGCGAGGCGTTTGATTTGAGCCGAGAGCCACAACGTATTCGCGAGCGCTACGGGAATTCGTTGTTCGGCAGCAGCACGCTGCTCGCGCGTCGCCTGGTCGAACGAGGCGCTCGCTTCGTCAACGTGAGCTGGGACAACTTCCGTGAACGATTTGAGTTTCCGCCCAGCAACCAGGTCTGGGATACGCACGAGCGCAACTTTCCGATCCTTCGGGACAACCACTTGCCCCACCTTGATCAAGTGTACTCCGCGTTGATGGAAGACCTTGAAGCTCGCGGGTTGCTGGACGAAACGCTCGTCGTGATGATGGGTGAAATGGGTCGAACGCCGAGGATCAATGCCAACGGCGGCCGCGACCACTGGACCTTTTGCTACTCGGTGGTGCTCGCCGGCGCCGGCATCCGCGGCGGTAGCATCTATGGCGCCTCGGATTCCCATGGGGCCTATGTCAAGGACAAGCCGGCCCGCATCCGCGATATTTGCGCCACCATTTATCACTGCCTGGGCATCAATCCGGAGATGGTCGTCTACGACCATGGACAGCGGCCTATCTCGATTGCCCAGGGCGGCCAACCGTTGGCAGACATTCTGGCATAACGCAGCGAAAACAGCGCGGCAACTGGCTTGATCGGCATACGGTGAAGGTATGGCTCTCGCCACAACGTGCTCGAACGATCGCCCGACGCGCGTGCGCTACTGGGTGCTGGCCGCAGCCTGCTGTCTAGCCCTGCTCACTTACGTCAACCGCTTGGGTTTTAGCGTTGCGGCCTCGGAGATCAAAGCCGATCTTGGCCTCAGCGACGAACAGATGGGCTATCTTGCGTCTGCCTTCCTGGTGGCCTACGCCCTCTTTCAGATTCCAGGAGGGTTGCTTGGGGACCGCTTCGGCGGCCGCAACCTGCTCACCGTCATCGTCGTAGCCTGGTCGTTGCTCTCCGGCGCCACGGCCCTGGGCGTCGCATTCCCCGTCGGTGCGGCGGCGCCGTTCGTGTTCTTGTTGATATTGCGCTTCCTTTTCGGGATTTGCCAGGCGGCCGAGTTCCCAAGCCTGGCGCGCGTCATGGCGGACTGGATGCCGGTCCAGGAACGCGGCACGGCCCAAGGTGCAATCTGGACATTCAGCCGGCTCGGCGGCGCGATCGTGCCGTTCCTGTTCACATGGATGCTGGCGGTCTTCGGCACCTGGCCCACGCCATTTTGGGTCATGGCAGGTCTGGGCGTCCTTTGGGCCGTCACTTTCTGGCCCTGGTTTCGGAATCGGCCGTCAGAGATGCCCGGAGCCGTGAACCAGGGCGAGCAGCAACTGATCGCGTGGGGCCGGGTCGACGAGTCTTGCCCTCGTGAACGTTTCCCTTGGTCTCGGTTCCTGAAGTCCAGAGACGTTTGGGGTCTGTGCTTGATGTACGGCTTCGTGGGTTTTGGCGGGAATTTCTTCACTAGCATGCTGCCCCTGTACTTACGGGACCACCGCGGCCTGAAAGGCCTGGAATTCGCCTGGCTGTCTGCGCTCCCCTTGGCTGCGGGCATTGTCTCGTGTGGCGTCGGCGGCTTGCTTTCGGACTGGATCATCCGGCGCACGGGAAGCCGCACGTGGGGCCGGCGCTTCAACGGAGTTGTCGGGCTGGCTTTGGCCGGGGTGGCCACGCTCCTCATCCCCCAGGTAGAGGGCGTGTGGCTCCTGGGACTTTTGCTCAGCACGGCTTTTTTCTTGAACGACCTCAACATTGGACCCGCGTGGGCGGCCTGCGCGGACGTCGGCGAGCGCCACACCGGCACAATCAGCGGCGCCATGAACATGGTAGGCTCCCTGGCCGGGGCGGGCGGGGCGGTCTTGGCCGGCTCCCTCTTCAAGCGGGGACACGACGACATTGTCTTCACCGTTTACGCGGGCACCTATTGCTTGGCAGCCCTGTGCTGGCTCTGCGTCAGGGTGAGCAAACCCTTGGCAGACAAGGCCGCCAGCGCAATCCCCGCCTTAGACGTTGGCTCCCTAACCGACGCCGTGGCGGTTCCGGAGGGGGGCGCTGCCGTCCGTTGAGCCGTGCTGGCGGATAGTACCATTGTCGAGGTACAGATGAAAATCACGAAGATTGAAACGATCCGGCTGCCCGAGCACCCCAACACCATCTGGGTGCAGCTTCATGCCAAAGACGGGTTGGTCGGCCTCGGCGAGAGCTACCATGTTCCCGGTGCGGTGGAGGCCGTGATCCATGACTACGCGGCGCCGCTGCTGCTCGGTCAGTCCGTGTTTGACCGTGAGCGTCATTGGCAGAATTTCTTTGCCTATGCCAACTTTTTCGGCTACGCCGGTGCGGAGATGCGGGCCTGGTCGGCCCTGGACATCGCCCTCTGGGATCTGCTGGGACAACACCTCGGCGAACCCCTTTACAACCTGATGGGCGGACAGTGCCGCGATTCGATCCCGATTTACAACACCTGTGTGAACACGCCGAAATACACAGACCAGGATGCGTTCCTGCAACGTCCCGGCGAGTTGGCCGAATCGTTGTTGGCCCAGGGGTTCGGGCAAATGAAAGTCTGGCCTTGGGACCGCTTCGCCCCCCAGATGCGCACCGACCGGGATCCTGGTCCGGCGGGCTGGTCGGCGATGGGGCCGCCGGGGCACTACCTCTCTGCGCAAGACCTCCAGAAGGGCTTGTGGGTGGTTCAAGAGATCCGTAAGGCCGTGGGGGACCAGATGCACATTGCCGTGGAAGGCCATTCCCGTTGGGACTTGAATTGTGCCCTGCGCATCCTGCGCTCCCTGGAGCCGTATGATGTTCTCTGGGTGGAGGACATCATTCAGCCGGACAGTGTGGACGACCTGGCCCGCCTCGTCCGAGAGACGCGCGTGCCTCAAGCCGTGAGCGAGCGGCTGTTCACGAAGTTTGCTTATCGTGACGTCCTGGAACGCGGGGCCGCCCACGTCGTCATGCTGGACATTGTCTGGACGGGCGGACTTACAGAAGCCGTGAAAATCGCCACACTGGCAGACACCTACCATCTCGGCATCGCCCCGCACGATTGCACCGGGCCGGTCAATGTCTTTGCGGCGCTACACCTGTGTGCTGCCGTCCCGAACGCGATGGTAATGGAAATCGTGCGTGGCTTCGTCGAAGGGTATTACCTTGAGCTGCTGACACGGTCGTTTCCTGTCCGCGAGGGCAAGGCGGTCTGCGAGCTGGGCCGCGGGCTGGGCGTTCAGCTCCGGCCGGAGGTGCTGGCGCGTTCTGATGTAAAGCGCCGTGTTTCCGCGGCCTAAAAGGCTGGTTTATGATAAGCCCCTCGCCCGTGTACTCACGGGAGAGGGGCTTGGGGTGAAGGGTTCAGTGAAGCTTCAGGAGTCCAAAACCCTCACCCCCAACCCCTCTCCCGTGAGTACACGGGCGAGGGGAGAAAGCAGGCTTGTAACATTAAGGGGAGCACCCAAACGATGGCAGACGGCGCCAAGAAAGTCGCGATCGTGACCGGCAGCACGCAGGGACTCGGAGAGGCCATCGCCAGGCGGCTGGTGGACGACGGGCTGATTCAGGGGCTGGTGATCTGCGGACGCACCAGCGCCAACGGCGAACGCTTGGCCCGCGAGTTCGGCGCGCGCGGCTGCCGGACCGAATTCGTGCAGGCCGACCTCGCCGTCGTCGAAGACTGTCGCCGGGTGGTCGAGGCGGCGCGGCGTGCTTTTGACCGCATCGACTTTCTGGTCAACAGCGCCGCAACTTCCGAGCGCGGCACGATCCTCGACACGACGCCTGAGCTTTTTGACCGCATCATGGCGGTAAACGCGCGCGCGCCGTTCTTCCTCATGCAGCGAGCGATTCAAATCATGATCGACCGAGGAATCGCCGGGTCGATCCTCAACATCATCAGCATGTCCAGCCACGGAGGCCAGCCCTTCCTTTCGCCCTACTCCACTTCCAAAGGCGCCCTGGCAACCCTGACCCGCAATGTGGCTCGCTCCGTGCTAGAGCACCGCATCCGCGTTAATGGCCTCAACCTGGGATGGATGGATAGCCCCGCCGAACACGCCGTGCAGAAGAGGTTCCACGGCGCCGGCGACGACTGGTTGCAAAAGGCCGAGCACGCGCAGCCTTTCGGCCGACTCATCAAGCCGACGGAGGTGGCGGAATTCGTCGCCTTTGTCCTGTCGGAGAGGTCCGGGCTGATGACGGGCTCGATCATTGACTTCGACCAGAACGTCAACGGCACGCAAGCTTGAAATGAAGCCAGCGTCCACGGTCGGGAGTATTTGGCGACCGGGCCGAAAAACCCGCAAGATTGCCAGAAGGAGCTCAAAGCAACAAAACTGGAGCCATCATTCCCTCGCATTCCGGCACGCGTGAGGTACTCATGAGACCGCTTTGCATGAACGGATCCCTTACCGCCGGAGAGCACTACCCCTGCTACTTTGGCCCTGGCTCACTTGCCTTCTGTTTCGCCTTCGTTTCCAGTTCTTGGAGCAGCTTCTTGAAATCGTCGCGATTGCGTAGCGGATCGAGGTCGGTGTCCGCTTTCAGTTTGGTCACTTCTTCATAGCCGTTCTGGATCGCCTGGCGCAGTGCAGCCATAGCTTCGTCGGCGTACGAGTGTGCCAGTTCCTTGCGTTGAGCGTCCGATAATCGCTGGTCTTCTTTCACCAGAGTCACGCAGCGTGCCAGCAAGCGCGTGGCAGCGTAAAAAACAGGACCCTGGCCAGCCCCAACCTGAAGGCACTCCGAGACGGTCCGGGCGACTTGGGCATGCTCGCCCTGGCGAGCGTGCACGTCCGCCAGTTGCCAAGAATCAGTCCGAAACGAGTCCAGATAATTCTTGTGCCGCGGGTTCCGCCGAACTGCGGCCTTGCGATGCTGGAGGGTCGACTCAAGGAGCGATTGGGCCTGCCGGAGATCACTTTCCGCTAGGGACAGTTCAGCCAACCCGTGCAATGTGTCCGCCAGCTCGTTCTGAAATTCGGCGCGCTGTGGAAAATCGGTCACCAACTGTTCATAGAACGAACGAGCTCTCTGAAATGCTTTCTCCGATTCCAGGTGTTGATGCATGTCTCGTAGGGCAGTTCCCAAATTGTACAGGCCGAACGCAAGTTCCCACCGGTATTCGGGCACTGTGGAAATATCCATCACGAGGGGTTCGAGAACCTCCACGGCTTGGCGATAGGCCTTCTCGGCGTCCTGTAGGCGGTCGCCCTGGATCAGAACGAGCCCATAATTGATGGCGCTACGACCCAGTTTCAGCCGATATTCGGCCACCCGTGGAAAGTCGCGTGTCAGGGTCATCCATTGGTCAAGTCCCTGGTGGTGGGCTTCTTGCCCCTTTTGCGTCTGGTGCATCTTCGAATGCAGGTTTCCCAGGCTGTTGCAAATATCCGCCAGTTGCCCCCGACTGCTCGCATCGTCGGGCAGGCGAGCCACCAGGCTGAAAAGAAGATTCCGCGCTTCGCCGTAACTCTGCGCTGCCTCGGCATCGCGGTCGACGCTCGTAAACAGATTCCCCGAATTCGTCAGCACGAGGGCCAATGCTCTCTGGTAAGCGGGATCCTCGGGAAATTCGGCCAATAGCTTCCGCGCGCGTTTCAATGCCTCTTGATAGGCTGCCTCCGCGCTCTCGAATTGACCATTATCCTGGAGCAAGTTGCCAAGGTTGAGGTGGATTTTGGCGAGCTGGGATCGGTAGTCGGGTACGGGAGAAGATTCTGCCGCCAGTTGTTCGAGAATGGCCAGGCTCTCGCGGTAGGCGACTTCGGCTTGCTTCGGCCTGCCCGTGGCCCTCATCACGATGCCCAGCTGGGTGTGGCTTGCGGCCAGGTCCCGTCGGTACTCGGGGACCGTGGGAGAATTGGCGGCGAGCAGGGCATACAAGTCAGCGCTACGACGGTAAGCCGCTTCGGCATCGCTCATTTGCCCAAGCTTGGTGCGAATCCTGCCCACGCGCAGATAGGCGGCCGCAACCCCCGCCCGGCTCGCTTCGTCCGCGCCGGTATCGCGGGCAAACTCCTCATAGTATTCGAGAGCCGTTTGCAGAAATTTCTTCTCTGCGTCCGAAAGGTCTTTTGTCCTCTGTTGGGCCAGCCAGTCCTCCACGATTTGGGACGACATGGCATCCAGCGCCTGCCGCGCTTGCTTGCGGCGTTTGGCCTCCGCCAGCAAGGCCTCTTCGGTCCGGTGCTGCTCGGCCTGCACCTTGGCCTGCTCATCGGCCAGCTCGGTGTTCTTGGCGGCCAGCTGGTCGTTTTTCCCCGCCAGCGCGCGGTTGGCCAGGGCCTGCACTACTAGCACAGACGACACGCCCCCTACCAGCGCCACCGCCACGGAAGCCACGGCCAGCACCGGACCCTTGTTCCGTCGCAGGAACTTGCTCAAGCGATAACGAGCCGAAGGAGGTTGCGCCTCCACCGGCTCGTCTGCTAAGTAATGCTGGATGTCGCCAGCGAACGCGTTGGCCGTTTCGTAGCGCCGACCCCGGTCCTTCGCCAAGGCCTTCAGGGCGATGCAATCCAGCTCGCCGCGCATCAGTTTCGAGAGCTTGGCAGGCTCCGTCTGTCGCTGCGCCGAGATTGAAGGCAGCGACTCCTTCGAATCCGTCAACCGCGTGCTCGGCTTGGGTGCTTCCTCCTCGATAATCGCCATGAGCAACGCTGCGAAAACTGTTCCTTGCAGCCGTTTGATGTCCAATGGCGTGGTGCCGGTCAGCAATTCGTACAGAAGCACACCCAGGCTATAGATGTCGCTGCGCGTGTCGATGTCCTGATTGTTCAGTTCAGCTTGCTCTGGGCTCATGTATTGCAGCGTGCCGACGACGGCTCCAAACTCCGTGAACATTGTTCGCTCGGTAAGCCGCTGCCCCATCGCCTTGGCGACACCGAAATCGATCACCTTGACCACGGGACGGCTATCATACGGTGCGACGAGCACATTCGAAGGCTTGATGTCCCGGTGGATGATACCCTTCTGGTGGGCATGTTGGATCGCCTGACATACTGACACGAACAATTCCAGCCGCTGCCGGATCGGGAGGCGATGCTGGTCGCAAAACTTGGTGATCGGTGTGCCCTTAACCAGCTCCATGACGAAGTAAGGTCGGCCGCTGCTGGTTTTTCCGCCGTCGAAGACCTTGGCGATGTTAGGGTGATCCATGAGGGCCAGAGCCTGCCGCTCGGCCTCGAAGCGGGCCAGGACCTGAGCGCTGTCCATGCCGGCCTTGACGAGCTTCAGAGCGACTATGCGGCGGACCGGCTCTTGCTGCTCGGCCATCCAAACAGCCCCCATGCCGCCATCGCCAATCAGTTGCAAGAGTTTATAGGGACCGATGCGAGTTCCTTTCCCCTCGGGCGGTGAAGGCGGCACAGTCTCGTCATGCGAACCGCCACCGTCGCGCGAAAGAGTGCTCGCCTCATGCAAGCCGAGGCTGGCATTCTCCTTGTCGGCCGGAGCAAATCTGCTCTGCTCCTCGGCCAGCCCCCCATCGACTGACTTCTCCAGGAAGCTGCCAGGCTCGTCGTGGGCCTTGAGCAGGGCCTCAACTTTGCCGCAGTTCAACTTCGGAGCCGCATTCCTGGTCGAGAACGACGGCCCGGGCGGCAGGGTCTACGACTTCTACCGCCTTAAGGAACACGTTCTGGACGCGCTTGGATTCGACTGACATGACGTGGCTCCCGACAAAACCGTTTATCCCTACTATTCCATGCGCCGTCTGTGACCCGGGCTGTCGAAAGAAAATGAAAAAGACTAGGCATCAAGAGCGTCGCGAAGCCAGGCCCGGGCATAGGTCCACTTCTGTCGTGCCTGGTAGATGGTGGTCTTGAGGACAGCGGCGATCTGCTCGTGACCTAGCCCCGCGATCTGACGGAGCTCAACGACACGGGCGGCAACCGCGTCCTCTTGCGCCAGTTTTTCCACTGCGTCATTCAGAGCGAGCAGGCTGTCGTCCGCATAGGGAACGGGGGGATCAACGAGATCGACCCGCAGGAACTCCCCACCACGCTTGAGCCGCTTCTTGCGTCGCGCATTTTCGACTAGAATGCGTCGCATCGCTTCGGCCGCTGCTGCGAGGAAGTGACCGCAGTCGTCCCAATGCCGTTCGTCGCGGGCGCCAACCAATCGCAGATAAGCCTCGTGGACCAGGGCTGTGGGCTGGAGGGTCTGGCCGGCCTTCTCGCTCGCCATTTTCTGCGCGGCGAGTTTGCGCAGCTCGGCGTAGACCAGCGGCAGAAATTGGTTGGAGGCATGGGGATCGCCTTGCTGGATGGCAGTCAGTTTGCGCGTTACTTCACTCATGCAGCCAAGAATAACCGCCACGACACCCTTCTGCCAGTCGCTTAGACGTCATGCGCGAAGGCGAGACCAAAGAGACCACTCGCGTGCCGGAGGAATAGACTCATTTATGGCGAATTGGGTCCGCAAGCGGGATTCGAACTTGGCCACTTCAGCCATCCGTGCCAAGCAAATCGGCATGCTAGTCGCAGGCCAAGATTGACTTCGCCAGCCCGGCCCCCTAAGTGTTTGAGAGACCCGCTCAGACGCCAAGCCGTACGATGCCGCGCGTGCCGTCCACCGATACCTTCTGCCCATCGTGGAACGTCGTCATCGCGCCGCGCACTGACATGATAGCCGGCAAACGCATTTCCCGGGCCGTGACCGCGCCGTGAGAGAGCGGTCCACCGCTTTCGGTGATCAGCCCGCTGGCGCTGTAGAAGAGCGGGGTCCAGGCGGGATTGGTGGTGCGGGCCACCAGGATGGCCCCTTTCGGGAAGCGGGCGAAATCGGCCGGGTCGTGGACCAGGAAGCACGTACCGGTGATCTGGCCCGGGCTGCCGGGCAAGCCACGCAGCGTGTTTGCATCGGGGGCAACCGGCGTGGTTTCGCTGTCCTCTGCCAGAGACCAGCGCGGCGTTCTGCCGCAGCTGTCTGCATACGATCGCTTCGCTTCGTAGACCTTGTTGCGGTGAGTCGCCGCCTGCTCGTGGGGATAGGCGCGCACCAGGTCTTCTAGATCGGTCTTGTGGAAGAAGAACACATCCTCGGGCAGGTCCAGGATGCCACGCTCCTGCAGCCTGCCTCCCAGCACGAGAGCTGCTTCCCGCGACACGGGGTTGATGCGCGTGGTCTGGTAGTGTTCCAGGTCGTCGAGGGTCGTATAGGTGCGCGCTAGCCGGTTCAGCTCGCGGAAAAAGAAACGCAGCTCTGCGGGGACGGCGCTCAGGAACTGGTGCTCGGCCTCGGAATAGCGCAACCGTTGCTGTCGTGCAGTTTCGGCCGGGTCGGCGTCGGCGCCGCTCCGGAGAATGAGTGCGAGGGAGTCGAGTACGATGCCCGGCCGAGCCGACCAGGTCGGGTGGAAGTAATCCATGTCCATTTCGCGGTGACCATGATCTTCCAGGAAGCGCCGCAAGGCCGCCGTAAACTCGGGGAAAGCATGCAGGCGTCCTTGCTCCCAGATTGCCTGGCCGGCGTCACTCGCCATGATTTGCCTCAGGGCCGGGGTCATCTGGATCAACTGAGTCAGCTCGTGCAGCTCGCGATTCACCACGGCGGTCTTGGTCTCGCACGCCGCCTGCAGGCCGTCCACGATGGCCAGGGCTCGCTCCTGTCCGACAGCGAGAGCGACCAGGGCGTGCAAAAGGCGATGGAGGAAAGCTTGCGTCATGGAGATGGCAATGTTTGGCCGGAAGTAGTCGGAGGCCACCGCCAGGATCTCTTGCATGTGCTGCCAGATCTCGGGGATGCTTGCGGCGTTCAAGTTTACGGCGGAGAGCCGGCCCAGACGGAGTAAATAGCGATCCAGATCGCGTGCCCAGGCTACCGGCAAGTCGAGGACCCAGGAATAACGCCGCCGGAGGGCCGGGATCTCGGCCACCAGCTCCGGCAGTGTGCGGGCGCGCAAGGGCCGGTAGGATGCGATCAGGTCGACGGCGTTTTGGTTTCCGTAGACGTAGTCTTCGAACACCTCGAACCAGTCCCCTTGCAGGGGAGGCAAGCCCATCAAGGCGAGCGAGTGAGCCATCGAGCCCCGGAAGGCCACGCGAATGAAGTCCCAGGTCAGCGGGGTCATAGGGTTGGGGAAGCGCTCCGCCGATTCCTCGCGCGTCCAGCGCGGCTGAAACGTGGTCACGGGGCGCGACTGGAACTGGTAGAGCGTGCCCTGGCAAAGGCCCCATTCAATGTCCTGCGGCCAGCCGTAATGTGCCTCCACTCTTTGCAATAGTTCCGCAATCTGACGGATTTGCTCGTCGTTCAGGCACGGCTTGTCGGCCTGTTCCGCTCCCACCATGCGCTGTTCCACGCCGGCCGGCGTTGGTGCGACCATCACCGTCTTGTGGCCGAGGTCTCGCGAAAGGACCTCGAGTGTGCGCTTGTCAAGCGTGAAGTGATCGACCTCACACTCGCCAGCCACGACCGATTCGCCGAGTCCGTAATTGGCGTCGATCACTATCCGGTCCATGCGACCGGAAACCGGATCGATGGAGAAGCCAACCCCAGCGACTTCAGATTCGATCTGACGCTGGACGACGGCAGCCATGCGCGCTTCGCGCTGAGAAAATCCCTGATGATGGCGGTAGAGGACTGCACGGTCCTCCCACAACGAGATGAAGCAATCGCGAATGCGCTGCAGAATAGCGGCGGCACGGCGGATATTCAAATACGTATCATGCTGGCCCGCAAAGGCGGCCTGGGCCAGGTCCTCGAAGGTGGAAGAAGAACGGATGGCGAGCGCGCCATCCGAAGGAAGACCCTTGGCATTTAGCTTCTCGAGCGCGTCCTTGACCGCTTCTTGCAAGGCAGTCGGTAGCGGCACGCTTCGCAAGCGCTCGCGAACCTGGACACATTGTTTGCGCAAGTGGTCCGGATTGGCGTAGTCGAACGTCGACAGCTCGGCAACGAGCCAGTCAGCCCCAAGGAGGAATTGAGCGTAGCCCTCGGCCGTCACCACGAATCCCGGCGGCACCGGAAAGCCTGCCGCAGTCAGTGCCATCAGGTTCGCCCCCTTGCCGCCGACTTGCCCAACCGTTCCAGCTTCGGGTTGATCGAAGAATACTACCAGGCTCATAGAAGTTTCCTTTCTGGCTCGGTTGAAGGAATGGGAGCTTCCAGCTCAGATAGCGAACGCGGCCAGGTGCTTGGAACGACACCAACTGGAGGCTGCTCAGTTTTATTGGGACGCCAGCCGTCACGGATGGCGCGCAACGCGGCTACGGCATTTCTAGGGGAGATGAAATGCGCCCTGGCGTCCGGAGCCTGGAGGGCAAGCGCTACTGGCGTGAACCGCTCTGGCTCGCCACGATCCAGGGACTCGAGCCATTGATTCACCATGTCGTCACACGACAAGGTGAAACGGCCCAGCCGCTTGACCAGCCGAAACGTGATCGACCCGCGACCGTGGTAACTGCGATACACCAGTTCGGTGCACACCAAGCGAGTGGTCGTGCTGAAATCGAATTCAAAGTCGTACGGCTTGCCGACATGGCCAAGGGCTTCGATGAGTGCGGCCGCCCGCTCTGGCTCGGTGACATTCGGCCTCAAAACAAGGACGTGATCCGCGAACAGGCACTTTTCCAGCGGGCTGAGAATCACGCCTGGACTGATCGCCTCCAGCACCAGGCCGAAGCGCTGGTCGGCTGAGGACTGACTTTCCCAGCATCGGGGCACATCCGATGGCAGACTTGCTGCCAGTTTGGCAATCTCGTCCGTTGTGCCGAGGTACATAGCTGCATGGGTCCAAAAGCCCGGCAGCAAAGCCGTCGTGACCTTCTGCTCGGCCCGAACCAGGAGTACGTCGCCGGGTCGAAGCAGAGCGTGCATCGGCTCGAAAACGGTCGTATCGAGAGCGGGCCGATACTGGAGGGTGGTGCGCAATCCGACGAAGGTACTCCCTAAGAAGGCGTGCAAACCGTAGCGTACATTTCCGGCGGGCGCCGCGAGCGAGCGCCACAGAGCACGGCGGTCGTAACGCAGCCGGTGGCGCAGGAGGCTCAAGAACCTGGTCTGTACCAGGCGGCGCTGGCGGCGGATTGCCTGGCAAAGCCAGCCAAACCTTTCGTCTTGTGCCAATCCTAGCTGCCGGGTCGATCTTTGGTGCCGCCGCCAGAATCGGCCGGCGCGAGCAAGCCGGCGGTAATTCCACAAGGAAGTATAAGCTCCGAGCACCTGGTCGAAGAACCCGCCCTCCAGCCCAAATTTGGCATCTGCCTCGTTCAGTTTGCGCCGCACGACCGGCTCATGCTCGAACAAGGTAATCAGTCGGAGCGACTTGGCGTACAGGGTCAGAGCGGCCGTGTAACCGACGATAAACCCCTGGAGCTGTTGTGGAAGCGAGCCCAGGTCCTCATAGTGTGCATAGCGTTGGATAATCTCGTAGAGAGCCAGGCGGTAATTGCGGTAGGCAAGCAACAGCTGCCGGACGCGATCGTCTTCGTCCGGCGTGAAGTAGCCGCGGCTCTGTCTCTGGCTCGTGGCACGGACCTCGTCCATGGCGGACTCCAATCTCTCCAAGCCGGGGAGAATCTCTTGCAGCGTTGCGCAGTCGGCCCGAAGTTGGCCATCGCGGTCTGTAACCGTTTGTGGTGCTACAGCGAGCGAGTTCGGGCTGTGTTGGCTCTCCACGTCCTGATCGGCGCGCCAGCGGGCTTGCAACTCTTGCACATGCGCGATGATCGCCCGCCCTTCGTCGGCAAGTCGTCGCTGCCGGGCCGGCGCCGCGAGGAATGAGAAGAATGTACGCGTCCGCCTGAGAGCCCTGGCCGCACGCTCTCCGTAGAGGAGGCAATAATACCCGGAGTACGGCAACATCAGGGTATACAGGAATGCCCAGATTTTCGGAAACAAGAGCCAGACCGATGCGAGCTGGAGGATGTAGCAAAGCGGAAAAACCACGAAACTCGGATAGACAACATTCGATGCCCAGTGGTCCTTATCCTTCGATAGGGCCTTGGCGATCTTCTTCACAATCAGGTAAGGGATGACGTGGTTCATGGCGCCGAAGAGAGCGAGCGGCGCTCCCACGATCGTCAATTCCAGCTCGCGCACCATGAAAAGGAAGGCCTTTCCCAGATGCAAAGGCAGGTAGACTTCCGCAGGATCGATCCCGGCGCGCTTAAGCTCGCTGCGATAGCGGCGGATGCGCGCGGCTAACTCCTCAATTTCTTCACGATGCCGCTCACGCAGCGGACGGTAACCAGCCTGCAGACGTTCCAGAAGCGCGAACCAATTGGCGACCTGGACCTGTTCCCTACCCAGAGGAGCCGGCTCATTGCCGCGGGTCGAAACGATCTCGGCAGCCCAGGTCAGCAGGGCGAATTCGCGCCGCGATTCGTAACTGAGAGTCAGGTCCTCGACCCGGCCAAGAATCTCTTGCGTGAGATCATGAGGATTCCCATTGGGATGCGCTGCGGCCCAGGCGCCGGCGTCCACAGGCGGCCCGAACCGAATCCAGACCCCGGATCGGAACTGGTCCTTTTCCGTGTACAGGAGACCGACGGGCACAATCAGGAGCTTGCCCGGATTTCCGTTCTTCCGGACAAAATCCAGCGCGATCCGCGCCGGTCCAAGGTGGAACGGCTTGAGCTTGGGATCGGAGTGGCTCACGCCTTCAGGAAAGATGCAGAGTGCGCCGCCTTGTGCCAGGATGTCGCCGCAGCGTTGGAGGCTCTGGACATTTTGCCTGACGTCGGCCCCCTGGCCACGATCTTCACGACGGTGAAACGTGACCACTCCCAGTGCGGTCATGAGCGGTCGCAACAGGGGATTGCGGAGGAGGGTGTTCTTGGCGGTGACGGTCACGGGGCGGCGCAGCGAAGTCAGAATCAGGAGGGGATCGACCAGAGCGTTGCTGTGGTTCGGCACTAGCAACGCCGGTCCCTCGGCGGGCAGGTTGGCCAGTCCTTCCACTTCAATCTGCCGGAAGAAGATACGCAGCGTCAGGCGCGCCAGCACCCGGAAGATGCGGTACAACATCGGCTTCCCCTCCCGGCAAGGCCGGCAAGCCCATTGCCTGACGGCGGCGTGCCCAGGTAACAAAGACGCGCTCTCCCAGCGGCACGCAGCCGACCGCGATCACGGTGCCCACGATCAGGTCGATCACGTAATGGTACCGAAGGACGAGCGTTGAGACGTAAATGAGCAGCACCATCGGCAGGTAGGTCAAGCCGCGCAGGCGGTTGGTCTTGAGATCGAAAAGGCAGAGATAGAGCGACCCGCCCACGTGCAGACTTGGAAACGCTCCCTGAAGCCCACCGGAGGCGTCCACACCGCGGAGAACAAGCTGATAAAAATAGCCCCCCGCCAAGCTAACCTCGTAGTCCGCGGCATGGTAGACCACCGGGCCGCGCGCCGGCAGAAACAAATAGCCAAGATAGCTAATGGCGTAGGTGAACACCCAGCCGGTCAGGAACTGATCGCGCTCGAAGGCTGGCCGACCCAGGCATCCCAATGCCATGGAAAGGTAGATGTAAGGAATAAAAGCGCCATAGATAAAGCCGAAGAACTCCACTCGGCCCGGCGTCAGGTATCTCTGGAGAAAAAGGCTCGGATCAGTGCCGAACAGCCACCTATCGATCTGCGCGAGAGGCGCGTCCAGCGAGTAAGGCATTGCCGCGGCGCCCAGCTTGCCCAGGCTGGTGTACAGCGTAAAGATGACGGTCACGATTACGGCCGGGCGGAGATACTGAGCGAAAAGCCTGATGTCCCATCGAGTCCATACGTAGGTGCACGCGAGGAAGCCGACCAAGAGTCCAGTCTGGAGGAAGAGGAGCGCCAGCAACGTTGGTCCCACTGCCGGCAACCGCACCGCGGCCACCACGACCGCGAGGCTGAGGAGGCCGATGATGGTCCAATCGCTGGGCTGGAGAGTGAGCCAGAGCTTCTTCACCGGAGTCCACATGAATCGGACCAATGCAGGGGTATCGACGTTTTGAAGCGTTGTCACTGTGCGGCCATTCTAAGGTTGCCGGAAGGCGCATTGCCACAACAAAGAGTTGCCGGCGCGTTTGGCTACTTCTGAGGCGTAAACGGGGTGGGCTTTATAACGCGCGAAAGAGTTCCTCCGGAAGCACCGCTTCGTCTTGGGCGAGCGGATCGATCGGAACCTTTACGACCTGTTGGAAATCTGATCCGGGCCAAGTACAGCCGGAACCACCACGAGTTGCTGGAGCATACCAATCTCGTTCTGGAATTCCTGCGGTTCCAGATGCGGCTGGCCGAGGACTTGCAATGCGTCAAAGTCGATAGTTACGGCTTAGTAGCGAATTCGATTTGTTCCCCTTAGCTGGTTCGATTGATCTCCATTCTGCCGCGGACGGAGCAGTCGTGCTCCGATTCGCTTTGAACAACAACAAACTCAATTCAACAAAGAGGCTCCATTCTTATTCGTAATTTGTTAGCGCGTACCTATGGCTCGGGAGCGCTTAGGGGGCGAAGTATCTGAAAAGGCCTGCCGCGGAGGAGTAGAACATGCGCGGGCGCGTCGTGCGTGGTCAGGGAGG
>Ga0209517_10000830_pt1 | contig 50606 bp, 44 predicted proteins | sample PeaSoiMetSII2010_FD_187695 | JGI IMG/M metagenome (GOLD analysis project Ga0209517, IMG submission 187695) | Peat soil microbial communities from Weissenstadt, Germany - SII-2010 (SPAdes) (version 2) | ecosystem: Environmental > Terrestrial > Soil > Wetlands > Peat | place: Germany...
ATCTTCTTTGTGTGCTGGCAATTCGGCATTCACCATCATAAAGCCGGGTTACTGACACGCCCAGTTTTGAGGCAGAATGTCGGCGCGATTTCTGCTTACCAATGGAGGCAAAGCGAACCTGCACTAGAAATGCGGATCTATACGATCACTACCGAAGAATTTCTCGCCGCGCTTGACCGCGTAAAGCGCGAAGGCCGTCGCATCGTTAGCGCGGAACGCGGGCGCGGTGGACACGGCTGGACGATTACGGTAACCGATACGCCAGGCCAGCAATTTGAACCGTTCAGTTCCGATCATAAATCGCTGGCTAAATCAACCGGGACACCTTCTCCGCGAGGGTTTGGTCGCATGTGATTGTCTGACTTAACTGAATTGAGGACACTGCCTTTGCCGTTTAGTCAATCCAGCATTGTGCTATCCACTATTTTAAGCATGTTAATCTTTTCACATTTTAATGCGCCACGTTTTATCAGGCTTTCATAGAAAGAATTGGGCACCAGAGCAATAAACAGCTCATATCGCAATTCCGTTGCTGTTTTATAGATGACCTTAATCAATTTTCTTCCTATTCCTTGATGCCTCATGAATTCAGGTAAATTGATGCCTGAGATGTATATTTTCTTAAATTCTTCACTTATAAAAATGCGGGTAAGCACAAATAAACTGGCCGCCTTGTCATCCGTAGCACCAATTAATTCTATTCTACCACCTTCACCTTCAATCGAATAGTTGTGCAGTTTTTCAAGATACGGCTCCAGGTAGAAGATGATTCTTCCAATGAGCAGTTCCTTGGTTTCATTCAAGTCCATGATTCACATGCCCATCTCAACTGTCTCTTGCCGATGCCTTCACCTTCGCCCATCGTTTCTTCGCGGCAGCAGCAATCTTGACCGCTTGGGACAACTTAAATCAATAGTGAACTTGTTGTAAGAAATATTGTAACCAGTGATTGTTGAAGTGTCCGAAAATAACTTACGCTATTTATATAGAGCAACTTGGAGCGGGTGAAGGGAATCGAACCCTCATCTCAGGCTTGGGAAGCCCGCATTCTACCACTGAACCACACCCGCCTTCGTTCCGCTCTGCGGAACTTCGGCGCGGCGCGCCCGCCACATTATGCCAGCGGGGTGCGCCATGCTGTTCCGTTTCTATCAGACCGGCTGCCGGCTGGCAACAGCTTTGCGAGGTGTCACGAGGCAGCGTGAAGGCGATGGATGGCTTCGCGCAACCGGCGCTCGATGAAAAGCTGTCGCTCGGGTGAAACAATTTTGTTGCCGTCGGCTTCACGAACATAAAAGCTGTCTATGGCCGCCCCTCGCTCGGTCACGATGCGCGCCCGGACAATGTCCACCGCCAGCCTGGAAAGAGTCTGGGAAATCATGTAAAGCAGGCCGAGATGATCCTCGGTTTCAACCTCGATGAGCGTGCGCGTTTCCGACACCTCGTTGTCAAAGTGAATCTGCGTTTGGATGTGCTCGCCCAGGTAAGGTTGATAAACCGGCTGTTGGGTGATCTGGCGCGAGATAAGCGCAGGCAGGTCAATGGCCTCGTCGTTCAGGACTTTCTCCAGCAGCTCGGCAAACTGGTCGTGTTGTGGACGCGCGGCGAGATTGCCGGTGCGCCCGTCGTTGACGAAAAACGTGTCGAGCACGATGCTGTCGGCGCGGGTGAAAATCTGCGCGCCGAGAATGTTCAGCCCGGCGGCGCTGAGTGAGCCGGCGATTTTGCTGAACAACCCGGCGCGGTCCCACGTGCAGATTTTGACGGCGCTGTAGCCGCGGTCGGCTTCGTCCCGCCAGGCAATAATCGGCGAAAGCACGCGGTCGTCTTCGAGAATGAGCCGTTGCATGAAACGATGCGCGAGTTCAAGGTCTTCAATGATTTCTTTGGCGGTGCGAACCTGAAAATAATTGTCCGGCAGGGTGCCGAAATGTGTGTTGATCTCCTCATCGCCCAGCGATCTTTCGGCCAGTTGCCTGACTTCCTGCAAGAGCGATTCGCGCTGGGCTTTCCCGGCGCGAACAAATTCCGTGCCGCCCGTGAGCAAAACCATTGCGCGCGAGTGCAACTGCCACAGCAGCGCATCTTTGAAGCCGTTCCAAAGCTTGTCGCTGGTGCCCTGCGCATCGGCGAAGGTCAGCAGCGTGAGCAGGTCGAGCGCTTCGGACGTCTCAATTTTTCGCGCGAAGTTGCGGATAACGGCCGTATCCTCCATGTCACGCCGCTGCGAGAGGCTCGCCATGAGCAGGTGGTTCTCAATGATGATCCGTAGTGTATGCGCCAGCGTGCCGTTCAGTCGCAGCCGTTTGGCGACGCGCATGGCCATTTCGGCGCTGGCTTCCGGGTGGCCGCCCCGCTTGTGGTGTCCGGCTTTGCCGACATCGTGCAACAGCAACGCCAGATAAAGCAGGCCGGGACGCTCGAGGTTCTGGAAAAGCGGCGCGTAGTTTTTATACGGCATTTCCCCGGCTTCCCACACGCGGTCGAGTTGTTCCAGGCAGACCAGCGTGTGCTCGTCGGCGGCGTATTGATGATAGAATTCATGCTGCACGAGGCAGGTGAGTTTCCCGAATTCGGGGATGTATTTGCCAAGGAAATTCACCTCGTGCATGGCACGCAAAACGGGCGCGACGTTGCCGCGCTGTTCGAGAATGGTCAGAAACGTCTCCCGCACATGGGTGTCATTCAGGAAAGCGCGGTCCACCAGGGATAGTTCGTTGCGGATCAGCTGCTCCAGGTCGGGATGTAATTTCAGCCGCCGCTGTTGGGCCTGCAGAAAAACACGCATCAGGCGCTGCGGTTGTTCCCGGAAAATGCGCGGGGAACTGGCGCGGATTTCGCCGTTCACAAACAGAAAGCCATCCACCGGTTCCGGCGGCTTGCGTTTGGGCAGCCACGCGCGCAGCGAAAGTTTACCCTGGGCGGGGGCCAGCAAGGCCATGCGCTGTTCCAGGGTGCGCGTGATGAGGAAGATGTTGCGCATGTGCGTGTAAAGGTCCCGCATGAATTTTTCAATGCGTTTGCTGGGCGAGCGATCGCCATAACCCAGGCCGAGCGCCACGGCGGGTTGCAGATTTTTGCCGAGCACATCCACCGCGCGGTTGGTTTGATAATGCAATTCCGTCCGCGCCCGCAGCAGAAAGTCGTAGGCGGCGTCCAACTGCCGGTGCTCGAAGCGGCTGACGAATTCCTGTTTCTCGAGATCATCCAGCGAACGCGCGCGGTATTTAAAGAACGCCATCCAGAGCAGGTTCTGAAAATCGCGAAGGCCGCCGCAGCCGTTTTTGATGTTCGGTTCCTGCATGCAGGCGGAATTGCCGAATTTGCTGTGGCGCGCCCGCTGGTCTTTAATGCGCAGGGCAATGTATTTCTCCCCAAAATCGTCAACGCACTTGTTCATGAGCGCCCGCTGGAATTTCTTGAACAGTTTCTCGTCGCCGAGGATCAAACGCGCTTCAATGAGCGAGGTCTTGGATTGCATGTCGGTGTTGGCCACCTTCACGCAATCGTCAATGCTGCGGACGGCGTAGCCGATCTTCAAACCGATGTCCCAAAGCGGATAAAGCACGCCGTCAATCAGCTTGGACAGGCAGGGGAGCGGCTTGCCCGCGGCGACCTGGCCATCATGCAAAAACATGAAGTCAATGTCGCTGTACGGATTCAATTCCGCGCGGCCATAACCGCCGATGGCCACGAGCGCCAGCGGCGGAAATTCCTTCTGCGCCTGGAGCGACAGGCTGCTGCGCGCGGTGGTCCAGAGATGCCGCAACAGCGCATCGAGCATCGCCGCGCGCGCCCGGCAGATTTCGTGTCCGCCCTCGCCACCACGATGCCACAGCTTGAGCCGGTGGGTTTCCACTTTGAGGAAACCCTTGTAGCGCGAAAGTCTTTCCGCGGCGCCAGCATCGGCCGGAAATCGCAAGCGAGCTTCGGCTTCTCCTTCGATTTTTCTGATTAGGTCCTGCACGGGCGCACAAGTTGCGAACAAAACGGCCTGAAATCAAGCGCCGCCGCCAGCGAAAACCTTGTCGCCTGCCGGCTGTCTATTCTAAAGTCCCTCAATGCCGTCCAATGCCGACCCCGATGCTGTCCTGATGCTTCGCGTCAAACGCGGCGACCGGGCGGCATTCGCGGAACTGGTGGAAAAATACAAGCAGCCGGTGATGAACCTCGTTTACCGCACCTTGCACGACGAGACCGAGGCCGAGGACCTCGCGCAAAATGTCTTTCTCCAGGTTTACAAGTCCGCCCGGCGCTATGAATCGCGCGCCAGGTTTTCCACCTGGCTGTTTACCATCGCGCGCAACCTGTGCCTGAACGAGATCCGCCGCCGTTCGCGTCATCCTGCCGATTCCATCGAGGAAAGCCACATCGAGCACGAAGACCAGCCGCGCCAGCAGTTCGAAGACAAAAGCAGCGTCGCACCGCCGGAGAAACTGCTGCATGGCGAACTGGCACAGAAAATTGAGGAAGCGCTGGCTGAATTGCCGGAAAACCAGCGCACCGCCATTTTGCTTTGCCGGCAGGAGGAATTAAGCTACGAGGAAATCGCCAGGGTTTTGGGCTGTTCGCTTTCGGCCACCAAATCGCTCATTCATCGCGGGCGCGAAACGCTCAAGGAAAAACTTAAGCCGTATCTGCGCACCGGCGAGTGGAAGGTGTGAAATTTTTGTTTTTATCCGTGTTCATCCAGGTCTATCTGTGGTTAAAGTTTTCCCGTGAAAGCCGTCATCCTCGCCGCCGGGAGAGGCACCCGCATGAGGGAACTCACCGAAGAGTTGCCCAAGCCGATGCTCCACGTGCAGGGCAAACCCATTCTTGAACACATCGTCGCGGGAATTCTGGCGGCGGGCGTTCGCGACATTTTCATCGTCACCGGCTGGCGCGCTGAGGTCATCGAAAAGCATTTTGCCGACGGCAAAAAATTGGGCGCCAGGATTGTTTTTGGCCGGCAGGTCGAGCAGGACGGCACGGGCAAGGCGCCGGAAGCAGCGAAGGAATTCGTCGGCAACCTGCCGTTTCTGCTGACTTACGGCGACATTCTGGTTCCGCCCGAAACGTACCCGCAAATGATTCAGCGATTCGGTGAAGGCAATTTCGCGGGCGTCGTCACCGTCACGCGCGGCGAGGACGTGACCAAGGGCGGGCTGAATTTTTTTGATGAACAATTTTGCCTGAAACGGCTCGTGGAAAAGCCGTCGGCCGGACAATTGGAACAATTGCGCCGGGACGGCTGGCTCCAGCCCGGCGCATCGGCGTGGTATAACGCCGGCATCTACATTTTTCGGCCGTCATTGTTCGACTTCATAGCGCGCCTGCAAAAATCGCCGCGCGGCGAATACGAACTGACTGACGTCATCAGTGCGATGGTTGCCGCCGGGCAAAAGCTGGCCGGACTGGAAATCCCCGGCCGCTGGGTGGATGTGCGCGATCCGGAAACACTGGCAAGGTTGGAGACAGAATCGTCGCCGCCGATGTGAATCGGGGTTTTCCCCGAGAAAGGCCCCGGATTCCCATCCGCGGCTACGCAACAAACTTTGGCTCGTACACCGGGCCCAGGCCGTGCTTGCGGAGCAATTCGATGAATTTCGCAATGCCGCGTTTTTCGTCCGCCGCCAGATGGTAATGCACGTGCCAGCCAAGATAATCCCGGCGGAAATCCTCGTCGTACTCCTCGCGGGTTTCGATGAGATAATCCAGCGTTTCGAGGCCGAACTGTTTCGCCTCGATCAATTCGCGGCGCAATGCCTTGTTTTCGATGCCGCGCCGCAACGCCCACACGGCAAAAACAAACGGCAGGTTGGTCAATTCGTACCACGCCGTACCGAGATCAAAAATGTCGTGCACGTGCGTGGCGCGTTGAAAGTCAATCGCCGGATCACCGATCAACAGCACTGCGTCGCGCTCGGCCGCCGATGCATAATCGGGCAGCGGCTTGAACTCCGGCTTCAATCCGCGTTCCGCCAGCAGGACTTTCAGCAGGTTCACGCTGGTCAGCGAGGCGGGATCACAGAAGATCTCCGTGATGTTTTCCAACGGCACGCAATGCGCCAGCAACACGCTGTAAACTTCGCCCAACGATGCGACGGCCACGCCGTCGAGGATGTCGTAACGGTCATGAAACAGGACCTCGGTGAGACTGACGAGCGCGGCGTCGAGTTTATCGCGCCGGAGCAGTTCGGCCAGTTGGGCGGGCGTGGCGAAGTAAACCGTGTCCTCGATGCCGCGTGTGAGCGGCACGGCGTTCAGATATTTCACCGAGCCGATGCGGAATTTGGCGCTCTCAGCCGCAGGTATGTCAGTCATGGAGTGGTCCGGGGAATTTACCGCCGCTTGGTGTAGGTGACGACGTCGGCATCCTCGTCGGAGACTGGCATGTTCAACGTGAACGCCGCGTTTTGCCCCAGAATGACGGTGATTTCCTTTTCGTTGAAATCCTCGAGGTAATAATCCATGACGTAACTGCCGGGCTGTACCCCGCGTTTGATATCAATCTTCGTGTAACCTTCATGCCAGGTGGGGTCGGCTGTATCAAGAATGAATCCGACAAAATCCCGGCCTGGTTTGGAGTTGTCCCGCATGATGCCGATGCGATGTGGAACCGTTCCGGCTCCGTCCCAGACGCCTTCAATCGGGTCGAGACTTTGCCCGTGCGTCTCGAGGTAATTGGCGAAGCTCCGTCTCGAGATGGCAACGGTTTCCCACGCATCTGTGTAGCGGAGCAGGTCGGCCACCATGCTGTAAGTTCCGCTGGTATAACCCGGCTCTTCGACCGACCTCACCTGCACGGCATCGGCGCCTTTTTCCCAGGCGGTTTTTATGATCTTCTGCGTTTCCTGCTCAGCCGACCCGCCGCGCATCGTGAAATGGCCGCCGCCGACGGAGACGGTTCCAATCATCACACAAGCCCGCGGAACCATCATGTTTTCGGTGTAAACCGGAATGGGATAGCCCTCGGGTTTCGCCGGTCCGGCCGGCAGATGGGCTTGATACGTCACCGTGGTCGAACAACCGGTCAACAGCAACGCCGACAAAAGAAACAAGGCCAGAAGACAAATGGATGCGGCGGTCGGGTGTTTCACCGGACCGATGCGAAATTGTGTGTCATTGAATGACATAATGCCGACAGTTTGCGTTGTCGGCGTTTGTTGCGCGAGTCAATTCATGGAGGGACGCAAAGATGCGAAGTTGCCAGTTCGCAAAGCGACATTGACAATAGCTCAGCCTTTCAAGGTTGGGTTACCGGCGGACAGGCATCAAAAGTCCCACAGGGACGGCAAAATCTTTCGCTTCTGACGAGGCTTGGGTTTTGCCGGGCGAATTCCCACGACCAACCCATGTTGAAACTGCTTGTTACGCCGTCGCCAGATTGTCTTCAAGCACTTTTGAGTGCGCGGAATTTTCAGCGGCTTCAGGCGCAGACGCATTTTCCAAAATCCGAATCGGCTCGTAAAAGGTGTTGCGCTGGACAGGGGTGCGACCGGCTTCACGGATGGCTTTGAGCATGTCCGCCTCGGTTTGCAACTGCGGCGCGGTCGCACCGGCCATGTGGAAGATGTGTTCCTCGATGATGGTGCCGTGCAAATCGTCCGCTCCGTAGCTCAACGCCACCTGCGCCAGCTTCAGGCCAAGGCCGACCCAATACGCGGTGATGTGGTCGAAGTTGTCGAGGTAAATGCGGCTGACGGCAATGGTGCGCAACGAGTCAAATCCCGTCGGCGGATTTTCGACCGGAACGTCGTTGTCTTGCGGCTGATACGCCAGCGGCACGAAGCCGACGAAACCGTGCGTCTCGTCCTGCAACGCGCGCAATTGCCGCAGATGGTCCACGCGGTCGGCCAGCGATTCGACGTGACCGTAAAGCATGGTACAGGTGCTGCGTCCGCCCATGCGATGCCAGGTGCGATGCACGTCCAGATATTCCTCGGCGGATTCCTTGCCCTTGGCAATCGCCGACCGGACTTCCTTGCGGAAAATTTCCGCACCGCCGCCCGTAAGCGAGTCCAATCCGGCGGCCTTCAGTTCGCGCAATGTTTCTTCGACGGATTTTTTGGCGAGCCAGGCAAGGTGGAGAATTTCAATCGCCGTGAAACATTTGAGATGCAGTTTTGGCGTAGCGCAGGCGTCCTCGCCTGCGAGTTCCGGCACCGTCCCGGTGCCAGAGCGTGTGTTCCCGTGGTCTGGCGGCGAGACGCCGCCAGAACCCGCAGCCGGGACGGCTGTGCTACATGACAGTGCCCGCAGTGCCTTGAGCATGTCGGTGTAATAGCTGAACGGCAGCGACGGATGCAGTCCGCCGACAATGTGCAATTCCGTGATGCCGAGCTTGAGCGCCTCGCGCGCTTTCTGGACGATTTCCTCGACGGAAAACTGGAAGCCATCGGCGTCGCGCTTCTTGCGCGCAAACGAGCAAAACTGGCACGACAGGATGCAATAATTTGAGTAATTGACGTAGCGGTTGATGATGTAACTGGCGTGGTTGCCGACTTTTTTCTGGCGCGCCAGGTCCGCAATGGCGCCGACGGCGTTCAGGTCTCTCGACTCAAACAACCGGAGCGCGTCGGCCTCGGAAATGCGTTTGCCAGCGGCCACCTTGTCGTAGATGTCGCGCAGTTCGCTGCGTTGAACGAAGAAATTCATTCGTCCACAAATTAAAGCAGCTTTCAAGCGGCAAGGCAAACTCACCGTACGGAAGGCCTCCTGTCTGTCTTTTGCTGAAAACGCCCGAACCGCGCGCCTTCCTGGCTTAATGATTCATGATGAAACAATCCGGCAACCCAATTCGAGTCGGCGCTGGTAATGCACTCAAAATCATTCATAATCAGGCAAAAGCTTTCACGGGCAGCTGAATGAATTTATGGAAGAGGAGATTTTAAGATTATTGGGCCGGCGGGATTATGCGCCGGCCAATGTGCCGGAATTGCTCCGGCAGCTGCGGCTGGCGCCCCATCGCCAGCAGGAATTGCAAGGGGTGTTGCGCCGGCTGGAACAATCCGGACGGATCGCCCGCACGAAGGGAAATCGTTACATCCAGTCGCGCGAGGCGGACCTCGTCCCGGGCCGGATTCGCATCAATCGCCAGGGCAAAGGCTTTTTGCAGCCGGACGACCCGGAGTTGAAGGAGATCATGGTTCCGCAGGAGGCCACCGGCACTGCGCTCCATGAGGATCGCGTGCTCGTGCGGCGCGATGTTCGGGCGAAAGGCTTGCGTGCCGGCCGACTTGAACAGGAAACCGGAGTGGTGATTCGCATCCTGGAACGGAAGCGGACACAAATCGTCGGCACGCTGCAACGGGGCCGCGAGTTTCTTTACGTGATTCCCGATGACCCGCGCATGCCGCACGATATTTATGTGCCGCAACCGCGCGATGTTGGCCGGCCCGCGCGCGTCGGCGACAAGGTCGTGGTGGAGTTGCGCGAATGGGAATCGCGACACACCAACCCGGAAGGCGAAATCATCGAGGTGCTGGGTTCGCCGGATGAGGAAGGGGTGGACATGTTATCGGTGTTGCGTCAGTACAACCTGCCGCTGCATTTTCCGAAGGAGGTATTGCACGAGGCGCGGGCCATCGGGAACGCCATTTCATCGCACGAAGTGGCCGGCCGCGAAGATTGCCGGCGGCATCAGGTCGTCACCATTGATCCGGACGACGCGAAGGATTTCGACGACGCGATTTGTCTGCAACAGGTTTCAACGGGCCAATGGAAACTGTGGGTGCACATTGCGGACGTGTCGCATTATGTGAAACCGGGCGCGGCCCTGGACAACGAAGCACGCCGACGTGGCAATTCGACCTATCTGGTGGACCGGGTCATCCCGATGCTGCCGGAAGCTTTGAGCAACGAGTTGTGCTCGTTGAAACCGGATGTGGATCGCCTGACCAAATGCGTGGAATTTCTGGTGTCGGACGATGGCCGGGTGCTGAAGACGGAGTTTTATCCGGCGGTGATTCATTCGCAGCGCCGGTTCACCTATAAGGAAGTGCTGGCGATTCTACAGCGGAAACCAAACGACCGGATTGAGCGAATGTTGCATGACGCGAACACGCTGGCCCAGCGGATCCGACGCCTGCGGTTCAAGGCGGGTTCGTTGGACCTGGATTTTCCCGAAATGAAAATCCGGCTGGATGAAAGCGGCCGCGTGTCGCGCGTTGAGAAGGTGGAGAATGATGTTTCCCACCAGTTGATCGAAGAGTTCATGTTGCTGGCCAACGAGGCGGTGGCGGGCCGGTTGATGGCCCGAAATGTGCCGGCCATTTACCGGGTGCACGAGGAACCGGACGAACGGCGGTTGCAGGAATATCGTGAGGAAGTGCTCAGTCACCACGTGCCCTGTGCGAATCTGACGAGGCGGCAGGAAGTCCAGAAACTGTTGCAAAAGCTGAACACGATTCCCATCGGCGCGGCGCTCAAGATCGGGTTTCTCCGGTCACTCATGCGCGCCCGTTACGCGGTCGAGCCGCTCGGTCACTACGGGCTGGCCAAGGCCAGATACACGCATTTCACGTCGCCGATCCGACGGTATGCCGACCTGGTGGTGCATCGCGCGCTGTTCCGGAACGGCCATGGTCCGGTCCATTCGTTAAAGGAAACCGCCGAACATATTTCCGATACCGAACGCAATTCCGCCGACGCCGAGCGGGACAGCAAGGATGTGAAGCTGTATGCCTTTCTAAAGGCACAACTCAAGTCACCGCGGCCGACGCCGTATCTGGCGCTGGTGACTGACGTGCGCAACTTTGGTTTCTTCGTGGACGTGCCGGGTCTGGCGATGAGCGGGCTAGTGCATCTTTCCTTTCTGGAGGACGATTTTTATGTGTTCGATTCAGTCCGGAGCCAACTGGTCGGCCGGTGCACCCGCCGGACTATCCGGCTGGGCGACAAGGTGCAGGTGCAAGTGTACAAGGTGGACAGTTTCAAGAAACAGGTGGATTTCCGACTGGCCGGGGAGGGTGGCACCGGGGCGGGACGTTCCATCAAAAATGGACGCGGACCGGACTCGAAGCACCGGCAGAAACCGGCTGCGCGCCCGCAGCGGAATTGGCGATAAGCCGACGTAGAGGCCGATGTGAACCGGTGGACCCATCCGTGCTTTCATCCCGCCATGCGGGACGGCTCCAGGGTCCTACGTTGAAAACGCACCGAATAAGGCGCGCATTTCCTCGTCCACATCGGCGGCGTCGGCCAGCGTTTGGGCGATTTCGTCGCGGAGCAGTTGCCGATAACGCTTTCGCAGCCGGTGCACCGCTACCCGGACGGTGGTTTCGTCCATGTCGAGCGACTTCGCGGCTTCAGCGTGGGACAATTCGCCCTTGCCGGCGGTGAGAAAGATTTTCAATTCCGAGAAGAGTTTTCCCCGTCCGTCCGCTTCGCACTCGGCCTGCAACCGTTGGATGACCCTGGCCAGCAGGGTCACGGCCCATTCGCGGTCAAACGCCTTGTCGGGACTGGTCTCATTCACGGCAGTCACCTGGAATTGCGTGTCGGCGGTCTGCCAGTCGAGCGAGAGGTGCGTCGCGCCGCCGCCGCGTTTCCGGCGTTGTGATTTGTCCCATTCGTTGGCGAGGAAATGTTTTAGCGAGGCGAGCAGGAAGGCGCGGAAACGTCCGCGCTCGGCGTTCAAGCCTTCGAGATAATTCTTGGCGAGGAAGCGCGCGAAAAAAGCCTGCGTCAAATCCTCGGCGTCCTCCTTGGTGCGACCGCGCCGCCGGACGTAGGCGTAGAGCGGGAACCAGTAGGTGCGGCACAGCTCTTCCAGCGCCCGGTCGGCTTGGGGGGTGGAGCGTTTCCCCGCCGCGAGCACGACCGTCCAATGCGTCGTGGCGAAAATGTCGCCCGGCGTGTTATCGGCCGCAGTTGAGTTTTCCGGGGTCAATTATTTTGTTTCCAAAGCGTTGATTCGAGCCAGGGCTTCCTGGACCGGCGGACTTTGTTCTGAATAGTCCACCCGCAATTCGGCCAGACGCGCTTTGGCTTCGCGCAAATCAGCCCGTGCGTTGGGCTCTTCTTTGGTCATTCGCTCCAGTTCGTTGATGCGCGCCAGAACTCTTTGAATGACCGGGTTTTGGTCGGAATAATCCACGCGCAATTCCGCCAGTTTCGCCCGCGCTTCGCGCACATCGGCCGGTTCGACATCGCGCGTCCCCAAAACGGGTTGCGGCTCGACGCCGGCGTACGGTTGCCGGGTTAGTGTGGAACTCCCATTCACGCCTTGGCTGATTTGCTCAAGTGATTTAAGGCGGACTGCTGCCTCGTCGCGGGTCAGCTTTGCCGCTTCGTATTCCTGCGGCGTAGCTTTGCCGATGGCAACCAGTTTTCCGACAACATCCAGATCCAGATCGCAGATTTGCAGGTTCAGGCGGTCAACGGCCACGCTGTCACCTTTGGCTTCCGCCGCCGCGATGTCGCGGATCAGGCGGGTCTTTTTGAGGTCGGTGGCGGTGATGATTCCCACAGCGAACTGCGCCTCGGCGGTTTTGACATTCTGTTCCGCAGCCTGAAGTTTTAGAAGGGCAATTTCGTTATTGGTGGTTTGTTCCTGCTCATCGGCAACCGGAATTTGCTGGCTAGCTTGTTGCGCCAGCTTGTAGCGAAGCTTCACGCCGCGCGCGTTGTCGGTGAAACCGGTGATTTGTAAAAGGCCGCGCTTGCCCAATGGAGTTTGGAAACAAAATAACCGGGGCAAATCGCCTGCACCGGACGCAACAATTGTCTCTCCAAGTTTTACGTCACAAGTTCCTGCGATGGCATCTGCCAAAGCCATTCTTCCGTCCCAATAATCTGTCCCGGCGGGCAGCGGCCAGATACGCGTGCTGGTGCCGGCCATCATCGTCAGGTTTGTCGCGTTTTGAGTAATGGCCATCACACCAGCTGGCAATAAAGCAGTCCCATCAAGGGGGTTTTCCATCTCCGGCACCGCCACAATCTTTCCGGAATCCAGGTCGAGACAATCTGAATAGCCCTGTTTGTGAATAGACAGTATCTGGAAGAATGCCGGGCCAAATTCGGGGGTTGCCGGACATATGAACTGAATCACCCGGCCAAATTTTCTGGCGGCTGCTTCCCGCTGCTGTTGAACCGCAACTCTTTTTCGCTCTTGGATGATATTTGGAATAACGAGGCCCACCAGCATAAGGCCAACTAGAATTGCAACCACCGTCAGCACCGTCACTCCAAACCACTTCCAGTAACGGTCGGGTTTGTGGACTGGCGGTGCGGGAGCGGTAACCGGCCGGTTCATCGCGCGCCAGACGCGGCGCACGATCATGAAATCAGCCGCCAAGGAAAGAATAATCCCCACGAGGATGCCGATGGCTTGGGCCGGTTCTTCCGGATACGGGTTGCCGGTCAGAAGTTTAAAGGCGGCGCAGATCGCGATCAACCCGCCATCCAATGCGAGCAACGGAAACAGCAAGCCATTGAACACCGCCAGCCCCAGCCCATAAAGTTTTCCCGCCGAGTGGCGGATTTGCGGGACGGCGACCCAGCCGCAGAGCGTCATGCTGCAAGCGCCGAGCAGAATCATGAAAACGCCCGGGAACATCGGCCCTTCAACCAACTTGAACACAAACGGAATGCCGCTTAGAACGAAGGCTATTCCCAAAGCCGCGCCCAAAAGGGCCGTGGGCGAGAAACGCGGATTCATTTCCGATTTCTGATTTCCGACTTCCGATTTTTCAGTTTGAGCCTCCTCACGTCGGCTGCTATCCGGCGGAGTCGCCGCAATCGTCTCCACCTGCGTCTTGAGCACGCTGACTTGCTGGTAGCGGAGTTCGGGGGTTTTTTCCAGCGCGCGCAGCACGACTTCATCGAGGCGCACGTCAATTTGAACTTTGTGCGATGGCGGCTCGATTTTTTTGCCGGGCAGTTCACCGGTGAGCATCTGGTAAAACACCACGCCCAACGCGTAAATGTCCGCGCGATGATCCACCTCGCCCGGCGCGGTGATCTGCTCCGGCGACATGTAATTTGGCGTGCCCATGACTTTGCCGGCGTCGGTGAGGGAAGTTTGGAGTTCCGCCTTCAGGCGGTCAGGATTCGCTGCGCCCGAACCGCCTGAAGGCGGAACTCCGAACGGCGAATCCGTCCCCACAATTTTCGCCAGTCCAAAATCCGCCACCTTCACGCGCCCGCGGCGATCCAACAAAATGTTTTCCGGCTTGATGTCGCGGTGGACGATGCCCTGATCGTGCGCAAATTGGAGCGCGTCGCAAATCTGCGGCACGATGGCGAGCGCCTCGCGCGGTGAAACACGACCGGCATTGAGCAGTTGCCGCAGATTCACGCCGTCCACGAACTCCATGAGGAAGAAATACAGGCCATCCGCTTTGCCGAATTCGTAAAGGGTCACGATGCCGGGATGATTCAGCTTCGCCAGCGCCTTGGCCTCGCGGGCGAAACGTTCGGCAAACGCCGGATCATCACCGATGCCGGGCGGAAGAATTTTCAATGCGACGACGCGGTCAAGTTGTTTCTGCCGCGCCTTATAGACCGCGCCCATGCCGCCCTTGCCGATGAGTTCAAGGATTTCAAGCTGTGGAAATTTGGCCGCGAGTTCGGCGACCGGCGGCGGATTGAACGGCGGCTGTTTGGCGTCCATGACGGTGTCCGCCCCCGCGCCCATTTTGAGCAGGCAGGCGGGACAAAGCCCGGCCAGCGCACCGGACGGAAGCGGCGTGCCGCATTGCGGACATTTGTTTCCTTCGGGCATGGGTGGATTCAATTTTACCGTGTCCATACCTCCTTCAGAAGCAAAACCTGAAAGTTGTTACCGGGAAAATGGGAAACACCGAACATTCAACATTCAACGCCCAACATCGAACGGTTCCCTGCGCGGCGTCCCTGGGCGTTGGGAGTTGAATGTTGAGCGTTGAATGTTCCCAATCCCTCAGCGCAACTTGAACCCGCCCTGGAAAATCACTTCGGCAGCGGTGACGACGAGAAAAACTGCGCTAACGAGTGCGTTCAGGCGAAAAAAGGCGAGATGGATCCAGTTCAAGCTGCGGCGGCGGGCAACCCAATGCTCCATCACCAGACAGCCGACGATGATGAACCAGCCGACGAGATAGGCGATGCGGAACTGGCAGAGCAGCCCGAACGCCAGCAGCAGTCCGCACATGACCATGTGCGCGAGAAACGCGGCGGCCAGGGCGTTCTTCGGCCCCCACGCCACGACCAGCGAGTGCAGGCCGTGCGACTTGTCGAATTCGTAATCCTGCAATGCGTAAATAATGTCGAAACCCACCAGCCACAACACGACCGCCAGTGCGAGAACAATTGGTTGCATACCAATTCGCGCCGCTTGCTCCCAAGCCCAAAAAGCTTCGGATGACGAGAACATACCTGCGGGGGACGCGAAACCAAATTCTCCTTTCACTGCCAGCCACGCGCCGACCGGCGCCAGCGCCAGCGAAAGGCCAAGAAAAGCGTGCGTGTAATCCGTGAACCGTTTGGTAAGCGAGTAAAAACAAATCACCACCAGCGCGACCGGCGACAGGTAAAAACACAGCGGATTCAGAAAATAACTGGCGACGATCAGCCCCGCGCCACTCAGGATGCAAAGTGCGATGGCGCTGGCCAGGGAAATTTGTCCCGTCGGCAGGTGGCGATCTTTCGTTCGCGGGTTGAGCGCGTCAAATTTGCGGTCAACGATGCGGTTGAAAGCCAGGGCGCAAGTCCGGGCGCAGACCATCGCGATCAGAATCAGTCCGAAAACTTTCCAGCCGGGCCAGCCGTGGTGGTCACGCGCGGCCACCACCGTTGCCGCCAGCGCGAAGGGCAGCGCAAAAACGGTATGCGGGAAGCGGACGAACGAACCCCATTTGTTAATGAGAGCAAACATTCAACATTCAACATTCAACGCCCACCATCGAAAGGTCAGCCGGCTTTGGCGGGGGTATATTGAGCAAGGCGGGCGGGCTCATGGATCTCTGCCTGTGCGTTTCGCCTCGCGGTCTGGATGCTGGAATGAAAAATGCGAATCAATTCTTCACACTCACCCAGCACGAACAACAGCGTAGTTTCATTTTTTACCCAGGCTTTTCGCTTAATGAGTCGTGCCCAGCGGCGGGTTTCGCGCAGTTCTTTGATACAGATTTTTAATTTGTGGATAAAGTCGTCGCGAGATTCTGCTGCTTCGGCTTCGCCATGGTTCGGGTAGGGTGATGTGCCTGAACGCAAAACCTGCCCGGCGATGTGATTGCCCGCCCGCGTGGCGGGCAGACTCTCCGACAAATCAATCACTGCTGAGGCAAATCCCAGCAACCGGTCTTCCAGATCAAACTTCCGATTTCCCCCAGTGCTTTCATTGAATTTCCAAACCACCGCCTCCAAATCCTTGAGCGTTGAATGTTGAATGTTGAATGTTGAATGTTTTTTTCGTTTCATCTTCATTCCGGCTCTTCGTTCCAGCGCGGGACGAGTTTTTGCGGCAGGCCGAGATGATCCAGGACCCGGGCGACCACGGTGTCCACGACTTCCTGGACGGTTTTCGGGTTGGAGTAAAATCCCGGATTGGCCGGCAGTATGATCGCGCCGGCTTGCAACAGCAGTTCCATGTTTTTGACGTGGACCAGGCTCAGCGGTGTTTCGCGCGGAACCAGAATCAACTTTTTCTTTTCCTTCAATACTACGTCGGCCGCGCGCAATAAAACATCTTCGCTGTAACCGTGGGCGATGCGGCCCATCGTGCCCATGGTGCAGGGGATGACGACCATGGCGTCGGGCGGATTGGAGCCGCTGGCGAACGGCGCGTTCATGCTCTTCACATTGTGCAGCTTCGTCCCGGCGTGAAGTTTCAACCCGTCCGGCAACTCCTCGGCGACGACCTGTTGCGCGTAGTTGCTGAGCACGACGTGGATTTCGTGAGCGCGCGCATCCAGATTGTCCAGCAGGCGCTGCGCGTAAAGCGCCCCGCTGGCTCCGGTGATGGCGACGAGGACCTTCAACGTCAAAAATCGTAAATCGTAAACTGTAAATCGTAAATGAGGAAAATCGCAAATGAACGAAACAGCTTGAGTCGGCATGTTCCTTCCGCACAATGACCGGGTGTTCAAGTTTGCCGGAATCATTTTGGTTGTGATGTTTTTTTGTGTCGCCAGCCCGGCGCGGCCGTCTGCCGACGGCAAATCATTGCCGTTGAACTGGGTCAACACCAACACCGTTCGCAACCCGTTTGGGCTGGCGCCCGTCAAGCTGATGGCGCCGGCCGCCCCGGTGGAGGAATGGCAGCCGCCCGTAGCTCCCAGACACGTGCCGGTCAAACCCCTGACCACTTGGGTCTCCCTTGATAATTGGGCGGCGGAACATGGCATCGGCAAGCCGCACCTGCTGTCGAATCTGCCGGTGACCACTTATGCGATTGGTTCTTCCAACGGCGTCATGGTGCTGGCCATCGGCAGCCGGGAAGCGACCTGGAATGGAATTGAAATTCATCTCGGTTTCGGACCACAAATCATTGACGGCCAGATTTTCGTGTACGGGCTTGACGCGCAAAAAAACCTGGAACCGTTGCTTTGCGACCCGCCTCTGGCATTGCCGCCGGCCAATCCGGTCATTGTCATTGATCCCGGCCACGGCGGAGCCAATGTCGGCACGCACAGCATTCTGGACGGGCGATTCGAAAAAGAATTTACGCTGGACTGGGCGTTGCGGCTGGCGCCGTTGCTCGCGCAGGAAGACTGGCAGGTTTTTCTCACGCGGACCAATGACGTGGACGATTCCCTGTCCAACCGCGTCGCGTTCGCCGAGGCACATCATGCCGATTTGTTCATCAGCCTCCACTTCAATTCACTGGCGCCGGACAAAATCCCGGCGGGGATTGAAACTTATTGTCTTACCCCCACCGGAATGCCTTCGACGTTGACGCGGGGCTTCGGCGACTACTGGTCTGAAAATTTCCCCAACAACGCCTTCGACGCCAGGAATTTACAGTTCGCGGTCCGGCTGCAAGGCGCCTTGCTTCGCGCAACCGGGATGGAGGATCGCGGCGTCTGCCGGGCGCGCTTCATCGGCGTGCTGCACGGACAGCACCGTCCGGCAGTGCTTATTGAGGCAGGGTTCCTGTCCAATCCGGGCGACGCCAGGCAGATTGAAACGCCGGAATTTCGGCAGAAACTGGCGCAAGCAGTCGCAGACGCCCTGCGGTTGAAGCCGGAAACCGAAAATCAGAAATCAGAGGCCGGAAGTCAGAAGGCGGAATCTGGAGGTCAGCGGTCAGAAATTCCAGAGTCAGGCACGAATAAGCTTTCCTGGCCCTAGTTTTGTAGCAGCGGACGTGAGTCCGCTCCAACAAAATTAAAGCCGACTGACGTCGGCTGCTACAGACTGACACCTTCCCGCGCGAGCAACTTGCGTTTCCAATTCAATCCGCCGGAGAAGCCGCCGAGTTTTTTGTTCGCGGCCAGCACACGATGGCAGGGAACCAAAACCGGGATCGGATTCGCACCACACGCGCCGCCGACGGCGCGGACGGCTTTGGGCTTGCCAATCGCCTGTGCGATTTCGCCGTAGCTTTTTGTTTTGCCGAAGGAGATTTTCCGAAGTTCGCGCCAAACTGCCTGCTGAAATTCCGTTCCGGCCGTGTCCAGCGGCGGCAGGGTTTTCGCCGCGCGTCCGGCGAGAATATTTTTCAGCGCCGCTTCCGTCGTCCGATGCCAGCGGGAAACCAGATCCGCCGAGGCAGCAGAAACCTCGCGCAGCGAAGTCCGGTCCACCCGGCGGGTCGGTCGAGTCGCCGGAAAATCCATTTCCGCCAGGCCTTTTTTGGAATAACGCGCGATGAATTCGCCCTCGCGCGTCGGGATGGGCAGTTCAAAAAAATTATTTTTCATACGGTTGGAATTTCAACGGCCCAAGCCGACTTGTCAACCGACTAAAAGCCAAAAATTGTTCACACCCGCTCAACGGTTGTGGACAAAGATGGAAATGACGCCAAGCAGAATCAAAAAAAGCACGACCACCAACAAGATGAAGCGATTGCGGGCGACGCGTTTTTCGTAACGCAACGGCCGCAATCCCTGGACACCGCCGGCGGCGAGATAGGTGACCAGCCGGGGATTGGAAGTGGTCGGGCGGCGGAAGTGCTGGCGAAGCCGGCCAAAAAATCCGGGCAAATCATACTTGCGCACGCCGAATTCGTTGAACTGGTCGGGCGTGGTGGTTTCGTCGGTGGGTCGCAAAGGTTTTACTTCTTCAAAAACCGGCTCATGCGCGAGATGAGCGGGAACCGGCGGTTCGGGCGCACGGGCAACGGTCGCGCCATGCGGCACGGCGGTGGAACGGAGCCGGGGCACGGGCGTATGCTGCAACTGGGAGTCGAGCCGCTTGATTTCGACTTCGAGCGAAGCAATCTGGTCGTTCAACGCGCGGGCGCGCTCGGAAATCGGATCTGCCTTGCTTGCCTTTTTCTTCGCGGACGCCATACGAAGGATTTCAGTGGTGCACGGGCACCGGCGTCGTCATCCAGATCGCCACCAACACACCAATGGCGCCCAGAATCACCAATATCAGCGGCCAGGTCATCGCCAGGCCGAATTTGCACAATTGGCCGAAACTGGCATCGGCCAACCCCGACGCGGCGGGTGCCGGCGAATTTTCGGTTTTTGGCTTCTCCGGCGCCGGGCCGGACAGGACCGGTACTTTCAGCCGCGCCGTGTTCCATTCCATGCGCGCGTTTTCAATGGTGGTCAGCGCGCGGGTCAGTTCGATGTTGAAGTTTTCCTTGGTCCACACTTCGTCGTGGATGGCCTGGATTTTGGTGAGGGCGTCGCGGAAATCGCCGATGGTCTTGACCATTTGCTCGGCGTCGCGGCGGGTGTTGAACTCGGCTTCCTCCAGCAAACCGAGGCCGCGCGTCAAACTGTGGATCATTTCCTGCCGGCCGGTCTGGAATTCCGTCTGGCGCCGGCGCAATTCCTCCAGCGAGGCGCGTTCGCGCTCCAGGTCTTCCTGCGCGCGCTTCAATTCGGCGAGCTTTTGCTGGGCCTCGACAACTTTGCGGTCCACCTCCTCGCGCGTGGGCGGGCGAAGCGGATCGCCGGCGGACAGCCCGGGTGTTTTGTGCGCCTGAAAATCAGTGTCCACAAACTCCGTTGCGTCATAATCAGATGCCATAGCGCGACTGTAGTCCCGCGCAGCAAAAGTGTAAAGTGATGTTTGGGCTTGTCACTGCCGCGTTCAGGTCCTAGAGTGCCGGAGTCGGTAAACGGGATGATTTTCACATGATTGAATTGATTCAGTTTCCGTGGAGTCCGTTCTGTATCGTGCAACGCCGCATTCTGGAATTTTCCGGTGCCCCCTTCAAAATCACCAATATTCCCAGCACGGACCGTTCCCTGGTCTGGATGCTCACCAAGGAACGCTACTATGGCGTGCCGATCATCAAGCACGGCAAAAACGTGGTCTTTGAACTCAACGACGATTCGCAGGTTATCGCCAAATACCTTGATGAGGAATTGGAACTTGGTCTTTTCCCGCACGAACTCGAAGGCGTCCAGTCCATTCTCTGGCGTTACATCGAAAACGAGGTTGAAGGCGCGACCTTCCGGTTGAACGACATTTACTGGAAGGAGCATACGCCGAAGGCCGCGCAGGTCCATTGGCTGCGTCATAAAGAACGCAAGTTCGGCCGTGGCTGCATTGGCCAGTGGTACGCGCAGCGGGATGACTGGCTCAAGCAGTTGAAAGAAAAGCTGCTGCCTTTCGAGGAAATGCTTGCACACCAGCCCTTTTTGCTGGGTGAACGGCCGCGATTTGTGGACTTTGACTTGTTCGGGATGCTCGAAAACTTCCTGTACTCCGGCCATTATGAATTGCCCGCGGCGCATTCCCAAATCAAGGACTGGCATCGCCGGCTGGCCAAGTTGAAAAAATAACGCGGGAAATTCACACCGTTTTTGCACAACCCGGCCTTTTTGCATCCGTAAATGCGCCAAAAGGCAGGCACATTTCCGGGCAAAAAGGAAACCTGCTTGTTGTTTGACGATTTCCGGTTTATTTTCAGCTTTCAGTGAAGAATTACATTATTGACACCAACGTTCTCCTGCACGATCCCAATTCGCTGCTCAGTTTCGAGGAGAACGCCGTTTTAATCCCCATCGAGGTCATCGAGGAAATTGACCGGTTCAAGCGTGAATCGTCCGAGTTGGGCCAGAATGCGCGCATGGTGTCGCGGATGCTCGACGGATTTCGCGGCGACGGTAGTTTAAGCGAGGGCGTGAAGTTGCCCAACGGCGGCAAACTGAAAATCGTTTTCCAAAAAAACGGTCATATCAACGGCGAAGCCCATTTTCACGGCAACACTGTGGACAACCGGATCCTTTCGCTCGCCGCATCCATCCAGAAGGCGCAGCCGAAAAATGCCACCATCCTCGTCAGCAAGGACATCAACCTGCGCATCAAGGCCGATGCGCTGGGGTTGCAGGCGGAAGACTACGAGACCGATCGCGTGTTCATCACCGACCTTTACACCGGCATGATGGAAATGTCCGTCAGTTCGGACAAAATCGCTGCGTTCCGCGCCAAGGGTGAACTCGAACTTTCTGGAGGCAAAATCTATTTCCCCAATGAGTTTTGCACGTTGACGGATGAGGCCAATTCCAAAAAAGCTGCGCTCACCAAGGTGGACCCGACCGGCACGAAGCTGGTCCCCATCATTGATTCGCGCGAAGGTGTTTGGGGCATCAAACCGCGCAACCGGGAACAACATTTTGCCTTCGACGCGCTGCTCGACGACCGCGTCAAGCTCGTCACGCTCATGGGCAAGGCCGGCACCGGCAAGACGCTGCTGGCCATGGCCGCCGGCTTGAAACGCACGGTGAACGACCGCGAATTCCGCCGGCTGGTTGTCGCGCGCCCGACCATTTCCATGGGCAAGGAGCTCGGTTTTCTGCCCGGCTCGCTGGAGGAAAAACTCGCGCCGTGGATGCAGCCGATTCACGACGCGCTCGAAATGTTGAGCGACCTGAACATGGGTCACGACCATCGCCGCAGCACCGATCTGATGCGTTCCGGCAGCATCGTCGTCGAGGCGCTGAGTTATATCCGCGGGCGCAGCATCGCCAATCAGTTCATGATCATTGACGAGGCGCAAAACCTGACGCCGCTCGAAGCCAAGACCATCATCACCCGCGTCGGTACCGGTACAAAAATCGTGTTCACCGGCGACCCGTATCAGATTGATAATCCGTATGTTGACTCGTCGTCGAACGGGTTTAACTACGTCGTCAGCCGGTTTCGCGCCGAGGCCATCGCCGCGCACATTGAGTTGCAAAAGGGTGAACGCTCCGAACTGGCTGAGCGGGCGGCCAATATTTTGTAGATTTTACCAGTTGACAAACCGCCATAACGGTCGAAATTTTCCAGTAGCTGGATGGAACGCCAGCGCGGGCGCCTTCAGCGGGAAATATGATCTCAAACGAACGGCCATCGCCCTACGGGCGGCGACCTTATGGACAACCCAGGCCGCCGGTCAACGAGGACACTCTGAAATCTGAAAAGGTTCAGATTGAGCGGAAAACTTTTCTGTTCACCCTCAAGGAAAATCCGCGTGGCCGCTTCCTCCGCATTACTGAAGACGTCGGCGGACGCCGCGACACCATCATCGTGCCTTCCACCGGCCTGGAGGATTTTAAAAAACTGCTCGACGACATGGTGAAGGCCTCGGGTGAACTGCCGGAGAAGGCGCAGTAAAGGAATGGGCAAGAAATCGTCAGATTGGTACATTCCATCGGATTGGGCGCTGCAGTTTTCTCTTCTGTTTGTCATTCCGGTAATTGCGATTTTGGCGGGCGTTTTACTTCCGGTATTGAGTTTCCTTAAAACCACAGATGCCGTCATGTTGTTTTACGTTGCTTTGGGAACTGGAGTTACAGGAAGTATCTTGCTTTTCTTTGCACGATTGCCGCTTTACCGACAACGTCGGTTCGGGACATTCGGTCCGCGTGAATTGCCAAACCTCCATCGTAAACTCTACTGGCTGGCTTATATTTTTGTCGCCGCCTGTATTTTGCTCCTGGCTATTGTTTGGTTGAGAACAAGTGAGTTCAAATCAGGTTGATTCGTTTTGCCTCCCAACCGGGACTTTTCTACGCTTCCGCCATGCCTTCATTCGACATTGTTTCGCAGGTCAACTCGATGGAAATTGAAAATGCGGTGAACCAGGCCAAAAAGGAACTGGCCAACCGCTTCGACTTCAAGGGCAGCAAGGCCGAAATCGTTTTGGAGAAAAACGAAATCAAACTATCCGCTGAAGACAATTTCAAAGTCCGCACGCTCAACGAAATAGTCATCGGCAAACTCGCCAAGCGCAATATCAGCCTCAAGAGCGTGGAGCAAGGCGAGCCGGACATTTCCCCGCTCGGCCATGCGCGGCAGGTCATCAAAATCAAACAAGGTATCGAAACCACCGTCGCCAAGCAGATCACCGGCTTCATCCGCGACGGTAAGTTCAAGGTGACGACGCAGATCCAGGGCGACGCCGTGCGGGTGACCGGCAAGAGCCGGGACGAATTGCAGGTCGTCATCGCCGCCGTGCGCGCGAAGGAATTTCCCGTGGCCGTCCAGTTTGTAAATTTCAGGGATTAATTTACAGTCGCAACTTTGTGCCTGGTGCTTTCAGCGCCGATCTCCACCGGCCGTTTGCACTCCGATGCGATTTTATTTCTTCGCAGACGTCGCTTTGCGTTTTGGCTTCACCGCCTTCGCGTCGCCCCAGAGGCCTTCCAGATCGTAACGTTCGCGGACGTCCTGCCGCATGATGTGGACAATCACGTCGAAGAAATCCAACACCACCCAGGCGCCATGCACCGTGCCATCCACCGCGCGCGGGCGCACGCCGTGCTCCTGGCGCAGTTGATCGGTGATTTCCTCGACGATAGCGCGCAAATGCGGTTCGCTCGTGCCGGAGGCAATTACGAAATAATCCGTCACCGACGATATTTTCCGCACGTCGAGGATGACGATGTTCTCCGCCTTTTTGTTGTCCGCGAACTCGCGGCAAAGCAAAGCCAGTTTTCGGGAATCCATAGTTGCCGGGGAAATTTAACCACAGATGGACATAGATGGACACGGATTTTTTACCTCATTCGTCCTCGTTCTCCTGCTCGTCCTCGTCATCGGACTTGGATTTTCGAGGACGAGGACGAGCACGAGGCGAATTTCAGACATAAAGGCTTGCCGCGCGGATGGCCTCGGCGACCGACGGCGGCACCAGCGGTTCGATGGGCAACCCGGCTTTTACCCGCGCCCGGATTTGCGACGACGATACCGCCAATGGAAAACCTTTCAGCACCCGCCCGCGAAACGGCGGCGGAAAGTTTGGAGTTCCGCCTTCAGGCGGTTCCGGCCGGCTAAAGCCGGAACTCCAAATGGGCCTGGGAATCACCACAAACTCCGCAAGCTTTGCCAGTTCGGCGGCCTCGCGCCATTCATTAAGCTTGGCGGCGTTGTCGGCGCCAATGAGATAAAACAATTCCGCCTTTGGAAACCGTTTTGCGTAGTCGCGCAAAGTTTCAATCGTGTAGGAAACGCCGCCGCGCTGAATTTCCTGGTCGTCAATTTCGCAATTCGTTTTGCCGGCCAGCGCGAGCCGGAGCAATTGCAGCCGAACCGGGGCGGGCGCGGGTTTGGATTCCGGCTTGAACGGCGATTGGGCCGCCGGAATGAAAAACAGCCGGTCCAGCCCCAGTTCCTCGATAGCCGCCTGCGCGACCAGCAGATGGCCGAGGTGGACCGGGTCAAACGAGCCGCCAAATAATCCAAGTTTCATTTTCCGTAGCTGCGTTCGTGAGAACGCGGCCATATTTTGCCGCGAACCGACGAGCACGACGATAAAATTAACAACATCTTCTTACACCGTTAAACCGTTGCTTCGTCGTTTCAACGTAGATTTTTTCCAGCGATTTGTAACCGACCAGCGCGGCGGGACGAATTTGCGGACTGTCGGCGCTTTCACAAGCGCGGCTACAGGCGCACGCCTGCTGTTGCGCGCGCTCGAAATGCGATTCGCCGGACCATTCTTTCGCCAGGCCGAGCGCGATGACCGCCGCCCCGGCAGCCGTCCGAAAATTGGGCCCGGTCTCTTTTAAGGCGTAATCCGGCAGCCAGACCGGTTCGGTCTCGTGCAACACCGCCGCTTTGCGCCGGGACAACAGCAAAATCCACTCGCGCACGCTCAGGACAATGATGGCCGTGACCAGCACCAGGAAGGTTCCAGCCACGGCGGCATCGAGCCGGTTGTTGAACTCCAGCATCTGATTGGAGTGCAAAGCCGGTTCAGCAGCAGCAACAGCTGTTGCGTCGGCGGACGCGTGGGCCGAACCCGGATTTTTTTCCAGCATTGCTACCTTCTGGTGCAACTCGTTTGCCTGCGCCAGAAAACCAATGCGTGGATCCGGATGATAAATTTTCTGCACACCGGCCGTGAATGTCACCGCCACCAGCCAGACCAAGGGAACCAAGGTGATAAGCGCGAGCGCCGGCCTTCCAACTTTGGGCTTTGGACTTTGGACTTTGGACTCCGGTTGCAGTTGCATTTTCAAAATGATCGTCGTGCCGAGGCAAAGCGCGATGGCGGCAAGCATCTGGTTGGCAATGCCGAACAGCGGCCAGAGCGAATTGATGCCGCCCAGCGGGTCGCGCACGCCTTGAATCAAAAAGTAGCCCCACGCACCAACCATCAGCGCGGCTGCCGCCGGCGTGGCAAAAGGGTTTTTCGGATCACCCAACGGTTTCCAGGCACGGCCGAGGACACTTTGAATCAGGTAACGTCCCACCCGCGTGCCGGCATCCACTGTCGTCAGAATAAACAGCGCTTCGAACATGATGGCGAAGTGATACCAGAGGTCGAGTCCGCGACCATTGACGGCCTTGGAAAAAATATGTGCCATGCCGACGGCCAGGGTCGCCGCGCCGCCGGTGCGGCCAAACAGAGTTTTTTCGCCAAGCTGATTCGCCAATGAATGCATTTGATCGGTCGTCACCGGAAACCCGAGCGCACTGACCTGGGCCACGGTCGCGGCGGGTTCGCCTTTGACGTTCATGCTGAAATAGACGCCGGGGTCGAGCGCGCAGGCGGCAATGAGTGCCATAATGGCCACAAAGGATTCACAGCACATGGCGCCATAGCCGACGTGCCGCGCGTAGTTCTCGCGCGTAATCATTTTTGGTGTCGTGCCGCTGGCGATGAGCGCGTGAAAACCGGAGACCGCGCCGCAGGCAATGGTGATGAAGCAGAACGGGAAAACCTTTCCGGCAACCACCAGGCCGGAACCGTCGGTGAACCGGGTGAGCGCCGGCAATTGTAGAACCGGTAGCACGAGCAAAATACCAAACGCCAGCGCGACAATCGTGCCGAGCTTCATGAACGTGCTCAGATAATCGCGCGGCGCGAGCAAGAGCCAGACCGGCAGGCTGCTGGAGATGACGCCATAACCGATGATAGCCCACGCCAACGTGATGCCGTGCAGGCTGAAAAGCTGCGACCCAGTCTCGCTTTGGTAAACCAGCTTACCGCCCCAGACCGCCAGCAACAACAGCGTGATACCAAAGGCCGATGCTTCCAAAACCTTGCCGACGCGCACAAAACGCATATAACAGCCCATCGTCAACGCGATGGGAATAGTCGCGCCGACGGTAAACACCCCCCACGGACTTTCGGCCAGCGCCTTCACGACGACCAGCGCCAGGACAGCGAGCAAAATCACCAGAATCGCCAGCACGGCCAGCAGCGCGATAAGGCCTGCGGGCGAATTCAATTCCTCCTTGACCATTTGCGCGAGCGATTTGCCGTCGCGTCGAATCGAGCAGAACAGGATGACGAAATCCTGCACTGCGCCGCCGAGGACGACGCCGATCAAAATCCACAACGTACCGGGCAGGTAGCCGAATTGTGCCGCGAGCACCGGTCCGACGAGCGGTCCGGGCCCGGCAATCGCCGCGAAATGATGGCCGAAAACGATGAACTTGTTGGTTTTTACGAAATCCCGGCCGTCGTCGTGAACCACGCAGGGTGTGGCGCGGTAATTGTTAGACGCAAGCACACGTGCGGCAATCCACTTCGAATAAAACCGGTATCCGATGGCGTAGGTGCAAACCGCGGCAATGACCAGATAACCGGAGTTGATCGGCTCATTCCGGCGCAAGGCGAGTGTCGCATAAGCCGCTGCGCCGAGCAGCGCAACCAGCAGCCAGAAGAAAGCGGCAATGGTTTTCTTCAATTTAAGATTTATGATTTACGATTGATGATTGGAACGGCATCATCGGCGACGACGCAATCATAAATCATCAATCATAAATCGTAAATGACGCGTCACTGCCACAATTGCGGCGAGCCGTGGACGTTGAACGGCCAGCCCGGGCGCGGCGAAACCTGCATGAAATGCCGGGCTGATCTGCGCGTCTGCCTGAACTGCGCGCACTACGATCCGCGGGCGGCCCACCAATGCCGGGAACGTCGGGCCGAACCGGTGCTGGAAGAGCACGTGGGCAACTTTTGCGAGTATTTTGAATTCGCCCTGCGCGAATGGGCGCCGAAAGCCGAAAGCAATTCGCGCGAAAGCGCCGCGAGAGAGAAGTTGAAGAAACTGTTCGGCGATTAACCTGGGAGCACTGGCATCCTGCCGGCGATTTTTCTGATCCAGCGTGGTGTGACAGGCCGGCAGGATGCCGGCGCTCCCGGTGGTCGTGAGCAGAGGGTTGAGGTTGTCGGCGAATGCATGTACTTTTTCGGTTTGCCCGTAAATCGTAAAACGTAAATCGTAAATCAAAAATGAAAGTCAGCGGGTTCACTTTTCTGCGTAACGGACAAAAGCTCGGTTATCCGTTCGTTGCCTCCATCCGCTCGATTCTCCCGATCGTAGACGAGTTTGTCATCGCGCTCGGGCCGTGCGAGGACGAGACGGAAAAGAGGCTGCGCGAAATCGGCGACCCCAAAATCCGCATCGTTCCAACGCAATGGAACGAACGTCTCCGGCCTGACTACAGCGTGAAGGGTTTTGTTTATGGCCAGCAAAAATCCATCGCCTTGTTCAATTGCACGGGCGACTGGGCGTTTTATCTCGAAGCCGACGAAGTCGCCCATGAGAACGACCTGCCGAAAATCCATGCGGCGATGGAGAAATATCTGGACGACGACCGCGTCGAGGCGCTCGCCTTTGACTTTCTGCATTTGTACGGCAACGCCAACACCATCGCCTGGTCGCCGGGCTGGTATCGCAGTGAGGTGCGCATCATTCGCAACACGATTCCCGCCTGGTCGAGCGAATCACTGTTTTTCAATGTCATCACCAGCCATAAAAGGTCGCGCCGCCCGCGTGCGGCTCATACCGAGGCAACGGTTTATCATTACGGCTGGATCCGCAGCGAGGCACAGATGAATCTGAAGGCTTCGGCCGTCCACAAATACTGGGAAAATGAACCGACCGCCGTAGTGGACTACACTAAAATTGATCCGGCCACGCTGAAACTCTTCACCGGCACGCACCCGAAGGTTGTGCAAGACTGGCTGCCCCAGGCGGAGGGAATTTTCCGTCCCGATCCGAATCACCAACTGACTTCGCGTGAGAAAAAGCACCGGCGGCTGTTGTGGCTGGAAAAGACCTTCGGCCTGCGGTTCAACAAGAAACATTACCGGTTGATTCACTGAACGCCTGTTCCGTCGCCGCCAACACGCCGGCCAGCAGAACGGTGGTGATGTCGGTTCCTTGCGCCGGCACGACGGCCCATTCGGGATGCTGGAACGGCACGCAAAATCCGAACCGATTGCCCGTCATCACCATCACCACCCGCTGGCCGACGGCCACGGCGAGATGCCCCAGCCCGGTGTCGCCGCCGAGCATGAACGTGGCCAGTTTCGCCAGGCCAAGGGAAACCAGCAGCGGTTGACCGGCGGCAATACCGAAGCCTTCGGTGCGGGCCGGTTCCAGCGCGATGCGGTCGGCCGGGCCGCCGCCGAAGATGATTTGCCAGCCGCGCGCACGCCAGTGCCGCGCGACGGCGAGATAATTTTCCAGCGGCCAGTTTTTTTGCGGCGAACTGGAGAACGGCTGGATGAAGAGGGTTGGCCGGGACAAATCCAGTTTTTGCCCGGAAAAAAATTCGCGGGCGGCGGCCAGCGCGTCCTCCGGCAGGGCAAATTCATTGTTAATCTCCCCGATTTTCAGGCTGCATTGTTGCAGGAGTGAAAGGTTCCAATACACCGGATGAATGCGTCCATTGCGGCGCTCTCCCCGGGAGTAAGTCCAGCCGCGGGCGGCTCGATAGACACTGCCCCAGCGTTCCGGCGCGCCGCTCCACCACGACAGCCATTCCGTCTCACCGTAACCTTGAAAATCAATCACGAGGGAGAATTTCCCGTCGCGCAATCGGCGCAGGAGCGAAAAGGCTTCGGACCAGATGATCCGGGGATTTCCGCTTTGAAACCGGGCCTGATCCAAAGTGATGGTTTCAGCCACTTCCCGGAAGCCCTGTAACAATGGCGCATTTTCCTTTGAGGTGAGGAAGGTGATTTTCGCGTCCGGGAAATTGTCGCGGACGGCATTGACGGCGGGCAGCGTGAACGCCACGTCGCCGATGGACTTGAGGCGGATAAGCAGGATGCTTTCCTTTGAATTCATCGGTGTTGATCCAACCCCCGTTCACAGCGGGTGTGTTTTTCCAAAATGGCCCTGGCCAGTATTTCGTCGTTGCCGGCGAGTTCGGCGCGGCTGACGGGCGGGTGCCAGAGATGGTAGCATAGAGCCCGACCGCGCACATCGAGCCGGCGCACGCCGGAATTCTTCAGGCGGACGGCCAGTTCGGAATCCTCGCGGCCCCAGCCGACAAACGCCTCGTTGTAGCCGTTCACGCGGACAAGGTCGGAACGCCAGATGGCCAGATTGCAGCCGCGAATGCCGCGCAGGCGATGGTTGATTTTGCGGAAGGCGAACGGCCAGCGAAAGGAATTTTTCAGGCCGGAAATCTGGTTTTGCAGAATGGCCCGGCGGCGGTCAGCCGAAAAATTGTTTTCGCCGAACCACGCAGCCGCTTTTTCCCCGATCAACGCGCGATGGCCTTGAACGAATTGGGATTTGCCGGCGAGCGCCCGGTGGTCCGCTACGAAGCGGGGATGTGGAATCGTGTCGCCGTCGAGAAAAACCAGATACTCGCTGTGCGCCAGGGCAATCGCCTGGTTCAAAACACGCGCCCGTCGAAAACCCTGATGTTCCTGCCAGGCATGTTCACAACTAAATTTTTGGGCCGCCCGCCATTGATCGAACACGGCTTTGGTTTCATCAGCCGAGCCGTCATCGGCGAGCAGGACTTCTTCCAGCGACACGCTTTGGCGCGATACGGCGCGAAGCACCCGGCTCAGATAATCCGGCTGGTTGAAAGTGTTGATGATGAGCGCCAGTGTGATGGTCTCCCCCATAAATCAGGGCGGTTGCTTGCGATCCGACGGCACTGGCGGCGGCTGGTTCTGCAGTTCCCAAAGATTGGCATATTTCAGGAAGGTATAGTAGGCGTGAAGACCGGCGAGAATGAGACCGGGCATTCCGTCACGAAACCCCTGCTGCGCAATGTATTTCCTGAACAGGCCCACCACGGGAGCACCCACCAGCTTCAACAAAGAAGCCCGCTGGCCGGCCTCAAATTTTCTTCTGGCCATCAGGGCGGTATAGCGGTCGGTTTTTCGGGCAGCCACCGCCAGCGTGGGCCAGGGGTGCTGCCAGATGGCGTTTTTGAAATAACCGATGTTGCCGGTGCATTCAAAACCTTCGTGTACCAAATCGTCCCGGTAGCGGAACTTGCGGCGATCAAAAACCTGCGGTTGCCGGTAGTCAGGATACATCCCGCCAAAACGGACCGGTTTGCCCAGAAACGTGTTTCGGCGCGGAACAAAGTAGGCGTCGTATTTGGGCTGGACAAGAGTTTCCCGTACCTCGGCGGCAAATTCGGGGGTGGCGCGCTCATCCGTGTCAATGCTCACAACCCAATCGTGCGAAACCAGTTCAAGTGCCTGATTGCGAATCTTTCCAAATCTGGTAAATGGCACATTGAAGTGTCGAACACCGTGTTCCGAACAAAACGCGGCCGTTCCATCGGTGCTGAAAGAGTCCACATAAAGGATCTCGTCCGCCCATTTGACCGTGGGCAACAACTCGCGCAAGTTGGCTTCCTCGTTATAGCCAATGATGTAGAGGGAAACGGGCTGGGTCATTCAAGGCTTTGGTTTTCGGGCCACGACAAACAATTGTTCGCTGAAAAGGAGCGCGGGGTGCGACAACCAACGGTTCAAGTCCTTCTCTCCGTCCAGAAATGGTCCCGGCCCGTTCAGGTTTCGGTCCAAAGTCAACCGGCAGCTCAACCAAATCAAGGGATATAACATTCCCAGAACGGCGGTCTTGATCGGCTTGACCCGCGTGGAGCGCAATTCCTGAACGCGCAATCCCGCCTGATGCAGCAGCGCATGAGCCAGCGGGAAATCCAACGGCGTGATGTGATACGCGTATCGGTCGTCATAGCCGAGGTCCCAACCGAGCCGCCGCCGGATCAACTTATGCTTGCCGGTCAAAAAGAACTGGAGGCGCGAGTGAAGTCGGAAAATATTCGGGGTAGTAAAGAGCAGATACCCGCCCTTCTCCAGAATCCGCCCCGCCTCCCGAATCACCGTTCCATGCCATTCCAGATGTTCCAAAACTTCCGAGAGGATGACGACTTGAAAACTCGCGCCTTCAAAAGGAAGCGGTTTGTGAAGATCAACGCCCGGGACAATTGCCAAATTTGAAAATCCCTTCTGGTCCCTGACAATGTAGTCGTCAGCCCGGTAATGTGTGCCCTGGACCTCGCATCCCAGCGATCTAAGCCGGTTGAGTATTTCCGCCTCACCGCAACTCAGGTCCAATACCCGCAAACGGGGGAAATTGGGCAGCTCTTTAACTGCGGCCACAACGGCATCCACAACAAATGACTGCGGCATAGAAAGGATGCTCAGCCTGACACAGAAACTTCAGCAAGTCAAAGGCTCACTGAAACGCTAAGGCGAACGAACTTTTTCGCGCGGGTGAATCGCGTGCTGTTCGCGGCGACGGCGCAAGCGCAGCCGCAACTTGCGGAAGGGCAGGCCCAGATACATTTTGCGGACCAGCTCCAAGTGCTCACGCCATGAACTCATTTTGAAAGGATGTTCCTTCGGCACATACCAGTTGTTGAGCGTTGTGCGCTTGACCAATTTGTAGCCATGGCGCTTGAGGAAGCGGTGTTTGGCCAGATCCCGCACCCCATCTTCGATCAGGATCAAAGAAGGTTTATATTTCCCGAAATTAAAGCCGTGCATGACTTCAATTTCATGTCCTTCCACGTCCAGGGAAATAAAGTCAATGCAAGTAATGCCGGCGGCCTGCAACACCGAATCCAAAGTGGTAATCCGGACGCGCTCCGCACCGACATAATTAATTCCATGCGAATCGCGTTGTGGCTTCAGGGTGGCATTACCGTCATATTCGGTGAGGATGAGGTCCGCCTCCCCCTCACTTCCCGGACAACTGCAAGCCACCTGAAATACCTGTGACCGGGGGCGGGCGGAGCGCAATTTCTTGCAAAGCGAGGCTTGCGGTTCCACCAGGACGCCTCGCCATCCGTTGTGTTCGAGCAGCCAGGTTTGCGAACCCGCCACCGGATCATTCGCGCCGACTTCCACAAAAACGCCGTCGCGCTTCTGGCCGAAAAATTTCCAGACCAGTTCTTTTTCCTGGGCCTCCGGATCGACGTTGGCATTCATGAATTGCCTGAGGCTATTTCAATTTCCCGCGGATTTCAAAACCGATTGCGCGGCGGCCATCAGCTCATCCGTGGAAATCTTTCCGAGATGTGCAGCACCGGGTTCGTTCGCGCCGACGATGACGCGGTATTTATCGCCGGTTGGCACCCATTCGCGCCAGCCGGGGTTTGGCCAGAACCACGCGACGACCGGCGTCTGCGTCATCACCGCGAGGTGGAGCGTGCCGGTGTCGCCGCAGCAGTGCAGCGCACTATGCTTAATAACCGCGGCGACTTGCGTGAGGTTCAAATTCCCGGGAAAAACCCGCCACGGTTTTTGCGGAAGCAACGCGAGCAACTCCGCCATCTTTTTTTGTTCGCGTTCCGTCGGACCACAGGACAATACCAGTTTTTTGTCGGGAAAATTTTTGGCGAGCGCCGCGATGAATTCCGCCAACTGCGCCGGCGGCAGTTCCTTGTAATCGGCGGTCGTGAACGGGCTGATATGAAAATAAGTTCCGGCTTCCGCTTCGGAAATTTCCGCCGGGCGCAGATTCCCGGTGGGAATTTCGACGTGGAATTCGGGTTGGGTGAAAGGGAATCCTGCTTTTGCCAAACAACGGCATTTTAGAAAATAAACCGGCTCGGGCGCTGGCGGACATGCAACGTGCGCGGTGAACATCCGCCGCCAGAACGGCGGACCGCCGTCGTCCGGCACGCGGCCCAGCCGTTCGCGCGCGCCGCTCAAAAACGTCAACCAGCTGGAACGGTCAGAGCCATTGAGGTTGATGAGCACATCGAATTTCTCACGACGCAGTCCGGCGATCATCTGGAGGTTTTCTCGCAACGTCGCATGACGCGGGTAGCGCATATAGCCCCAGACGCAGTCCACCCACGGCGCGCAACCCATGAACGAAGTAATGTGCGCGGCGACGGCGACGTGCAGTTCCGCCTGAGGATAGGCCTGTCGTACCATCCACAACGACGGCAGCAAGTGCACCGTGTCGCCCAAAAAACCAAGGTCGAGCACCATGATTTTTCTGGCAGTGCGGGTGCGCTGGTAAAAGTTTGCCGAGTCGGAAGCAGCCACTGGGAAAAGACTAGCGCGAACGAACAGCTTAACAAGTTTGAACCATGGGCGAACCCGCTGACAACCGGTTCAGGTTGCCGGCCTCCTATCATTTTCCATGAAAACCTAGTCAACTTCAGCGATGAGGAGGGTATCTACGCGGACGCCTCCATCGGTCGGCTTGTAGATGTCGAAGCGGTAACCCAGATTCCAGCTTTCGATGATCGGTTTGAGCTCGAAAAAGTCGTGCCAGTTGTGATAGATGCTCAGGAGCAGGGTTGGCTTTTGGGTGCAAATGGTCTCTTTGGCCCCTTTCAAGAACTCAGGTTCGGCCCCCTCGATATCAACTTTGATGAGCCCCACATTCAACCCGTGCTTTGCGACATAGGCATCGAGCGTCTGTTCCTCCATGCCGTCGTGGATTTGGCACCGCGAGCCAAGAGCAAGATTCGCGATTTTACAGTTGGGAATATGATTCATTTGAAGTGTTTTTTCGATCAGCGCGCAGTTCTCTTTAATCGGCTCAAAAGTGTAAACGGTGCGCTTGGTGTGAGAGGCTAATACCAAGACCGAGTCTCCATGATAACCTCCAACATCGACAATATCGCGCTGTGCGATGCGCTCTAAATGGCGAAGCTGATCGAGCCCATGCTTATAATACAAAACACTCACTTCAAGGCTTGTCTGCGCGGGTAAATAGGAGCCGTTGTAATAGCAAACTTCATCGGAAACCTGGAAAACGCATTGACGAAAATTAAACATAACGTTTTGGATTTCCTGCTGCTCTTGCGGGTTGTAGCAGCAAGCCTCGGGGTGTGTTATCCGGTTGAGAATACGTGCGACCGTCAAGCGGCCACGGGGTGGAAGCCCGCGGACCAAAGCATCAAACTTTTGTGGGAAATCGGGGCGTCGCCGGTAGGCAAACAACTCACGCCGCAGCCCCTTGCGCTCCGTGCTTGAGGCGATGCATTGTTCTATCCAAGATTTGCAGGAATAACAAATCCCGAACAGGGAACGCCTGATGCCATCTTGGGCAAGTTCTTTTTTATAGATGGGGACCCCTAAGAGATAACCTGTTCCCAGACCAAGAAATCTTTCACGCCGCCAGCAAAAGCGGCCCAGTTTTTTGAGAAGCGAGGGGGTTTTCATTTTTTGGTTGATTGGGAAGCGGTTTCATGCCGCAGATGGAATACGCTGTTTGTGCCGCCGGAGCGACATTCTGATCTTCCGAAAAGGAAGTCCCAGAAACATTTTACGAAACAACCTCAACCGTTCCGTTCGGGTCGTCATGTGAAACGGCAGCCGTTTGGGAACATACCAGTTGTTTTCACCTGTTCGTTTCACCACGCGATAGCCGTGCCGTACGAGATGACGATGGACTAAAAGATCTTCCAAGTGATCTTCGATCAATAGCATCGCGGGCCGATGCCGCATGAGGTCGAAGCCGCGCAAGACCTGTAATTCCATGCCTTCAACATCAATGGACACGAAGTCGAGCTTTGGATTGCCCGCCTCCACCAGGATTTCATCCAACGTTCGCACTTCCACTTCTTCCATCCGGTCAACGACGACCCCATCATTCGCCTGCAACCCCGACAAAGCATCATCGCCTGCGGCCACGCTTAACTGCGCCCGGCCGCGTTGCTCGGGTGCACCGAGGGCGCATTGAAAAACCTGGCTACGGGGACGATGTTGTCGGAGTAACTCGCAATTCTTTGCAATCGGCTCCACAAGTATGCCCTCCCAACCGTGCAGTTCAAACAACCATGTTTGGCTCAGTTTCGTAGGATGATTTGCACCCGCTTCCACGAAAAAGCCATTAGTCTTGGCTCCGAAGTATTCCCACAAAAGCAAATCTTCACCGGACTGGGAATAAGAATCCATTTCCATTGCCAAATCATGATGCCGGAACCGGTCGTGATTGGCAACAGCGACCGCGGAACACGGCACACTCGCCTTCCGATTCAACTCAATAAACTTGGAATAGCGCGTTGAGCCCGCTAGATTTTATTTCGTGACGAACGGCCGCCTTCGTTTGCTTTACCTAGCTTGCGCTGCTTTTCCACCGGGCGTAAGCGGACGGTTTCCTTCACTGAACCAAGCAGGCCATCCCCAAGAAACTCGCATGGCGCAGGCGCTTTCCCGACTGGCCGAAGTTTCGACTGTTGGCATGTTGGCCCGTGAAATCTTCGGCAAGTTGGAACCCAAGGATGATTCAATCGGCTTGGAACATGAGCTTCTGCTTTGGGATAGAAGACCCGAACTGTGGCATCGCTGGCACTCGTGGCGGCAGTTGCGCCGTTTCTACCTGGAGAAAACGGCCCGACAGGGTGCGCCCGATGTTATCCTGGTGGAAAATCCGGGGCCGGCATACAACTGTTTTGTGCGCTGGCTGCGACGGCAATATCCCCGCCCATTGATCGTGTTGATTCTCGCCGACGCTGGGACGCTCGGACAAAAAATCCCGTTTACCAAACGGTTGCGCTACGCCTTCAAGCCGATGGTAACGTTGGATGTGGGCAAGGTCATCCTATGGTATGATGTTTGCATTTCATTCAGCTTCGGCACGCGGCGCTATTTTGAACCGCGTGGTGTGCCGTGGATGTGGATGCCTGGGGCCTTCAATTCCCACTACGACCCGCCGCCGGCAAACGCCGCACAATCCGGGCCGATTCGGTTTGGTTACTTTGGACAATTGGATAGGCGCACCAGCGTTCTTCCGATGGTTCAGGGATTCCTCGACGCCAAGGTGCCCGGGACGCTGCATGTTTGCGGCTATGGTAAATTAACAAGTGTTCTGAAGGAACTTGCCGGGTGCCATTCGAGTTTTCATTTTGACGGTATTTTGGCAAAGCAGTCTGATTGTCTGGCCTGGGCGCAGAAGGTTGATGTGCTCATCAACCCGCGGCTTCCCATTCAGGGTCTTGAAAACAGTTTCCCGTCAAAAATTTTCGAATTTGGGATGACGGGCAAGGCCATCCTTTCCACCCGCCTTAGCGGTGCGGATAAAGTGCTTGGCGAGGAAGGCATCTACCTTGAAACAGATGACTTTGCCAGCTCACTCCGTCAGAAACTTTGCGAGGTCGCGGCGATGAACCACGCCGAACTCCAACGCCGGGGAACAGCAATTCGCAACCGGATTCTCCGGGAATTTAATTGGGACGAACAGGCGCGTCGTATGATTGAATTCCTGACTGGAATCTTGAAGACGCGCTAGGACTTCTGGAAGAGTTGGCGGTGGCCGGTGAGGGGTAACGTTGGATTTGGCTAAAGGTTATTCGGAACTGATTTCGATCTCGATATCCACAGTCGGGGGCGGTCATAGGTCGATGACAACGGCGAATCCATGCTCTCTCACTGGCTGTTCAAGGTGAACGGCTTGGCTCTCGGCGCTGCTGCGGGCGGAGGCGTCTCGCGCAGGATCCGGGTTGCGAAGGGCAGAACTTCCGTGTTCATAAAGCGAACGCCGACGTCGGGTTTGAAATGAATCGGATCGGCCCGATAGAAGTTGGTTGCGGCATCGTAGGAGCTGAAGGAAAGATCGATCACGTGGGGAAAAATCGTGCCCAATTGTCGTTTCCACGCTGCCACTTCCTCGGCCGTGGGTCCGCTCTGCGCCGATCGCGCCACGGCCTCCTGGGTCGGTGGGATCACCACCACGCAGGGAATGGCCCGTTGTCGCAGGCATTCGCTGATCTTGACGTAGAATGACATCTGCGCCATCGGAGGACAGTGATATCCATCCCATATATGCTGCATAAACTTGATCCGGTAAGCCTCTTGATCGGGATCGTCCCGGTCCGCGTCCAGCATTGAGCTGCCCACGGGCACCAGGCCGTCCGGTCCGATCGGCTGGGGATGCTTTAACAATGATTCAGAGATGGTCCGGATCGAATACTCAGTCGTCTGCAAGTTGAGCAGGTTATCGAGGGCCGAGGTTAGTCCCTTGGGGGCGAAGATATCCCCGTGGCGTTCCACCGGATCCTGCTCGCCGATATCCACGGCGAGGACGACCAGTCGCTGGTGCCAGGCGAAACGTTGCAAGAAAAAATAAATTTCCTCGGGAGTAGCGCCAGAAAAGGCTCCATTGAAGAACCGGAAGCCTTCCAATTGTTCGGGCGGAATTCTGATTTCGCGACTGTTGCCGACCAGCAGTGCGTCATGGGGAAACCGCTTGACATAGGTGGACTTGCACTCTCGTTCCGCCGAGATATAGACCCCGAGGCGATTGATGCCATACCGATTGAAGGGATCGACGATGAGATTCAGAAGGGCCATTCCACCCGTCAGGCAAATGGCCAGACCCAGGGCGAGCAGCACATAACGGCGGGCGTCTCGGTTCATCTCAAAAATTGTAATAGAGAAATTCTCCGGCACGGGAGAGGCCTAATATGGACAATGTCAACAACAGTCCCGCGAGACACGCCCACCGGGTGCTCATCTCCCATCGCAGCCAACCCCGCGGGACGGATGTTCCGTCACCCGCCGGCGCGGGCAGCCTTGTATACCGACCCATGATCTCCACGGTGTTAGGCAACCACCACACGAATGCCAGCAAGGCTCCGAGCCACCACCAGGTTTTCGCTTTCACCAGGAATGGGCTGCCCTCGATCGGCACCTGGCCGAGACCGAACATGGCCGCCAGCACATGCCGCGCCGTCGGCAAATCCGCCGAGCGAAATAAGACCCAGCCAACCATGACAAAAAGCAGCGTTAAGACCCGACCGCCCCAAGTGGATAGCCCGGCCGGCCACCAGGTTGGGCGGTTCGGGCAGTTCTTTGACCAGAACGCCTGCCAGCCATGCTGGATGGCCAGGCCGGTGCCGTGGAACAGCCCCCAGAGGACAAAGGTCCAGGCTGCCCCGTGCCATAAGCCACCGAGAGTCATTGTCACAAGCAGATTCACATAGCGCCGAAATTCCCCCCGCCGGTTTCCGCCGAGCGGGATGTAAAGATAATCCCGCAGGAAACGGGAGAGTGTCATGTGCCAACGCCGCCAAAATTCGCTGAGGTTCAGCGCTTTGTAGGGTGAGTTGAAATTCTGCGGCAGGACGATGCCGAACATCCGGGCCAGCGCGATGGCCATGTCGGAGTAACCGGAGAAATCGAAGTAGATCTGGAACGTGTAGGCAAACACTCCAGCCCACGCGTCCTGCGGGTAGAGCACGCCGCCGGAAGCCGCCGCACCAAACACCTTTCCCACATAACCGCTCATCCCGTCCGCGATGACGACCTTCTTGAAAAGCCCCAGAGAGAACAGTCCCAGACCGATGGCCAGATTGCTCCATCTAAAATGATAGGTCCGCGGTTCGGCAAATTGCGGCATCATTTCTGAATGGTGGATAATCGGACCCGCAATCAGGTGCGGAAAGAAGGTGACGAATAGCAGAAAATCACCCAAGTCATACTCGCAGACGACGCCCCTGCTGACATCCACGAGATAGGCGATCTGCGTGAAGGTAAAAAAGGATATTCCCAAAGGAAGCAGTATTTTGCCAAAGGCCCAGTGAGAACCCAATACTCCGTTGATATTGTTGATGAAGAAATTGGCATACTTGAAATATCCCAGCAGCGCCAAATTCCCTGCGACGCCCAAAAAAAGCACGCCCCCCACCCGCCGGCCCAACCGCACGCGCTGACCGATATAGCGTCCCACTTGGTAATTAAACATCATTGATGCCAGGATCAGGCCAACATAGACCGGGTTCCACCAGCCATAGAAGAAGAGCGAAGCCAGAACCAGCCAGATCTTGGCCGCCTTCGCACCCCGATACCGCGACAGGAGACCGAACCCGACCAGGGTCATCGGCAGGAAGAAAAAGAGGAAGATATACGAACTGAATAACATGAAGTTGATAGGATTTTGCTGTTTGACGCCTCACTCTTAATCGACGCTACGCTGGAACCATGCGCTTGTGAAATCTGATTTTCGGGTTTCGATCAAGGGCGTAGTGGCGCCGACGTCCACAATCACCTTTGACGCGTCATCCGGTAAAAGTTGCCGCATCGCCATGAATTCGCCGTGATGGGTGGTATCGCGCCACAGCCAATATTTCACAAATTGCCGCAAGTTCATGTGGCAAAACTTGGATACCGGTATGGCAGTGTCAATGCTGAAACTCTTTCCTGGAAGATAAACTTGTTTGCGCCGCAGTGCGCATAAATTAAGACAATACACCCCGGTTTTTTCCCAAGCTCCAGTAACTCACGTGGTCTGATTACCACCGTACCTTCATAAATTGCGGGTTGGTTTCATGGAACGCCTCAAAAATTTAACCTTGTCGGCGCAACTTTTTCCGTTTCTAATTCTCACAACCCTATAGTTTGCAAAATGCTGAACGCTGGCGAGACTGCCGACAAGTCCAAGACCATTGCCCGGGCATCCGGTCCACTCATTACGGTGGCCATTTGTACGCACAATCGCACGGCCTTTTTGGAAAAAGCCGTTCACAGCGTCCTGCGGCAAATGACCGGTGACACGGAGCTTTTGATTGTGGACAATGCCTCAACGGATAGTACGCCGGAAACCGCAGCACGTCTGATTGCAGCCAAACCCCAGGTAGAAGTGATACGCGAAGCCGAATTAGGATTGAGTGCCGCCCGTAACGCCGCCTTGAGGAAGGCGCGTGGAAAGTTTGTGCTATTTTTGGATGACGATGCGACTGCGGAACCGGACTGGCTGGCAGCCTATCAGCGTTTTCTGTCCGCGCCGCCCTCGAAAAAAATCGCGGTGATTGGCGGACCCGTGTTTAGTGAGTTTGAAATCTCCCCGCCGAAATGGGCCGACGGCGGCGGAACTTTTAATCCCGGTGATTTACCGAAGTGCCTCCCCCGTCGCGGCAGTCTATACGGTGGCAACATCGCTTACCGCCGGGAAGCCGCGCTGGCAGCCGGAATGTTTGACACGCGGCTGGGACGAAAAGGAAAAAAAAGGATGAGCCGTGAAGAGAGTGATTTGAATCTCCGTTTGCAGGATGCCGGTTATGAAGTGTGGTGGCTGCCCAACGCGGCCATCCTCCATTTCGTGCCAGTCAGCCGCATGAAATTCCGCGAGAATATGCGCGGGCGGTTTGCCGAGGGACGTTCCATTGCCATTCAACGGTTAAAATCACGGCGCGACGGATTGGATTGCGGGTTTTATAGAACGGTACGCGTCATTGGCGGACCGTTTCATGTGCTGGCCCATTTGCTGGCCGCACTGATTACCTTGCCGTTTAATTATCCCAAAGCGGCCGAACATTTGTTGCAAGCCTGTCGTAATTCTGGCCTGGCCTGGCAATTACTCGTGGAGGCAAAGGGGCATGGTCAGAGTGTTTAGACACAAGCTTGATTTGGTTGATTGAAAGAAACCCTTCTTACGCAGCCTGAAGGACATGGCCGATTCCAACTCCAATCCCAACCCCTTCCATCGTTGGCGCGCTCGTTTTCTGGATTATCTTCGCCGGAAACGAAAGCGGCGCGCCGGCCGGCGATGGGGACGTGATAAAGGTATCCATGCCGAGCGCCTACGTTATTCGTATGACCTGGAACCCGAAAGTGTGGTTTTCGATTGTGGCGCGCACCTTGGATTTTTTGCCGCGGAGATTTTTCGACGTTATCAGTGCAAAGTGTTCTGCTTCGAGCCGATGCAGCGGCATTTCAAGGAATTATCAAAACGGTTTGCCGATACACCCCGAATCGTATGTCTCAATTACGGGATTGCCCCAACTCCGGGGGAGGCAAAAATCAGCGTTGAAGGCGAGGCCAGTTCGCTATTTCGAACGACCGGGTTAACGGAATCCGAAACCGTCCGGTTCATGGGACTGGAAGAAGCTTTGCAATTGGCCGGCGGAAGAAAAATCGATTTGCTGAAGCTCAACATCGAAGGCGGCGAGTTTGAACTTCTGGAAGCGATACTTGCGCGCAACCTGGCGGATCGGTTTAGAAACATTCAAGTGCAGTTCCACCAGGTGATTCCCGATTATCATCAGCGCTGGCTGGGGATCCGGGCCGGCCTGGTCAGGAGCCATCAGTTGACATACGATTATTATTTCGTGTTCGAAAATTGGAGCCTTCGCGCAGAGCAGACAGGAGGGTAACGCCATTTTGGCGAAGTAGCCTGGGCATTCCGCTGCTCCACACCGCGCGCCGGATTTTGATAACAAAATTCTCGCTTTCCGCCGTTGGCCGCCAACAATATGTCAACCGCCGATGTTAAAGTTTCTGCTCAAAGTCTGGAGTCTGGCCAAACCCTATCGGACACGATTGTTCCTCGGGGTGTTGACCGGCATCCTGACCGGTCTGGTGTCGCCGCTGGTGATCGGGACGGTCATGTTCGTCTATAGCGCCGTTTTCCCGACAACGGATCCATCAGGGATGGCGCAATTGCCGATGCAAAAACTGCCCGTGTTCGCGCAACACTGGTTTTACACCACGCGCCAGGCGCTGGAAAGCGGCGTGCAGACACATCCATGGGCGGTGACGGCGTTGATTGTGGCCATTCCGTTCATCATGTTTTTGAGCGGCTTCTTCGGCTACCTCAATGTTTATCTCCTGCAATGGGTGGCCGCCCGGACCATCGCCGACTTGCGCGTCCGGCTCTTCAGACATTTGCTGGATTTGTCCGCCGGATTTTACAGCGAAAATGCTTCGGGCCAGCTCATCTCGCGTGTCATGAACGACACCGGGGCGCTGCAAAACATCCTGAACAACGCCGTCTCCGTCGTCGTCCGCGATCCCGTCAAGCTGGTCGGCGTGCTGGCGTTTCTGTTTTGGCAACAGCCCAAATTGACGCTCATCACCGTCGTCTTCCTGCCGGCCTGCATTATTCCTATCGCCATTTTCAACCGCAAAATCCGCCGGTCCAGCCGCGAACTCCAGACGCAGACCGCCGAGTTGACGCAAACCATGGCCGAAGCCTTCACCGGCCACCGGATCGTCAAGGCCTACAACCTCGAACCCATCGTGGCTGGACAGTTTCAAGACGTCACTCGCCGGTATATCAGTCATTACATGCGCATCACGCGCGCCGGAATTATGCCCGGCCCGCTCATTGAATTTTTTGGCTCCTGTGGCGTGGCGCTCCTGCTGGCGTATTTAATTTACCGCTCGGAGGGCCATCCCAACCCGGCGGCCTTCCTGCAATTGATCGGCAGCATTTTCTTCATGTATCAGCCCTTGAAAAACCTGACGCAGTTGCAGAATCAAATCGTCCAGGCGCGCGCGGCCAGCGAGCGCGCGTTCGCCTTGCTGGAGACGCAAACGACAGTGCTTGAACCCGCCCAACCGCGAAAGTTACAGGCCGCCGGCGCGGACATTCAATTTGAGCACGTGGATTTTTCCTACGGCGAGAAAGTCGCGTTGTCCGACATCAATTTGGAAATCAAATCCGGCCGGCTGGTCGCGCTCGTCGGCGCCAGCGGCTCCGGCAAAACCACGCTGGCCAACCTGCTCCTCCGTTTTTATGACCCGCAGCGCGGTGTCATCAAAATCCGCGGCGTGAACATTCGCGATGTTTCCACCCGCGATTTGCGCAGCCAGATCGCCGTCGTCACGCAGGAAGTTATTTTGTTCGACGACACCATCCGGCGGAACATCGAGCTGGGCCGGCCCGGGGCGACCCATGACGAAATCATCGCCGCCGCCAAACACGCCCACGCCTATGATTTCATCATGCAGAGACCGGAAGGCTTTGAGGCCATTATTGGTGAAAAGGGGGTGATGCTTTCCGGCGGGCAGCGCCAGCGGATTGCCATTGCCCGGGCCGTCCTCCGCAACGCGCCGATTCTCGTGCTGGACGAAGCCACCAGCGCCCTGGACACCGAGTCCGAACGGGCCGTACAGGCCGCGTTGGACGAGTTGATGAAGGGGCGCACCACCATTTGCATCGCGCACCGGCTCTCGACGGTTCTGCACGCGGATTTGATTGTCGTACTCGATCAGGGCCGCATCGTGGAAACCGGCCGCCATGAAGACCTCGTCCAGCGCGGCGGCGTTTATCAGAAATTGTACGAACTGCAATTTGCGTCGTGAGCGCGCGGCCTGAAAAAATCCTCGCCCTGCAATTCAAATACTTTGGTGACGCCGTGCTGCTCACACCGGCACTCCGCGCCTTGCGCGGCCATTTTCCAGACGGCGAACTGCATCTCCTCGTGCCGGAGGAAATCGCGCCGCTGTTCCAACATCTGCCGCATCTTAACCGGGTATGGCCCATGCCGCGCAAACGCGGGCGGGCGCGTTTCGGTCAAAGTTGGCCGGTCATTTGTGCGCTGCGCCGTGAACATTTTGATCGTTCGGTGGATTTTGCGAGCAACGACCGCGGCGCCATCTTGAGCCGGTTCATTGGCGCGCGCCGGCGATTGGGTTGGGACGAACCAGGCGGATTTTTCGGCCGCAAGTTTTGCTACACCGACCGGGTTGCACCGGAAGTAAAACCACAGCACGAATCCGTGCGTCTGGCGCAGCTTTTGTCCGGCTGGCAGATTCCACCGCCGCATTCACTGGAAGCTGAAATCCATGCCGACCCTGCGCTGGTCGATGCCGCAAAAAAAATTCTTCCCACCGAACGTGCGGTCGTTTGCCATGTCGCCTCCAGCCAGCCGAAAAAAGAATGGCCATTGGCGTATTGGGCAAAGTTGCATCGCTTGGCGGCGGCCGCCGGATTCCACACGGTATTCACCACGGCACGCGGCGAGCGCGAGCAGACGCTGATGCTGGAGCTTAGAAGACTTGCGCCGGACGTGGTGATTTTGCCGCCGGCGCCGGAACTGCCCCGGTTTCTGGCCGTGCTGGCGCGCGCCGGCGTTTTCATTTCCGGTGACACCGGCCCGCTGCATTTCGCCGCCGGTCTGGGTGTGCCGACGATTTCACTGTTTGGCCCGAGCCCCCCCGCCCAGTGGGCGCCCATCGGCAAACGCCATCGGGTTCTGACGGGCAATTCGTGCACTTGCGACGGCAACCTGAGCGTCTGCCAAAGTACCAATCACTGTCTCGCGGCCATTTCACCTGAACAGGTTTTGGCCTGTTTGCGGTCCGTTTTGGAGGAATCCAAACTTCGTAAAAGCCCGTGAGTTATCTGCGCCCGAGCCGCTCTAACAGCTTTCCATGAATTCCTCCAAAGCCACCGTTGCTGAAGACACAAACGATGTCGCCGCCCAGCGCGCTGCGGGTGACGTAAGAAACGATGGAATCCACGTCCGGCAAATAGGCGGCGTTTTTGCCGGCGGTTTTTAAATCCTGCATGAGTTTCTCGGGATTGAGCCGTTCGTCGGCGGCGATCTGTTCCAGCCGGGCAACCTCCGAAACCACGACCGCGTCGGCGTCGGCGAACGCGCCGGCCAGCTCGTTTTGAAAGACGTTTCGCCGCGTCGTGTTGCTGCGTGGCTCAAAGACGGCCCAGATTTTCTCGCGTGGATATTTGATGCGCAACGCCCGGAGCGTTTCGCGGATGGCCGTTGGATGGTGGCCAAAATCGTCCACCACCGTCACCCCGCCGGCGATGCCGCGCACTTCCATCCGGCGCTTGATGCCCGTGAACGTGTCGAATGCAGATTGGATTTGATGATTCTTTAATCCGCAATGCTTGGCGCAGGCGATGACGGCCAGCGCGTTCCGCACGTTCAATTCACCGACCAGGTTCAGGTGAAACTTGAAGCTCGGGATTTCAAACTCGGTTGCCGTCGGTCCGTAGCGAAGGTTGAAGGCGCGGACCTTGTTATTTTCCCCGAGTCCAAATCGTTGCACCGGACAATGCGTCACGCCGAGCAGTGGCGCGAGGTTCGGATCGTCGCCGTTCGCCAACAACAGGCCGTTACGCGGCACCAGCCGGATGAAGTGGGAGAAGGTTTTTTTTATCGCGTCCAGGTCGTCAAAAATGTCGGCGTGATCGAACTCGAGATTGTTGAGGACGGCGATTTCCGGCACGTAATGGATGAACTTGCTCCGCTTGTCAAAAAAGGCGGTGTCGTATTCGTCACCTTCGATGATGAACCAGTCGGAGTCGGTAAACCGCGCGCCCTGGTGCAGATTGTTCGGGATGCCGCCGATGAGATAGCTTGGATTCAGTCCGTTGTGTTCGAATACCCACGTCAGCAGCGAGGTGGTGGTGGTCTTGCCGTGTGTGCCGGCAACCACGACGGAGCGTTTGCCACGGATGAAAAATTCCTTGAGTAATTCCGGCAATGAGCAATAGCGCAGTTTGTGGTCGAGGACAAATTCCGCCTCCGGATTGCCCCGGGAAATGGCATTGCCGATGACGACCAGATCGGGTTTGTACGCCAGGTTCCGCTCGGCGTAACCGTTCATCACCTCGATTTTCCGTTCCGCCAGAAACGTGGACATGGGCGGATAAACATTCTGGTCCGAGCCGGTGACCTGGAAGCCCCTTTCCTTCATGGCGGCCGCGGCAGACGCCATGGCCGTGCCGCCGATACCGACAAAGTGCACCGATTTAATTTCCGATGAAAACATGCCCGGGAATTAAACCACGAAGACACACCGGCACAAAGTTTTTTGATTTCACGGCAAACGCGCAGGTCGTGATAGAAGACTTTTTGAAGACGCTATTCGGTTTTCAACTCGCAATTTCCCGCTACACTGTCGTCAATGCACTGGCTGCAAACGCTCGACATCGCTTTGTTTCATTTCATCAACGGCTCGTTGAGCAATCCGGTTTTCGACCGGATGATGCCGGTTTTGAGTGGCGGCGATGGTGTCATGCGCTGGTTCGTTCTCGTTGTCCTCGCCGTCATTGTTGGCGCGTTGTGCTTTGGCAACGCTCGCGCAAGGCTGTGCGCCCTGATGGTTGTCCTCGTCATTGCGCTTGGCGACCCGCTGATCGTCAACACCATCAAACACGCCGTCGCCCGCCCGCGCCCGTTCGTCACGCTGCCGGACGCGCGGCAGTTCGGCGTCGTCGGCCATGGCTACGTCCCGCCGGAGGAAATGGCCGCCAACACCGGCGGCCGCAACAGCATGCCGTCGTCGCACGCCGCCAATTGGTTTGCCGCCACGATGGTCGCGTTTTTATTCTACCGGCGAAGCTGGCGGTTCATGCTGCCGATGGCGGCGGCGGTCGCCTTTTCGCGGGTCTATAACGGCGTACATTATCCCAGTGACGTCCTGGCCGGCGCGATTCTCGGCGCGGGCTATGCCGCGGCGGGCGTCATCGGATTGCAGGCTGCGTGGAATTGGATCGGCAAAAAATGGTTCCCGCTCTGGCACGCGCGAATGCCAAACCTCTTGAATCCAGAATCCAGAATCCAGAATCCAGAGTCTTCCCAATCGGAAATTCAAAATTCCGACCATCCCTCAACCCTCAACCCTCAACCCTCAACCGGTTCACACTGGCTCCGCCTCGGCTATCTTCTGACTTTTGTCATGCTGATAGCGAGCTGGGTTTACCTGGCCAGCGGCACCATTCAGCTCAGCCAGGATGAAGCGTACCAATGGGTCTGGTCCAAACACCTCGCGCTCTCGTATTACAGCAAACCGCCGGGCATCGCGCTGATTCAATTTGCCGGTACCGCGCTCTTCGGCGACAACGAATTCGGCGTCCGTTTTTTTTCGCCCCTGTTTGCGGCGATTTTGAGCGTGATGGTATTGCGTTTTCTGGCGCGCGAAGTCGGCGCGCGCCCGGCCTTCTGGTTGTTGCTCATCGTCATCGCCACGCCGCTGCTCGGGATCGGCACGATTTTGATGACGATTGATCCGCCGCTGGTGCTCTGCTGGACGTGGGCGATGATCGCCGGCTGGCGCGCCGTTCAACCGGACGGACAAATGCGCCACTGGCTGGTGGTCGGCCTGGCCATGGGACTTGCGTTTCTCTGCAAATACACTGCTGTGTTTCAAATCGTCTGCTGGGCTCTCTTCTTCGTGCTGGCACCAAAGGCGCGCGGCCATTTGCGGCGGCCCGGCCCGTGGCTGGCCGTGTCGATTTTTTTGATCTGCACAACGCCGGTGGTGATTTGGAACTGCCAGCATGGCTGGAGCACGCTCAATGACGTAGGGGGAGACGCGGGACTCCATTCGCACTGGCGGCCGACGATGCGCTATTTCCGGGATTTTCTGGTTTCGGAAGTGGGCGCGTTGAACCCGATTTTCTTCATCGGTTCGTTGTGGGCAATGTTCGCTTTTTGGAAACGGCCCCGACACGAAAAGTCGGGGTTATGGCTGTACCTTTTCTGCATGGGCGCGCCGGTCTTTTTGGGCTACTGGCTTTATTCATTGCACTCGCGCGTGCTGCCCAACTGGATTGCCGTCGCCATCATCCCGATGTTTTGCCTGATGGTCGCTTACTGGGATGAATGGCGGCGCATCGCCAAACCATTTCTAACGGCGGGCCTGGTGCTGGGATTTTTCTCGTTTGCCTTTCTCCATCAGAGCAAGCTGGTGGGGAAACTCGCCGGGGATGAGTTGCCACCCTCAAAGGACCCGACCCGCCGCGTGCAGGCCTGGAAACAGGAAGCGGCGCTGGTGGAAACAGAACGCGAAAAATTGCAGCAGGCCGGCCAGCCGGCGTTCATCATTTGCAGTCACTACGGCATAACCGGATTGTATTCTTTCTACATCCCCGGAGCGAAAGCGGCAATTAAATCGGACGATCCACTCGTTTATGCCATGGATTCCGACTCGCCGCACAATCAATTTTATTTCTGGCCGGAATACGATTACCCCGAACATCGCCGGGGCCAGAACGCCATTATTGTCAGCGAAGTGGATCCTTATCCGCTGGAACACGGCTGGTTTTGGAAATGGCTGAAGCGCGAGTCAATCAACTACGGCAAAATCCCGCCGCCGGCACCGGCGCCGGAAAAAATCGTGCAGCAGTTTGCGTCCGTCACCGACCTCGGTGAACGTGATGTCACCGTCGGCGGCCGCGTCTTCCACCGCGTGCATCTCTGGGCGGGTTACCATTTGAAATGAACAATGTGAAGCGGGAAGCGCAAAGCACCGTCGGTGAACAAACATCGTCGGAAGTAACCCGTTCCTCCTCGTCCTCGTTCCCGTCCTCGACTCTCCTTTGCGTTCGCGATTACGACCTGGCGGCCACGCTGGATTCCGGCCAGGTCTTCCGCTGGCAGGAACAACGGGGTTCGTGGCTCGGGGTGGTCGGAAAACATCGGGTACGGCTGACGCAAGTCCATGATGGCATCCGCGCCGAAACCGCCGCGCCGGTCAAGGATTGGCACTGGCTCCGCGATTTTTTGCAGACGGAAGTTGATTGGGCCGACATCCTCGAAACTTTCCCCGATGACGCCCCGATGCGTACGGCGGTCGCCGCCTGTCGCGGACTGCGCGTATTGCGTCAGGACCCCTGGGAATGTCTCGCCTCATTCATTTTATCTTCGACCAAACAAATCGTCCAAATCCGGCAAATCATTTCGCTGCTCTGCGAACGGTTTGGCGAATCCATCGTCCCGTCAAAGGCAGGGCGGGCAGTCCTCTGCCCGCCGTCAGAAGGCGTAAGCTCATCAATTTGGGAGCAGTCGCCCGGCGCGCACGGAGTGACGCGCCCTACCAGCCTTATTGGGGAAGGCGAAATTTATTCTTTCCCCGCCCCGGCGCAAATCGCCGGCGCAACCGAATCCGAGTTGCGCGCGTGCAAGATGGGCTTTCGCGCGCCGCACCTGCTCGCCGCCGCGCGACAGATTGCCGATGGCAAATTTGATTTGAACCGGCCGCGCCATTTGCCGCTGCCGGAAGCGCGCGCCGAATTGATGAAATTGCGCGGCGTGGGCGGCAAAATTGCCGACTGCGTGTTGCTGTTCGCCTACGGCTTTGACGCTGCGTTTCCGGTGGATGTCTGGGTGGAACGCGCCTTGCGTCAGCTTTATTTCCCGCGTCGGCGGGTGATGGCCAAGCGCCTGCGCCATTTTGCGGCGACGCATTTCGGCCCGCACGCGGGCTGCGCGCAGCAATATCTTTTTCATTACATGCGGACGAAAGTGGAATGAACCACGAAATACACGAACCACCCGAAAACTTTCTTTCGTGTCATTTGGTGTATTTCGTGGTTTTAATTATCTCCGTTTCAAATGAAAATCGAAGTCATCCTGACGCCGGCGGAGTTGCCTGCCTTGAAACAACGGGATTTGCGCACGGCTGCGTGCGTGGTGTTCGACGTGCTGCGCGCCACGAGCGCCTTCGTGGCCGCGTTGCACAACGGTGCGAGGGCCATTGTGCCCGTCAGCGAAATTTCCGAGGCGCTGGCCCGGCGGCAAAAGCAACCGGACGTACTGCTCGGCGGCGAACGGGACGGCGTGAGGATTCGCGCCGCGCAGACCGGGGGCGTGGATTTTGACCTTGGCAATTCGCCGCGCGAATACACGCCGGATAAGGTCCGCGGTAAAACCATTGTTTCCACGACGACGAACGGCACACGCGCGTTGCGCGCCGGGGCGGGCGCCAAAACGGTCCTGGCCGCCTCGTTTTTGAACCTGGCGGTCACGGCAGAATTTCTGCGGCAGCTTTCGCCCGCGCACGCCGTGCTCGTGTGCGCCGGCACGCACGAGAACACCGCGCTGGAAGACGTGCTGGCGGCCGGAGCGTTATGTGAGATGCTCAACGAACTCCTCTCCCCGTCCCTCTCCTCGCTTGGGCGAGGAGAGGGAGTTTTTCAATTGAGCGATTCGGCGGAAATTGCACGACGTACTTATGCGCAGGCCAAATCCGATCTGACGGCGGCGATTCGCACTTCGGAAAACGCGCGGCGATTATTGGCGATTGCCGAACTGCGTGACGATGTGGCGTTTTGCCTGCAACACGACATTTTCCCGCTCGTGGCCGGATTGGAGGCCGACGGCGCCATCCGTGTCCTGGCAACAGC